>Ga0308168_1002692_pt1 | contig 14310 bp, 10 predicted proteins | sample PhyCR2_FD_202133 | JGI IMG/M metagenome (GOLD analysis project Ga0308168, IMG submission 202133) | Phyllosphere microbial communities from UC Gill Tract Community Farm, Albany, California, United States - DLSLRC.R2 | ecosystem: Host-associated > Plants > Phyllosphere > Unclassified | place: USA... | reverse complement strand
ACGCCCGCCACGCCCGCCACGCCCTCCACGCCCCCCTCCCGCTAGAAGCGGTGTTCGAATCGCCATAAATTGCTTGCTATCGGGCGCGCTGCCCGATAGCATCATATTTAGTCAGGTAAGCACGACCGTGCGTTTTTTTGGTCGGCAGCCGGCGACGGCGTCGCGCGGGGACACGCGCGCATCAGATCATGACGGAGACAGAGGCACCGATGGACAAGATTTGGCTCAAGTCGTACCCTCCCGGCGTTCCCGCGGACATCGATCCCGACCAGTACGGCTCCCTGGTGCAGCTGCTGGAAGAATCCTTCCGCAAGTATGCCGCGAACAATGCCTTCGTCTGCATGGACAGCTTCCTCACCTATGGGGAACTGGATGCGATGTCGAAGCGCCTGGCGGCCTGGCTGCAAAGCCGCGGACTCCAGAGCGGCGCGCGCGTGGCCGTCATGATGCCGAACGTGCTGCAATACCCGGTGGCGCTGGCCGCCATCCTGCGTGCCGGCTACACGGTGGTCAACGTCAATCCGCTGTACACCCCGCGCGAACTCGAGCACCAGCTGACCGACTCCGGCAGCGAAGCCATCATCGTGCTCGAGAATTTCGCGCACACCGTGCAGCAGGTGCTGGGCAAGACCCCGGTGCGCCACGTGGTGGTGGCCAGCATGGGCGAACTGCTGGGCGGCGCCCGTGGCCTGCTGGTGAATTTCGTGGTCCGCAACGTCAAGAAGCTGGTGCCGGAGTTTTCGATTCCGCACATGGTGCGCTTCAAGGATGCGCTGGCGCAGGGCGCGCGCATGCCCTTCACGGCGGCCCGGATCGCGTCGTCGGACGCCGCCTTTCTGCAGTACACCGGCGGCACCACCGGCGTCTCCAAGGGCGCCACGCTGACCCATCGCAACGTGATCGCCAATGTGCTGCAGAGCGAAGCCTGGTCGCTGCCGTCGATGAGCCAGCCGCCGGTGGTCGAGTTCCCGACCATCGTCTGCGCGCTGCCGCTGTACCATATCTTTGCCCTGACCGCGTGCGCGCTGTGGGGCATGCGCGTGGGCGCGCTGAACATCCTGATCCCGAACCCGCGCGACATTCCCGGCTTCGTGAAGGAGCTCGTCAAGTACAAGATCAACATGCTGCCGGCGGTGAACACGCTGTACAACGCGCTGGTGAATTACCCGGCCTTCCGGCACGTCGATTTCTCGGGCCTGAAGGTGTCCAACGGCGGCGGCATGGCGGTGCAGAAGGCGGTCGACGACAAATGGCATGCGATCACCGGCACCCACATCATCGAAGGCTACGGCCTGTCGGAGACGGCGCCGGTGGCCACCTGCAACCGTTGCGACGTGCCCGGCTTTACCGGCACCATCGGCCTGCCGGTGCCCTCGACCGAGATCGCCATCGTCGACGACGACGGCCGCGCGCTGCCGCTGGGCAGCATCGGCGAGATCGCGATCCGCGGCCCGCAGGTGATGGCGGGCTACTGGAACCGGCCGGACGAGACGGCCAAGGTGATGACGGCGGACGGCTATTTCCGCTCGGGCGACATCGGCATCATGGACGCCGACGGCTACGTCAAGATCGTCGACCGCAAGAAGGACATGATCCTGGTGTCGGGCTTCAACGTCTACCCGAACGAACTGGAAGAAGTGATCATGGCCCATCCGGGCGTGCTGGAATGCGCCGTGGTCGGCGTGCCGGACGAACATTCCGGCGAGGCGGTCAAGGTGTTCGTGGTGCGCAAGGACCCGGCCCTGGACGCTGAACAGCTGATGGCTTACTGCAAGCAGGAGTTCACCGGCTACAAGAAACCGAAGTACATCGAATTCCGCGAAGAACTGCCGAAGACCAACGTGGGTAAAATCCTGCGCCGCGCGCTGCGCGAGGAAAAGCAGGCGGCGTAAGGGCAAGTGAAAGACCGTCGTTAATATTGGCATCGTCGTCCCCGCGAAGGCGGGGACCCAAGTTGTGCTTGCGTTATCGATACGCATGCAACTTGGGTCCCCGCCTTCGCGGGGACGACGTTTGTTTGGCGCTGACGACGTCTTTATACTGAATCAATAAGTTGAATCAATAAGAAAGAGGCAAAACACATGGACAAATTCTGGCTGAAGTCGTACGAGGAGCAAGTACCGGCGGAGATCGACTGGACGCAGTACCGCTCCCTCACGCACCTGCTGGAGGAGGCCTTCCGCAAGTATGCGGACCGCAAGGCCTATGCCTGCATGGGCAAGTCCATGAGCTTCGCCGAGCTGGACAACATGTCGGCGCGGATGGGCGCCTGGCTGCAAAGCCGCGGACTGAAGCCGGGCGCGCGCGTGGCGATCATGCTGCCGAACGTGCTGCAGTATCCGGTGGCGATGGCGGCCGTCCTGCGCGCCGGCTACACCATCGTCAACGTCAACCCGCTGTACACCGCGCGCGAGCTGCAGCACCAGCTGGTGGATTCCGGCGCCGAGGCGCTGGTGGTGCTGGAAAACTTCGCGCACGTGGCGGCCGACGTCATCGCCAAGACCAGCGTCAAGCACGTGGTGGTGGCCAGCATGGGCGACCTGCTGGGCATCAAGGGCGTGCTGGTGAACTTCGTGGTGCGCACCGTCAAGAAGCTGGTGCCGGCATGGTCGCTGCCGGGCGCGACGCCCTTCAACAAGATGCTCGCCGAAGGCGCGCGCCTGACGCTCAAGCCGGTGAACGTCGGCCACGACGACGTCGCCTTCCTGCAGTACACCGGCGGCACCACCGGCGTGTCCAAGGGCGCGGTGCTGCTGCACAAGCAGGTGCTCGCCAACGTGCTGCAGAACGAAGCCTGGTTCGGTCCGACCCTGGCCAAGCTGGGGGCCGGCGAGCAGGCGCAATTCGTGTGCGCGCTGCCGCTGTACCACATCTATGCGCTGACCGTGTGTGCCCTGCTGGGCCTGCGCGTGGGCGGCATGAACCTGCTGATCCCGAACCCGCGCGATATCAAAGGTTTCATCAAGGAGCTGGGCGGCTACCGCATCAACATCTTCCCGGCCGTGAACACCCTGTACAACGGCCTGCTGAACAACCCGGACTTCGCGAAGCTGGACTTCTCCGGCCTGCTGGTCTGCCCCGGTGGCGGCATGGCGGTGCAGAAGCCAGTGGCCGACAAATGGCTGGCGCTGACCGGCATCCCGATCGTCGAAGGCTATGGCTTGTCCGAGACTTCGCCGGTGGTCACCGCCAACCGCTGCGACATCACCGAATTCACCGGCACCATCGGCCTGCCGCTGCCCTCGACCGAGATTCGCATCCTCGACGAAGCCGACGGCGAAGTCCCCTTCGGCACCCGCGGCGAAATCGCCGTGCGCGGTCCGCAGGTGATGGCCGGCTACTGGCAGCGCCCGGACGAAACGGCCAAGGTCATGACCGCCGACGGCTTCTTCAAGACCGGCGACATCGGCGTGATGGACGAACGCGGCTACACCCGCATCGTCGACCGCAAGAAGGACATGATCCTGGTCTCGGGCTTCAACGTCTATCCGAACGAAGTGGAAGAGGTGGTGATGGCCCACCCGGGCGTGCTGGAAGTGGCCTGCGTCGGCGTGCCCGACCAGCACTCGGGCGAGGCCGTGAAACTGTACGTGGTGAAGAAGGACGCGGCGCTGGGCAAGGAAGAGCTGCTGGCTTACTGCAAGGAGCAGCTGACCGGTTACAAGCGGCCAAAGTACGTGGAGTTCCGCGAGACGCTGCCGAAGACGAATGTGGGCAAGATCCTGCGGCGCGAGCTGCGGGATGAAAAGCAGCCGGCCTGAACCTGGTCCTGCGAAAGACTACCGTCATTCCCGCGAAAGCCCACCGTCATTCCCGCGAAAGCGGGAATCCATACTGAGTGTCAGAAATCGTTCATCGGAAAATCCTGCGATGTGTTCGGCGCTCGGACTTCGGTACCTCAGCTTGGGTTCCCGCTTTCGCGGGAACGACGGTGGGGGGCTAAAGTGAAGTGATCTCCACACCCACCCGCCCATCCACCACCCGGAACCCCGCCAACTCGCGCTGGCGCGTCCCCGCATCCCGCACCTCATCCAGCCCCATGAAGCGGGTCCTGGTCTCCGTCGGCCTTACCTCCAGCAGCATGTAACCGCGGCGGTCGCTGCGCCCGTATTTGATGTGCGGGTTCATCGCCAGGTATTGCGCGGTGCGCGCCTGCGGGCGTGAGCTGGAGGTGACCGAGGTGCCGACGAATTCGGTGGCGACCAGCGGATTCGCCTTCGAGGCCGGGCGTTTGACGTCGGCGCGCAGTTCGGTGGCGTAGAAGGTGTGGACGTCGCCGCCCAGCACCAGCGGATTGGTGGCGCGGGTCGCCAGCAGGGTGTCCAGCAGGCGCCGCCGCGCCGCCGGATAGCCGTCCCAGCCATCGGTCCAGAAACGCCCGCCCTCCGGCCCCGCCACCGGCACCTGGGTCGATTGCGCCATCAGGGTCTGCTGGGCAAGGATGTTCCAGCGCGCCCGGGACCCTCGCAGCCCGGCTGCCAGCCAGGCTTCCTGCGCGCGGCCCAGCATCGAGCGGCGCGGGTCGCCCAGGTCGGGACAGGTGGCCGGACTGACCGAGCTGGAACCGCCGGCGCCCTGGCGCGGACACACCTGCACCGCGCGGTACTGGCGGTCGTCCAGCACATGGAAGCGCGCCAGCCGTCCCCAGTCGTAGCGCTGGAACATCTGCACGTTGGCGTAGTTGCGCGGCGGCGGCAGGCGCAGTGGCATGTGTTCATAGAAGGCCTGGTAGGCCGCACCGCGGCGCGCCATGAAGTCGGGCGACAGGCGTTCGTCGCGGCCGGCCGCGTAGTCGTTGGCGACTTCGTGGTCGTCCCAGGTCACGATCCAGGGCGCCGCCAGGTGCGCCGCCTGCAGGTCGGGGTCGGACTTGTACTGGGCGTAGCGGCGGCGGTAGTCGTCCAGCGTGAACGACTCGTCGCTGCGTACCTGGCGCTGCGGGTGCTGCAGCCGGTAGGGTCCCCACTCATAGATATAGTCGCCGAGGAAGGCCACCAGGTCGGGCGCCGCCTGCGCGATGTGGCGGTGCGCCGCATAGCTGCCGAATTCCCAGTGCTGGCAGGATGCCACCGCCAGCTTCAACAAGTCCGGCATGGCATCCGCGGCCGGCGCGGTGCGGGTGCGCCCGACCGGGCTGACGGCGTCGCCCAGCATGAAGCGGTACCAGTACCAGCGCCCCGGCGCCAGCCCGGTCACGTTGACGCGCACGCTGTGGGCGAGCGCCGGCGTGGCCACCACCGCGCCCTTCGCCGCGATCTTGCGGAAGCCCTCGTCGTGCGCGACTTCCCAGCGCAGCGCCAGCGCGAGACTGGGTGCGGAAGCGGCATTCAGCGGATTGGGAAGGATGCGGGTCCACAGCACCACCGAATCCGGCAGCGGCGAGCCGGACGCCACGCCAAGGCTGAACGGATAGCCGGCGCCGTTGGCCGGCGCCGCATGAACGCGGCCGCAGGCCGATGCGGCGGCGGCCAGGCGCGCCGCGTCCAGCAGGAACAGACGACGCGCCGGCTGCACGGCGCTTACGGTTCGATCAGCAGGGATTCGAGCGGCGGCAGCTGGCGCGGCTTGCGGTCCGGGCCGGTGGCGACATAGGCCAGCGTGGCCTCGGTGACCTTCACCACCTCGGTCTGCAGGCGGTTGCGCTCGGCGTAGACTTCCACGTAGACGGTGATCGAGGTATTCCCGACCTTGACGATGTCGGCATAGAAGGAGAGCAGGTCGCCGACGAACACCGGATTCTTGAACAGGAAGGAATTCACTGCGATGGTGGCCACGCGGCCATTGGCGCGGCGCACGGCCGGCAGCGAGCCGGCGACATCGACCTGGGCCATGATCCAGCCGCCGAACACGTCGCCGTAGACATTGGCGTCGGAGGGGGAGGGCATCATCCGCAGCACCGGCATTTTGCCTTCCGGCAGACGGAGCTTGGAGAGGATCGGTTTTTCTGGCTGGGTCATCTTGAAATCTCGGTAAAGGCTACAATCGATCCTGGATTGAACCATAAATACCTGAAACCTGTCATGCGACGCTCATCTGCAAGCTCTACCCCGCCCCCGTCCGACCCGAGTGCCCAGCGCAACGACTGGGCCACCATCGGCACGCTGCTGCCCTACCTGTGGGTCTACAAATGGCGGGTGCTGGCCGCGCTGCTGTGCCTGATCGGCGCCAAGATGGCCAACATCGGCGTGCCGCTGGTGCTCAAGAAGATCGTCGACCAGCTCAGCATCGACCCCGCCAATCCGCAGGCGCTGCTGGTGCTGCCGCTCGGCGCCCTGGTCGCCTACGGCGCGCTGCGCTTCTCGACCACGCTGTTCACCGAGCTGCGCGAATTCCTGTTCGCGCGCGTGACCCAGCGCGCGGTGCGCACCATCGCGCTGCGCGTGTTCCGCCACCTGCACGCGCTCTCGCTGCGCTTCCACCTGAACCGCCAGACCGGCGGCATGACACGTGACATCGAGCGCGGCACGCGCGGCGTCAGCTCGCTGGTGTCGTATTCGCTGTTTTCCATTTTGCCGACCCTGGTCGAGATCACGCTGGTGCTGGGTTACCTGGCCCTGCACTACGACAAGTGGTTCTCGATCATCACCGGGGTGGCGCTGCTCACCTACATCGCCTTCACCATCAGCGTGACGGAATGGCGCACCCACTTCCGGCGCACCATGAACGACCTGGACTCGAAGGCCAACACCAAGGCCATCGATTCGCTGATCAACTACGAGACCGTCAAGTACTTCGGCAACGAAGACTACGAAGCCAAGCGTTACGACGAGGGCCTGCAGCATTACGAGCGCGCCGCGGTGCGTTCGCAGACCTCGCTGTCGCTGCTGAACAGCGGCCAGTCCCTGATCATCGCCGCCGCTGTCACCGCCATCCTGTGGCGCGCCACCCAGGGCGTGATCGACAAGTCGATGACCCTGGGCGACCTGGTGCTGGTGAACTCCTTCATGCTGCAGCTGTACATTCCGCTCAACTTCCTGGGCGTGATCTACCGCGAGATCAAGCAGAGCCTGGCCGACATGGAGCGTCTGTTCGGCCTGCTCGAGCAAAACCGCGAGGTGGCGGATTCGCCGGATGCCAAGCCGCTGGTGACCCAGGGCGCCCGCGTCGAGTTCTCGCACGTGGAATTCAGTTACGACCCCAAGCGCCAGATCCTGTTCGACGTCGACTTCAGCATCCCGGCCGGCACCACCACCGCCGTGGTCGGCCACAGCGGCTCGGGCAAGTCGACCCTGTCGCGGCTGCTGTTCCGCTTTTACGACGTGCAGCAGGGCGCGATCCGCATCGACGGCCAGGACCTGCGCAGCATCACCCAGGACTCGCTGCGCCACGCGATCGGCATCGTGCCCCAGGACACGGTGCTGTTCAACGACACCATCGAATACAACATCGCCTATGGCCGCCCGGGCGCCAGCCGCGAGGACATCTTCGCCGCGGCGCGCGCCGCCTCCATCCACGAGTTCATCGAAAGCCTGCCCGACGGCTATGCGACAATGGTGGGCGAGCGCGGCCTCAAATTGTCCGGCGGCGAGAAGCAGCGGGTGGCGATCGCGCGGACACTCCTCAAGAATCCCGCGATCCTGATCTTCGACGAAGCGACATCGGCGCTGGACTCCAAGTCGGAGCAGGCGATCCAGACCCAATTGAAAGAGATCGCCAGGCAGCGCACCACGCTGGTGATCGCGCACCGCCTGTCGACCATCGCCGATGCCGGCCAGATCCTGGTGCTGGACCACGGCCGCATCGTCGAGCGCGGCACGCACGCGGCGCTGATCGCCGCCGATGGCCTCTATAAACAGATGTGGGACCGCCAGCAGGCCAGGCAGGATGAAGCGCAGGATGGCGTGCTGGCCTCGCCGCTCGAGGTTGAAGGTTGAGCTGAACTGAGCTGAGCTGAGCTGAGTTGGAAAAAACAGGATAAACGATATGGATAAACAGATCGTCGAGATCGACATGGCCGACGTCGGCCACGGTAACCCGGCCTGGATCGCCGCGCTGGAAGCGGGCAAGGTGCTGTACTTCCCGAACTTCGGCAGCTACGGCAAGGCCGGCTTCGCGCCGCAGAAGGAAGAGCTGGCGCTGTTCCGCGAAGACATCCGCGACCCCAAGAGCCGCAACATCAGCCTGGACGCGGGCGGCAATCTGAAGGGCGCGGCCGGCGGCGACGACGACAAGGCGATGCTGGCGGGGATGATCGGACGCTTCCGCGCCGAGGCCGAAGGGCTGCTGGGCAACCTGGTGCCGCGCTATGGCGAGCACCTGCGCCGCGGCGCCAGCAGCTTCCGGCCGTCGGTGGTGCAGACCCGCGTGCAATCCTGGCGCGCCGACGACCGCCGCCTGCACGTCGACGCTTTCCCGTCGCGCCCCAACCGTGGAGAACGCCTGCTGCGCGTGTTCACCAACGTCAACCTGGACGGCCAGCCGCGCGTATGGCGCGTCGGCGAGCCCTTCGAGGACGCCGCACGCCGTTTCCTGCCGCGCCTGAAGAAATACGTGCCCTGGCAAGCCAAGGCACTGAATGCGCTGGGCGTGACCAAGTCGCTGCGCAGCGAGTACGACCACCTGATGCTGCAGCTGCACGACGCCATGAAGTCGGACCTCGACTACCAGAAGAACGCGCCCCAGGAAACCTTCGGCTTCCCGCCCGGCTGTGCCTGGGTGTGCTTCTCGGACCAGACCTCGCACTCGGTGATGTCGGGGCAGTACATGCTGGAGTACACGGCCCAGCTGTCGCCGCAGCACCAGTACGACAAGGATGCCAGCCCGCTGGCGATCCTGACGCGCTTGCAGGGGCACGCGCTGGTGTGAGCCCCGCTCAGCGCTTGCCGCCGGCCGACAGCACCGTGCTGGCAGGCAGGGCCGGCGCATACAGGTAGCCCTGGTAGGCATCGCAGCCGTGCTGGAACAGGAAGTCGCGCTGGGCCGCCAGTTCGACGCCTTCGGCCAGCACCCGCAAGCCCAGGCTGCGGCCCAGCGCGATGATGGTGCGGGCGATCACGGCGTCGTTCTGGTTGGTCAGGAGATCGAGCACGAACGAGCGGTCGATCTTGAGCATGTCCAGCGGCAGCTGCTTGAGGTAGGCGAGCGAGGAGTAGCCGGTGCCGAAGTCATCCAGCGCAAAGCTCACCCCATGCGTCTTGAGCACGTTCATCTTGGCGATCGTGTCGTCGACGTTCTCCAGCAGCGAGGTTTCGGTCAGTTCGAGCTTGAGCCGGCGCGCATCGATGCCGCCCAGGGCCACCAGGTCCAGCACCTGGGCGACGAAGTGCGGATGATGGAACTGGCGTGCGCTGACGTTGACGGCGATTTCGATCCGCGCCGTCGCGGGTTGGCAGCCCAGGCGACCAGCTGGTCGCGCCCCGTCCGACAGGATGAGCGTCATGTCGGACAGCTGCATCTCCCAGCTGCCGAACTGGCCTGTTGAAGCGCCGTTGTGCGGCGGCGCATCTGGGAGCGGGTCTGAATGCATGGCAGATCACGTATTGACGCAACGCCTGCATTCTAGACCGCCGGCCCACGTGTCCGCCACACCGGACATGACAGGGCGGAGCTGCGCGCGCCGCACCCCGGCCGCTAGGGCGCGAACACCGCGCGTACGCAACCGTCCTTCTTGTGCTTGAACATGTCGTAGCCGCGCGGCCCGTCCTCGAGCGAGAAGCGGTGCGTGGCAAGGTAGGCCGGACTGAGCTCGCCCTTCTGCGCGTGCGCCAGCAGCCGGTCCATGTAGGCTTGCCCATGCTGCTGGGCGGTGCGCATCGTCATGCCCTTGTTCATGAGGGCGCCCATCGGAAACTTGTCGAGCACCCCGTAGACGCCGAGCACCGACAGCGTGCCGCCCTTGCGGCAGGCCATGATGGCTTCGCGCAGCGCCTGGCCGCGGTCCGTCTCCAGGCGCAAGGCCTGCTTCACGAGGTCATAGGCGTATTGCGGCCCGGTGCCATGCGCTTCCATCCCGACCGCATCGATGCAGGCATCGGGGCCGCGCCCGCCGGTCATTTCCTTGAGCACCTCCAGCACGCTGTCGACTTGCGTGTAGTCGATCGTTTCGGAGCCGGCATGCTCGCGTGCCATCTGCAGGCGCTCGGGGAAGCGGTCGATCCCGATGACGCGCTCGGCCCCCATCAGGCGCGCGCTCTGCTGCGCCATCAGGCCGACGCCGCCGCAGCCCCACACCGCCACCGTGTCGCCTGGCTGGATGTTGCAGAAATCCGCGCCCATGTAGCCGGTTGGCGCCGCGTCCGAGAGAAACAGCGCATTCTCGTCCGCCACCCCGTCGGGCACCTTGAAGCAGTCGTTGTCGGCAAACGGCACGCGCACGTACTCGGCGTGCGCACCCGCATAGCCGCCAAAGGCGTGGGTGTAGCCGTAGATGCCGGCCGTGGTCTGGCCGCCGAGCAGCGGCTCCTGCAGCTCGGGTTTGGGATGCGTGTTGTCGCACAAGGAGTACAGGGAGTGCTGGCAATACCAGCATTGGCCGCACACGATGAATGAGGGAACGACGACGCGGTCGCCCTTCTTCACGCGCTTGACTTCGCTACCGACTTCCTCGATCACGCCCATGAACTCGTGGCCGATCACGTCGCCGGCCTTCATGGTCGGGATGTAGCCGTCGATGAAGTGCAGGTCGGAGCCGCAGGTCGTCGACAGGCTGACGCGCAGGATGGCATCGCGCGGATTCAAGATTTCGGGGTCCTTCACCGTGCCGACCCGCAGGTCGTTCACGCCGTTCCAGTAAAGTGCTCGCATGGCCTGCTCTCCTTAATGTGTATCAGCGCGCGCAGCAGGCTGGCGCACGGTGGTCGGGATCTCGCCGGTTTCGACGAGGTTCTTGAAACGCCGCAGCGCCGCGTCGGCAACCAGGTCCAGCGGCGTGCTGCCGAGCAGCTTGAGGAGCCCTTCACCGAGCGCGCCGCCCGGCGGGTCGAAGCGGACGTGCAGGGTCACCACGGTGCCGCGGCCGGCCGGGGCGGGCTGGAAGCGCACCGATCCCTCATTCGGGATGGCGGCGCCGGGCAGCGAGCGCCAGCCGATGCCGCCGCCGGGCCGGTCCACCGTCTCGGCATCCCATTCGTAGGCGTGGCCGAGCGGTCCCTCGACCTTCCAGTGCATGCGGCCCTCGCCGCCGGGGCGCACGGTCGCGAAGCGCGCCATCGCCTGCGGTAGCGTCCTCGGGTCGAGCCAGGTGCGGCGCAGCTCGTCCGCGCTCTTGCCGATCGTGATCGAGCGTTCCACCTCTTCCCGGCCGCTGGCCGCGCCTTGCTTTCTGCTGCCGGACTGCATTCCGCGCATTGCACCCATTGCGCCCGCGCCGGCGACGGCGGCGAGCGCGAGCGCCGTGGCGCCTTGCTTGCGGCCGCCGAGGCCGGCCACGACGGCGGCGGCGCCCAGCGCGATGGGCACCCAGCCAAGGTGTTGCGTGGATCCGCCGGCCGGGTTGCCCGAAGCAGGGCGGCCGGGCGATGGGGTATGCCGTTGCGCAGCAACGATACTATTTGCCATGATCAAACCTCCCTTGTGACTACCCGTTGCGCGGATTGCGCCGTGCGGCAGGTACGCTGAGAAATGTTCGAATGCCTGTGCGCCATGCCTGGCATGCGCGCAGGCCGTAGAACCGCGCCGCCGGCGATTGTCGAGGCGGCCGCAGCCATGTCGCCTCAGTCTAGACGCGTTTATGCAGGGTGCAAGCGGTTTTTGTTGCAGAGTATTCATGTGGAAATCCTGCACCGCTGGCGCGACTGCAGCCTGCACCTGCGGCCTGAACATGGATGTTTCCTGCGAGCCGTGTCCCGGAAGCGACTCAGCAGACGGCTTGCGAATCGCCGCTTGCTATCGAGCGAACGCGTATCTACCCTTTGCCGATCCATCCGCGGTGGGTTGCCTGTTTCCGCAATGGACAAGGCCCCGCGGGCAGCCCTGCGGATATCACCAACAACCGCCAGGCTCCGGCACCGCTTCCTGTTGCCAGGACATGCCGTTTCCCGGTGGGTCAATAGGAGTAGATGATGAAAGCTGTTGTTTATCGAGGTCCCCGGCAGGCTGCAGTCGAAAACGTGCCGGATCCAAAAATCGAACGTCCCACGGATGCGATCATCAAAATCACCAGCACCAACATTTGCGGCTCCGACCTGCACATGTACGAGGGCCGGACCGATTTCGAGCAGGGCCGCGTCTTCGGCCACGAGAATCTTGGCGTGGTGATGGAAGTCGGGCCGGCGGTCGAGAACCTGAAGCCCGGGGACTGGGTGTGCATTCCCTTCAACGTCAGCTGCGGCCACTGCAAGAACTGCGAACGCGGCCTGACCAACTACTGCCTGAAGTCGAACCAGCCGGGCATCGCCGGCGGCGCCTTCGGCTTTGCCGACATGGGGCCATGGCAGGGCGGCCAGGCCGAATTCCTGCGCGTGCCCTGGGCCGACTTCATGTGCCTGAAGCTGCCGCCGGACGCCGAGCAGAAGCAGTCCGACTACGTGATGTGCGCCGACATCTTCCCGACCGGCTGGCACGCCACCGAACTGGCCGGCATGAAGCCGGGCGACGCGGTGGTCATCTACGGCGCCGGGCCGGTGGGCCTGATGGCCGCGCACTCGGCGATGATCAAGGGCGCCTGCAGCGTGATGGTGGTCGACTGCCATTCGGACCGGCTCAAGCTGGCCGAATCGATCGGCGCGATCGCCATCGATTATTCAAAGGAAGACCCGGTGCAGCGCGTGATGGACCTGACCCACGGGCGCGGTGCGGATGCGGGTTGCGAATGCGTCGGCTACCAGTGTCACGACCACCACCATCACCGCCAGGAGCGTCCCAACCTGACGATGAACAACCTGGTCAACTCGGTCAAGTTCACCGGCGGGATCGGGGTGGTCGGTGTGTTCGTCCCGCAAGACCCGGGCGGCCCCGACGACCTGGCGAAAGAAGGCAAGATCGCGCTCGACTGGGGCATGCTCTGGTTCAGGGGCCAGCGCGTCGCCACCGGCCAGTGCCCCGTCAAGGCCTACAACCGCCAGCTGCGCGACCTGATCCACGCCGGCCGCGCCAAGCCGTCCTTCATCGTGTCGCACGAGCTGAAACTGGACCAGGCGCCGGACGCCTACCAGCACTTCGACGAGCGCGACCACGGCTGGACCAAGGTGATCCTGCACCCGGGTGGCTAGCGCCGGGCAATACGGGCGGATGCCCAGGCGCTACCCGAGGGCTTAGGCCGGCACCAGGGCCGGACCGTTCGGCGGCAGCGCTGCCGGCCGCGCTGCCGGCCGAGAGCGCGGTCCGGGCACCCGCCAACACGGCGGATCGATACGGCCGATCAATACGTGTAGAACATGCGCTGGATCTCCCTGGTGCTGTTCGTCTTCGTCAGCGCCAGCATCAGCAGGATGCGCGCCTTCTGCGGATTCAGGGTGTCCGACACCACGAAGTCCAGCTCGTCGTCGTTGGCTTCGCCATTGCGCGCCACGATGCCCTGGCCCACGCGGCTGGAGCGCACGATGACCACGCCGTTCTTGCGCGCGCTCGACAGGGCCGGGCGCACCTTGGTCGGCAGGCTGCCGTCGCCGACGCCGGCGTGCACCAGGCCCTTGGCGCCGGCCGCCACCAGCGCGTTGATCGCGGCCGGGCCGACGTTGGCGTAGGCATAGGCGACATCGACCTGCGGCAGCGCGTCCAGCTTCGACACGTCGAATTCGGTGTCCAGCGTGTGCTTGCGCGTGGAGGCGCGGTAGAAGTGCGCCTGGTTGCCGACCACGTAGCCGAGCATGCCCAGTTCCGGCGACTTGAAGGTGTCGGTGGTGACGGTGTTGGTCTTGGTGACTTCGCGCGCGCCGTTGATCTGGTCGTTCAGCACCACCAGCACGCCCTTGCCGACGGCTTCCTGGCTGCCGGCGACCAGCACGGCGTTGTACAGATTGATCGGACCGTCGGCCGAGATCGCGGTCGAGGGCCGCATCGCGCCGACCACCACCACCGGCTTGCGGCTCTTGACCACCAGGTTCAGGAAGTAGGCGGTTTCTTCGATGGTGTCGGTGCCGTGGGTGATCACGATGCCATCCACGTCGGGCTGGGCCAGCAGGGCGTTGACGCGCTTGGCCAAGACCAGCCAGTTGTCGTTGCCCATGTTTTCGCTGGCGATCTGGAAGACTTGCTCGCCGCTGACGCGGGCCACCTTCTGCAGTTCGGGCACGGCCTTGATCAGGGCATCCACGCCGACCGTGGCGGCGGTGTAGCCGACCGTGGTGGTGCTGGTGGCGCCCGTGCCGGCGATGGTGCCGCCGGTGGCCAGGATGACCACGTTCGGCAGCTTGGCGGTAGTGGTCTGGGCCT
>Ga0308168_1002684_pt1 | contig 14350 bp, 8 predicted proteins | sample PhyCR2_FD_202133 | JGI IMG/M metagenome (GOLD analysis project Ga0308168, IMG submission 202133) | Phyllosphere microbial communities from UC Gill Tract Community Farm, Albany, California, United States - DLSLRC.R2 | ecosystem: Host-associated > Plants > Phyllosphere > Unclassified | place: USA... | reverse complement strand
TATTCACAAAAAATTTATGTATTTTATGCGGTTTTTTTCACCTTAAACCACGCTGCGTAGAGTGCAGGTAGGAAAAATAATGTCAGTAGGGTGGCAACAATCAATCCACCCATGATCGCAACAGCCATCGGACCAAAGAAAATACTTCGAGAAAGTGGAATCATGGCCAGAACAGCGGCTAAAGCAGTCAAAATAATTGGACGGAATCGACGCACTGTCGCTTCAATAATTGCCTCCCAAGTTGGATGTCCCGCTTGTCGGTCCTGCTCAATTTGATCAATCAAAATAAGCGAGTTACGCATGATCATGCCAGAGAGCGCAATTGTGCCTAACATGGCCACAAAGCCAAATGGTTTGTTAAATAACAGTAAGAATAAAACAACACCAATTAAACCCAGTGGAGCTGTTAACAACACGATGGTCGAGCGAGACAAGCTTTTGAGCTGAATCATCAGTAATGTCATGACCACTGCCAAGAAGAGTGGCATACCCGCATTCACAGAATCTTGCCCACGTGCAGACTCTTCTACGGTTCCACCCACTTCAATGAGATAGCCGCTTGGCAATTCAGCACGTAACTTATCCATTGATTCAGCTAACTCATCCACAACGGTAGCAGGCTGTAAATTGGTACGAATATCTGCGCGAACAGTAATCGTCGGTAAGCGGTTACGATGCCAGATCAAACCATCTTCAAACTTATACTCAATCTTCGCGATTTGAGCTAAAGGTACAGTGGTTCCATTGTTCGTTGGCACAGCTAAGCTTGCCAGTGAAGCCACTTCAACGCGCTCTGCTTGGTCCCCGCGTAAGCGAATTTCAATGAGTTCACGTTTTTCACGATATTGCTCAATCGCACTACCTGTAATTGATGCATTAATGAAGTTCGCTAAATCCAGACTAGAGACACCCATTTGTCGAGCACGGTCTTGATCAATTTGAATAGAAATGATCTTACTTGGCTCGCCCCAATCTAAATGCACATTGGTGGTATTCGGGTTTTCACTCATTACTCTAGCGACTTGCTGCGCTTCTTTACGTACCAGATTTAAATCTTCACCTGACACACGATATTGCAATGGATAACCCACAGGTGGGCCATTTTCGAGTAATGACACACGAGTACGGACTTGTGGGAGTAACTGCTTAATTTGTGTTTCTAACGAACGACGAATGTCATCACGATCATCAAGCGATGATGCGAGTACAACAAATTGAGCAAAGCTGGCTTGCGGTAATTGCTGGTCTAAAGGTAAATAAAAACGTGGTGAACCTGTCCCTACATAGGCCACATAGTTATCAATACCTTTTTGTTTAGACAAGAATTTTTCAACCTTTTTCACAGCTTGTTCTGTTGCTGTTAAAGAAGCACCTTCTTCAAGCTTTAAATCGACTAAAATCTCAGCACGGTTTGAAGGCGGGAAAAACTGCTGAGGTACCATCTTAAACATCAGCACAGAGAGCACAAAAATCCCCACCGTCGTTGCAATCACGGTTTTACGATAGGTCACACAAAACTCGACCATCTTTCTAAAACGTAAATAGAAACTAGATTGATAAGGATCGTAATGATGGTCCTGTGAAATTGCCACAGTTTGCGGTTGTGGTTTTTTAGTTAATCTTGCCCACAAACGGACATACCAAGGGGCCTGATGTCCTAACTTGGTAAAGTCTGGTAATAGCTTTTCACCTAAATAAGGTACGAATAAAACTGCCGCGATCCAAGACACCAATAAAGCAATGGTCACAACCTGAAAGATAGAGCGTGTGTATTCACCTGTACTAGACTGAGCCGTAGCAATCGGTAAAAAACCTGCCGCGGTAATCAATGTTCCCGTGAGCATCGGAAATGCGGTAGTTTTCCACGCAAATCCGGCGGCTTTAATCCGGCTATAGCCCTGCTCCATCTTAATGGCCATCATCTCGACGGCGATAATGGCGTCATCGACTAACAGACCTAACGCCAAGATCAAAGCACCAAGTGAAATCTTATGCAGTCCGACATCGAATAAACTCATACCGGCAAAGGTCATTGCTAAAACTAAAGGAATAGAAAAAGCGACCACCAATCCCGTACGGAAGCCTAAAGAGAAAAAACTCACTAACAAGACAATAATGACTGCTTCAGCGAGTACCTTCACAAACTCATGAATACTGCGTTGTACTGCTACAGGTTGGTCAGAAACTTTTTGCAATTTCATGCCGAGTGGCAAGGTCTTTTGCAGTTGGGCAAATTCTGTTTCTAGATTTTTACCAAGGGCAATAATGTCACCGCCCTTACGCATCGAAACGGCAATGCCAATACCATTTTCACCCATGAAACGCATACGTGGTTGAGCAGGCTGACTAAAACCACGATAGACATCCGCGACGTCACCAAGCTGGATGGTTTTATCTCCGACCAATAAAGGTGTTTTTTTAATTTCATCAATGTTTTGTAGATGACCACTTACTCTAATTTGAATACGGTCTGTACCCGTTTCAAAAAAGCCCGCACTTGCCATACTATTTTGCTTTTGTAAGGCTTCTTGAATCGCTGTAACTGGAATTCCGAGCTGCACCGCTTTAGTGTTAGAAATCTCAACCCAGATTTTTTGATCTTGCAGACCAATCAATTCGACCTTACTGACATCTTTGACTCGTTGAAGCTGTAATTGCAAACGATCTGCATATTCTTTCAAAAGTGCATAGTCAAAGTCTTTGCCTGTCAGTACATAAATATTACCGAAAGTGTCCCCAAATTCATCGTTAAAAAATGGGCCTTGTACACCGTTTGGCAGTTCATGGCGAATATCATTCACCTTCTTACGAACGTTATACCAAACGTCAGGGATCTGTGCCGATGTCAGCGAGTCCTTGGCAACAAACGTAACCATCGACTCCCCCGGGCGGGAGTAAGCCATGATCTTGTCATACTGCCCTGTTGTCATGAGTTCCTTTTCGATACGGTCAGTCACCAGCGTTGAAACTTCTTTCGCTGTTGCTCCCGGCCAATAGGTTTGTACGACCATGACTTTAAAGGTAAATGGTGGGTCTTCACTTTGTGAGAGTTTTGAATAAGAGATTGCGCCGATAATGCCAAGTAACAGCATAAAATAAAGGACAATACCTTTATTATTTAATGCCCATTCCGAGAGATTGAATTTCATGGCTGGGTTGCTCCCTGAATTTTCACCGCACGGTTTTCACGATCAATCGGGTGAATCTTCTGCTTATCACGTAGCAAATGCACACCACCAATCACCACCCAATCATTTGGTGTTAAACCAGATAGCACGGGTACACTGTCTCTGCCATATGCACCAACCGTTACAGGTACTTTACGTAAAGTCTGATTCGCATTAACAACCCAGACATAAGGCTGATTATCTGTTGCTGAAACGCTCGAAAGTGGCACACTCATCACGTTGGTTTGAGTGGAGGTAAAAAATACGCGTGCACTTTGTCCAAGTTGGATAACAGACTGCCCTTCTTTGAGTGCAACTTTCACTGTAAAGGTACGAGACTGATCCGCTGCCGGAGAAACTTCGCGTACATATCCGGCAAACCTTTCATTCGGTTTAGACCACAAGGTGATCCAAGCGCCTTGACCAACTTTAATCTCGGTAACTGCTTGTTCTGGTACGCCAATAACAACTTCACGCTCTCCATCAATTGCCAGTTGATAAGCCGCTTGTCCTGCTGCAACCACTTGTCCAATTTCTATATTTCGCGCAGTAATCACCCCGTTTTTGTTAGAAACGAGTTGGTTATAACCAGTTTGGTTGGCAGAAACCTCATAGTTAGAACGAGCTTGTTGTAATGCCGCTTGTGCCGCGTCGTATTGATTTTTTACCGTATCAAATTGTGAACGGCTCACTGCATTAATCGGGAGTAATTGTTGAAAACGTTTAAGTTCATCTGCTGCTGTTTTTGCTGAAGCCTGTGCATTATCCAATTGGGCTTTAGCAGCATTTAATTGTAACTGAGCATCTGCCACATCGAGTTTTGCTAATACTTGTCCAACTTTAACTCGGTCGCCTACATCCACATAGCGCGCCGTAACTTGTCCACCAACCCGAAATGCCAAAGCCGTTTGTTGTCTAGCCTGCACATCCCCTGCATAGCTTTTTTGTTCATTGAGTGTGGTTAATGGCTGCGCCACCATCACATAGGGTATTTCTTCTGTTTTGGGTGCTTCTTTACTGCATCCCATTAATGTGACCGTACAAACAATCACCATACTCATGATGAGAGGTTTTAACAGATTCATATCTTATCGCTCTTATTCAAACTGATTTTTTAAGGCACAATATGCTTGCATCATAGTTTGTTTGTTTTTTAATTAATATACCTACGAGTACATTAATTAAAAAAAACTTATAAATATTTATTTTTCTAAACTTTTATTAGAGGGTTTTGTGCAAACAGTTAATCAAAGTGGTCGCCCCAAAGATCTGGAAAAGCGTGCTCGTATCCTACAAGCCGCGAAAGCTATTTTTTTAAAATCCGGTTATCACGGTACTAGCATGAACCAGATTGCACAGGAAGCAGGCGTTACTAAACTCACGGTTTATAACCACTTTCAAGATAAAGTGAACCTATTTATCTGCGCGATTACGGAAACTTGTGAAGAGACACTGTGCACTAAACAATTTGACTTAGATACATCAGCAGACTTCTATCAAACACTCTTTATTGTATGTTCACGTGCCTTACAAATTATTTATTCACCTGAAGCATTAAAGCTTGATCACGTATTGTTGGAGCTTGCAGCCGAACAGAACCCACTCGCCCTACAGTTTTTTGAAGCTTCACATACACGAATGGAGAATCAATTAGCTGAGTTTTTTCAAAAAGCTGCTCAATTAGGTTTCATTCAAGCCGATGATCCGATCTATCAAACAGAACTGCTTTTGACCTTATTGCTTGGTGTACGACATCACAAGGTTTTACTGGGCATTACTGCTGCCCCAAATGCACAGGAGCTAGAGCAAATTATTCGCGACGCAATTAATTTATTCTTGCTCAAATATCGGAATTAAACCAAAGTCCGATTGTCAAAAGTTGCGCTGAGTGCATGCCAGCTTTTAAGACACTACAAGCGAATTAAATGTTATTTTTTAAGCAAAAATTCACATTTTCTTACGCTCAAAGCTTGGAATGTTCGCTAATCGCGCTATATTCGATAAGAATAAGAACAGGAGAAAAATAGCATGGTTCAGCAAATCGATGCGCCACTGCGTGAGGACGTCCGCTTACTTGGCAACTTGTTAGGTGAAACCCTAAAACAACATGCAGGACAAGAACTGTTTAATCAGATCGAGCAAATCCGTGCTCTTGCCAAAGGTGCACGTGATGGTCAAGCTGAAGCCGAAAAGCAACTAGAACAATTATTTTTAGAACTGCCCGATGAAGAGTTACTTCCTCTCACCCGCGCTTTTTCTCACTTCCTCAATTTTGCGAATATTGCTGAGCAATATCATGTGGTCCGTAGCCGCAGACAGGCAGAGTTTGATTCGGATGCAAACTCTCCGAATCCACTGGTTCACTTATTTCAAAAATTTAAAGATAAAAGTATTTCAACAGAAAAACTATTCCAGCAAATTTGCGATCTTAAAATTGAGTTAGTACTTACGGCGCACCCAACTGAAGTGAGTCGTCGTACCCTGATTCAGAAATATGATGATATTAACGCATGTCTCTCACAGCTTGATCAGCAAAAACTTACCCCACGCGAACGCCAAAATGCACTTGCGAATTTAAAGCAACAAATTAGTTCGGCTTGGCAAACAGATGAAATTCGTCAGCACCGCCCGACTCCTGTCGATGAGGCAAAATGGGGCTTTGCAACAATTGAGCAAACGCTTTGGAATGCTGTACCTAAATTCATTCGTGAATTAAATGAATTAGTTCAAGACAATTGCCAACAAAACTTACCACTCAATATTGCACCAGTCCGCTTTGCTTCTTGGATGGGTGGAGACCGTGATGGTAACCCGAATGTTACTCATCAAATCACTCAAGAAGTGCTGTGGTTATCACGCTGGCAGGCTGCCGACCTCTATTTAAGAGATATCGAAAACTTACGTTGGGAACTTTCAATCCAGACGTGTTCCGAAGAAATGATTAAGGCAATTGGTAGCCAACATGCAGAACCTTATCGTGAATATTTACGTGCAACACGAGAGCGTTTAAAAGCAACTCGCCACTGGTTAGCTCAGCGTTTACAAGGCTTAGAAGCTGATGACAGCAATGTCATTAAAAGCAAAGATGAACTTTTACAACCATTATTGCTGTGCTACCGCTCTTTAATTGACAGTAACCTACCTGAAATTGCGAATGGTCAACTGCTCGACTTTATCTACCGTGTGAACTGTTTTGGTATTGAATTACTTAAACTCGACATTCGCCAAGAATCAGGCCGTCATCGCCAAGCGATTTCAGCAATTACCGAATATTTAGGTTTAGGTAATTTTGAATCGTGGACTGAGCAAGCACGCCAAAACTTCCTCATTCAAGAATTACAAAGTAAACGCCCGCTTTTACCGAAATATATTAATAAGCCTGAAGGTAGTTTGATTGGTCATCCAGATGTTCAAGAAGTATTTGCAACCATGCGTACTTTGGCAGACCAACCACCTGAGTCTTTAGGGGCATATATTATTTCGATGGCTGAATATCCAAGTGATGTTTTAGCTGTATTGTTATTGCAAAAAGAAGCAGGTATTCAGCACCCTTTACGTGTAGTACCTCTATTTGAAACTTTAAAAGACTTAGATGGCGCTGCAACTACCATGAATACGCTGTTCAATATGCATTGGTATAAACAGCACATTCAGGGTAAACACGAAGTCATGATCGGTTACTCCGACTCAGCAAAAGATGCCGGTTTTATGTCTGCCAACTGGGCGCAATATCGTGCTCAAGAAGAGCTGACTGCAATTGCTCAAACACACGGCGTACAGTTGACCCTATTCCACGGTCGCGGCGGATCAATTAGCCGTGGTGGCGCACCAACCCAACAAGCTCTATTCTCACAGCCGCCGGGTTCGATCTCTGGTGCAATTCGTGTCACAGAACAAGGTGAAATGATCCGTTTCAAATTCGGTTTAGAAGGTATTGCCATGCAAAACCTTGAAATCTATACCGCAGCAACGCTTGAAGCGACATTATTACCACCACCAGAGCCTAAGGCTAAGTGGCGTGAAATTATGAACCGTATGACTGATCATTCTGTTAAGGTTTACCGTCAAACTGTTCGTGAAAACCCTCACTTTGTGAAATATTTACGTACCGTCACTCCTGAACTTGAATTACAAATGTTGCCATTAGGCTCGCGTCCTGCAAAACGTAAAGTGAGTGGCGGCATCGAGTCTTTACGTGCGATTCCATGGGTATTCGCTTGGACACAAATTCGTTTGATGTTGCCTGCATGGCTAGGTACAGGTGCAGCAATTAATGAAGTGATTGCCGATCAGCAAAAAGCGACACTTGATGAAATGCTTCAGCAATGGCCTTATTTCCAGACGCTAATTGATATGCTGGAAATGGTATTGTCTAAAGCCGATGCCAACATCGCACTCTATTACGAGTCTCATCTGACTGAAGATGAAGATTTGAAAGTTCTTGGTAACCAATTACGCCAACGACTAAAAGATGCTGTGCAAACTTTATTAACCTTAAAAGATGAATCAAAGCTTCTGAGTAATAATGATGTTCTTGATCAATCCATGCAGGTTCGTAAACCATACTTACTCCCTTTGCATCTTTTACAGGCTGAACTCATGAAGCGCCGTCGTGATTATCTTGCTGAGCGTCAGGCAGAGCACACCCCTGTTGACCATGCACTTATGGTGAGTATTGCGGGTATCGCTGCTGGCTTACGTAATACAGGCTAAGCTAATTTTACCAATTGTTTTATAAAGCAGTGCATCTTGATGTGCTGCTTTTTACTTGCAAAGTTCTTTATTTTTCTTAAATTTTCCCCGATTTTCTATTTTTTTGAATATTTTTTAAAAATCATAAAATTAATATTTATGAGAAAAAAATAACTAAATACGCACATTTAGTTTTTTTAAAATTATACCAATCGTTAAAAAATAATTACTTTTCACTCATATACTTCTCTGTAGAGATTAAATGCACTCACAAGAAAGAGTATCATGGCAGCAATTAAAGAATAATGAGCTTATTTTATGTCCAATTGGTTTCCAAAATGGCAGCCTTACCAAGGTGATATTGACCATCGGCCAGTCTCTACCAATGAATATCTCCCACCCGTTCAAAGTGCTGTTTTGGGTATTCAACATGCATTTGCCATGTTTGGAGCGACTGTTTTAGCACCCTTACTCATGGGTTTTAATCCTAACCTTGCTATTTTAATGTCTGGAATCTGTACCATCCTGTTCTTTTTAATTACAGGTGGTCGTGTTCCAAGTTACTTAGGATCAAGTTTTGCCTTTATTGGGGTGGTTGCAGCTGCAACTGGGCATATTACAGGTTCAGGTGCCAATCCAAATCTATCTATGGCTTTAGGTGGAATCGTAGCATGTGGCGTTTTTTATGCCATTATCGGTTTTATCGTGATGCTTACGGGTACACGCTGGATTGAAAAACTCATGCCGCCTGTCGTGACTGGCGCGATTGTAATGATTATTGGTCTAAACCTTGCACCTGTTACGATTAAAGGTGTTGCAGGCCAACCATTTGAAATGTGGATGGCCTTAATTACTGTACTTTGTATGGGCAGTATTGCAGTCTTTACTCGTGGCCTATTGCAACGTTTACTTCTGTTGATTGGTTTGATCTTGGCATATGTGATTTATGCTATCACCACCAATGGGCTAGGTTTAGGTAAACCAATCGATTTTAGCCAGATCTCACAAGCCGCATGGTTTGGGATTCCAAGCTTTTCACATCCTACTTTTGACACGAATGCTATGCTAATTATTGCGCCAGTTGCGCTTATCTTAGTAGCAGAAAATCTAGGACATATTAAAGCTGTTGGCGCGATGACTGGTGAAAACCTGACTCCACAATTAGGTAAAGCATTTGTTGCAGATGGTTTGGCAACAACATTATCTGGTAGTGTCGGCGCTCCAGGGATGACCACTTACGGTGAAAACATTGGTGTGATGGCAGTCACTCGTGTGTACTCAACCATTGTTTTTGTAATTGCGGGTATCTTCGCAATTTTCTTAGGTCTATCTCCAAAATTTGGCGCGGTTATTAGTACGATCCCAAGCGCAGTTTTAACAGGTGCATCTATTGTCGTATTTGGTTTGATTACCATTGCTGGGGCCAAAATCTGGATTGAAAACAAAGTTGATTTTTCTAACAATAAAAACCTGATTGTAGCTTCGGTCACGATTATTTTAGGTGCTGGTAACTTTGAATTATTGTTTGGTAATTTCAATTTAGGTGGTATTGGTACAGCAACGTTTGCAGCCATTATTTTAAATTGGCTGTTTAGTTTAAAAGATAAAACTTAAATTCAAAAAGGCAGCGCAAGCTGCCTTTTTTCATTCCGATTTAGTATGATGACTTTTTAGCCTTCAATACGTTCCCTGTCATGCGTTTTGATTTTTTTGATTTACAGCTGGTTCTTCATATTGTCTCTACGGGTAGCCTAACCAAAGGTGCAGACCGCTCTGCAATTTCACTTCAAGCTGCCAGCGAACGCATTAAAAAACTCGAACAATATTTTGAAACGCCCTTATTTATTCGCCAGACGACGGGAGTGGAGCTCACCACAGCAGGTCACGCATTTGTAGAGCATGCGCGTCAACTGATGACACAAAAAGAGCAGCTCGAACAAGAAATGCAGAGGTTTAGGCCACCTACATCAGAGTCATTAACACTTTGGTGTAACTCTTCCGCACAAAGCGAATATTTGCCTCCGTTATTACCACAATATTTGGTGCTTCATCCCGAAATGAACATTGATTTACACGAAGCAGAAAGCTCGGAAATTGTAGATGCACTAACGCAAGGTATAGCAAGTCTTGGACTGGTCTCCAGTTTTTTTGATACCCGACATTTGCAAACTAAGGAATTTGCTAGTGATCCGTTAGTTCTGATTTGCCCTGCTACACATAATTTAGCTCAATACCAAGAACTGAACTTAGTAGAGGCTCTAAGCTATGGTTTTATTGGTCTTAAGTCTCATCACTCTTTGCAACAGTCCATTGAAACTCAAGCTAAGTTATTAGGATTTAACATACAGTACCGTTTGCGCTTACCTAACTTTGGGGCGATTGCTGAGGTCGTTGCCAAAGGCGTTGGAATTGCGATTATGCCAGCTCGTGCCGCACAGCGTTTGCAATCAAACTACGATTTTCATTCCATTCAACTGCAAGGCGCGTGGGCAAATCGCAAACTACTTTTGGCGACCCAAAATTTCAACCAGCTGCCTAGCAGTTACCAACAGTTTGCAGATTTTTTATTGCAGCATCGTCCTGAAAAATTGGCTTAATGCAAAATCATATAAAGACCTAATGACACCAAACCTATAAAAAAGATACGGCGAAATAACTGCTCATTTAACCGATAACGGATTTTTTTACCTAACCACATTCCAACGAGAGCCGCCAATAATGCAGCAAAAGATAAACGATAATCCAATGTCATTCCCGACATAGGGTTGTGGTGTAAAAAGACTGCAAGACAAATGGTAGAGACAGTAAACGTTAGTCCTAAAGCCTGAACCAACTCATCACGCTTTAAATGTAAAGACTGCAAATAAGGAACGATTGGAATAATAATGACACCAGTTGCTACAGTCACTGCCCCGCCGATATATCCAATAATCGGTGATAGCCAACGTTCATACTTTCCTAAGTGTGGAAGTTTCTTCACGCACAAACCATAGAGTCCATATAAGGCCAACATACAGCCTAATAAAATTTCACTACTATGCCCATGACTTTGACTTAAAGTAGGTAAAAAGCTCCATATTGAACCTACTATAATGCCGACAAGCAACGTCCAGAAACGGCGAATAAACGCCCAGACATGTCCTTCAGCAAAAAGCTGCCAGACGTTGGTGACCATTGAAGGGACAATGAGCAGAGATGCTGCCTGAAAAGGGCTCATTGCGATGGTGAGTAAGCCCATCGATACAGCGGGTAATCCTAAACCGATCATGCCTTTAATCATGCCAGCGAAGGCAAAGACCACTATAATAATTGCTAAAAAAGTCACTGTTTATCTCCGATTCCTTAAAGGATATGCTACGGAAAAAACAGGTACTGCCCTATTCTTGTTTTTAGGAGTAGGCCTCAATTAAAAGTTGAGGCTGTTTTATATTTTTCTTCTAATACATTGCTAAAAATACTTTCGATCATCCATACACGATACAAGCTATTAAATACGTAGGTCTGGCCATCAATACGCAATTCTAAAACCGGTAAATCAGGCTGATGCTTGTCTTTGCAAAGTGCATCATTCTGCACCAAAACAGATTGCACATCTTGGTCGGTTAGCTGCTCAATCCCAAGTTGCTGCTGTAACTGTTGAAAATGTTTTAAGAAAGATAAATCTTTTCCTTTCGTCCAAACTGCCTGCAATATTGTAAAAATTGTATCGATTTGCTGATTCTCTTGCACACTATAGAAAAGCTTTGCCATCTCTAATGTGCTTTCCTCAGTAGGACGACAAAATGGCGTAAAGGCCACACCTGTTCGTTTAGAAACACGTGTTGCCAAACTCCAGTCAAACCAGTCTCGACCTTGATAACTTAAAGGGTAAACTTTTAGTTGAATATCATAATAATCAGCCAGCTCTTCCTTGATATAGGCAAGTAACAGCCAACTCATTGGATCTTCTAAAGCAATATAGATATCAAGCTCAGGATGAAGCGTCTGAATCTCGGTAAGTGCCTCAGCATCATTAATCAAATGTTCACGCCATTCGATATGATTAATTAAAAAAATTGGATTGCCCGTCAGTAACTTTTGCTGCTTCAGACGACGAGTTAAACGTAGTAAATCATCTACTGCGTGATATTTACGTCCACCAAATTCAAAGTATGCCGCGGGTACAGGCTCATCCGTAAAAATGCGTTCTGAAAAATGTTGAGGAAGCTGATGTTTAACTGCCATGGCATGTAAAGTACGCAACTTTCCATATTGTTGTTGCCAAAGCATGTGAAAAATATCTTCTAATAAATGGAAGAAATTCTGACCTTGTAATGGGGTTCTTTTTAATATGACTGCCGCTTGTTTTAAAGATTCTGGGCTTGGGATTTCTGGAAATTCATCAAAACCGAAACGATGTTGTTTGGCTAATATCTTGGCATCATTCAGACAATAATTATGCCACTCTTCATGCGACATGCTGTTTGGAGGTTCAGAAGCCGTATGAGAAATAATAATTTTTAAAGGCTTAAGTTCATCACTTAAAATTTCATCTAGCTGAGACAATTGCTGAACAGCCAAATAGCTATACACATCATCAAGTCGTAAATAAATACTTAAACCATTTTCCGTGGGTAACACCGCTTGACGAGAAGGCTTTTGGTAAAACCAGCTCGATCGAATAGGGTCAAACCAACGGCGTAGCAGTGACATGAGTTGTGCCTCTAAAAAATAAATCCTAAGCGAGATCAAAGATTGTTTTGATCATAGTGCAAGGTAAAACAGTAGTCGAGATTGAAATATAACTACCTTAGTTTACGCAGAAAATAAGTCATGTTTTTAGCAAGATTCTACGTAGGTGAAGATTTTATCACCATTTTATGGCAAACCCATAGAATGATCTAAAAACACCTTTTTCTACAAGCTGATTTTTTTTACCAGACATGAAAAATGCACCCTTAACATGATAGCAATTCATCGTGTTAAAGGGTGCATGATTCCTAATCAATTATTAAAATTGAATATTTTATAGAACGCGTACAGCTCCTTTCGCTGCACTTGTTGTATGCATTGCATAAACTTTTAACGCTTTTGATACTTTACGTTTACGTTCTTCTTTCGGATGCCAGCCTTTCGCTTCTTGCACTGTACGACGATGTGCCATAGTCGCATCATCAACGTTTAAGTGAATCGTACGGTTTGGAATATCGATTTCAATAGTATCGCCATCTTCAACCAAACCAATTGCACCACCTTCAGCCGCTTCTGGTGAAACGTGACCAATCGAAAGACCTGATGAGCCACCAGAGAAACGACCATCTGTTACCAATGCACAGTCTTTTCCTAAACCTTTCGATTTAAGATAGCTAGTTGGGTAAAGCATTTCTTGCATACCCGGACCACCACGTGGACCTTCGTAACGAATCACAACCACATCGCCAGCTTTAATATCATGACCCAAAATTGCATCTACAGCTGCATCTTGGCTCTCAAATACACGTGCTGTGCCCGTAAATTTCAAGATTGATTCATCAACACCTGCAGTTTTCACGATACAACCATCAAGCGCGATGTTGCCGTATAGAACCGCTAAACCACCATCTTTAGAGAATGCATTTTCTGCATTACGGATAACGCCTTTTTCACGGTCGCCATCTAATGTTGAATAATAGCGATTTTGCGAGAATGCAACTTGAGTTGGAACACCACCTGGTGATGAACGATAGAATTCATAAACGTCTGCATCTTCAGTACGAATAATATCCCACTTATCCAACGCATCTTTTAAAGTTTTCTCGTGCACTGTCGGTACAGATACATCAAGTAAATTCGCACGATCAAGCTCACCTAAGATCGCCATAATGCCACCCGCACGGTGTACATCTTCCATATGAACGTCTTGTTTTGCAGGCGCTACTTTAGACAGTACAGGAACTCGACGTGATAATTCGTCAATATCATCCATTGTAAAATCAACTTCTGCTTCACTTGCCGCAGCCAATAAATGCAGAACGGTATTGGTTGAACCACCCATTGCAATATCAAGGGTCATCGCATTTTTAAATGCAGCCTTGGTTGCAATTGAACGAGGTAAAATGCTTGCATCTTCTTGTTCATAATAGCGCTTAGCCAATTCAACAATAAGCTGGCCTGCTTTTAAGAATAATTTTTTACGGTTTGCATGCGTCGCAACAATCGAACCATTACCCGGTAAAGATAAACCTAAAGCTTCTGTTAAACAGTTCATTGAGTTTGCAGTGAACATACCTGAACATGAACCACAGGTTGGACATGCCGAACGTTCAAATTCTTCAACTTCTTCGTCTGTATAACTTTCATCAGCCGCAACAACCATTGCATCAACAAGGTCAATCGCTTTTTCATTACCGCGGAACTTAACCTTACCAGCTTCCATTGGTCCGCCAGACACGAAAACAACAGGAATATTCAGACGCATCGCAGCCATGAGCATTCCCGGAGTAATCTTGTCACAGTTTGAAATACACACCATG
>Ga0308168_1002679_pt1 | contig 14370 bp, 14 predicted proteins | sample PhyCR2_FD_202133 | JGI IMG/M metagenome (GOLD analysis project Ga0308168, IMG submission 202133) | Phyllosphere microbial communities from UC Gill Tract Community Farm, Albany, California, United States - DLSLRC.R2 | ecosystem: Host-associated > Plants > Phyllosphere > Unclassified | place: USA... | reverse complement strand
ATCCTACACCGCCCCACCTCTGACAGATCTTCGCGGCTGTTGGTAGGTGTCGACCTTGGTCGACACATCTGTCAGATATCGATATTCAGAACGGAATCAGACCCCGTGCCGACCAACGGTCGGCACCCACCAAAGCAGAACGCCGTTCCGACAGATCGCAGGAAACTGTCGAAGGCGGGGTGGGTCCGGTTGAGGGGGTGTCCGCGGCATGGATGCCGTGACCAAGGCTACAGGGACGTACTTGCGCCGTCCCCCGCAACCGGACCCACCCCGCCTCCTCACAGGAAACCCGCTGTTGCTTCGGCTGTTGCTTCTGAGGTTGCCGGCCAGCGGCCGGCACTACCGCGGGTGCCGGGTGCCGCCCGGCCGGTACCTCCAGCTTGACCGCAGCCAACGCGCCACGGAGAATTACGCGACTAATTCTCATTTGCTGTTGCGCAGGATGCGGGCGGCAGCCTCCCGGGCCCCTCTCCTTCGATGTTCAAGAACGTCCTGTTCCAACTGCATTGGCTGCTGGGCATTACCGCCGGTGCCGTCCTGGCCGTGATGGGCCTCAGCGGCGCCGTGCTGTCCTTCGAGGACGAGCTGCTGCGCGCCGCCAATCCCGGCTTTGCCGAGATCGCCGAGCACCATGCCGACGGACAGCATCCCCTTGCACTCAGTGAACTGGTGCCGCTGCTGCAGGCCGGCAGCGAACGCCCCCTGCAACGCCTGCGTATCGATGCCACCGGACAGCGGCCGTCGGTCGCGCGCTTTGCCGGCGGCAAGGACCACTGGGTGTACTTCGACCCGTACAGCGGTGAGCGCTTCAGCGCCCTGCGCGGCCAGGCGTTCTTTGACTTCGTCGAGGACCTGCATCGCCACCTTGCCGCGGGCGAACGCGGCAAGTGGATCACCGGCAGCTGTGCCATCGCCCTGCTGTTCTTCACCTTGTCCGGCCTCTACCTGCGCTGGCCACGACGCTGGTGGCACTGGCGCAGCTGGCTGGCAGTGGAGTGGAAACGCAGCGGGCGCGGCTTCCTGTGGAGCCTGCACTCGGTAGTCGGCACCTGGGTGCTGCTGATCTACCTGATGAGTGCGCTGACCGGCCTGTGGTGGTCGTTCGACGGGTATCGCAGCGCGGCCAGCACGCTGCTGGGCGTCCCACCGGCGGCCAAGCACCAGGTTGCCACCGATGCATCGCTGGACCTGCACCGCATTGAAGCCACGCTGTACGCGGTGCCGGGCGTGCGCGCCGGCTTCATTGACCTGCGCCTGCCGGAGAAGCCCGGGCAGGCGCTGAACGTGCGGGTGATGGCCGGTGATCCGTCGCAGCGCGGCGGCCACCACGATCGTGCGCATGACCTGCTGCAGCTCGATCCGGCCAGCGGTGCGGTTCTCGATGCCCGCCCGTACGCACGCCAGGGCGCGGGCGGACAGCTGGCCACCAGCGTGTTCGCGCTGCATTCGGGCAGCTACTTCGGTGTACCCGGACGCGTGGTGGTGATGCTCAGCAGCCTGGGCATGAGCCTGTTCTTCATCACCGGCTGGATGCTGTACCTGGACCGCCGCCGCAGCCAGCGTGCCGCGCGCGGGCTGCGCCAGGCGCTACCGATGCCGGCCAGCGACGCCGGCAACGCAGCGTGGCTGGTGGTGCATGCCAGCCAGAGCGGACTGGGCGAACAGCTGGCGTGGCGCGCGGCGGCCCAGCTGCAGGCGGCCGGCCATGCGGTGCAGGTGCTGCCGCTGGCGCGCATCGATGCCGCGCTCCTGCTGCGTGCATCGAGCGCGCTGTTCGTGCTGAGCACCTTCGGCGACGGCGAGCCGCCCGACGCCGCACGGCGCGCAGCGCGGCAGTTGCTTGCACAAGCGCTGGACCTTTCGGGCCTGCAGTTCGGCCTGCTCGCGCTGGGTGACCGCCAGTACCCGCACTACTGCGGCTTCGGCCGCCGGGTCGATGGCTGGTTGATCGGAAACGGCGCGCGTGCACTGTTCGAGCGCGTCGACGTCGATGCCGCCTCGGTCCCCGCGCTGCGCCGGTGGCAGCAGGAGCTGGGTGCGCTCACCGGCATCGTCACCGATGACAGCGTGCTGCCTGCGGCTACGCAGATGCATGAGTGGCGCCTGCTCGGCCGTGACCGCCTCAACCCTGGCAGCGTCGGCGGAGCGATCTGGCGTATCCGTCTTGCCGCACCGGCCGACGTGCAGTGGCAGGCCGGTGACATCCTGCACATCGCGCCCCGCCACAATGCGCAGCATGCCGGTGCCGTGTTGAAGGCGCATGGGCTGGATCCGCTGCAGCCCTTGCTGGTCGATGGCCATCCGCGCACGCTGCTGGCGCTGGCCAGCGAACGCGAGCTGCCGGAGGCCGATGCCGCGCTGGCAGTGCAGGATGCCTGCCTGTGGCTGGCCGGGCTGCCGCTGCTGCCCAGCCGCGAGTATTCGATCGCCTCCTGCACGGATGATGGCGTGGTGGAGCTGGTGGTGCGGCTGGTGCATGACGCCTCCGGTCGAGCCGGGCTGGGCTCGGGCTGGCTGTCGTTGCATGCGCCGATCGGTGCCGGCATCGTCGCCCGCGTGCATCGCAACCCCGGTTTCCATCGTGTCATTGGCGCGCCGATGGTGCTGATCGGCAACGGCACCGGCATCGCCGGCCTGCGCAGCCTGTTGCGCGAAGCCGCCCGTGCAGGCGAACACGGGCACTGGCTGTTGTTCGGCGAGCGCCAGCGTGCACACGATTTCCTGTTCGCCGACGAGATCGAAGCGTGGCAGGCCGATGGCCATCTCGCGCGGGTGGACCTGGCGTTCTCGCGCGATGGCGACGGCGGTTATGTGCAGGATCGCCTGCAGGCGGCCACCGGAACGCTGCGCGACTGGATGCGGCGCGGTGCGGTGATCCATGTCTGTGGGTCGTTGCAGGGCATGGCCGAAGGCGTGGATCAGGTGCTGCGAACGGCGCTGGGCGATGAAGCGGTGGAAATGCTGCTGGAAAACGGGCGCTACCGCCGCGACGTGTATTGATTCCTGCCGCCGAACGCTGGTGTGAGCCGAGCATGGGCTCGGCTCTACAGTGTTCCTGCAGCCGATGTAGCGCCGAGCCTACGCTCGGCTGACTAGGCTGCGGCGGCGCGCGCCTGCGGCATCGACTGCAACCGGAACGCGCCCACCGCGTCGGCCAGGGCACGCACCTGGACCTGCATCTGCGCCGTGGAGGCACCGGCCTCTTCCACCAGGCTGGCGTTGCGTTGGGTACTGGCTTCCATCTGCACGATGGTCTGGTTCACCTGTGCGATGCCGGCATGCTGGTCCTGCGACGCACTGCGGATACCCGCCAGCAGCTCGGCCAGCTGCTGCACGCTGCCGACGATCTCGCCCATCGTGGTGCCGGCCTGTTCGGCCTGCTGGTTGCCCTCTCCCACACGCGCCACCGAATCCTCGATCAGGCCCTTGATCTGCTTGGCCGCCTCTGCGCTGCGTTGTGCAAGCAGGCGCACTTCCGCGGCTACCACGGCGAAACTGCGGCCCTGCTCACCGGCACGCGCCGCTTCCACCGCCGCATTCAGCGCCAGGATGTTGGTCTGGAAGGCAATGCCGTCGATCAGCTGGGTAATGTCGCCGATCCGCCGCGATGCCTCGCTGATGCCCTGCATGGTCGCCACCACCTGGCCGACAGCCTCGCCGCCGCGCTGCGCCACCGCAGCCGCACCCTTGACCAGCGCGTCGGCACGGCCTGCGGCATCAGCATTGCGACCGACCGTATCGGTCAGTTCGTGCATGGAAGCGGCGGTCTCTTCCAGGTTGGCGGCCTGCTGCTCGGTGCGCTGAGACAGATCATGATGGCCGGCAACGATCTCGCCAACGCCGGTATCGAGACTGGAGGTGGCGTGCTGGATGCGGGTGACGATGCGGCCCAGCTGCGCGACCGTCGCGTTGGCATCATCGCGCATGCGCGCGAACACGCCCTGCAGCTCACCCTCCATGCGCACGCTGAGGTCACCACGGGCCAGCGCAGCCAGCAATGCCTGCAGGTCGCCGAGGTTGGTTTCAAACGTCGCCAGCAGGCGGTTGATGCTGGTCGACAACGTGCGCACGAAGCCCTGCTTGCCCTCCAGCGCGATGCGACCGTGCAGGTCGCCGTGTGCTGCAGCATCGACCAGGGCAGCGACCTCGGTTTCCAGCAGGGTCTCCAGCGCACGACTGCGCCATTCCACCGCTACGCCGAGGAATTGCCCTTCATCGATGACGGGGTTGGCAATCAGCTGGTAACGCGTGCCGGCATGGCCGATCTCGCGCTCTTCGCGCTGGCGCACGCCGGCCAGGCTGGCCAACGCCGGATGCAGGCGTACCGCGTCGCTGCCCACCAGCGCTTCGTTCCGCAGGTCAAGCAGCTGCAGCAATGCCGGGTTGGCGTAGGCGACCTGCCCTTCCGCATCGATCACCATCAAACCGGTCTGTGCACTGTCCAATGCCTGGCGCACCCGGGTGTTGCCGCGCGCCACGGCACGCTCGGTCTCGATACGCGCGCGCAGGCGCTGCTGCATGTCGACCAGGCGCTGCGCCAGCTGGCCGATCTCGTCGTTGGCGTTGTAGACGCGCAGGGTGGTGTCCAAGCGGTCTTCAGCGATGTCGCTGGCGAAGCGCAGGGTGTCCTGGATAGGCTGGCGCACCGCACGCAGCACCAGGACCAGGCTGGTGATCAGCACGCCGGCCACCAGCAGCAGGGTCAGTGCGAACAGCGCAGGCGCTACGCCCGCGGCGGTATCCAGCAGCGACTGCGCTTCCACATCCAGGCCGACGCGGGCCGCGGTATACCCCAGCAATGCGGCCTGATACGCATCCATCCCGGTGCGCAGGGTGACCTGCGCATCCGCGGGCAGGCCCGCCAGCGCGAGATCGAACGGCAGCTTTTCTTCGCTGGCGCGGTCGGCGTGGGTGGAATCACCGTCGAGCAGCAGCAGGGCCTCCTGCCGCCGCATCTTCTGCAGGGACAACGCCAGCGCATCCCGCTGCTGCGCATCCACCTGCCCCTGCAGCGTGTCTGCAGCCAGTTGCAGCTGCGCGGCGAGGCCGGCCTCACCACGGCCCATCTCGTCGACCCGTTCGAACAGGGCGGCAACACCCTGCGAGAACGCGTCTGCAGCTTCGGTCAGCGCCTGCAGGGCCTTGCGCCGGCCGGCATCCATCGGCATCGTGCGCAGGGCCTGCAGATCGTCCTGCAGCGCCTTTTGCGTGGCCAGCAGCTGCGCGCGGTCGGCATCATCGAAACTGCGTGCATACTGGATCTGCAGGCGGCGCGCTTCGGCCACCCGCGTGGCCAGGCGCGCGGCCAGATCACTGCCGCGCTGGTAGCTGGCCTGGCTGCGCGCAGCCTGCGTGCTGGCATGCCCGGTCCAGGCATAGGCGGCGGCAATTGCGACCAGTCCCAGGCCACAGACCCACAAGGTCGCCTTGAGCTTGTTGGCTACGCTCAGCCGATGCGGTTGCAGCCACAGCAGCAGGCCGGAAGACGCCGGGCGCAGCGCCGCAAGCCGCGTGCGCAGGGACCGGAGGTGGGGGACAACGGCCGACATGACAGACTCCAGGCAAAAGGACGCACCTGTATCGGCCGGATTCAAGGCAACTTTAGAACTTTCGTCGTCCTGGCCCAGCGGTGACGGGCGGACGCGGCCTTTGTACCGGGTGCAGGCGACGCTGGCGTGACACGACCAGCGCCCTTGACCTCAACCCCGGTTGGGGGAGCACAGTGGACCTCCCCTCCCGCCCGGTGCCGCCATGACGACGCTCGATGTCCCCCGCTACCTGCAGCGCCTGCAGCTGGATGCCCCGCCACCGCTGACGCTGGCCGGCCTGACCCTGCTGCAGCAGCGTCACAACGCAGTGCTGCCGTTCGAGACCCTCAGCTGCCTGCTGCGCGATGCGGTACCGATCGACCTGGACAGCGTGCAGCGCAAGCTGCTCGACGACCGTCGTGGCGGCTACTGCTTCGAACTCAACGGCGGCCTGCTGGCGCTGCTGCAGGCGCTGGGCTTCGATGCACAGCCATTGAGCGCGCGCGTGCTGCTGGCTGCCCAGGACGGCGAACTGACCGCACGGACCCACCTGCTGCTGCGCGTGCAGGTGGACGGCGATGACTGGCTGGTGGATGCCGGTTTCGGCAGCCTGACCCCGACCGTGCCGCTGCGGCTGCATGATCCGCAGCCGCAGGCCACGCCGCACGAACGCTATCTGCTGCAGCGGCTGCCCGGCGAGGGGGATTTCGTGCTGTCCGCCGAATCCGCTGACGGCTGGCGGGCGATGTACCGTTTCGACCTGCACGTGCCGGCACCGATCGACAACGTGGTGGGCAACTGGTACGTGTGCACCCATCCCGACTCCAGCTTCCCTGGCCAGCTGCGCGCGTCGCTGACCGGGCCGGACTGGCGACGCACCATCGGCAGCGGCAACTACACCGAGTACCGCCCCGGCCAGGCACCGGACAAGCGTCCGCTGCAGGATGTTGCCGACGTGCGCGACGTGCTGCAGCAAGGCTTCGGCATGCAGCTGCCGGACGACCCGCGGCTCGATCCGGCGATCAACGACTGGCTGCAGCGCTCACGCGCCGCGACCTTGTAGAGCCGAGCCCATGCTCGGCTGAGCTTGGGCGGCTGGGCCAACAGCAGCCGAGCGTGGGCTCGGCCACGCGCCAGTCGCCCGCGTCGACCGGTCCGAAGCGCAGCTCAGCTCCCGCTCGCAGTGCACGCTCCAGGCTCACCTCCAAGTCCATGCCCACACCTGCGGCCTCGTCGGCAAACGGAAGGTAGGCCATCCTGCAGTCGTGCAGCATGACACTCCTTGCAGGGCAGCGCTGGCATGCTGGGTGCCCCTTTTCTCGCGGAGTCCTGCATGTCCCTGGCCGATCACCAAAGTGCGCTGGCACCGCAGGGCTTCCTGCGCGTGGCGATCAACCTGGGCAACCCGGTGCTGGCGCAGGGCGATGCGCACTCGCCGCGCGGACCGTCGGTGGAGCTGGCCGCGATATTGGCGCAGCGCCTGGGTGTGCAGGCACGCTTCACCTGTCACGATGCCGCAGCCTCGGTGGTCGCTGCGGCAGGCGAAGACGGCTGGGATCTGGCCTTCCTGGCCATCGATCCGGCACGTGCCGACCGCATCGCCTTCAGTGCTCCGTACGTGGAGATCGAAGGCACCTATCTGGTGCGCGAGGACAGTCCCGCGCAGCAGGTGACCGACCTCGACCGCGAGGGGCTGCGCATCGCGGTGGGCCGCGGTGCAGCCTACGACCTGTTTCTCAGCCGCGAACTGCGCCACGCCACGATCGAACGGGCCGAGACGTCGGCGGCTGCGATCACCCTGTTCGATCTGCAGCGCCTGGATGCCGCCGCCGGCGTGCGCCAGCCGCTGCAAGCATGGGCGCGGGCGCATCCCGGCCACCGCGTGCTGGCCGACCGTTTCACCGCGATCCAGCAGGCGGTGGCGGCGCCGGCATCGCGCCCCGCCGACGCGCTGCAGGCGCTGTTCAAGGAAGTGCAGGCGATCAAGGCCGGCTCGCTGCTGGAAGAGGCATTCGCGCGTGGCGGGCAGGCGGTCACGCTGGTGCGATGAGTGTAGCGTCCGCCATGTGCCGCACGTGTTCGGCAGCCTGCGCGTGCAGCCAGTCGCGGAAGGCAAGAAAGCCGCGGTGGCGGGCCGAACGCTGCGGGTAGACCAGCCAATGCGGCCAGGCGGTTTTCAGGCGCAGGTTGGACAGCGCAACCAGTTGGCCGGAATCCAGCAACAAACGCGCCCGCGTCACCCGCCCCAGCGCCACGCCCACCCCGTCCAGCGCCGCACGGTGGTGTGCCTCCGAATCATCCAGCACCGCTACGAAGCGCGACGGCGGGGTCTGCCCGCTCAACGCGAACCAGGCCCCCCACGCACCATCGGGGTCCCCCAGCAGTGGCCACTGGTTCAGTGGCACCCGGTCGATCCCTGCCATGCGTTCGATCAGCGCCGGGCTCGCCATCGGCAGCAGCCACTCGTCGAACAGCGGCTCAACCACCAGGCCCGGCCACTGCCCGCTACCCAGCCGCAGCGCGGCGTCGAACTGGCGCTGCCGCTCGAAATCAATCAGGCGCTCACTCGACTGCAGGTTGATCTCGATCTGTGGGTGCTCAGCCACGAAGTGACCCAAGCGCGGCACCAGCCACGCCGACGCCATCGACGGCACCGCACTGATCGTCAGCACGTGCTCGGCGCGGGCCGCATAGGGCTGGAAAGCTTCGTTGATCGCATCCAGATGCGGGCCGACCTGGTCGAGCAGGCGCTGCCCCTCCAGGGTGAGGGCGACGCCACGCGGTTGGCGGACCAGCAGTGGCTGCCCGAGCCGCTCTTCCAGCTGGCGCATCTGATGGCTGAGCGCACTGACGGTCAGATTCATCGACGCCGCTGCCCGTGACAGGTTGCCCAGCCGCGCGGCGGCCACGAATCCCTGCAGGGCATGAAGGGGCGGACGGGACATCAGGCTTGAATTCCTCTCAAGGCATGCTTGCGGAAATGTCTCTTTTTGCGCTTCCATGCTGCCCGTATCGTGCAATCCACTCAAGTGGAGGCACGCTCATGAACATCTTCGGCAGCCTGTTGTTCCTGCACGGCCATGTGGCCAACGCCGAGCTGGCACGCCAGCTGGCCAGCCCGTCCACCGCCTCCCCTGCGTGCGCGGCGCAACCGGCCGCGCCGGTTCAGCAGCCGAGGACCCGTTGAACGCGGCTCAACCTGTGTACCAGCGTTGGACGTATTCAGGCAGCCAGGGCATTGGATCGATATCCAGTGCCCGGCAACCGTCGAGCGTGTCACGCAGCACGCCCTCACCGGGGCCACCGGGAATCCGCAGGCCTTCTTCTTCCGGAAGCTGCACCACAGCCCAGTCGTGCAGCCGGTCCATGCGCAGGCGCAGAGCCGCCTGCAGCCATGCCTTCAGCGGGTAACAGCGATAGCCTTGTTCACCCAACGCAGCAATTGCCAGCGACAAGGCCTGGTTGGCACCACGTACCCATTCAGTACGACCCCCAGCCTTGTGCTGGATCGTCATCGGTGCCGGTGCGCGGTGCGCCTTGAACGGCGAACGCAGCTGCAGCTCCAGATCACGTGCATCGCGCTCGCCCTCCGCTTCCACCAGCGCACCGGCATCGAGATCGAAGAACTCGAACCATCGCCGATGCAATGCGCTGATGCGTCCGAGCGGATCACGTGAAAAGCCGATCTTCGCGTAGTCCTCCCACGCACACGGGAAGACGTAGGTGAAGACACGACCGTCGATGCGGATATCCGATTGCATGTGCGCAGGCTGCCTCGACCTCAGCCCGGGCGCAACCGGGCGTTGCCGTGGACGCTGCAGCGCTCCGGCAGTGCGGCTTCGTGCAGCCGGCACGAACTATTCTTGCTGACCGTCGCTGCCATCTCCGCCCGCCATGCCGTCTGCTGCGCCCGCCCCCCTACCGATTTCGTCCATCACCCTGGAAGCGGCAACCTCCGCGGTGATCCACCAGCACAACGCTGAAGCCGCGCGGCAACCAGCATCGCTGACCAAGCTGATGACCGCCTACGCCGCCTATGCGTGCGTCGAAGAGAACGGACGCTCGTGGGACGACCCGGTCACCATCGCCGACGACGATGTGCATGCCGTGGCCGATGATGAAACGCGCATGGGCCTGGTACCCGGCGAGACAATCACTCTGGCACGCCTGCTGGAAGGGTTGATGGTGGTTTCCGGCAATGACGCTGCATTGGCGATCGCGCGTCACCTGGACGGATCGCAGGCCGCATTCCTGGAACGCATGAACCGGCACGCACGCCAGCTCGGGCTGCGCAGCACCTGGTTTGCCAGCGTGTCCGGCATCACCACACCGCACCATGTCTCCAGCGCGCGCGACATGGCGGTGCTGGCCGCCCGCCTGTTGAACGACCATCCGCAGATCCTGGCGATCACCGCGCAGCGCGCGTTCGCCCATGGCAGCTTCAACCGCAGCAACCAGAACGCCCTGCTCGGCGAAGACGGCGTGGACGGCTTGAAGACCGGCTACACCCAGGCCGCAGGCTTCTGCCTGGCCGCCACCGCGTGCCGGCCAGTATCCGGGCGGGACCAGCCGGTACGGCTGATCACCGTGGTGCTGGGCTCTGCAAGCCGCGACGCGCGCGACGCACTGGTGCGCGACCAGCTGGCCGCGGGATTCGCCGCCCTGGCCGGCGGCTGACCGCTCGTGCGGCTCAGCGCCGCTTGACCGTCGCCACGATCAGCCGCTGCAGCTCGGCCACGGCACCGGCCTTGTCCAGCGCGCCGGCAGCCACACCCTCTGAAAGGGCTTCAGCCGCACCGAGGATGGCCCAGCGCCCCGCCAGCGACACCGTGCCGTCGGCGGCGAACGGGCCCAGCCAGACCTGGCAGTTGTCGATGAAATCCTGCTGGTAGCGCCGCCGCACCTCATGCAGTTCCGGCGCCCCCACCAGCGCGGCGAGGATGCCTTGCACTTCACTGCCCTGGCTGAGGACGCAGTCGATGTAGCCGGAGGCGATGGCCGCCGCCCGATCGACCAGCTGCGCCCGGGCGCGACCGATGCGCTCGTGGAAGACCACGGTCTGGCGTCCGTCATAGTCATCGTAGAGCGCCGCCAGCAAGCCATTGCGGGTCACGAAGTGATCGTAGGCCACAGGCTTGGTCACGCCCGCCGCTTCGGCCAGCCGCCCCAGCGTCAACGCTCCGGTACCTTCTTCGCGGACCAGTGCCCAGGCCACATCCAGCAACTGGCGGGTGCGTTGCTCCCGGGTCATTCGGCGGCGCGTGGGGGTGGCGTTGGCGGGCATCGGCGGAGCACGGCGATCAGCGCATTGGAACACCAATTTTACGGCCGATCGCCAGCGCGGTCTGTAGATGCGCTTCAGCGGCACCGGTATCGGCGTCCAGCAGCAGGTGGGACGACAGCACGCGTGCGCCGCAATAGTCGAAGATGCCCATGTCGATCTGCGTCCTCATTGCCGCGTCGTAGCCACGACGTTCGACCATGGCTGCGTCGGCGCCGCCCAAGCCGACCAGATGCACATTCAGGCGCTGCAGCTTCTTCACCAGCCTGCCCTGCGCATCCTGTGCGTAGGCCCAATCGTTGGTGAACACACGGTCGATCCAGCCTTTCAGCAGCGCCGGGAACGACCACCAGTACAACGGGAACACCAGCACCAGCGTATCGGTGGCATCCAGCCGCGCGTGCTCGGCAGCGACATCGGCCGGTACCGCGCCGGTGCTGCGGAACAACGCCTGGTCCTGCGGGTTGAAGCGCGGATCGAAGCCTTCGGCCATCAGGTCGGCATAGGCCACGGTGTTGCCGGTGTCGGCCGCGGCAATGGCATCACCGATGCGACGCGCCATCGCGTGGGTCAGCGAAACGGGCTCAGGGTGGGCGATGACAATGAGGCTGTGCATGGGGATCTCCAGGAATTGATACCTACCAATGGTAAGTAGCGATTCCTGGGAAACCAGCGCCACCGGTGGGACGCTGTTTTCGCGTCCAACGTATAGTGCAACGATGCCCTGTGGGACATCCGGACATGGATCGACGCCTGCCCCTGACGATACTGACGCTGCTGCTGTCGCTGTTGCTGCCATCCGCCTTCGCGGGTGAACTCAGTCCCAGTGACGCGAAGGCCCTGCGCGAAGATGTGCGCGCCCTGATGACTGCCTACGCCCGCGGCGACGCGGACTTCCTCATCGAGCGCACGCATCCCAGCCTCAAGCGGCTGGCCGGCGGCGATGAGGCCTTCCAGGCGATCACCCGCGATGCGTTGAAGAAGCAGCACAGCGGCGGCGTGGTGGTCATCAGCGAAGACGTCGGTGTGCCGACCCGGACCTATGCGGCCGGGGAGGAAGAAGTCTGCTTCGTGCCACGCCAATCCCTGGTACGGGTGCGTGAAACCCCGATGCGCAGCACCACGTTCATGGTGGCCGTGCGCCGCATTGGCGGTTCCGGGTGGACGTATCTGGACGGCACGGGGCTGCAGGACAATCCGCGCCTGCTTCGCCAACTGCTGCCAGCGCTGGAACCCGGCGTGATCCTGCCCAAGCGGGAGATCGAGGCGTTGTAGTCACCGGCCCTTCCCGTCATGCAGGGCGCGGGGCTACTGGAACAACGCGTTCAAGGCAGCCCCGGACGCCGCCTGCTGCAGGCCATTGAAGCGTCCGTCCTGCACGATCGGCTGGGTCGCCTGCATCAGTCCAGCCCACGCGGCACGCGCCAGCGCACCGCCCAGGCTGACCCGGCGAACGCCAAGTGCGGCGATGTCCTGCAGGCTCAGTGCTGTGGGTCCAGCGACCAGCAGGTTCACCGGCTTCGAGCCCGCGGCGGCGACCACCGCACTGATCTGCTCGCGCGTACTGATGCCCGGTGCATACAGCACATCGGCACCGGCCTCGGCGTAGGCACGCAGGCGCCGCAGGGTGTCCTGCAGATCCGGTACGCCCACGAAGAAGTTCTCCGCTCGCCCGACCAGCAGCACGTCGCCGCCCGCGCGGTCGATGGCCGCACGCGCCGCGCGCAATCGCTCGACCGCCTGCTCGATGGGCCTCAGTGGTGCATCGGCCAGGCCGCTGGCGTCCTCGATCGACAACGCCGCGATGCCGGTAGCGAGCGCCGCGGCTACCGCCTCCTCCACCGCCTGTGGCGTAGCGCCGAAACCATCACCGAAGTCGGCATTCAACGGCAACGGGGTCGCCGCCGCCATCAGTCGCAGGTGCTCCAGCGTGGCCTGCAGCGATACCGCGCCGTCCGGCCGCCCCTCACTCCAGGCGCAGCCGGCACTGGTCGTGGCCAGGGCCTGGAAGCCCTGCCGTTGCAGATAGCGCGCACTGCCCACGTCCCACGGATTGGGCAGCACGAAGCATCCTGCTGCATGCAACTGGCGGAAGCTGGCGCGCTTGCGCAGGGTGTCGGCATCAGGCGAGGCCATGGCGGGCTCCGGGGCAGTAGACCTGCACCCTAGCCCGCCGTTCGGTCGCGCTCAAGGCGACGAAGGCAGCCGTGCATGAAGTGATGCCGGCTGCTTATTGGACGCCACCGGCAGCCCTGCCCGAGCGTGGACGCCTGCCCCCACAATGCCGCCACGGAGCCCCTCATGCACCCGGACCCGCATCCCCTCACCGACGCAGGCGACGATGACGCCCACTGGGCCGACCTGCTCTCGCCCGCCCGCCGGCGCCTGATCGCGTCGGCCGGCCTGGCCGCCGGCGGCCTGGCCAGCGCGTCCACCGCCACCGCCGCCGCGCGCGTCGGCAGCGCCGTGAACACCACCGAACCCGGGCGACCTGGCTTCCGCGCCATCGTTCCGCCAGCGCCCAAGGGCCGCAGCCCCTGGGGCCAGGCCACGGCCAGCGAACCGACCCCGCGCCCGGCCAGCGTGCGCCCCGGCGAGGCCACGTTGCCCACCGCCCCGCGCGCCTACACCGACATCAAGAGCTACCACGCCCATATCTATTTCGATGAGGACAGCTTCGAGAAGGCAGCCCTGCTGCGGCGCTGGGCCGCCGAGCGCTTCCCGGTGGAGCTGGGCAACTGGAACCTGGAGCCGCGCGGCCCGCACGTCACGCCCTCTTTCTACTTCGGCTTCACCAACGATCTGCTGCCGGTGCTGGTGCCGTGGCTGCAGCTCAACAGCCTGGGGCTGACCATCCTGATCCACCCCAATACCGGCGACGGTCGCGCCGATCACCTGTATTACGCCTTGTGGGTGAACCGCGCGCAGCCGGTGAACGCCTACAACTGGCCGGCGCCACAACCGGGGGAACAGGAGCCGTTGGAGGAGGTATTCCCGAACGTGGTGCCGACGGTGCCGCTGGAAACCTGAGCGGATGTCCGATTGGGGCGCTGGGGGGGGCAGCGCACCTTGGGCAGCCCCCTCGGTGGCTGCGTAGCTTGCTGCGCGCCGCACTTCCTTCATCCACGCATGGCGTGGATCTACCGCATCATGGGCCGTTGCGGCATCGCCCCTCGCCCGGCCCTGCCGTGATCGTCGGCCTATGTGCTCGCATCCACCGCCTGCACGACGTTCAGCGCGCCTTGATCCGGCGTCCGCCATACAGCCACAGGCCCTCCGGCACGTTTCAAACATACGATTGAAACGCTGCAAACTTCGCCGAACTGGACAGCATCCACCGGTTCCGCCAGACTGCCGCCCTTTCCCGTCTTCCGGATCCCATGGCGAAGCTGCTGGTCCTGCACGGCCCCAACCTCAACCTGCTCGGCACCCGCGAGCCGGAGGTGTACGGCCACACCACGCTGGCCGACATCGACCAGGCCCTGGCCGCGCAGGCATCGGCTGCCGGGCACGCCGTGGAGAGCCTGCAGTCCAACGCCGAGCATGTGCTGGTCGACCGCG
>Ga0308168_1002674_pt1 | contig 14381 bp, 16 predicted proteins | sample PhyCR2_FD_202133 | JGI IMG/M metagenome (GOLD analysis project Ga0308168, IMG submission 202133) | Phyllosphere microbial communities from UC Gill Tract Community Farm, Albany, California, United States - DLSLRC.R2 | ecosystem: Host-associated > Plants > Phyllosphere > Unclassified | place: USA... | reverse complement strand
ACCGTCGACCTGAGCAAGGCCAATATCATCGGCTTCGACTACACCGACATCATCGACAACCCCGAAGTGCGTGTGCCGGTCATCAACTACCTGCTGCACCGCCTGGAGTCGCTGATCGATGGTCGTCCGCTGATCTACGTGATGGACGAGTTCTGGAAGATCCTGGACGGCGAGGGTGGCCTGAAGGAGTTCGCGAAGAACAAGCAGAAGACCATCCGTAAGCAGAACGGTCTTGGCATCTTCGCGACGCAGAGCCCGGAGGACGCGCTGAAGAGCGATATCTCCGCCGCGCTGATCGAGCAGACCGCCACGCTGATCCTGCTGCCGAACCCGAATGCCAGCAAGAGCGACTACATGGACGGCCTGAAGCTGACCGAGGCCGAGTTCAGGGTGGTTACCGCCCTGGACGAGCGCTCGCGTTGCTTCCTGGTCAAGCAGGGTCATGCCTCCAGCGTGTGCCAGCTCAACCTGCGTGGCATGGACGACATCCTGTCGGTGATCTCGGCCTCGACCGACAACATCGACATCATGCATCGGGTGTTGCAGACGGCTGCAGTCCGCAATCGGATCACCGTGGACGAGCTCACGCCGGAACAGTGGTTGGAAGATTTCTACAAGAATCGAAAGGGTTCGGGCAAGACGGCGAGTGCTGAGGCCGTGGCATGAGTCGGGTGTCCCGACGCTCTTGAACGACCGACTATGGAGACGATGATGAACAGTCTGAGCAAGAACAGGAAGAAGGCCGGTATGCCGCGCAGCACTCGACTGAGCGCGTTGGCATTGGGCGCCGTGATGTCGTTGGCAACCACGACGGCGAACGCAGGCTGGCCGGTGTTTGATTACTCGAACCTGATGCAGGCCATCTATGAGTACAAGAACTCGATCACCAGTTACGCGGCCGACGCTGCCGAGTATGCCGAGCAGGCAGAGCGTTGGAAAAGGACGCTGGACCAGTACGCTCAGGCGCTGGTGAAGGTGCAGGCTCAGATGCGCAAGATCGGCCTGCCGGAGGGGCAGCCGTTGGTACCCGTGCCTGCGGACTATCTGGTGGCGGAAACCTGTGGCAGCAAGAGCAGTTTCTCGCCCGGCGATCTTTTCAAGAGTCTTGTGTTCAATCCGACCGGTGACATGAAGGAGCAGCAGACCCAGATCTGCGTGAACATCCGCATGATGCAGAATCGCAAGTACAACGATTCGGTCATGTTCCTCGCGCAGTCCATTCCCCAGATGGAGTCGGGCCTGAAGGAAATATTCGATCTGCGCATCTTCAGCAATGATCAGGGCAACGTCCAGGGTTCGGACAGCGAAGCGACCCGCATGGCCAACAACCTGGAAGTGGCAGCGCAGAGCTGGGAAGGACGCATGCGTTCTTACGATGCCTACATTGAAGTCATGGAAGCCAACCAGAAGATTGTGGCACAGGCGGCGCTCAAGGGAGATCCCACCAAGACCCTTGCGAGCGATCTGGTGAAGACAGTCGCGCTGAAGGCTGCACTGTCCATCGATTGAGGCAGGCGGTGGGGTGGCCAGAGCAAGTGCAAGGGGCGGCCACCGGTGCAAAAGCGGTATTACCAAGGGATTGCAGGAATGACGATCAGGTCGATTGCCAACTTTGATTTTTCGGGCGGGTTCCAGGATCTGATGGAGCACGCTGTGCGTATCCAGTCGATCGGCGACTTCGTGTTCTTCAAGCTGATTCTTGACTACCTGCGCGACAGGATTGGCAAGTTCGGCTTCCATTTGATGGAGAACATGATGACGTGGGTCGGCGGCATCGCGCTGACCCTGATGACCCTGTGGGTGCTGGTACAGGGCTATCGGATCGTCACCGGCCGCAGCCGGGACTCGATGATGATCCTGGTGACCAACATGGCGCGCGCCGCCCTGATCGTGGCGGTGGCGACGAGCATGGGCATGTTCGGTCGCGACCTCCATGAATTCCTGACGGAAGACGTGAAGGGGCTGATCACGCACGTTGTGACCGGCAAGGACGAGAAGCCCGAGGCGCAGATCGACAAGAGCCTTGCCTGGATGCAGGTGGCGCTGTCCAGCATCGATGGGATCAAGATTCTCAATGATCCCGAGCTGCAGGCTGACAAGACCCGCGCGATGTGGTTCATCGGCCTGGGCACGGGCGGACCTGCAGTGACGGCAGGTTCCATGTTGCTGCTGTATGAGGTCGCCATGGCCCTGTTCATCGGCTTGGGACCACTGTTCATTCTTTGCCTTCTGTTCGACCAGACCAAGCAGCTGTTCCAGCGATGGCTGTTCTACGGCATTGGAACCATGTTCTCCATGGCGGTACTGGCGGCGATGGTATCTATCGCGCTGGACATGGTGATCCGCGTGTCGGCCTCGTTCTGGATGACAGCGCTTGTGAACAAGTTCCCGCTCATGGGCGCGTCCAGTGACGGTATGACCAGTCAGGCGATGCAGCAGGGTGGCATGGGATTGATCCTGACGACCTTGATTCTGACTGCGCCCCCAATGGCGGCCATGTTCTTCCAGGGCACCTTGGGTAGCTTCATGGCATATTCGCAGATAGGCGGTAGCCCGGTGGCACAGGCGCCGGGCCCGAATGGGCAGCCGCCGGGTAGCTACTACACGCCCGCGCAGGAGAAGAATTCATCGCAGGGGTCCAGTGGTCCCTCTCCGCAACTTGAAGGGCGCTCGGTGATGGGTTCTGGTCAAAATCAGCATGTTGAATCCAAGTCGCCGGGTGCCTTGGGCAACGCGTTGGTGAAATGAAGACCCGTTTTTCGTTGAAGGTGAAGATGATGAAGACTCTGTTGCTCTTGGCGATTTTGTCGATTCCTGCAGCGGCATATGCCGAGGGCAGGTGTCCGCCAGGCCAGTATCCCGTGGGTGGTGCTCAGGGTGTTCTTGGGTGTGCCCCGATTCCGGGGGGAGCTGATTCTTCGTCATCGCCGACCGCACCCGCTCCATCTGGGAAGTGGGAAAAGCGATGGGGCGCGATTGCGGAAGACTCCAGCGCCAATGCTCGTAGGGTCGTCAGCGCTACAGGCGTTTCGGAATCTCGCAAAAGCAAGTCCGAGGCGATCTCTGTGGCTCTGGATCAATGCCGTTTGGGAGGAGGGCAGAAGTGCCAGGTTCTCATCGTTTACAACAATCAGTGCGTGGCGCTTGCGGATACTCCTAAAGGCGCGACTTCGGCAAGCTCGATAGCTGCCCGCGCGGAAACCTTGGAGCTTGCAAGGCGTAACGCATTGGAACAATGTAAGGCGGCTGCGAATGGTACCGAGTGCAGCGTCATCTACTCGGCCTGTAGTGAGTCTGAGTTCAAGTCTTTCCGTTGATGTGATTCCTGACACTGGCTGGGCTTGGTTGCATACTGAAGGTCTGCTTTTTTTATTTTAGGGGTGGCCCGCTAAGACGTGGGCCATTTCTATTTTCGCTTTCGCTTTCGCTTTCGCTTTCGCTTTCGCTTTCGCTTTCGCTTGAGATGGCGAAGTTGCGCCAAGGGTGGGCGCTGTTGTCCACGGGTTCGGTCAACGTGAGCGCGAGGTGATTACTCTTGGAGATAAAACGTCGTTCTGTAATTCATTTGTCTACTAGCTTCTGCCTTTGGCGCTGAGTTGATTGGTTCGGGGCGCAGTTCATCCTTAGTCTATTGTTCGATCAGACCAAGCAGTTGTTCCAGCGATGGCTGTTCTACGGTATTGGAACCATGTTCTCCATGGCGGTGCTGGCGGCGATGGTCTCGATCGCGCTGGACATGGTGATCCGCGTGTCGGCCTCGTTCTGGATGACGGCGCTTGTGAACAAGTTCCCGCTCATGGGCGCGTCCAGTGACGGCATGACCAGTCAGGCGATGCAGCAGGGCGGCATGGGATTGATCCTGACTACCTTGATTTTGACTGCGCCCCCAATGGCGGCCATGTTCTTCCAGGGCACGCTGGGTAGCTTCATGGCATATTCGCAGATAGGTGGCAGCCCGGTGGCGCAGGCGCCGGGCCCGAATGGGCAGCCGCCGGGTAGTTATACGCCGGCGCAGACGAAGGACGGCAGTAGTGCGAACACAGCAAGTGGAGCCTCAGGGGCTGGCGCTGGATATACGGTCATGGGCAGCCACAATGCGGGTCAAGGTGCGCAGCAGCAGGTAGGCAAATTCGGGAACGCTGGAATGAGCGCTGGAAGTTGAGTTGATTGTTTGGAGTTGACTGCCATGAAAAGAATGTTCCTTCTGGTCTATCTGCTTATCGCTCCCTCGTTCGCGTGGGCGGAAGGGCGCTGCCCTCCTGGTCAGTACCCCATTGGCGATGATCGACAGGGGGTTGGTGGATGTGCGCCGATTCCTGGCGGCCAGAGTCAAGGCAGTGCTCAGCCAAGTGCTCCTGTACCTACCGGGAGATGGGAGACTCGCTGGGGAGCGATTGCTCAGGATACCTCTCCTGCGCAAGGGGCGATGCTCGCAATCGGCGTCTCGGAGTCGAGGGCTTCGAAGCGAGAGGCGGCTTCGGTCGCAATTTCGCAGTGTGCTAAAGCTGGGGGCGCGAGTTGTAAAATCTTAATGGAGTACCACAATCAATGTGTTGCACTCGCTGGGCCAGAAGTAAGTGAGTTCAGGATGAAAGGGGGGGCAACATATTCGTCGAGAGCTCCATCGGAGAGTGAGGCAAAAACGAATTCGCTGCGTGAATGCCAAGCGCATGGTAATGCTGCGCGCTGTGAGTTGATCTATTCGGCATGTAGCATGTCTGAGTTCAAGTCATTCCGTTGATGTGAGTTCTAGCGGCAGTAGAGCTCTGTTGCTCGTTACAATTATGCTGTGATTTTTCGAGAAAAAGGGGCCTGATCAATGCCTTTTCCTTTTTCGGTTGCGCGCCTCGGACGCTAGCTTTCTGCCAACCAGAAATGTCGCCAATTGTCAGGTCAGACTGATTCTGCATGCAGCAAACGCCCTTGGGCATGAGGGCGATTCCTGTGGTCATGGTGTCGATGGTGCTGCACACGCTGACCCGCGTGTCTGCCCCGTTATGCGTGACAGCGATTGTGAAGAGGTTCCCGCGTACGGCCGCGTCCACCGGTAACATGACCAATCGACGATCTGGCAGGGCGGCATAGGTCCGATCTTAACGACGCGTTTCCCGACTGCGCCCCCAATGGCAGCCATGTTCTTCCAGGGCACCTCGGGTAGCTTCATGGCATATTCTCAGATAGGTGGCAGCCCTTTGGCGCCGGCGCCGGGCCCGAACGGGCAACCGCCAATGCTGGTGTTTCAACCGGTACTCAGGATGCGACCGCTGGAGTATCACGCATGGGTTTGCCGCAAAACTCGACGATTGGAGTACAGGAGACGGGTCTTCGGGGAGCAAATCGTTAGGTCCTCCTTCCTCCATGATGGCCGTTGCACCGAATTGTCTTGGTCGTTGAGTAGAGCTTATGAAAATTGAGAAAGTGATCCTGTTAGTTCTGCTGCTCGCGTTCTCTGCAAGTGCATATGCGGAGGGGCGTTGTCCGCCTGGACAGTACCCGATTGGCGGCCAAGGAGTAGGCGGCTGCGCTCCGATCCCTGGGGCGGGTGACGGATCGCTCAAGACGCCGCAACCGGCAGGGAAGTGGATCAAAACGTGGGGTGCGATCTCTGTTTCTCCTGAGGGCGCGTCTGGAGTGTCTACCGGGAGGCGTAGTAAGTCTGACGCAGAGGCAGAGGCTGTGATGCAATGCCGGCAATCAGGTGGTCGTGCCTGTCGAACTTCTTTCTCCTACGAGAATCAATGCGTTGCTGCGGTGGTCCCCAGTTCGGGTTCCGGCGGCACCAGCTTTGGTGGAAAGGCGACTGTTGATGAAGCAATTCAATTGGCAACTCGTCTTTGTATAAGGGATGGGGGTCAGGGATGCCATGTCGTGTACACCGCGTGCTCAGTTCCTGAGTATGTGCGGAATTGAAGCGAGGATAGCGCCGGGCTAGCGCGCTGGTTGTTTCGTTGGCCCGGCCGTAGTGCTTCAAGGCTTTGGAAATTTTCACCGCAAACGACTGATGCCGAGCGCCGCAATGGGGCTTGTGTTCGGGCGGGTTCGTTACGGCCCCTGATCTTTGAGTTGTCGTTACTTGGAACGAGCGTCAGTTTTGTTCAGAAGCGCTTTGCCCGCTTGAGCATGTTCAACTGGTGGTGAATGCGTCGGGAGACGGTGCTCTCCGGATTCAATCCATGGCTTAATCACCCGGCTTCTTGCCCGCCGGAAAATTGAAGACGCGTGCGGTTCTCAGCTACGGCTGGGCTCCGTTCCACATTGAAGCTCGGGCTCGCTTGCGGGGACGATGACTGCGTGGCGTGTGTCACCCGATCCGTGTTCGCCGCCCCCGTTCCGCTTGCGTCTGCACGAGTGTTAAGTGCCTGATCAGCGCTGCCGTCATCTCCAAGTGGGCATCCATTCACGTTAACCGCGCTTTTTCTGTGATCAAGTGCGCTTTTCATCCCAAGCCCCCTTCGACGAGCGCCGCCTCCTCGAAGTAAGCTGCGTGCGCGTCAAAATCCCGACGCGCCGGTGCCATCGAACGCAGGAGCTTTTCCGTCCATGAGGACTGTGTCCCCCCGCGATGCGGGTGACGCTTGCCACCATCGCGGTTGCCGTGGGCTCGGGGCTATCATCCGCCATGGCGGCCGCAGGGCACGTGCGAGGCATCGCCCCGTTTCCGGCCTCCGCTCGGGAACTGGCAAGACGGGATTGAAGGAGTTGCAGGGGATGGAGAAGGGGAGTGGCGTACACATGGACAATGCCTTGGCGTTCGTTCCGTCCGGCGCGAACCTGCTGGAAGCCGTGCGCGGTGATCTGACCGGCAATGGTTTCCAGGACCAGCTCCTGGTGATCGACCAACCTCCTCCGGAGGGCTTGCTGCCCGGCGAGCACGGTCCCAACCGGGTGCTGTTGCTGCTGCTGGGCGACGCCACGGGCCGATGGCAGTTGGCGGCGCGCAACGACAAGCTGGTGCCGTGTTCCACCCGGGGAGGCATTGCCGGCGATCCTTTCGCGTACGTGACCATCGAGGATGGTGCGTTCAGTGTGATCACCAACGGCGGCAGTCGCGAACGCTGGAGCAGCGTCTACACGTTCCGGTATGCACCTGCCGAGCAGGCGTGCTGGGTGCATGGCGTGCAGCGCAGGGTGGTCGACACCGAGACCGAGGCCACCCATACGCGTGACTTCTCGGCTGCCGAACTTGGCCGGGTGCGGTTCGAGGATTTCGATCCGTCCGTCGTCGCCGACGTCAGCTTGCCCTGAGTGCCATGCCGGTGAGGAGGCGGGAGTATCCAACGATGATCGAGCAGGAGTTTCACCGTGTCGCAGGATAGGGAGTCGCAGCTGTTGCGGCAGGCCACGGAGGCCGGCATGACCTCGTCCCGGGAACTGGCCAACTTCATGGCGCAGGCCGGGCACGAGTCCCGTGGCCTGAGCCGGCTCAATGAAAGTTTCAACTTCACCCGGGGTATCTCGCAGATCCCGGTGGAAGCGGCGTGGCGCAATGGCAATGGTGCGCTTGAGAGCGCGCGCCAGGAGGCGCTGCGTGGGCGGCCGGAGAACCTGGCCGAACTGATGTATGGCGGGCGTATGGGCAATGACGCGCCTGGCGATGCGCTGAAGTATCACGGCCGTGGCTATCTGCCTCTGGTCGGCAAGGAGAATTACGAGCGTGCCGGCAAGGCGCTGGATCTGGACTTGGTGAATCACCCGGAACTGGCCGCGCAGCCCGAGCAGGCAGGCCGCATTGCCGTGTGGCAGTGGCAGACGCGGGTGCCGGAAGCGGCGCGCGAGGACGTGCGCGAAGCGACGCGCGCGATCAATGGTGGCCTGAACGGCATCGAGGCCCGCCAGCAGCGATTCGAGGTGTGGCAGCAGAAGTTGACGCCTGATGTGATGGCGCGGCTGGAGCGGGGCGAAGTCGGGGCGCCGGCCCAGCAGGCCACCGTGCGCGACATGTCGCAGCCTGGCGCGCCGGGGCATGCCCTGTTCCAGGGCGCCCGCCACCATCTGCAGCAGATGGGACCACAAAGCGGTCTGCGCAGCGTGCAGGAACTGGACAATGCTGCCGGCGCACTGGCGCTGAGCGCGCAGAAGGCGGGGATGTCGCGCATCGATCATCTCCTGGCTGGCAACGACGGCCGCACGTTGTTTGCCGTGCAGGGCGCGCTGGGTGACCCGGCCATGCTGCGCGCTTCGGTCGAGCGCGAACAGGCGGCGCAGCAGCCGCTGGCGCAGAGCAGCCAGCAGTTGGCCGCCAGTGTCGCCCAGCAGGACCTCGCGGCCGCGCTCGCCCGCGAGCAGGAGCAGCGCTCTCGATCCCTGTAGCACCTGATGCCGGCGGGCAGAGTGCCCGCCGGCGCTTTACGTACGACGCGTGGCGCCCTGTGGCGCCGACATGGAAACCCACTCGTAAGGACACCACATGCGAATCGTTCCCTCGAATACCCGGCACGCCGCTGCCCGCTGCACTGCATCCGTGCGCCGCCTGCCGCCGCTCTGGCTGCTGTCACTTGGACTTGCCGCAGCGTCGGCACAGGCTCAGGAGGCAGCGGCACCTGTGGTGGGGACGCCCCCCGCTGCCGAGGCTACCGTTGAGGCGCCTGCAGAGGCGGCGCCCGTTGCAGCGCCCGCGGCGGCCAACGCCGTTGTCGCGGCGCCCGCTCCCGAAGTGCCGGCTGCCGTGACTCGCCCTGCGACACCGCGGGTGGACGCGCAGCCGGCGCCGGCTGCGGATCCGGCGCCGGCGCCCGTTGCGCCCGCAGCGGCGGCACCTGTGGCTGCACCGCCCGCCTCCGTCGAGCCAACCGTTCCCGCAGTAGCGCCCGCTCCGCCCGCATTGGCCATCGTGCCGTTGCCGCCAGAGCAGGCGACCGAGCGGGCGCTCGGTGCCCGCTGCCCGGTGGATCTGGCCGGGCGGCTGGCGACCCAGGGCGACCTGCTGATTGGCGCCTGCCAGGGCACCATGCCGGCGCATCTGGCCGCGTTGCTGGTCGCGCTGCCCGCGCAGGACATCCACCTGCCGCGCAGCTGGCGCGAGCGTGAGGTGCGGCAGAAGGCCTGGTTCAAGGCTGTGCCGGGCTATGGCCAGCGCCCGGACTTCATCGTGCGGATGGGCGACATCTGGGTGCGTTCGCTGGAAGGGCGCGACGCCGACAGCACGTTCTATCTGGTGTCGGCGCCGTTCACCTGCAGCGACCAGGTCGCCAACCGTGATGAGTACGGCGCGGAGCCGGTTCGTGTGCCAGCGGGTGATTGCCGCGAGGCTTATGTAGCCCAGCGTGTGTACCAGGTCCGCGGGGATGCGGCGCCGAGGGATGTGACCGCCGATGCCATGCCGACGATGCCCCCGGTCACGGAGGCCGATCGTGCGCGCCAGCTGTCGCGTGAGGGCCGGATCAGCCTGGACCACAGCAAGCTGCAGTACGGCCCGGCCATGCGTTGGTTCGTGCAATACCCGGAGTCGGCGCAGAAGGGTGGTCCGCGCGCCTACAGTGACTGGAACCGTGAGCACATCGCGTTCGTGGTCTGGACCGGTGATCGCTTCGAGCTGCGCGAGAAGGTCGCGCGCGCGCAGTGGCCCTGTGACCCGGTGGCACCCGGCGATCGCGCCTGTGGCGGATTCCCGGATTCCGGGCCCGATCTGTTCGTGACGGCCGCAGCATCCGTGCCAATGGCAGCGTCCGGCCCCTGAGCCGGAGTCTCGAAGTGATGCGGGAGCCGGGCTGACCGGCTCCCGCGCTGCATCAGGCCTGCAGGCTGCGGGTCTGGTTCCGCTGCTGTTCCAGCTGCTGGTCGCGCTCCAGCGTAACGCGCTGGTCGGCGGCCTGCTGGTCGATGCGCTGGCTGCTCTGTTCCAGCGGGGTGTTCATCGCCACTGCCGTATCGACCGATACGCGAAGGTGGGCGGGGTCGCCGCCCTGGCCCTGCACGGCGAAGCTGCGCGAGGCATCGGCATTCATGACCACTTCGTCGATGCGCTTGCCGCCTGCTGCGTGCATTTCGGCGGCCAGGCTGCCTGCCAGTTGCGTGCTCATCACGTCTGGTACCCGGCCGACGCGGACATCCTGCGCGTGCACGCCACGGATCGCGTCGTTGAACAGTGGGTTGCCCACATGGTTGGCATCGTCCATTCGCAGCATGCTGGTGTGATGGCCGTTCTTCTCCGCTTCGCGGCGTGCCGGCTCACCGGGCTGCAGCGGGCCGCGGATGTGGTCGTACAGGTCGACGGCGCCGCCTGGAATGCCCCGCGCCGCGCGGGTGACACCACGGCGCAGTGATTCAACGTCGTCGCGGTACTCCTCGATCATCCTGGCGTTGTCTTTTGCCAGCTTCTGCGTTTCCGGGTGCTGCAGCACCGAGCCGTCACCGAGGAAGTTGCCCAGCTTGTGCGCGCCGAACGAGCTGCCTGCGGCGATGATCGGCCGGTCGGGGATAAGGGCGCGCAACGAGTGATTGCTGAAACCGTTCGCGGCGAGCGTGCTGATTTCATTCGGCCTGGCGTAGATGCGCACCTGGCCGAAGTGCGGCGACGCCGCGCTGACCGGATCGGAGGCCATGACATGGTTGATCATGGTGTTGCCGCCTTCCGGGATGCGGTAGCTGAGGCTGACCGCGCCATAGGCGTTGAAGGTTTCGCCCTTGACGTTGAAATGGTGCGAGGTGATCTGGGCCAGAGCGCCACCGAGGGAGTGACCGGTGACGGTGACTTGAGGAGTTGGTCCGCCGCTCAAGCGGGACTGCGCCGCTGCGGCTTCGAGCGTTCTCTGCGTCAATGCGATCGCGTCAGGTGCCTGCACATTGGTGCGGGCGACGACCATGCCTCCATCCGTCAGGATGCCATCGCGTCCGATCTGCTCGGTGCCCCGATGTGCAATGACGATTTCCTTGCTGTCTACGCGTTGATAGACCGTACCTTGATAACCATTGAGCCGATTGTCGACATGCTCAAGGATCTTGTACTCATGGCCGTTCAGTATGACCTTCTCTTCTTGACCAGGGGCGCGTCGACCGACAGCGCGATCCTTATATGCGTCATTGGATAAGGCGGCGTAGTCTTGTGAGGTGATGGTCACGGGGCCACCTCACTTGCAGAAAGACTGATCGTGAACAAATTGTCCCGCAGATCGACGGCATAACCGCTGCGATCGGACTCGCCACTTGCCGGGAAATTGGGAACACGGTCTGTCCGCGGATAGACGAGATCAGGATAGAAAAGCGTGTGCGTTTTCCCTTCGATCAGCGGTTCCGCGTCAGCGAAGGTCAGGAAGCGGGTCTCCTCTTCAGCACCCGTTGCCTTCAGCATCGCGCCTGCACCGGTGAATTCCCATTTGCAGACACCACGACCGTAGTAGTCCTCGTCCAGCATGCGGTCCACATACAGCGTGCCCCGGTACTCGCCATCGGCGACCTTGCGCAGTTCCACCGGTTCCTGGCTGGTAATCCGTGCAGCCGTGCCGGTGGCCGGCTCGATGTGGCCGCACTGGTCTTCGTTGGTGACGTCGTACTGGGCCACGCCTTCAACCACAGCGAAATCACCCGGGGCGTCCTTCAGGCGCAGCACCAGTTCATAGGCCTTGCGCGGGCTGGGGTTGAGCTTTGCGAGCCCGCGCCCACCCTGGGCGACATCGGCTTCAGCAGCGGCACGTTCCTGGTTCATGGCGGTCTCCGGATGGCAGGCGGTCAACAGAAGCAGAGCAAGGCACGGAATCATCTTGTGGCGCAATGTCGGCCTCCTTGGGGGTAGGTGTAAATGTGACACTGGCAGTTCATGGCACAAGCTTCTGCACAGTGGTGGTAGATGAGAACAGCGCATTGCGTAGATCCTCCCTGTAGGCTGACGGATCTTCTTTACCGCTGGCAGGGAAGTTGGCAGCAAGCTCGGCGCGGGGATAGGCAGTCTTCGGGTAGTAGAGAGTCAGCGGCGATCCTGCGTCCATGCGCTCTTTATTGACGTAGGTCAGGAATCGCGTATCGGCTTCGCCGTTCGTCGCACGCAACATCGCGCCAACACCGGTCAGCGTCCAGTGGCACGTACCGCGATCGTAATAGTCCTGATCCTGCATGCGGTCGAGGTAGAACGTACCGCGGTATTCGTTCTCGCCAACCCTGCGCAGTTCCACCGGTTCCTGGCTGGTAATGCGGCTTGCCGTACCGGTGGACCATATGATCCGCCCGCAGTCTTCGTAGTTGCTGACGTCATACTGGGCCACGCCCTCCACGATCGCGAACGGGCCCGGCGCGTCCTTCAGTGTCAGCACCAGTTCGTAGGCCTGCTTCGGCGCCGGGTTGAGTTTGGCCAGGCCGCGTCCACCCGCGGCGACGTCACGCTCGGCGTCGGCGTAGGGCGAACATGCCGCCAGCGGGACGAGGGCGAGCAATGCCAGGAGCGGCCGCCCCTTGGGTTCGGGGCGAGCTACACGCATGGCGCGAGCCTGCATCGTGCGTCCATGTCCATCTATCCTTCCTGGGTGGCAGGTTTCTCGATTATGGAACGTGCCGGGAGCGCTGTGCCACCCTTGGAGACGGATTTTTGACGCCCCGGCGAGGCATTGCCCGGGCGGATCGCTTGCCGCACAAGGCTCGCGATCATCACGTTGGCATTGCTGCCGGAGGCAGGTCTGCTGCTGAATCCGTGACTGAAATCAATCATTCACATGTCCATCACTTCATTGAAGGCGCCCTCCTTGAACTGCACGATCCGCCCTGAAATCCGCGAAGACCGCGCTGTCATCCACGCACTCACCGAGGCAGCCTTCCGCGAAGCCCCGCACAGCAGCCACACCGAGCAGTTCATTGTGGATGCACTGCGTTCGCGTGGAGAGCTGAGTCTCTCGCTGGTCGCCGAGAAGGACGGGCAGGTCGTCGGGCATGTTGCCTTGTCGCCGGTGACGATCAGCGATGGCAGTACGGGCTGGTTTGGCCTGGGACCAATCTCGGTGCTGCCCGGATGGCAGGGGCAGGGCATTGGCGCGGCGCTGATGCACGCAGTGCTCGACGCTTTGCGTGAGCAGGACGCGCAGGGGTGTGTAGTGCTGGGAGAACCCGCGTACTACGGTCGATTCGGATTCCGCGCCGAGCCCGGCCTGGTGCTGCCGGGTGTTCCGCCAGAGTACTTCCAGGCGCTGCACCTGAGGCCGTCGATGGCGCAGGGAGAGGTGCAGTACTCACCGGCATTCGAAGCCACGGCCTGATGATCGGGGGCGGGCCTCGAATATCCGTCCAATGTCAGCCGTCGTGCCGGAGATGGATCAGAGGATACGGACGGCCCTGCGAATCTAGCGGTGAGCGCCCGGTTTCGACGAAGCCCATGCGCAGGTAGAAGCCAACGGCCTGTGCGTTCTGCTCATTGACGTCGGTACTCAGCTGCGGATGCCGGGCCAGCGCGTGCTGCAGCAGTTGCCGGCCGATACCAGTGCCGCGCACGTCCGGATCGATGAACAGCGCTTCCATGTGCGTGCCGTCGATCAGCATGAAGCCCAGTGGCCGATCCTGTGCATCGACCGCAACGGTCATCGGCGCCTGCGGCAGGAAGCTGGCGACTTCGGCATCGATGGCCTGGCGGTCTTCGGCGCTGAGGAAGTCGTGGGTGGCGTCGACGGCACGGCGCCAGAGGTCGACGAGGGCGGCGCCGTCATCGGCGCGCGAGGGACGGAGGGTGGTCATGGGTTCACCAAGGTGCTTGCGGAAGGGCTCAGTATGAGGCCTGCAGTCTGGCTTCAGCGCGCTCGCTGCTTGGACCGCCGGTCGCGCGCAATGGCACCGCCGATACCCGCGCCGCCTGCACGGCCGCGGGCGTACAATGCGGCCCCGGCGGCCATCCTGGCCCTGCAGACACGCGAGAACCGCCATGACCGATGCCCTGGGTGTACCGGTGCACGACGCCGATGAACACTGGATGCGCCATGCGCTGGCGCTGGCCGAGCGTGCGCAGCGCGAGTTCGACGAGATTCCGGTCGGTGCGGTACTGGTGGGCGCCGATGGCCAGCTGCTGGGCGAGGGCTGGAACCTCAACATCGCCTCGCACGATCCCAGTGCGCATGCCGAGATCGTGGCCATGCGCGCCGGCGGCACGCGGCTGGCCAATCATCGGCTGCTCGGCAGCACCCTGTACGTGACCCTCGAACCCTGCGCGATGTGCGCGATGGCCATCGTGCATGCACGCGTCGCCCGCTTGGTCTACGGCGCCAGCGACCCCAAGACCGGCGCCTGCGGCAGCGTGTTCGATCTGCTGGGTGATGCCCGGCACAATCACCGGGTGGAAATCCACGGTGGGGTGCTGGCCAAGGAGGCCAGCATGCGCCTGACCAATTATTTCCGCGCCAAGCGCGGCAAGCCGCCGTTGCTGCTGGAAGACCATGCGGGCGAGGGCTGAGGGGCGAACGGGTATGATGGGCGCC
>Ga0308168_1002672_pt1 | contig 14387 bp, 15 predicted proteins | sample PhyCR2_FD_202133 | JGI IMG/M metagenome (GOLD analysis project Ga0308168, IMG submission 202133) | Phyllosphere microbial communities from UC Gill Tract Community Farm, Albany, California, United States - DLSLRC.R2 | ecosystem: Host-associated > Plants > Phyllosphere > Unclassified | place: USA... | reverse complement strand
TGCTTGCTCGCCATAGACACCTCTCTCGCTTCCATTGATTATGGCTCTGAGATGTCTACGAAATCCTGGCCGGTCCAGTGTCTTCGCCTGGCTCCGCTTGGATACGCAGGGTGCCATTGGCGTCTCTTTCCAGCGTGTAGTCCTGGAGGCGTTGTCCCCGAAGCTCCTGGAGCCATTCCTCTGCCGTCTTCTCGCCCATGCCGCTCTTCCTGATGGCGTTGAAGACCTCAGCATAGCGGGCGGCCAGGACCAGGGCGCAAGCTTGGGCGCTGCGCATTTCGCGCGTTCGAAGGCGTCGCTTGAGAATTCGGCAGCCCAGGAGGGTCTGTAGGTCGACGGGCACGCGCTGGCGGAACGAAAAGCCCGCTGGCGTCTTGATCAAGTGATGGGGAACTCTCATCGGGATGTGTCCCGATTTGTGTCCTGCCCCTTGCTAGGCCCAGAAAAGCAAAACCCCTGATTTCTCAGGGGTTTGCAGAGTCTGGCGGAGAGAGGGGGATTCGAACCCCCGAAGCGCGGTTTAGACGCTTACACACTTTCCAGGCGTGCTCCTTCAACCGCTCGGACACCTCTCCGGACCTGCTGCGATAACCCGCTGCAGGGGCGCAGATTCTAGCGGGGGAATCGCAATCGCACAAGCGGCACGAGACGGAGGGCAGGGGGGCTGGACAGGCGTGGCACAATGGACGTCCCGATGAAGACGGTGGCCTGATGTCCTATCTCGTCCTTGCCCGCAAGTGGCGTCCGAAGCGTTTTGCCGAGCTGGTGGGCCAGGAACACGTGGTCCGTGCGCTCAGCAATGCGCTGGACAGCGGCCGGGTGCACCATGCGTTCCTGTTTACCGGCACCCGCGGGGTGGGCAAGACCACCATCGCGCGCATTTTCGCCAAATCGCTGAACTGCGAGCAGGGCACCAGCGCCGACCCGTGCGGCCAGTGCCCGGCCTGCCTGGACATCGATGCCGGGCGCTATATCGACCTGCTCGAGATCGATGCCGCGTCCAACACCGGCGTGGATGATGTCCGCGAGGTGATCGAGAACGCCCAGTACATGCCCTCGCGGGGCAAGTACAAGGTCTACCTGATCGACGAAGTGCACATGCTCTCCAAGGCGGCGTTCAATGCGCTGCTGAAGACGCTGGAAGAGCCGCCGGAGCACGTGAAGTTCCTGCTCGCCACCACCGACCCGCAGAAGCTGCCGGTGACGGTGCTGTCGCGCTGCCTGCAGTTCAACCTGAAGCGGCTGGACGAAGACCAGATCCAGGGCCAGATGACCCGGATCCTGGCGGCCGAGGAGATCGAGTCCGACCCGACCGCGATCGTGCAGCTGGCCAAGGCCGCCGACGGCAGCCTGCGCGATGGCCTGTCGCTGCTCGACCAGGCCATTGCCTACGCGGGCGGCGCGCTGCGGGAAGACGTGGTGCGCACCATGCTGGGCACGGTCGACCGCACCCAGGTGGCCGCCATGCTGGACGCCCTGGCCGACGGCGACGGCGTGCGCCTGCTGCAGGTGGTCGCCGCACTGGCCGAGTTCTCGCCCGATTGGAGCGGCGTGCTTGAGGCGCTGGCCGAGGCGCTGCACCGCATCCAGGTGCAGCAGCTGGTGCCGGGCGCGCAGTCCGACGGCGAGGGGATCGATGCCGCCGCCTTCGCCCAGCGGCTGCGCCCGGAAGTGGTGCAGCTCTGGTACCAGATGGCGCTGGGTGGCCGACGCGACCTGTACCTGGCCCCGAGCCCGCGTGCGGGCTTCGAAATGGCCGTGCTGCGCATGCTGGCATTCCGACCGGCCGCCGCGGTACCGCCGGTGCCGCGCGATCCGGGTACCGGTACCGAGGTGAACAACGGCGCCGGCAGCCCCGCGCAGGGCAGCGGCATGGCCGCAGCGCCTGTGGCGGTGGCGGCTGCACCGGTCGCCCGGGTCGCCCCTCCCGCAGTCACCCCGGTGGCCCCGGTAGCGGCGGTGGCCGTGCCCGTTGCCCCGGCTGCGGCGCCGGCGCCGGAAAGCCCGCGCCCGATGCCGCCCCCGGCGGCCCAGCCGGTGCCTGAAGACGACCTGCCGCCGTGGCACCAGGCCGGTGCCGAGGAGCGTGACGAGGCGCTGGCGGCCGAACTGGCCAGCCCCGACGCGGCCATGGTGGCCCCGTGGGAGGCGCCGCCGGCGCGTCCTGCCGCGCCAGCCCCGGCCCCCGTGGTGGCCCCGGCTGCCGTGGCGCGTCCGCAGGGCATCGCCATTGCGCCCTCGGCGCCGGCCGCCGAGGCGGGTGCTGCTGCGCCAATCGCCCTGGCCTCGCCCGAAGCCTGGCTGGAACTGGTCGCCCAGAGCCAGCTAAACGGCCCCTCGCGGCAGCTGGCGGCCCACGCGGCGTTCATCAGTTTTCAGCACGGCATCTTGAAACTGGCGGTATCGCCCGGATTTGAGTACTTGTGTTCGGACCGTTCGCTGGCAGCGCTGACCGATGCGCTGTCCGGGCCGCTGGGACAGACCCCGCGGATCGTGATCGAACATGGCAACGCCGAGGCCGAAACGCTGCACCAGCGTTCCGACCGCCAGCGTGGCGAGCGGCAACAGGCGGCCGAAGCCGCCTTCATGGCCGACCCGCAGGTGCAGGTGCTGATCCAGCAGCACGGCGCGCGGGTCGTGACCGATTCCATCCGTCCTTTTGATGAGTAACACGACATGCGCGGCAACATCGCCCAATTGATGCAGCAGGCCCAGAAGATGCAGGAAAACCTGCAGAAGGCCCAGGAAGACCTCGCCAAGCTGGAAGTCACCGGCAGCGCCGGCGGTGGCATGGTCAGCGTGACCCTGACCGGCACCAAGGAGTGCCGCAAGGTGCGCATCGACCCGTCGATCCTGGGCGATGCGGAAATGACCGAAGACCTGGTCGCGGCCGCCTTCAACGATGCGTCCAACAAGATCGACGCTGAATCGAAGAACCGCATGGGCTCGGCCACGGCCGGCATGCAGCTGCCGCCGGGCATGAAGCTGCCGTTCTGACCCACCGCAGGTGCCGGGCCGGTGCCCGGTACCGGTGGGGTGACCGCGACGCGAAGCCTTCGGGCTTCGCGCGTTCGTTTCTGAGATGAGCCCATCGCCATGAGCCTGCCCCTGCTCGAACAATTGATCGAGGCCTTCCGTGTGTTGCCGGGCGTCGGCCAGAAAACCGCCCAGCGCATGGCCTACCACGTGCTCGAGCGCGAGCGCGTGGGCGGGCAGAAGCTGGCCGAGGTGCTGGCCAAGGCCATCGAACGCATCGGCCATTGCGTGCAGTGCCGCGATTTCAGCGAGACCGAGACCTGCGCGGTGTGTGCCAACGGCAGCCGTGAGCGGCAGCAGCTGTGCGCGGTGGAATCGCCCGCCGACCGGTTGGCGATCGAACATGCGACCGGTTTCCGAGGCGTGTACTTCGTGCTGCAGGGGCGGTTGTCGCCGCTGGACGGCGTGGGCCCGCGCGAACTCGGCCTGGACCAGTTGGAGGCCCGCCTGAAACAGGGTGAGGTGCAGGAACTGATCATCGCCACCAGCGCTACGGTGGAAGGCGAAGCCACCGCGCATTACCTGGCGCAGCTGGCACGCGCGCACAAGGTGCGCCCCAGCCGGTTGGCGCAGGGCCTGCCGCTGGGCGGCGAGCTGGAATACGTGGACCGCGGCACGCTGTCGCACGCGTTCGGCACGCGCACCGAAATCCAGGAATGACCCCGGGCAACCGCGCCGCGCCGACGGGGTAGAGCCGACCGTTGGTCGGCTGGCCGCGCTGACCGCACCTCCCATGCACCGCGCCGCACCCGTCGAAACCGGCAGCGCATCCGCGCTACTCTCCAAGCCCCTGTTCCAAGAGGTGCCCCATGAGCCAAGACACCCTGTTCGGCAAGATCATCCGCCGCGAAATCCCGGCCACCATCGTCTACGAGGACGACGAGGTGCTCGGCTTCAAGGACATCGCCCCGCAGGCACCGGTGCACGTGCTTTTCATTCCCAAGAATGAGGCGATTCCGACGTTGGACGACGTGCAGCCCGCGCAGGCGCACTTGATCGGCAAGCTGGCGCTGGCGGCGGCCGAGTACGCGCGCCGCGAAGGCTTCGCCCAGAACGGCTACCGCATCGTTATGAACTGCCGCGAGGACGCCGGGCAGACCGTGTTCCACATCCACCTGCACCTGCTGGCCGGCGCGCCGCTGGGCCACTTCGGCACGGCGAACGGCTGAGGCGCCTACGGCGACGGCATCCCGCGGGGTAGAGCCACCCCATGGGTGGCTGCGCGGCGCCGGATCCAACGGCAGCCACCCATGGGGTGGCTTTATCTGATCGGCGACGCCCGTTGTGTTGCCCCACGGTGCAACAAGAAAAGCCGCCCTTGGGCGGCTTTTTTGCAATGCCTACCGACCAACGGTCGGTATCTACCCGGTTACCACCAGCCCCAGCCGCGGTAGCCCCAGCCCGGACCCCACGGCCCGTACGGGTAGGCTGGCACCACGTCCACCTGGCGCTGTTCCGGCCACAGGTAGATCACATCGGCGTCCAGCTTGGGCAGACGATAGTCGTATTCGCCGATGCGGGTGTTCTCGTAGCCGGCGATCTTGCCGATGAAGGTCACATCGCGACCCGGTTCGAACACGGCCGGGTCGTAGAAGCCGGCGCGGCAGGCCACGAAACGGCCGTCGCTGGCGTCGGCCGAGGTGGTGCTCGGGCGGCCACTGCCGTTGAGCGGGCGCGAGATCATCTGGAAACAGGTCTGGCCCTGGGCCGGATTGGTTTCGATGATGCGGCCGCCCCAGCGCACCGGGGTACCCACCTGCTGGGTGGGTACCGCATCGCGCGGGCTGACCATGCTGAACTGGCCTTGCAGCGGTTTGGGCGCGGTCGCGCAGGCGGCCAGCGCCAGCGAAGCAGCGAGGGGAAGCAGAATCTGGATCTTCATGGGGATGCTCCGGAGGACGGGCGATGCCTGCGCAGGTCGCGCAATAATGAAGTGAGGTCGACGTCCGCGCCAGCGTAGCGCGCGAGAACGAAACGGCTGCTGAGCGACAACAGCGCCGGGTCTGGCCGCTGCTGGTGGACGCGCTGGGCCCAGCGGCCTGCGGGCTCGGCACTGTCACGCGCCAGGCCAAGCCTGGCGTAGCGCCGCCCCAGGCGGTGCCACGCGCGCAACAACGGGTCGCGCTCGCGTTCGCCACGGCTCAGCAGCCACGCCATCCAGCCTAGCGTGGCCAGTGCGAAGACTGTGAAAACGGCGATCAGCTGTGACGGTTCCAGCGTGTCGATGCCCAACGGCCGCAGCATCTGCTGCTGGCGGTTTGCGTCGAAGGACAGCACCAGGTCGTTCCAGCCGCGCCGCAGCCAGTCGCTGGCCTGCCCCAGTTGCAGCCAACGGCTCTGCAAGGTGGCGGCGCCGCCCTGCTGCAGGCGATCTTCCAGGGTGTCGTAGATGCGCTCGGGAGCCACGGCGGCGGTCGGATCGACCCGCACCCAGCCTCGCTGCGGCAGCCATACCTCGGCCCAGGCGTGTGCGTCCATGCGGCGCACCACCCAGTAGTTGCCGTACGGATTGCGCACGCCGCCGGCGAAACCGGTCACCACCCGCGCCGGAATGCCCGCATTGCGCATCAGCACCACGAACGCCGAACTGAAGTGTTCACAGAAGCCGGCCTGCTGGTCGAACAGGAACTCGTCCACGCCATCGCGGCCGGGCAGGGGTGTTTCCAGCGTGTAAGCGAAGCGGGCGCGGATCCAGTCCAGGCTGCGCGCGACGATGGCCGCGTCGTCGCTGCCCGCCTCGCTGCGCCATTGCCGGGCCAGCGCAGCAGTGCGCGGGTTGAAGCCGGCGGGCAGCTGCAGCGCCAACTGGCGCTGGTAGGGGCTGAGCGCGTCCTGGTAGCGGGCCGCCGGCGACGACTGCAGGCGCCAGCGGGTCAGCGTGGTCAGGCGGGCAGTGCTGCGCAGGCTGTGGGCACCGTCCAGGGTGCTGCCGGCGGGCGCCTGCAGCGGCAGGTCCAGCGCCACCAGCTGGCGGCGGTCGGTGGGCTCGTAGTCGATCTGGTAGTCCCAGCGCACAGCCGAATGCGTCACCGCCGCCGGAGACCGTTGCCGTGCAGCGTCATCCTGTTCCCAGCGGCGCCCATCGAAGCGGGTCATCACCGGGCCGCGCCAGTAGCGCTGCTCGGCGGCCGGCACGGCGCCGAAGAACTGCACGCGCAGGGCAGGCGCGTCGTCGGCCATCAGGTCCAGCCACTGCCCCGGCTCCATGTGGTCGGACAAACCGGGCGTGCCCACGGCGCGGTCCGGGATGCCCCACAGCGGCTGGCTCAGGCGCGGGAAGAGCCAGAATCCGGCCAGCGCCAGAGGCAATCCCAGCGCGACCAGCTTGCCCACCCCGCGCAGCGCGCCGCCCAGGCGCGGGCTGGGCGCCTGGCCTTCGGCATGGGCAAGCCGCTGCAGGGTCAGCAGCGCCGTGAGCGCGGCCACGACGGCCAGGGCCATCGTGGTGGGGCCTTGGTCCAGCAGGAACGCGGCGAACGGCGCGAACAGCGCAAAGCCAAGCAGGCTGCGTGCATCGCGCAGGCTGCGCAGTTCGCTGGATTTGAGTGCCAGCATTGCCGCCAGCAAGGCGCAGCCGGTATCGCGGCCGGGACGCGCGCCCATCTGCCAGTAGATGGCGGCGAGCATGCACAGCACCAGTGCCACGCGCAGCACCGCATGCAGCACGCGTTGACGGGCAGCCGCAGCGGTCACCAGCGCGACCAGGGCGATGATGGCGGCGAGCAGGTCGGGCAGCTGCAGCAACAGCGGCAGCAGGCCCAGTGCAGCACTGGCCAGGGTCCAGTGGCGCGCGCTGGAAGTCAGGGTGGGGGACGTGGGCTCAGTCATGCGGCATCAGCGCCAGTGCGCGTTGGCACAGGTGGTGGTGGGCGCTGCCATTGCCCGGTCCCAGCACCGGCTGCCCGGGTAGCTGCAGGGTGTAGCGGCGGCCATCGCGCTCGGCAAGGTCCACCCAGCGGGCCAGCCGCGCGATGCGTGCTTCGACCGGTAGCGCGGATAGCTGTCGCCAGTCCAGCAGCACGTCCACGCCAACCGGCTTCTCATACTCGCGCACCAGCAGGGTCTCGTCGCCACTGGCATGCACGCGGGTATGCAGGGGATCGCCACCACTTTCCGGCAGGGCGGGCGCCTGTCGTTCGGGGGCGGCGTAGACCAGCAGCGGTGCGTCGGGCCATACCCACGACCAGGCACGCACCAGGCCCAGCGGCTGCGTGGTGGAAATGCGGATGCGTGCCAGATCGAACCAGCCGCGTCGCACGGTGGGCAGCATCAGGTCCACTTCGATCTGGTCGGTATCCAGCAGATGGCCGAAGGCCACCGCCTGATCCAGGGCGAGTTCGAGGCCGCGTCGTGCGCGTGCGTCGGGCCGCGACAGGCTGATCCGCAACCGCATCGGCTGGCCGGCGTGCACCGGTTCGGCCGACACCGCATCGATCTGCAGCCCGGACAGCTGCAGATGCGCGCTGATGGTGCTGGCGATCGCGACGGTGGCCAGCAGCAATGCCAGCAGCAGTGCCGGGTTGTTGTTGTAGTTCAGTGCGCCCAGCAACATCGCCACCAGCACGGTGGTCACGAACATGCCGAAGCGGGTGGGCAGCACGTAGATGCGGCGCCGGTCGAGCCGGCGCGGCAGGGCTTCGGGCTGCCGTGGCCGCGCCAACAACTGCAGCGTGTGCCAGCGGTCTCCCCAGCCGCAGCGCATCTCAATCCACCGCGACGGTCTGGAGGATCGCGCGGGCCAGTGCCGGGCCGGTGCTGGCTTCGGCCTCCGGCACCAGGCGGTGGCCGGCCACCGCCACGAACAGAGTCTGCACATCTTCGGGCACCACGTGGGTGCGACCGAGCAGCAGCGCATGCGCCTTGGCCGCATGCAGCAGGGCCAGGCCGGCACGGGGCGACAGCCCCACGCGCACGCCGGCGTGCTGGCGGCTACGGGTGAGCAGCGCCTGCACGTAGTGGATCAGTGCGTCGCTGGCATGCACCTGGCGGGCCGCCTCGCGCAGCGTGCGCACCTGTGTGTCGTCCAGCCGCGGCTGCGCCTGTGCGATCAGGTGGCGGCGGTCGGTGCCGCGCAGCAGCTCGCGTTCGGATTCCGCGTTGGGATAGCCCAGGGCCAGCCGCAGCAGGAAGCGGTCCAGCTGCGAGTCGGGCAGCGGGAAGGTGCCCGACAGATCCACCGGGTTCTGCGTTGCGATCACGAAGAAGGGATCGGGCAGCGGGTGGGTGACACCGTCCAGGGTGACCTGTTGCTCGGCCATCGCTTCGAGCAGCGCGCTCTGCGTGCGCGGTGGCGCGCGATTGATCTCGTCGGCCAGCAGCACGTGGGTGAACACCGGGCCGGGATGAAACTGGAACTGGCGGCTGGCCGCATCGTAAACCGAGACGCCGAGCACATCTGCAGGCAGCAGGTCCGAGGTGAACTGCACGCGCTGGAAGCCCAGCCCCAGGCTGGAGGCCATGGCGTGGGCCAGCGTGGTCTTGCCCAGACCCGGCAGATCCTCGATCAACAGATGACCGCCGGACAGCAGGGCGACGAACGCCAGCCGCACTTCATGGGCCTTGCCCAGCACCAGTCCGTTGACCTGGTCCTGGGCGCTGCGGAGGGCCTGTCGCACTACATCGGTTAGCATGGCTGGCACGTGGGGCGAATTTTCCATGTCCGTCTCGTGTCGATGATTCCTTCGATTCTATAGAGCAATGCAGGGCGAACAACGCGCACGCACGATTTTTCTGCTGTTGTGGACGCTGGTCACCGCGGTGAAGCTGGTGATCGCCGCGCGTCTGCCGTTGTTCGTGGACGAAGCGTTCTACTGGCAGGAAGGCCAGCATCTGGCGGCGGCCTATTCCGACCTGCCGGGGCTGACCGCATGGCTGTCGCGGCTCGGGGTGGAGCTGGGGGGCGCGCACGTGCTGGCCCAGCGCCTGCCGTTCCTGGCCATCGGCGCTGCGCTGCCGTGGTTGGTCTCGCGTATTGCCACGCGCTGGTTCGGCGCCGTGGCCGGCTGGCAGGCCGGCAGCCTGACGTTGCTGATGCCGTTGTCGGGCACGCTGGGCATCCTGGCGGTGCCGGACGTGCCGATGGCGCTGGCGGCGGTGCTGTGCCTGGACGCCGGCGCGCGCCTGCTGCGCACTGTGGACGCAGCCTCTGCGGTGAAGCTGGCGCTGGGCCTGATGATCGGCGCGCTCAGCCATTACCGTTTCATCGGCGTGATCGTGGTCGGCTTCATCGCCCTGCTGTTGTTGCCGCAGGGCCGCCGCATGCTGCGCGATCCGCGCGTGTGGGTGGCGCTGGCGGTCGGGGTGCTGGCGTGGCTGCCGCTGCTGTCGTGGAATGCCGACAACCAGGATGCCGGCCTGAAATTCCAGGTGGTCGAACGCCACCCGTGGGCGTTCGAATGGAGTGGCCTGTGGTTCCTGGTGATCCAGCCGATGCTGGTCACCCCGATCCTGTGCATGGCGATGTGGAAGGTGGCGCTGGCCGGCACCCGTAGTGGTGGCGGTGCGCGTGCGCAGTGGCGCTACTTCGGCCTGGTGGGCGCGGTCTCGACCGTGGCGATCTTCGGGCTGGGCTTCTTCACCGATGTGGAACGCATCAGCTTCCACTGGCCGTTGCCGGGTTATCTGGCGCTGCTGGTGGCGGTGCCGGTGGTGCTCAACGGTTGGCCGCGTTGGCTGCGGCGCACCGGCTGGTGGCTGGCCGGTACCGGCCTCGCACTGGCCTTCGGCTACTACCTTATGGCGTCCACCCCGAGCCTGCGCGAGCAGCTGGCCGGCGACAAATACTACCCGCGCAATTTCGCCGGCTGGGAACCGCTGGCCGCTGCGGTGCGCGACGAACTGTCCGGCATGCCCGAAGGTACCCGGGTGCTGGCCGGCAACTTCAAGGTGGGGGCCGAGCTCGGCTTCCAGTTGCGTGATCCGTCCATCGAAGTGCTGCGCCACCCGCTCAACGACAAGCACGGCCGCAGTGCCCAGCTGGGGCTGTGGGGGCTGTTGCACGATGGCCAGCGCAACGCGCCGATGCTGCTGGTGCTGTCGCCCAGCGACCAGCGTTACCGCGACCTGCTGCAGCGCTACCACGCGGTGTGCGAGCAGGTAGGCCCGCTGCCACCGCCGCGGGTGGTCAGCAACGATCATGGCTACCAGCGCTTCCTGCTGTTCAAGCTGCCCGCCGAGCGTGCGTCCGGGCCGTGCGTGACCCCGGCGATGGCCTGGATCGATACGCCCCAGGCCGACGCAACGGTGGCGGGCGTGGTGGAAGTACGCGGCTGGGCCTTCAAGGACGGGGTGGGGCTGTCGCGGGTGGAGGTGCTGCTGGATGGCAAGGCCGTGGCCGAGGCCGAGTACGGTCGCCTGTACGACATCACCAGCTTCTGGACGAACTCCAACGACCCGCAGCACCCCAACGTCGGCTTCAGTGCACGGATCGATACGCGCGGGCTGGCACCGGGCAGGCATTGGCTGGGGCTGCGACTGCATGGCCGCGATGGCAGCGTGGAAGCCTGGCAGGAACAGGTGCTGCAGGTGCCCGCGCGATGAGCAGCGCGCTGCCCGGGGGTCAGGGCAGGGTGTAACCGGCCTGGCGCAGCAGCTGGCTGGTGGCGATCAGGGGCAGCCCGATCAGTGCCGTGGGGTCGCGGTTCTCGATGGCCTCGAACAGGGCGATGCCCAGCCCCTCGCACTTGAAGCTGCCGGCGCAGTCCAGCGGCTGTTCGGCAGCCACGTAGCGGGCGATGGTGGCCGCATCCAGGGCGCGGAAGTGCACCCGTGTCAGGTCGCAGGCCGCCAGCTCCCGACCGTCGCAGCGCAGGCTGACCGCCGTATGGAACGCCACCACCTGGCCGGACATCGCCGCCAGCTGCGCCTGCGCCGCGGCCACGGTGCCCGGCTTGCCCAGCGGGGAACCGTTCAGCTCGGCGACCTGGTCCGACCCGATCACCCAGCGCCCGGGGTGGCGGGCGGCCACCTCGGCGGCCTTGGCCTGTGCCAGGCGCACCGCCAGCGCATGGGGAGATTCGCCCGGCCGGGGGGTCTCATCCACGTCCGGGCGTGCGCAGTCGGGCGCCAGGCCCAGTCGTTGCAGCAGTTCCAGGCGGTAGCGGGAGGTGGAGGCAAGCACGGGCGGAAGCATGCGAAAATACCGGTCGGTGGGGTCGGCAGTCTGGCCGCCGCGGCTGGGTGGGGCAAGCCGGTACAGGATGGATTTGACAGCCGGGCAGACGGTCCTTAACATTCAGCGGCTTATGTCCGCGAACGTGCCCGAATTGCTGGATGCTTGGCGGATGGTCGCAGCACGCAGGTGCTTCGACGGCCAGGTGAATCTAGCTGAATTGACCCGCCTGCAAGGGCTTGTTGCCGATACCGAAGGTCAGTGCACCTATGCACTGGAATTCGCGCACGACGACATCCTGCGGGTATCCTATGTTGAACTGACCATCGAAACCGCGTTGCCGCTGATCTGTCAGCGCAGCCTGCAGCGCTTCCTGCTGCCGGTCTCGATGGTGCAGCGGCTCGGCCTGATCCGCAGCGAAGAGGAAGAATCCTCGTTGCCGGAAGGGTACGAACCGTGGCTGGTGCCCGAAGACGGCATGCTGCGACCGCTGGAACTGGTCGAGGACGAACTGGTCCTGGCCGTGCCCGTTGTGCCGTTGTCTCCCGATGGGCAGGCAGTGGACCGCGACTGGGCACCGACCGAAGAAGAAATCAGCAAGGCCAATCCGTTCGCGGCGTTGGCGGCACTGAAAAAACAATAGCAGCCGGATTGTCGTCGGCGGCTGCGGCGAAAGCGAAGACTGTGCTGGGCGCTGGCGTCCTGCGCGACGAAACGACGAAGCAAAACGAACCGAGTTTGGAGCAATCCCATGGCTGTGCAGAAATCCCGTGTCACCCCGTCCCGCCGCGGTATGCGCCGTGCGCATGACGCCCTGAGCGCCAAGCAGCTGTCCACCGATCCGACCACCGGTGAAGTGCATCTGCGTCACCACATCACCGCTGACGGTTTCTACCGTGGCAAGAAGGTGATTGCGACCAAGTCGAATTCGGCCGTCGAAGAAGATTGATCCGTGAAGGCCGCTGCCCGGTCGGGCAGCGGCCTTTACTCCATTCTTCCCGGCTGTCGGTGTTGATGGCCGTGCTACAGGACATGCAATGAGCAAGCGGATCTACTCGAGGATCGCGGGCACCGGTAGTTATTTGCCCGAAAAAGTGTTGACCAACCAGGATCTGGAGAAAATGGTCGACACCACCGATGAGTGGATCCAGTCGCGAACGGGTATCCGTGAGCGGCACATTGCAGCGGAAAACGAGACCACCAGCGACCTCGGCTACCACGCCGCGGTGCGTGCGCTGGAAGCGGCCGGTATCGACGCTTCGCAGCTGGACATGATCGTGGTGGGTACTACCACGCCCGATCTGATCTTCCCCTCCACCGCGTGCCTGATCCAGGCCAAGCTCGGTGCGAGCGGGTGCCCTGCCTTCGACGTCAACGCAGCCTGTTCTGGCTTCGTGTTCGCGTTGAGCGTGGCGGACAAATTCATTCGTTCCGGTGATGCACGCCATGTGCTGGTCATCGGTGCGGAAACCCTGACCCGGATCGTCGACTGGACCGAGCGCACTACCTGCGTGCTGTTCGGCGATGGCGCCGGCGCGGTGGTGCTGAAGGCCGACGAAGACACCGGCATCCTGAGCACCCACCTGCATTCGGATGGCAGCAAGAAAGAGCTGCTGTGGAATCCGGTGGGCGTGTCGGCCGGTTTCGGCGAGGGCGAGAACGCCCGCGGCGCGATCCTGATGAAGGGCAACGACGTGTTCAAGTACGCCGTCAAGGCGCTGGACTCGGTCGTCGATGAAACCCTGGAGGCGAACGCGCTGACCAAGGCCGACCTGGACTGGCTGATCCCGCACCAGGCCAACCTGCGCATCATCGAAGCGACGGCCAAGCGCCTGGACATGTCGATGGAGCAGGTGGTGGTGACGGTGGACAAGCACGGCAACACGTCGTCGGCGTCGGTGCCGATGGCGCTGGACGTGGCGATCCGGTCGGGCCGGGTCGAGCGTGGCCAGCTGTTGCTGCTGGAAGCCTTCGGCGGTGGCTTCACGTGGGGTTCGGCCCTGCTGCGCTATTGATAGTGTTAGTTACGACAACGTGACGCTTTCATTACGGCCCCATCAGGGGCCGTATGCATTTCAGGAGACCTGTCATGGTTGAGCCCATCGTCATTGAAGGGCAACGCGCCTGGCTGAAGCAGTACGGCGAAGGAAGCCGCGCGGTAGCCTTGGGCCTGCTCAATTTTGTTGCACGCCGTTTCCAGCTCGATGCGCTGCGTCCGCCGCCGCACCGGGGCGGCGATGCCGCGAAGGAAACCGAGGCGCGCCGTCTGGGCGAGCTGGCCGCGCAGGGGGTGAACGTGCCGCACGTGATCGGCACTGGCCACGCGGCGCTGGTGCTGGAAGACAACGGCAGTTCGTTCAATACGTGCCTGCGACAGGCCGACGCGGCCGGGCGCGACGTGCTGGTGGCGGCAGCGATGCAGGCCATCGCGGCGGCGCATGCGAAGGGGGCCTATTTCGGGCAGCCGTTGCCGCGCAACCTGATCTGGGACGGGGCGAAGGTGGGCTTCATCGATTTCGAGGAAGACCCGCTGGAGGTGATGGATCTGGCGCAGGCGCAGGCACGCGATTGGCTGATGTTCGGCTACGGCGTGGCCAAGTATTACGAGGATCGTCCGCAGCAGTTGCAGGCGCTGATGGCGCAGGCGATGGACGGGGTGGAAGCGCCGGTGATCGCGCATGCGCACGCGGTGTCGGGGCGGCTGCAGGGGCTGGCCCGGGCGAGTCTGAAGATGGGCCGTTCGGCGCGCGCGCTGGCCCGCGCGATTCTGATCGTGCACGGGGCCACGACGCTGGGGGTGCTGATGCTGGCGGTGATCTGCTACGACTTCTTCTCCGACGGCGACCTCGACATCCTGCAGTTGTTGGTTTGATCGGGGTGGGCTTTTTTTGAAGCCAGAGCTTTTAAGAGCATCTTAAGAGCGTAAAGCCAGAGCGTTGTTGCTCGCTTGGGGCGTGCCGGGTCGGCATGGGTGGGTTGGCGGGACACGCCGTGAATCCCGCTCCGCGGTCCGGCCCAGCCGCTGGCGGCTGGGCGTTCAAGCGCATGCGAGGCAGTGCCTCGCAAGCAATGCGCTCTCACCCTTGGAGGCTCTTGGGCGCCATCCATGGCGCCCAACGGTCCCGCCAACCCCCGACAGATTCCGGGCGGGCATGGGCAATCAACGGCACTTCGTCTCAGCGTTGCTGAGCCTCCGTAGAGCAGCCTGCCCGTATGGGTGAGGGGAGGGTAGTGCCGAGCG
>Ga0308168_1002671_pt1 | contig 14391 bp, 10 predicted proteins | sample PhyCR2_FD_202133 | JGI IMG/M metagenome (GOLD analysis project Ga0308168, IMG submission 202133) | Phyllosphere microbial communities from UC Gill Tract Community Farm, Albany, California, United States - DLSLRC.R2 | ecosystem: Host-associated > Plants > Phyllosphere > Unclassified | place: USA... | reverse complement strand
ACACTTATGGCACGCGTAACCGTACAGGACGCAGTAGAAAAAATTGGTAACCGTTTTGACCTGGTTCTGGTAGCAGCACGTCGCGCACGTCAGATGCAGGTTGGCGGCAAAGACCCACTGGTTCCGGAAGAGAACGACAAATCTACCGTTATCGCGCTGCGTGAAATCGAAGAAGGCCTGATCACTAATCAGATCCTCGACGTTCGCGATCGCCAGGAGCAGCAAGAGCAGGAAGCCGCTGAAATGCAGGCTGTTACCGCTATTGCTGAAGGTCGTCGTTAATTCGCTTTGAAGGCCCGCCTTGTATCTGTTTGAAAGCCTCAATCAGCTGATTGAAAGATACTTGCCTGAGGAGCAAATAAAGCGCCTCAAGCAAGCTTACCTTGTCGCACGTGATGCTCACGAGGGACAGTCACGCTCCAGCGGTGAGCCTTACATCACCCATCCGGTTGCCGTAGCCTGTATCCTGGCTGAAATGAAGCTCGACCATGAAACACTGATGGCCGCCCTTCTGCACGACGTTATCGAAGACACCCCTGCCACCTACCAGGATATGGAACAGCTGTTTGGTCAGACTGTTGCGGAACTGGTAGAAGGGGTTTCCAAACTCGATAAGCTGAAATTCCGCGACAAAAAAGAAGCGCAGGCTGAAAACTTCCGCAAGATGATCATGGCGATGGTGCAGGATATCCGCGTCATTTTGATCAAGCTGGCTGACCGTACGCATAACATGCGTACTCTGGGTGCGTTGCGTCCCGATAAAAAGCGCCGCATTGCCCAGGAAACCCTCGAAATTTACAGCCCGCTGGCACATCGTCTGGGTATTCACCACCTTAAAACCGAGCTGGAAGAACTGGGCTTTGAAGCTCTGTATCCGAACCGCTATCGCGTGATTAAGGAAGTGGTGAAAGCGGCACGCGGCAACCGTAAGGAGATGATTCAAAAAATCCTTTCCGAAATTGACGGTCGTCTCGAAGAAGCCGGCATTACCCGTCGCGTCAGCGGACGTGAGAAGCACCTCTACTCCATCTACTGCAAAATGCACCTGAAAGAGCAGCGATTCCATTCCATTATGGATATCTACGCTTTCCGGGTCATTGTGCGTGATGTCGATACCTGCTACCGCGTACTGGGCCAGATGCACAGTCTGTACAAGCCGCGCCCTGGCCGGGTTAAAGACTATATTGCGATCCCCAAGGCCAACGGCTATCAGTCCCTGCACACCTCAATGATCGGCCCGCACGGCGTGCCGGTTGAGGTACAGATTCGTACCGAAGATATGGATCAAATGGCAGAGATGGGGGTCGCCGCGCACTGGGCTTATAAAGAGCAGGGCGAAAGCAGCACCACGGCACAGATCCGCGCCCAGCGCTGGTTACAGAGCCTGCTTGAGCTGCAACAGAGCGCCGGCAGTTCGTTTGAATTTATCGAAAGCGTTAAATCCGACCTGTTCCCGGATGAAATTTACGTCTTCACTCCGGAAGGGCGTATTGTCGAACTCCCTGCCGGTGCGACACCGGTGGACTTCGCCTATGCCGTCCATACCGATATCGGTCATGCCTGCGTCGGCGCACGCGTCGATCGCCAGCCTTATCCGCTGTCGCAGTCGCTGACCAGTGGCCAGACCGTAGAAATTATTACCGCACCGGGTGCCCGCCCGAATGCGGCGTGGCTGAACTTTGTTGTCAGTTCCAAAGCGCGCGCCAAGATCCGCCAACTGCTGAAAAATCTCAAACGCGATGACTCGGTCAGCCTGGGCCGTCGCCTGCTCAATCACGCTCTGGGCGGCAGCCGCAAGCTGGCCGAAATTCCAGAAGCTAACGTTCAGCATGAGCTGGAGCGTATGAAGCTGGCCACGCTGGACGATCTGCTGGCTGAAATTGGCCTTGGCAATGCGATGAGCGTGGTGGTGGCGAAAAACCTGCAGCAGAGTGACCAGAGTACGGCGCCAGCAACGGGCACATCCCCTGCCAGCGGGGCACGCAGCAAGCTGCCAATCAAAGGTGCCGATGGCGTCCTGATCACTTTCGCCAAATGTTGCCGTCCCATCCCCGGTGACCCGATTGTGGCGCACGTCAGCCCGGGCAAAGGCCTGGTGGTACACCATGAATCCTGTCGTAATATCCGCGGTTACCAGAAAGAGCCTGAGAAATACATGGCGGTAGAGTGGGATAAGGTGACCGAGCAGGAGTTCGTGGCTGAAATTAAGGTGGATATGTTTAACCACCAGGGCGCGCTGGCTAACCTGACGGCGGCCATCAACACCGCGGGTTCCAATATTCAGAGCCTGAACACCGAAGAGAAAGACGGTCGTGTGTACAGCGCCTTTATCCGTCTGACGGCACGCGATCGCGTTCATCTGGCAAATATCATGCGTAAAATTCGCGTGATGCCGGATGTGATCAAGGTGCACCGCAACCGCAATTAAGTCAGAGACGGAGCCCCGCTCCGTCTCTTGCTGCTCCCCGATCGCCGGTCTGACGGAATGACTAATTTTTAGGGAGTCTGCTTCTCATGAATGCTCAACGTTATGCCCGCATCCGCGCAATGCTTGCCGCCCGTCAGCATGACCTGACGGTCTGTATGGAGCAGGTGCACAAACCTCATAACGTTTCCGCAGTGATCCGCACCGCTGACGCCGTTGGCGTGCATGAAGTCCACGCCGTATGGCCAGGCAGCCGTATGCGCACCATGGTCTCTTCCGCCGCAGGCAGCAACAGCTGGGTACAGGTGAAAACTCACCGGACCATATCGGATGCCGTTACCCATCTCAAAGATCAGAACATGCAGATTCTGGCTACCCACCTCTCTGACAAGGCCGTTGATTTTCGTGAAATCGACTACACCCGCCCCACCTGTATCTTAATGGGGCAGGAAAAAACCGGGATCACCCAGGAGGCGCTCGACCTCGCCGATCAGGATATTATCATTCCGATGATCGGGATGGTGCAGTCGCTGAATGTCTCTGTGGCGTCAGCACTGATCCTCTATGAAGCCCAGCGCCAGCGGCAAAATGCCGGCATGTACCTGCGTGAGGAAAGCACACTGGACTATGCAGAGCAGCAGCGCCTGCTGTTCGAAGGGGGTTATCCGGTTCTGGCCCGCGTGGCCAGGCATAAGGGACTGCCCTACCCGGAAATTAACGATCGGGGTGAAGTGGTGGCGGCGCCGGAATGGTGGGCCACCATGCAGTCGAAGGCGCATAAATAATGCAGGGCCGTCTGCTCGATGCCGTCCCGCTGAACACGCTGTCCGGCGTGGGTGCCAGTCAGGCGGCAAAGCTGGCTAAACTCGGCCTGCTGACGGTACAGGATCTGCTGCTGCACCTGCCGATGCGCTACGAAGACCGTACTCAGCTGTATGCCATCAACGACCTGCTGCCGGGTATTTACGCCACGGTAGAAGGGGAAGTGCTGCATTGCGACATCTCGTTTGGCCGTCGTCGTATGCTCACCTGTCAGATCAGCGACGGTAGCGGCATACTGACCCTGCGCTTCTTTAACTTCAATGCGGGAATGAAAAACAGCCTTGCCGCCGGCCGCCGCGTTACCGCTTATGGCGAGATTAAACGCGGTCAGCGTGGCGCAGAGATTATTCATCCCGAATATAAGGTTCAGGGTGAAAGCAGCGTGACAGCGCTCCAGGAGACGCTGACGCCCGTCTATTCCACCACGGAAGGTGTCCGCCAGGCCACGCTGCGGAATCTCACTGACCAGGCGTTAACCCTGCTGGACACCTGCGCCATTGCCGAACTGCTGCCGCCGGAGTTAAGTCAGGGCCTGATCAGCCTGCCCGCGGCCCTACGCACCCTGCACCGGCCACCGCCGGATATGGCCCTGGCCGATCTGGATAGCGGCACCCATCCGGCACAGCGACGCCTGATTATGGAAGAGCTGCTGGCGCACAATCTCAGCATGCTGGCGGTGCGTGCTGGCGCCCAGCGCTATCACGCCCTGCCGATGGAGGCCCGCCACAGTCTGAGTGACAAGCTGCTGGCTGCCCTGCCCTTCAAACCGACTCATGCCCAGGCACGCGTGGTGCGTGAGATCGAAACCGATCTTGCCCGCGACTACCCGATGATGCGTCTGGTTCAGGGTGATGTGGGCTCAGGGAAAACGCTGGTTGCGGCGCTGGCCGCGCTGAATGTCATTGCCTTTGGCAAACAGGTGGCGCTGATGGCCCCCACTGAGCTGCTGGCCGAACAGCACGCGAATAACTTTCGTCAGTGGTTCGCTCCGCTGGGGCTGGAAGTCGGCTGGCTGGCGGGTAAGCAAAAAGGCAAAGCCCGTATCGCTCAGCAGGAGGCCATTGCCAGCGGCCAGGTTTCGATGATTGTTGGCACTCATGCAATTTTCCAGGAGCAGGTGCAGTTTAACGGCCTGGCGCTGGTCATTATCGATGAGCAGCACCGCTTTGGCGTCCACCAGCGTCTGGCGCTGTGGGAAAAAGGCGAGGAGCAGGGTTTCCATCCGCATCAGCTGATTATGACTGCGACGCCCATCCCCCGTACCCTGGCGATGACCGCCTATGCAGACCTGGATACCTCCACCATCGATGAAATGCCGCCGGGCCGCACGCCAGTGACTACCGTGGCGATCCCGGATACGCGCCGGGCCGATATCATTGCCAGAGTGAAACTGGCCTGTGGCAGCGAAGGCCGCCAGGCCTACTGGGTGTGTACGCTGATTGAGGAGTCTGAGTTGCTGGAAGCGCAGGCGGCAGAGGCCACCTGGGAAGAGCTGAAACTGGCCCTGCCCGAGCTGAATATCGGGCTGGTACATGGCCGCATGAAACCACAGGAAAAACAGGCCGTGATGCAGGCCTTTAAACAGGGTGATATTCACCTGTTAATTGCCACCACGGTTATTGAAGTCGGCGTGGATGTTCCCAATGCCAGCCTGATGATTATTGAGAACCCGGAGCGCCTGGGCCTGGCACAGCTGCACCAGCTGCGCGGCCGCGTCGGCCGCGGGGCGATCGCCTCTCACTGCGTGCTGCTGTATAAAGCACCGCTGAGTAAAACGGCTCAGAAGCGCTTACAGGTACTGCGCGACAGCAACGATGGTTTCGTGATTGCCCAGTGCGATCTTGAAATTCGCGGTCCGGGCGAGCTGCTCGGCACCCGACAGACCGGGAATGCCGAGTTCAAAGTGGCCGATCTGCTGCGCGACCAGGCGATGATCCCTGAAGTCCAGCGCGTGGCGCGTCATATCCACCAGCACTATCCTGAGCAGGCCGTCGCACTGATTGAACGCTGGCTGCCGGAAACCGAACGCTACACCAACGCCTGATCCGACGGGTTGTTCACGTCGCGCGAATAAAGTCGGCAGCAAAGCGCTGCACCAGACGGATCAGCTCGTCTTTATCCTGCCGTGGCCACTGGCTGAGATACCGCTGACAGTGGCGTTCACGCACCACATCCACACGCTGAATTATCTCTTTTTCCGCAGGGGCGACGACGGTTTCCTGCACGCACCGATCTTTTTCGCCTTTCTGGCGTACAACCAGCCCAGTCCGATCGGTTTTGCCACCGGTACAGGCTGCCGGTACAGGGAAAAAGGCCAGACGATGGCAAACGATTGCTTTTGCGCTAAAGAAGATTAAAATCGCCCCTTTATTGCCCCCGGGAAACCTGAAGATGTCCGTTAAAACCCAAGATGCTGCCACCGACCGTAGCCCTGTTGCTACCGCCAAAAGCGAACTGATTTACCGCCTCGAAGATCGCCCGCCATTACCACAAACCCTGTTTGCAGCCTGTCAGCATCTGCTGGCGATGTTTGTGGCGGTCATCACCCCTGCCCTGCTGATTTGTCAGGCCCTGGGTCTGCCCGCGCAGGACACGCAGCACATTATCAGCATGTCGCTTTTTGCCTCCGGCGTGGCGTCGGTTTTGCAGATAAAAACCTGGGGGCCGGTGGGTTCCGGCCTGCTGTCGATTCAGGGTACCAGCTTCAACTTTGTCACCCCGCTAATCATGGGTGGCCTGGCGCTGAAAAATGGCGGCGCAGACGTACCCACCATGATGGCGGCCCTGTTCGGCACGCTGATGCTGGCTTCCTGCACGGAAATGGCGCTGTCGCGCGTGCTGCATCTGGCGCGCCGGGTCATTACCCCGCTGGTGTCCGGGATTGTAGTAATGATCATCGGTCTGTCACTGATTCAGGTCGGCCTGACGTCCATCGGCGGTGGCTTTGCCGCGATGAACGATCACACCTTCGGGGCGCCAAAAAACCTGCTGCTGGCCGGTGTGGTGCTGGCGGTGATCATTCTGCTGAACCGCCAGCGTAATGCTTACCTGCGCGTGGCCTCCCTGGTGATCGCGATGGCGGTAGGATACCTGCTGGCCTGGGCCATGGGCATGCTGCCGGAAAATACGTCACCCGCGAATACCGCGCTGATCACCCTTCCTGTGCCCTTTTATTACGGACTGGGCATCGACTGGAACCTGCTGATCCCTCTGATGCTGGTGTTTATGGTCACCTCGCTGGAAACCATTGGTGATATCACTGCCACCTCTGATGTCTCCGAGCAGCCGGTCAGCGGCCCGGTTTATATGAAACGCCTGAAAGGCGGCGTGCTGGCCAACGGCCTGAATTCGTTTGTTTCCGCACTGTTTAATACCTTCCCTAACTCCTGCTTCGGCCAGAACAACGGTGTGATCCAGTTAACCGGCGTGGCCAGCCGCTACGTGGGCTTTGTTGTCTCGCTGATGCTGATTGTGCTGGGGCTGTTCCCGGCGGTGAGTGGCTTCGTGCAACATATTCCTGAACCGGTACTCGGCGGTGCAACGATTGTCATGTTCGGTACCATCGCCGCGTCCGGCGTGCGAATTGTGTCGCGTGAGCCGCTTAACCGCCGCGCCATCATGATTATTGCGCTGTCACTGGCCGTCGGCCTTGGCGTGTCGCAGCAGCCGCTAATACTGCAATTTGCCCCTGACTGGCTTAAAACGCTGCTCTCCTCCGGCATTGCCGCCGGGGGTATCACTGCGATCATTCTGAATCTGGTGTTCCCGCAGGAAAAATAAACCGGTTCCTGCCATTCTGGAGACGTGTGGAAATTTCACCCGGTCGCCGCATGCAGGTTGAGATGCGGCGATAAATCAGGCATAACAAGCCATTACCAGAATTCATAGGGATGGATACGATGAAGTTTCTCGGAAAAGTTTTGCTCACGCTGCTGCTGTTTCTACTGCTGGTGGTCGTTGCCCTGTATGTTTTGCTGCAGACTCAGTGGGGCGCGGGCTGGATCGGTCGCCAGGTCAGCGCCGACAGCGATTATCAGCTGTCACTCAGTAAAATGGAGCATAACTTTTCTGATCCCAGTCATCTGCTGTTGAATAACGTTTCCTTTGGCCGTAAAGGTCAGCCCGCCACGCTGGTCGCTAAGCGCGTTAACCTGGGCCTGGGTCTGGTCCAGTTCAGCAATCCCCTGCACTTTGCCAGCATCCGCCTTGAGCAGGGGACGCTGAATCTTAGTGAAAAAAGTGCGCCGCTCTCATTACAGGCTGACCGCCTGCAACTCAGCCAGATGGCGCTGAACCGCAACGAGGGTCAATGGCCACTGCAGGCACAACGCGTCGATGGCGGCGTCATGCCGTGGAAGCCTGAGGCCGGTAAGCTTCTCGGCAATGAGGCCCGCTTCCAGATGAGTGCCGGTTCGCTGACGCTTAATGGCGTTCCGGCCGCTAACGTGCTGATCCAGGGAGATCTGAAGGGACAACAGCTGCAGTTCAGTAATCTGGGTGCCGATATGGCGCTGGGCTCCGTGACCGCCAGCGCGCAGCGCGATGCAAACGGCATGTGGCAGGTTTCTACTCTGCGACTGAACAGCATCCGCCTGCAAACGGATAAAACACTACGCGATTTCCTGCAGCCGCTGGGTGAGCTGCCGCCGGTGCATTTTGATCGCATCGATGTGACCGATGCCCGCCTTGAAGGCCAGGACTGGGCGGTGACCGATCTCGACCTGAATTTAAAAGATCTGAGCCTGAGTCAGGGTGACTGGCAGAGCGATAACGGTTCGTTGTCAATGAACGCCAGCAGTTTTGTGAATGGCAGCCTGCACTTGAACGATCCGATTGCCAATATGGACTTCTCCCCCCAGGGCATCGCCATTACGCAGTTCAGCTCACGCTGGGTCAACGGTCTGGTGCGGGCGCAGGGTAACTGGACCCGCAGTGACAGGAAACTGACGCTGGACGAACTGGTAATTGCCGGGCTGGAATATACCGTGCCGCTCAACTGGCGCGATCGCTGGATGCAGCCGCTGCCCGCCTGGCTTGACAGCGTGGAGGTAACGAAATTTAGCGCCAACCGTAATCTGATCATCGATATCAATCCGAATTTCCCTTTCCAGATGACCGCCCTGGACGGCACCGGCAGCCGTCTGCTGATGGCGCGTGAGCATCAGTGGGGTTTCTGGGCAGGGAATCTCAGCGTCAATGCCGCCGAGGCGACGTTTAATCGCGTCGACCTGCGTCACCCGTCGCTGACCCTGAATGCGGATGATAACCATATCAACGTGACGGAAATGAGCGCCTTCAGCCATGAGGGAATGCTGGAGGGACTGGCAACCGTGTCGCAACAGCCCCAGCGCGCCCTCTCCCTGACGCTCACTGGCCGTCAGGTGCCGGTTAATCTGCTGAATGACTGGGGCTGGCCACAAGTCCCCTTACAGGGCAAAGGTAATCTCCAGTTAAAACTGCAGGGGGCGTTGACGGCAGATCGGACCTTGAGATCCTCGGCTAACGGGACGCTGGCAGTCAGCACCGGAGACAGAACCGTTCAGCAAACCATGCAGGCAGGCCAGGTGCCCGGCGCGCAGTAAATTCCGATCGGGGCATTATCTGCCCCGTCCGGGCTTCGCAACCTCACGCGGGTAAGGTATAGTCCGTTTTTTTACGGGGGAACCATGCTGACCAATTCATCCATTCGTCTGAACAAATACATTGGCGAGAGCGGTATCTGCTCACGCCGCGATGCCGACCGGTATATCGAACAGGGAAACGTTTTTATCAACGGCAAGCGTGCCTCCGTCGGCGACCAGGTATTTGCCGGCGACGTGGTAAAGGTCAACGGTCAGCTGATAGAGCCACGTAACGAAGATGATCTGGTACTGATTGCGCTGAATAAGCCAGTCGGCATCGTCAGCACGACGGAAGACGGTGAGCGGGATAACATTGTCGATTTCGTTAACCACAGTAAGCGGGTGTTCCCTATCGGACGCCTGGATAAAGACTCGCAGGGGCTGATCCTGTTGACCAACCACGGCGATCTGGTGAACAAGATCCTGCGGGCCGGGAACGATCACGAAAAAGAGTATATCGTGACCGTTAACAAGCCAGTGACCGAAGAGTTTATTCGCGGGCTGGGCGCAGGTGTACCGATGCTGGGCACGGTGACCAAAAAATGCAAAGTGAAGAAAGAAGCGCCCTTTGTGTTTCGCATTACGCTGGTGCAGGGGCTGAACCGTCAGATCCGCCGTATGGCAGAACACTTTGGCTATGAAGTCACAAAGCTGGAGCGGGTTCGTATTATGAACATCAGCCTGAAAGGCGTGCCGCCGGGGGAGTGGCGGGATTTGACCGATGATGAGCTGATCGCACTCTTTAAGCTGATTGAGGACTCCTCCTCCGAAGATAAGTCCGCGAAGAAGGCCCCGGCGAAAAAACCCGCAGTGAAAAAGCCCGCCAGCAGTGGAGCGAAAACGCCGGATAAAGTAGCTGCCAGCCCGGCGGGTCGTAAACGCTTTAACCAGCCGGGTCGCAAGAAAAAGGGCCGCTAAGGCACTTTTTTTATTGCCCGCTGCCCACGCCCGGCTCTAACGGGCCGTCCGGGTCGGCGGGCAGTACAATGTACACCCCTTCAAACACCGCACCCGACTCATCGTTACCAAACAGCTCCACTTCAAGCTGTACCCGTGCCTTGCGGCCTCGCGCCAGCCGATCAAGATCGCCACTCAGAGAACCCAGGTCAGCAATCGCGCCCGGCCTGCCGCTGATCGGTTTGCTGTAGCGAATATGAGCATCAGCCAGAATGATCGTCCCGCCCAGATGCCGCTCACGCAGCAGCAGCCAGATCAGTCCCCAACCGGTCAGCGTCGCCAGCGAAAACAGGCTGCCCGCGAACAGGGTGTGGTGAGGATTCTGATTGCCGGTTTCCGGCATGGTCGTGATAAATTTCTGGCCGGTATACTGCAGTATGCGCACACCCATTTTTTCACTGAGCGGGATGTGCTGATACCATGCCTGCTGGAGCTGGCCACACCAGTCAGCGCGATGCAGAATATCATCCAGCGTCACCACTGGCTTAATCATCAGGAAATGGCGTACCGGCGTGGTCTGCGGTGCGGTGATCTCCCCCTGATTGAGGTAGCCGAGCTTGGAAAAGAACTCAACGGCATCTTCACGCGCACTGCAGACGACGCGCTTAACCCCTTCCTGACGCGCTACCGACTCCAGGGTCATCGCCACCAGCGTACCCAGGCCTTTGCCCTGCACAGAGGGATGGACCGCCAGAAAACGGATAGCAGCTTCGTTGTCGGCATTAATATACAGACGCCCGATGGCCACCGGGTCCCCTTTCTCATCCACCACCATCTGATGGTGGGCCAGCGCATCCCAGGCGTCACGCTCCGACCCCATCGGCTGATGCAGCGGCTTGCGCAGCATTTCCCAGCGGAACTGGTAATAGATATCTAACTCTTCTGCAGTTTCTGGCACACGGAGGTGATACATAAAATGGTTCTCTCTTTCAGGTCCCGCAAGGTCACTTCTGTGCCGTCCGGCTAATGACTTCACACCTGCAGCCAGAAGGTTACGGGGCCATCATTAATCAGCGCCACTTTCATATCAGCGGCGAAACGCCCGGTTTCCGTGGCGATCCCTTTATCACGACAGCAGGCGGCGAAATACTCATACAGCTCTTCAGCGTCGGCCGGCGCGGCACCGCCAGAAAAACTCGGACGCATCCCTTTTTTCGTGTCGGCCGCCAGCGTGAACTGGGACACCACCAGCACGCTGCCTCCCGCCTGCTGCACGTTCAGATTCATTTTGTCGTTGTCATCGGCAAAAATACGGTAACCCAGCACCTTATCCGCTAACTTTTGTGCGGTCTCCGGGGTATCCCCTTTCTCTACGCCCAGCAAAATCAGCAAACCTGGCCCGATTTCGCCGAGGGTTTCCCCCGCCACGGTAACGCTGGCGGAAAGCGCCCGTTGAATTAAGGCAATCATGATCCCTCGTTTTCTCTTTCTTGTTCTTCTTGTTTAAGCCGGCGGTAGTCGCCCAGCGTGGCGGTCACTTCCGCCCCTAATAAAACGATACACCATGTCCAGTACACCCATAAAAAAAGAATGGGGATAACGGCAAGCACGCCGTAAATCAACTGGTACGAGGGGAACATCGTAACATACAGCGCAAAGCCCTTTTTACCGAGTTCGAACAGGGCGCCTGCCACGACAGCCCCCACCAGTGCATCGCGTCCTGCCACCTGCGTGGTGGGGACAATGCTGTACAGCAGCCAGAAGGACAGGCAGGAGAGCAGGAGCGGGAAAATACGCAGCCCGATGTCGACCAGCATGCTGACACCACTGACGGTTGCCCAGTGCAGCGACAGCAGATAAGAGCTGATCGCCAGACTTGCCCCCGCCAGCAGCGGCCCCAGCGTTAAAATCATCCAGTAGACCGCAAAGGAGTAAACCAGCGGCCGCTTACGTTTACTGCGCCAGATAACGTTGAGGGCGGTATCAATAGAATACATCAGCAACAGCGCGGTAAAGACCAGCCCGCCGACGCCCACAGCCGTCATCTTGCTGACATTGGCAACAAACTGCTCCAGATAGTTCTGGATAGTGGCGCCTGCCGCTGGCACGAAATTGTTAAAGACGAAGTTTTTCAGCTGAACACTGACATCTGAAAACATCGGAAAGGCGGCAAACAGCGCAAAAACAACGGCAATCAGCGGCACCAGCGACAGCAGTGACACATACGCCAGATGCCCGGCCAGCATCGTCATGCCGTCCTCGTCAATACGCTGCCAGAGCAGCTTTATCCACGCCCAGAAGGCCCGCAGACGGTGTCGGTAATGGTTTAAAACAGACATTCAGCGACGATCGGCAAAGAAAGCAGGCAGCACGCTGGCATCGGTGACAAGCAAACTGTGTATGCCCGCCTGGCGTGCGGCTTCGATATTATCGGGATTATCATCAAAGAAGATCGCCTCTTCGGCGGAGAAATCTTCTTCGTTTAACAGACGCTGAAAAATTTCCGGCTCAGGTTTCCGTACACCCATCTCCTGCGACAGATAAATTTTATCTGCGGCAGCCTGAACTTCAGGATACTGCGTTGGCCAGAACTGGCAGTGCAGGCGATTAGTATTGGACAGGATAACGACGCGTTCTCCCTGCTCACGCAGCCGCTGCATAATAGCAATCACCTCCGGGCGAACGCCAACGAACACGGCCTGCCAGCCGGCAGCAAACTGCTCATAGCTTAAGGGCAGCTCAAGCTCTTCACACATTTTATGCGCAAACTCTTCGTCACTGATTTCACCCCGTTCGTGCTGGTGAAAGCTCTCCCCCATTTTGAACCGGCTTTGCAGGGTCGCTAACGGTACACGGCTCAGATCGCTCCAGACACCGAGAACCCGGTTGAAATCAATATCAACAATGACGTTACCTAAATCAAAGATATACAGCATGGTCATCTCCTTTTGTTCCGGTGAGTTATTCACTCTAGCGGTAAATTGGAAGACTGAACAGGTGAGGGCTTTGAAAACTGCGGGGAAGATGAAACAGGAAGGACAGGGCCGGAGAAAACTCCGGCCCTGAGCAAGCGTGATTACGCTTCTTTTGGACCGCGGCTTGCGCGCTTACGGTCGTTTTCAGTCAGGTGACGTTTACGGATACGCACCGACTGCGGCGTCACTTCGACCAGTTCGTCATCATCGATGAACTCAAGCGCCTGCTCAAGGGTCATCTTCTGTGGCGGAACCAGCGTAGTGGCTTCATCCGTACCGGAAGCACGCATGTTGGTCAGCTTCTTACCGGTCAGGCAGTTTACGGTCAGGTCGTTTGAACGTGAGTGAATACCGATGATCTGGCCTTCATACACTTCAGCACCGTGGCCGAGGAACAGCTTACCGCGATCCTGCAGGCTGAACAGGGCGAACGCTACCGCTTTACCCTGGCCGTTAGAGATCAGTACGCCGTTCTGACGCTGGCCCACTTCGCCCTGACGCACGTCGTCATAGTGGCTGAAGGTGGAGTACAGCAGACCGGTGCCGGAGGTCATGGTCATGAATTCGTTACGGAAACCAATCAGACCACGGCTTGGGATCTCGTAGTCGAGACGCACACGGCCTTTGCCATCCGGATCCATGTTTTTCATGTCACCTTTACGCTCGCCCATCGCCTGCATCACAGAACCCTGATGCTGCTCTTCGATGTCGAGGGTCACGTTTTCGAATGGCTCTTGCTTACGGCCTTCGAATTCACGGAAGATAACTTTAGGACGGGAAACCGCCAGCTCGAAACCTTCACGACGCATGTTTTCAATCAGTACTGACAGGTGAAGCTCACCACGACCTGAGACGCGGAAGGCGTCAGCATCAGGGGTTTCTTCAACACGCAGTGCCACGTTATGCACCAGTTCTTTGTTCAGACGGTCAAGGATCTGACGTGAAGTCACATACTTACCTTCTTTACCGCAGAACGGAGAGGTGTTAACGCAGAAGAACATGGTAACGGTTGGTTCATCAACGCTCAGGGCTGGCAGCGCTTCCACATTCTGCGGGTCGCAGATAGTGTCAGAGATGTTCAGCTCGCCCAGACCGGTGATAGCGATGATATCGCCAGCTTCCGCTTCAGTGGCTTCGATACGCTCCAGGCCCATATGGGTCAGGACTTTACCGACTTTCGCGTTACGGGTTTTGCCTTCGCTGTTGATCACAGTGATCTGCTGGTTCGGGCGAACCTTACCGCGTTTGATACGGCCGATACCGATAACACCCAGGTAGTTGTTGTAGTCCAGCTGAGAGATTTGCATCTGCAGCGGAGCTTCCAGTTCAACCTGTGGTGGTGAGACGTGCTGAACAATCGCTTCGTACAGCGGGGTCATGTCTTCCGCCATATCGTTGTGATCCAGGCCTGCGATGCCGTTCAGGGCAGACGCATAGATCACCGGGAAGTCGAGCTGTTCGTCGGTCGCATCAAGGTTAACGAACAGATCGAAGACCTGATCAACAACCCAGTCAGGACGCGCACCAGGGCGGTCAACTTTGTTAATTACCACGATCGGCTTCAGACCATTAGCAAACGCTTTTTTGGTCACGAAACGGGTTTGCGGCATCGGGCCATCCATTGCATCCACAACCAGCAGCACCGAGTCGA
>Ga0308168_1002670_pt1 | contig 14395 bp, 10 predicted proteins | sample PhyCR2_FD_202133 | JGI IMG/M metagenome (GOLD analysis project Ga0308168, IMG submission 202133) | Phyllosphere microbial communities from UC Gill Tract Community Farm, Albany, California, United States - DLSLRC.R2 | ecosystem: Host-associated > Plants > Phyllosphere > Unclassified | place: USA... | reverse complement strand
GGTTATGATCCTCAGGGGCGCACCAGTGAAGATCTGCTCGATCTGGCGGAAACCCGCGTGTTCCAGATCGCCGAAAGCCGTGCCAATAAAGATGAAGGACCAAAGAGTGTTGATCAGATCCTTGAATCAACGATCGAGCGTATCGAGGCCCTCTATCAGACACCGCAAAATGGGGTGACCGGGGTGGATACGGGCTACGGCGATCTGAATAAGAAAACCGCCGGGCTTCAGCGTTCAGACCTGATTATCGTCGCGGCCCGTCCGTCGATGGGTAAAACCACCTTTGCCATGAACCTGTGTGAAAACGCAGCGATGGAACAGGATAAACCGGTGCTGATTTTCAGCCTGGAGATGCCGGGCGAACAGATCATGATGCGTATGCTGGCGTCGATGTCACGCGTTGACCAGACCCGTATTCGTACCGGTCAGCTTGATGATGAGGATTGGGCGCGGATCTCCAGCACTATGGGGATCATGATGGAGAAGAAGAACATGTACATTGATGATTCTTCCGGCCTGACCCCGACCGATGTTCGTTCGCGTGCGCGCCGTATTTTCCGTGAGCACGGCGGCTTAAGTCTGATCATGATCGACTACCTGCAATTGATGCGCGTACCGGCACTGTCCGATAACCGTACCCTGGAAATTGCTGAGATATCACGTTCGCTTAAGGCGCTCGCGAAGGAGCTACAGGTGCCGGTTGTGGCGCTGTCGCAGCTTAACCGCTCTCTGGAGCAACGCAGTAATAAACGCCCGATTAACTCCGACCTGCGTGAATCCGGCTCCATCGAGCAGGATGCCGACTTGATCATGTTTATCTACCGTGATGAGGTTTATGAAGAAAACAGCGAGCATAAAGGCATCGCTGAGATCATCATCGGTAAGCAGCGTAACGGCCCTATCGGGACTGTACGCCTGACCTTTAATGGTCAGTGGTCGCGCTTCGACAACTATGCGGGTCCGCAGTACGACGACGAGTAATCTTTTCGGGTCGGGCATGCCCGACCCGCTTTCAACGCCTGTCATCACAAAATAGTGTTGGACAACACCGCAATGAATGCGGTTATCTGTCTGTCAGCAGTACCCAGACACCAGCACGGATGAACGATGACCCAGATTGATGATTTTGACCTTAAGATACTGACTTTACTGGAAGCGAATGGTCGCCTGACCAACCAGGAACTGAGCGATATTGTGAAGCTGTCCGCCTCACAGTGCTCACGCCGCCGTATTAACCTGGAACAGGCTGGATTGATCCTTGGCTATCACGCGCGGTTGTCCCCGGATGCCGTCGGCCTGGGTATGATCGGCCTGATTGAAGTGCGGCTGATCAACCATACGACAGAGTACGTTGAGAGTTTTCACCGCATGGTATCCGAGCAGTCGGCTATCGTGGATGCCTATAAAACCACGGGTGACGCTGATTATCTGCTAAAAGTGGCAGTGGCCGATCTGGCCGGGCTGAGCGCGCTGATTAGCCAGTTGGTGGCAGGACATCAAAGCGTTTCGCATGTGAAGACGTCAGTGGTCCTGAACCGGCTGAAAGAGAATGGCCTGATGTCGGTGAGTGAGACACAGCTGCGCTAAAACAGTGCATATCGCGCACCATGGTTGTGCATAAAATTGAACGTTAATGCGAGATGTGTGCGATAAAATGAATTTAAGTGCGTGATGTGATGGCTGAATGCCAATTTCATGCACAGAAACGAGCAATAAAGCGCCTTGTATTCAATGGGTTAATTCGCTGGCACCATCCGGAGGCTTCAAGGGCCGCCGGATTGGTGCGATTTTTGCTACATATTGGGCAATCAATAAAGCAATAATCACCAGAGAATCAATCCGATGGATAACGTCGTGCAACAACCTGTAAAAATCCCCCATACGCTGCTGGAAGATGTGCTGGCTATCCTGCTGGGTACGCTGATGGTTTCTTTTGGTGTCACGCTGTTGAAACAGGCCGGGGCGCTGACCGGAAGTACTGCCGGTATCGCCTTTCTAATCAGCTACCTGAGCAAAACCTCCTTTGGGCTGGCATTTTTCCTGATCAACATCCCGTTTTACTGGCTGGCCGTGAAGCGCATGGGCTGGGCTTTCACCGTGAAAACCTTCTCTGCCGTGGCGCTGGTCTCCGCATTTAGCCACCTGCACCCGTTATTCATCCATTTTTCCGCGCTGGATCCCTTTTATGCGACACTGTTCGGTAACGTGGTCATGGGGATTGGGTTTATAGTGTTATTTCGCCATAAGGCCAGCCTGGGTGGGATCAATATCCTGGCGTTGTGGTTGCAGGACCGTTACGGTATTCGCGCCGGAAAACTGCAAATGGGGGTGGATACCTGCGTGGTGCTGGCCTCGCTGTTTGTGGTGTCGCGCGAGATGCTGGCGGCCTCTATTGCCGGTGCGGTAGTGCTGAATCTGATTATTGCCATGAACCACCGCCCTGGCCGCTATTACGTTTAGCCCTGCCTGAATTTACCGCAACGCCCGCCGTGGCGTTGCAGGACATGACTGATTATTTAATGGAGACTTGCACCGTGTTTCAAAACGTTGATGCCTACGCTGGCGATCCGATTCTCTCCCTGATGGAAACTTTCAAGCAGGACAACCGCGCGCACAAGGTGAACCTGAGCATCGGCCTGTATTACGATGCACAGGGTGTGATCCCACAGATGAAGGCGGTTGCCGCAGCGGAAGCCCTGCTGAATGCACAGCCACAAAGCGCCTCCCTCTATCTGCCGATGGAAGGTTTGCCGCCTTACCGCAGTGCGGTTGCGCCACTGCTGTTTGGCGCAGAGCATCCGGTACTGAAAGCGGGGCGTATCGCCACCATTCAGACACTGGGGGGATCGGGTGCGCTGAAAGTCGGTGCTGACTTCCTGAAATACTACTTCCCGAATTCACAGGTCTGGGTCAGCGATCCGACCTGGGAAAACCACATTGCTATCTTTGCGGGTGCCGGGTTCACGGTCAATACGTACCCGTGGTATGACGATGAAAGCAATGGCGTGAAGTTCGCCGCATTGCTGGAAAAACTGAACACGTTGCCTGCCCAGAGCATCGTGCTGCTGCATCCGTGCTGCCATAACCCAACCGGGGCTGATCTGACCAACGAACAGTGGGATGAAGTCACCGCTGTGCTGAAAGCACGCGAGCTGATCCCGTTCCTGGATATCGCCTATCAGGGCTTCGGTGCCGGCATGGAAGATGATGCCTATGCTATCCGTGCTATTGCCGCGGCGGGCCTGCCTGCGCTGGTCAGTAACTCGTTCTCTAAAATCTTCTCTCTGTATGGCGAACGCGTTGGCGGCCTGTCCATCGTCTGTGACGATGCGGATGAAGCCGCTCGTGTGCTTGGTCAGCTGAAAGCGACCGTGCGCCGTAACTACTCCAGCCCACCAAACTTTGGTGCGCAGGTCGTCTCCTGCGTGCTGAATAACCCTGAGCTGAAAGCCAGCTGGCTGGCAGAAGTCGAAGCGATGCGCGTGCGTATTCTGGAAATGCGCCAGGCGCTGGTGGAAGGACTGACCCTCGCCGTCCCGGGTAAAAACTTTGACTACCTGCTGAAGCAGCGCGGCATGTTCAGTTATACCGGCCTGAGCGCAGCACAGGTGGACCGTCTGCGTAATGAGTTTGGCGTGTACCTGATTGCCAGCGGACGTATCTGCATCGCCGGCCTGAACCACAACAATGTGCGTCAGGTTGCGGAAGCGATGGCTGCAGTGATGTAATCTTTTCTGGCCGGGGTTCTCCCGGCCAGCTATTCCTGCTTTTTCACTTTTCAGGTTTACCTTTTCGCCACTTGCTGCACACTTAACCCATCTATTGCGTTAAGGAGTCGTACTATGTGGTATCAGCAAACTCTCACTCTGAACGAAAAAACGCGTGGCTTTCATCTGGTAACGGATGAGATCCTCGGTGAACTGCGTCGATTAAGTGATGTGCAGACTGGGCTGCTGCATCTGCTGCTGCAGCATACATCGGCTTCCCTGACGCTAAACGAAAACTGCGATCCCACGGTGAGAACCGATATGGAGCAACACTTTCTGCATTCGGTGCCGGACAATGCGCCCTACCAGCACGACTACGAAGGTGCAGATGATATGCCTGCCCATATTAAGTCCTCGCTGTTGGGTACCTCACTGCTGCTGCCGATCAGTCGTGGTCGGCTGATGCTGGGGACATGGCAGGGAATTTATCTGGGTGAACACCGCATTCGCGGTGGCGCCCGACGTATCGTGGCAACCCTACAGGGGGATGATTAAGCATGAAGATATCTGAGCTGTTGTCATACTGCATGGCGAAAAACGGTGCAGAGCAAAGTGAACACGATGAGTGGCAGGCTACGCAGATCAAAGCCAAAGGTGTGCTGTTTGCCATGCTGTACGATGTGGGCGGACGTCCTGCGGTGGCGCTGAAAAGCACCCCGGCGTTAGCCGACCTTATTCGAGAGCAGCACAGTGATGTGCAGGCCAGCGAACATCTGAATCCTTCACACTGGAACACCGTGTTGCTGGACGGATCGCTGAAAGATTCACAGATTTACTACCTGGTGGATGCCTCTTATCAGCAGGTGCAGAAATAAAGGTGAAAACGGCCAGAACGCCTGGTGCGTGCTGGTCGTTATCCGCTGTACTGAATATGTCTGCTTACGCTAAATCAACGTTATATTGAATGACAGACTCAAATTATCGAAGTTTAATGTATTGCTATTTTTTTATTTAAGTAGATATCTCAAATAAAATATCCATTATCCTTGTTAAATTACATTGACAAGGAAGAAAATCATTGATTTTTTTTATATTTATTGTCTGTGGTTTTTTGTTATCCTTTTGATTGTAATGTTTTTTTTGTTTTCCGTGTTCATCACTCTTTCCTTTCAAAGAAAAAATCAAAAAAAAGCCAACATCATTTTTACGATGGATGTGATAAAACACCGCGGTTAAAACTTACAGCAAAGGGAGTTAGCCTATTTAAAACTCTCAATTTTTCACCGTAATAGATTAATACATATTAGTGTAACGCGAACTCCAGGTTGGCAGTAGTAAACCACAAAGGCCTTCATAACAATGCCTTTTATACAGGGCATGGTGCAATGCAATTTTATATTTTTAACGGTTAGTTTAAAAGGAATTGATAATGGATGTTGATTTGAATAAAAAATGGAATGTTGGGAAATTACTGAAAACTCCAATGTGTGTCGTGCCTTTAATTTTTGCTCCCTGCATGTCTGTTTGGGCGGAAGATACAGAGATTCTGGTGACCAATAATGAGGAGCGCCTGATTGAGAATAAAATATATTCGAACGGCTCCCTCAGTAAAAACATCCTTGCAGTGACGAAAGACGGAGATCTGACGGCAAACGGTGTCACGCTCAATAGTACGGGGGCGAGAAGCACGGGCGTTTCGGTTCAAAACGGTAAATTTAATGCGCAGGACCTGATTGTCAACGTGTCGGGTAGTGGCAGCACCGGGCTGATGCTGGGCGCTGGCGCTGAGGCCGTATTGAACAACCTGCAGATTACCGGCCAGAATTCTGCGAAGGGGCTGGTGTTCAAAGGGACCACTGCGAAGATTAATACGGGTACGGTTAGCACTGCCAAAGGCACTGCGATAAGCACCTCCTCGGGCGCGCTCGCCCTGAATGATGTTTCGGCCAGTACTCAGGGCACGAATAACTATGCGTTAGAGGTGACTTCAGAGGCCAGCGTCATCGCCGATGGCGGAAGTTTTTCAACCGAAGGGGAGGAAAGCTCTGCCGTGTGGATCTATGGTTTAAACCCCTCGGCTACCTTGAATGATGTGACTATCACCACCAAAGGTGATGTCTCCATGGGCGTTAAAGCAGAAAGCGGAACAGTGACTCTGACTAACAGCGCGATTGAAACCCTGGGAGATGGCAGCAACGCTCTTTACACGGAAGATCACATTCGGGGTGAGAATCTGGTGATCACCACCCGTGGTGAAGCTTCTGTGGCGCTGGATGTCCAACAGGATGCCGAAGGTGTGCTGCTGAGAAGTACCATTGACACGTATGGTGATTCATCTTCAGCCGTTGAGGCTGGCGAAGGCGCAGCAATCACTGCTGATGATGTGCAGATTAAAACCATTGGTAAGCAGAGTTACGGCATATCGAGCAGCGGAAGTACGCTGGATATTCGTAACAGCGATATTTCCACCACAGGTGAGCAGGCGAGTGGGATGTATGTAGGTGCTCTGGGGGCGGGAGACAGTTCTATTTCGCTGGATACGGTCACTATTGATGCCCTGAAAGCTCAGGCTATTGAGTTTGATACCGCCAGCGCGGTGATAAATGTGAAAAACTCCGTGCTGACCGGTGGCAATGAGCAGGTATTAACCGTGACACATAATGAAGCCAACAATGCCTACAGTAACGTCACTTTCAATGCCACAGGCAGCACCTTAAATGGCGATATTACCGTGAGTGATATCGGCAATACCGTGGCGGTCGATTTGTCATCCGCATCTGTGCTCAATGGCGCCGTGACCAAAACGACCTCGCTGTCGATCGATGCCAGCAGTGAATGGAACATGAATAACGAATCTGATGTCGGACTGCTGACCAATAACGGTACGATTACCTTCTCCGATCAGAGCAAGTTCGACACATTGAGGGTAACGGGAGACTACGCGGGTGACGGTGGATTGCTGGTGATGAACAGCGTATTGGGTGATGACAGCTCACAGACCAATAAGCTGATTGTTGGTGGGGATGTGCTGGCAGGAACAACCCGCGTTGCGATTAATAACCTTGGCGGCAAGGGCGCGCAGACCGTTGAAGGTATTGAAGTGGTTGAGGTGGGAGGTACGTCGACAGGAACCTTTGAGAAAGCGGATCGTATCGTCGCCGGTGCTTATGATTACGATCTCGAGCAGAAAGGCGAAAACTGGTATCTGACGAGCCAGTTGTCTCCTGTTGATCCGAACGCAGGTAACAACGAAAAGCCCCGACAGCCCTCTGTTATTCGCCCTGAAGGCGGAAGCTACACGGCTAACCTGGCAGCAGCAAACACCCTGTTCCTTCTGACCCTGCATGACCGGTTGGGTGAAACACAGTTCATTGATGCGCTAACGGGCCAGAAAGAAGTCACCAGCATGTGGTTACGCCAGGTTGGCGGACATAATTCATGGCACGATGGCAGCGGACAGTTGAAAACCCAGAGCAATCGCTATGTGGCGCAGATCGGTGGTGATGTTGCCCGCTGGAGTACGGATGGGCTAGACCGCTGGCATGTTGGCGTTATGGCTGGCTATGGCGACAGCCACAACACCACCCGAAACCAGCACAGCGGTTACCGTTCAAAAGGTTCCGTTAATGGTTACAGCGTGGGCGGTTATGCGACCTGGTATGCCAATGCTGAAAACCATACCGGTGCACACCTGGATACCTGGCTGCAGTATGGCTGGTTTGATAACGACGTTAAAGGTGAAAACCTGGCGACCGAAACCTATAAATCCCATGGGGTTTCGGCCTCACTGGAAGGCGGCTACACCTGGAAACTCGGCCAGTTCTCGGGTAGCCAGGGATCACTCAATGAATGGTTTATTCAACCTCAGGCCCAGGTTGTCTGGATGGGTGTAAAGGCAAATAACGTTGAGGAAGCGAATGGCACGAAGGTGAAAGGTGAGGGCGACGGCAACCTGCTGACGCGTCTGGGGGTGAAAACCTATCTGAAAGGTCACAGTGCTGTTGATAACAATAAGCAGCGCGAGTTCCAGCCTTTCCTTCAGGTAAACTGGCTGCATAACACACGCAACTTTGCGACCAAAATGGATGATGTTCGCGTCAGCCAGAACGGCGCAACCAACCTGGCCGAAGTGAAAGTCGGGCTGGAAGGGAAAGTGAACCCACGTCTGAATCTGTGGGGGAACATCGGCGTGCAGATGGGCGATGCGGGTTACAACGATAATGCCGCAATGGTTGGCGTGAAATACAATTTCTAATCGTCAATATTAAGCGGGCGGCCCTGAACAGGGCCGCCCGCTTTGTCTTCTGGTTACGCGCGCAATGTATCGATATCAATCACGAAACGGTACTTCACATCGCTTTTCAGCATACGTTCATAGGCCTCGTTGATCTGATTAATATTGATCATCTCAATATCGGAGGTGATGTTGTGCTTACCGCAGAAATCCAGCATCTCCTGAGTCTCTTTAATCCCGCCAATCAGTGAACCCGCAATGCTGCGGCGTTTAAAGATCAGATTAAACACTTGCGGTGACGGATGATCATGCTCAGGCGCACCGACCAGCGTCATGGTGCCATCGCGGCGCAGCAGGGTGATAAACGGGTTCAGATCGTGCTGTGCAGCAACCGTGTTAAGAATGAAGTCAAAGCTGTTGGCATGTTGCGCCATCTGGTCGGCATCTTTCGAGATCACGACTTCATCTGCACCCAGGCGCTTACCATCTTCAATTTTAGAGGGTGAGGTGGTGAACAGCACGACGTGTGCGCCCATGGCATGCGCAATTTTTACGCCCATATGGCCGAGGCCGCCAAGGCCTACAATACCGACTTTTTTACCCGGGCCCACGCCCCAGTGGTGCAGTGGCGAGAAGGTGGTGATACCGGCACACAGCAGGGGGGCTGCACCGGCCGGGTCGAGGTTTTCTGGTACACGCAGAACGAAGTCTTCATGCACTACCACTTGGGTGGAATAACCCCCAAAGGTGATATCGCCGTTGATGCGGTCTTCGCCGTTATAGGTGCCGACAAAGCCCTCTTCGCAGTACTGCTCCAGGTCCTCTTTACAGCTGTCACAGGTACGACAACTGTCGACCATACAGCCCACGCCAACCAGATCGCCCACCTTGTATTTATGGCCGTGTGCGCCAACCGCCGTCACGCGGCCGACAATCTCATGGCCTGGCACTACCGGGAAAATGGTGTTGCGCCATTCGTTGCGTGCCTGGTGCAGGTCAGAGTGGCATACGCCGCAGAACAACACCTCGATCTGCACATCATGTTCACGCAGTTCGCGTGGCTGATACTCAAACGGAGCCAGTTTCGATTTCGCGTCCTGGGCGGCATAAGCATGCGTAATATTCATTGGTCTCTCCAGTAATTGATGATGTGGCGCAGTGGCCGTGAGGGTGGGAGCAGGCAGTGGAAGAGCGTCGCCTTCTCCGCAAAATGATGAAGGTTAAGCATAGTCAGATAATGGTGAAGGGGGTATATCCAAAACTCGCTAAGTCTTGCCTGTTTCTGCAAGATTTTGTGGCGATTGTAAGAAAAATGCAGCAAACCACGGAGAAAAATACCGTTCGTGATAGCGGGTCGGGCATGCCCGACCCCTACGAAAACTGTAAAACCGTAAAACCGTAATCGTAGGGGCGAGGCACGCCTCGCCCGATGCCTCGTCCAAATAATTAACGCTGTAACAATGGTTTCAGGAAGCGGGCAGTATGCGAACGTTCGCACTCTGCCACCGTCTCCGGCGTACCGGACACGAGGATCTCACCGCCACCGCTGCCGCCTTCCGGCCCGAGGTCCACAATCCAGTCAGCGGTTTTGATCACATCAAGGTTGTGCTCAATCACCACGATGGTGTTGCCCTGGTCGCGCAGCTGGTGCAGCACTTCCAGCAGCTGCTCGATATCAGCAAAGTGCAGGCCGGTGGTGGGTTCATCAAGGATGTACAGCGTCTGACCAGTGCCGCGTTTCGACAGCTCACGCGCCAGCTTCACGCGCTGCGCTTCACCACCGGAGAGCGTGGTGGCCGACTGCCCGAGACGAATATAGGACAGGCCGACATCCATCAGGGTTTGCAGCTTACGCGCCAGCGCAGGAACGGCATCGAAGAACTCACGGGCTTCTTCAATGGTCATCTCCAGCACTTCGTGAATGCTCTTACCCTTGTATTTCACTTCCAGTGTTTCGCGGTTATAGCGTTTGCCTTTGCACTGGTCACAGGGCACGTAGATATCCGGCAGGAAGTGCATCTCCACCTTGATCACGCCATCACCCTGACAGGCTTCACAGCGCCCACCGCGCACGTTAAAGCTGAAGCGCCCCGGCGTATAGCCGCGTGTACGTGACTCCGGCACCCCGGCAAACAGTTCACGCACTGGGGTGAAGATCCCGGTATAGGTGGCCGGGTTTGAACGCGGCGTACGCCCGATAGGGCTTTGATCGATGTCGATCACCTTATCGAAATGCTCCATCCCCGAGATATCACGGTACGGTGCGGCTTCGGCAATGGTGGCGCCGTTCAGCTGGCGCTGGGCAATCGGGAACAGAGTATCGTTGATCAGCGTCGATTTACCGGAGCCGGACACGCCGGTCACGCAGGTAAACAGCCCGACAGGCAGTGTCAGTGTGACGTCCTTCAGGTTGTTACCGCTGGCGCCGGTCAGCTTCAGCACCTTCGCCGGATCGCCCTTAACGCGCTGTTGCGGGATTGCGATGCCACGCTTGCCGCTGAGGTACTGCCCGGTCAGGGACGACTCCACCGCCATGATGTCATCCACCGTCCCTTCTGCGACGATCTGTCCGCCATGCACCCCGGCACCGGGGCCGATATCAATCACATGGTCGGCCGCGCGGATGGCATCTTCATCGTGCTCAACCACAATCACGGTATTGCCCAGATTGCGCAGATGCACCAGGGTTTCCAGCAGACGTTCGTTGTCACGCTGATGCAGGCCGATAGAGGGCTCATCCAGCACGTACATCACGCCCACCAGGCCCGCACCGATCTGGCTGGCAAGACGGATACGCTGCGCTTCACCGCCGGAGAGGGTTTCCGCCGAACGCGACATCGACAGATAGTTCAGGCCAACGTTCACCAGGAACTTCAGGCGGTCGCCAATCTCTTTCAGCACTTTCTCAGCGATTTGGGCGCGCTGGCCGCTGAGTTTCATATTCTGGAAAAACTCCATCGCATGGCCGATGCTCATATCTGAGATGGTCGGTAGCGTGGTGTTCTCCAGGAAGACGTGGCGTGCTTCACGACGCAGACGTGTACCGCCGCAGCTGGTACAGGAGCGGTTGCTGATATATTTCGCCAGTTCTTCGCGCACCGCGGACGATTCCGTCTCTTTATAGCGGCGTTCCATATTGTGCAGTACGCCTTCGAACGGATGGCGGCGCACCGAGGTATCGCCCCGGTCGTTGACGTACTTAAATTCGATGTTCTCTTTGCCTGAGCCGTACAGGATCACTTTGCGGTTGTAGTCGCTGAGCGAGCTGAACGGCGCTTCGATATCAAATTCCAGATGCTCAGCCAGCGAGCGCAGCATCTGGAAATAGTAGAAGTTACGGCGATCCCAGCCGCGAATGGCACCACCCGCCAGTGACAGCTCAGGGTTCTGCACCACGCGGTCAGGATCAAAATACTGCTGAACGCCCAGCCCGTCACAGGTCGGGCAAGCCCCGGCCGGGTTGTTGAAGGAGAACAGGCGCGGTTCCAGCTCATTCATACTGTAGCCACAAATCGGGCAGGCAAAGTTGGCTGAGAACAGCAGTTCTTCGGCGCTGGTGTCATCCATATCCGCGACGACCGCACTACCACCGGACAGTTCGAGCGCAGTTTCAAACGACTCTGCCAGGCGCTGGGCCAGATCGTCACGCACCTTAAAGCGGTCAACCACCACTTCAATGGTGTGTTTCTTCTGCAGTTCCAGCTTCGGCGGATCGGACAGATCGCAGACTTCACCGTCGATACGCGCACGGATGTAGCCCTGGCTTGCCAGGTTTTCCAGCGTTTTGGTGTGTTCACCCTTACGATCTTTCACGATCGGTGCCAGCAGCATAAGACGGCGGCCTTCAGGCTGCGCCAGCACATTATCCACCATCTGACTGACGGTTTGTGCTGCCAGCGTGACATCGTGGTCCGGGCAGCGAGGCTCACCCACGCGAGCAAACAGCAGGCGCAGGTAGTCATGAATTTCGGTGATGGTGCCGACGGTGGAACGCGGGTTGTGCGAGGTCGATTTTTGTTCAATCGAAATCGCCGGTGACAGCCCTTCGATATGGTCGACGTCTGGTTTTTCCATCAAGGAAAGGAACTGGCGCGCATAGGCCGATAGCGACTCGACATAGCGGCGTTGCCCTTCTGCGTACAGCGTATCAAACGCCAGCGAGGACTTGCCAGAGCCTGACAGGCCCGTAACGACGATCAGTTTGTCGCGCGGGATGGTCAGGTTAATGTTTTTCAAATTGTGGGTGCGGGCACCCCGTACTTCGATCTTATCCATTCACAATTCCCGGATTAGCACAAACCTCACCATGCCTGCCCGGCACGGCCAGAAAGAAACGCGTTAGTATGGCACAAAAAAACCTGAATGGATAACCAGTGTTTTGGCGTAGAATGCCATACAGAGCGATGTAATACTGCAACGAACAGCGGTGTTTTTCGAGGCATCTCCTAAATGTAGGATCTGGGGGTATGCCATGATAGAATTTTGCGCTTAGACTTAAGTCAGAACATTTAACCGGAGACAGCAACATGGCCAGCAGAGGCGTAAACAAAGTAATTTTAGTCGGAAATCTGGGTCAGGACCCGGAAGTTCGCTACATGCCAAATGGCGGTGCCGTTGCCAACATTACTCTGGCCACCTCCGAAAGCTGGCGTGACAAGCAAACCGGTGAAACCAAAGAGAAGACTGAGTGGCACCGTGTTGTGCTGTTCGGCAAACTGGCCGAAGTGGCGGGTGAATACCTGCGTAAGGGTTCTCAGGTTTATATCGAAGGCGCACTGCAGACCCGTAAATGGACTGACCAGGCTGGCGTTGAGAAGTACACCACCGAAGTCGTGGTTAACGTTGGCGGCACCATGCAGATGCTGGGCGGCCGTGCTCAGGGCGGCGGCGCACCAGCCGGTGGCGGTCAGGGCGGCGGCAGCAACAACGGTTGGGGCCAGCCACAGCAGCCACAGGGCGGCGCACAGGGCGGCAACCAGTTCAGCGGCGGCGCGCAGCAGTCTCGCCCGCAGCAGGCACCACAGCAGAACAGTGCGCCTGCCAACAATGAACCCCCAATGGACTTTGACGACGACATTCCTTTCTAAATACGGAATGTATGTTGCTTAAAGCACAAAAAAAGAGGCCTGATGGCCTCTTTTTTTATGCACGTAGCTTCAGATGCCTCGATGATCATCACATCGGCCTGTCTCAGAGGTGAGTGGTTTCAACAATCGTGCCCACTTGCGCGGTGTTTTTCTTTTTTCTTAACTGATAGCTCACGGTCAGCACCAGCAGCCAGACGGGGATTAGCCAGACGGAAATCGCGATGCCCGGCGTCATAAACATAATCACCAGAATACCGGCCAGGAACAGCAGGCACAGAATATTGGTCAGGGGATAGCCCAGGCTGGCGAAACGGGTTTTCTGCCCGGCAACGCGCATGGCGCTGCGGAATTTCAGATGGGTGATACTGATCATCGCCCAGTTGATCACCAGCGCAGAAACCACCAGCGACATCAGCAGCTCGAAGGCTTTGCCCGGCATCAGATAATTAAGCAGGACGCAGAGTGCGGTCACCAGCGCCGAAACGCTAAGGGCGTTGAAAGGAATACCGCGACGATTAATCTTTAATAATGACGCCGGAGCGTTACCCTGTTTCGCCAGACCAAACAGCATACGGCTGTTGCTGAACACGCAACTGTTATAAACGGACAGCGCAGCAGACAACACGACGGCATTCAGCAGCGTCGCGACCAGATTGCTGTCGAGCGCGTGGAAAATCAGAACGAACGGACTTCCCCCTTCGACCACTTTCTGCCACGGATAGAGTGACAGCAGTACCGCCAGCGCCCCCACATAGAACAGCAGGATGCGATAAATCACCTGATTGGTAGCCTTCGGAATACTTTTCTGAGGATCATCGGCTTCGGCGGCGGTAATGCCTATCAGCTCAAGCCCACCGAAAGAGAACATGATCACGGCCATCGCCATCACCAGCCCACTGATCCCGTTAGGGAAAAACCCGCCGTACTGCCACAGGTTAGCGACGCTGGCCTCAGGGCCGCCATGACCGCTGGCAAGCAGCCAGGCGCCAAAGCCTATCATGCCGACAATCGCCGCGACTTTGATGATGGAAAACCAGAACTCCACCTCACCGTAGATTTTCACGCTGGTCATGTTGATGAGGTTAATCGCGACAAAAAACACCCCGGCCGAAACCCAGGTCGGAATGTCCGGCCACCAGTACTGAACGTAAATCCCGACGGCGGTGAGCTCAGCCATACTGACCAGCACGTAAAGCACCCAGTAATTCCAGCCGGAGACGAAACCGGCAAAGTTGCCCCAGTATGTATTGGCGAAATGGCTGAATGAGCCAGCAACGGGTTCGTGAACCACCATCTCGCCGAGCTGGCGCATAATAAAGAAGGCAATCATGCCGGCAATCGCATAGCCCAGCAGAACCGACGGGCCT
>Ga0308168_1002666_pt1 | contig 14406 bp, 15 predicted proteins | sample PhyCR2_FD_202133 | JGI IMG/M metagenome (GOLD analysis project Ga0308168, IMG submission 202133) | Phyllosphere microbial communities from UC Gill Tract Community Farm, Albany, California, United States - DLSLRC.R2 | ecosystem: Host-associated > Plants > Phyllosphere > Unclassified | place: USA... | reverse complement strand
CGCCCGCCACCAAGGGCTATCCGCCCTCGGTGTTCGCCAAGCTGCCGGTGCTGGTGGAACGCGCCGGCAACGGCCACGAAGGCGGCGGCTCGATCACCGCCTTCTATACCGTGCTGTCCGAGGGCGATGACCAGCAGGACCCGATCGCCGATGCCGCGCGCGGTATCCTGGACGGCCACATCGTGCTGAACCGGCGCCTGGCCGAAGCCGGCCACTATCCGGCGATCGACATCGAGCAATCGATCTCGCGCGCCATGCACTCGATCACCTCGCGCGAGCATCAGCTGGCGGCGCGCAGCCTGAAACAGCTGTATTCGCGCTACGAGCGCTCGCGCGACCTGATCACCGTGGGTGCCTATGCCGCCGGCTCCGACCCGGTGCTGGACAAGGCGATCCAGCTGAACGAGCGCATCGAAGCCTTCCTGTGCCAGGAAATCCACGACAACACCAACATGCTGCAGAGCTTGGGGGAATTGACCTCTCTGTTCGGCTGATTGGCCGGCCAGCGCCGGCGCTATGATTCATCATGGCCAATATCTCCGCACTCGAAACCCTGATCGACCTCGCCCAGCGCGAATCCGACGACCGCGCCAAGCGCCTCGGCGCCGCGCTCAAGCAGGTCGAAGAGGGAGAGCAGAAACTGCAGATGCTGAACGGCTACCGCGACGACTATGCCAACAAGCTGGACGCGGCCCAGCAGAACGGGATCACGCCCTTCGCCTACCAGAATTTCATTGCCTTCCTGGGCAAGCTGGAAAACGCCATCAACGGCCAGAAGGAAGTGATCAAGCATGCCGAATTCAAGGCCGGGATGGAACGCAAGGCCTGGCAGGAAAGCGAACGCAAACGCCTGTCCTACCGCACCCTGACCGAACGCGCCGCGGCCGAGGCCCTGGCCGTCGAGACCAAGCGCGACCAGAAGATGATGGATGACTTCGCGGCGCGTGCGGCGCGCCGCCAGAGTTGAACTGTCCTGCACCGAGCCGCACCAATTAACCTGAAACGATTGCGATTGCACCAGCGACCATGCAAACCAATACCTTGAACATCCTGTCCAATTCCGGCATCAACGGCGCCAACGCGCCTGCGCGCAACGGCGCCCCGAACAACAGCGACAGCGCCCATTTCAGCGCCATGCTGTCGAACGAGATGGTGCAGCGCCAGGCGCCGGCATTCGTGCCGGCCGCGCCTGCGCCTGCACCGGCGCCGGCAGCCAAGCAGCAAGAGGCCGACAAGCCGGCCGAAGCCGACGACGCGCCGGCGCCCTCTTCCACCGCGCAGGCAGGCAAGCCCAAGGAGACCAAGTCCGACGCGGTGGACAGCAGCCAGTCCGCCGACGCCGACGACGCGCAGGCCGAGGATGCCGCCAAGGCCGACCCGGCCGCCGAGATGCTGGCGCTGATGGCCAGCCTGCAGCAGCCGGCCCAGGACGCCGCCACCGCCAAGGGCACCGCCAGTGCCGCCAGCCAGGCCTTCGATGCCCTCGGCGGCGGCAAGTCCAAGCGCGCCGACACCCAGCTGGCGGCGCTGCAGGCGGCCATGAAATCGGTGAGCAAGGAGCCGGGCGACGCCGCCGGCGCCAAGGTCTTCGGTGCGGCCACGATCAAGAACCCGGCCCTGGCCGCCGCCGGCGCCGCGCTGGGCGCAGCCACATCCGCAGCAACTTCGGCCGACGGCGCGGCTGGCGCTGCCGCCGGCGCCGGGAATGCCGACTTCGGCGCGGCCCTGGCCGGCGCCGCCATCAAGGGCGAGCTCAAGCCGCAGCTGAACGCGGCCGACATGGTGCTGCAGCAGGCGCGCGACGCGGCGCTCCAGGCCAGCACCCAGGCCGACGCGTCGCCGGTGGCGGTTGCCGCAGCCCAGCCGGCCATGCTGGAAGCGGCCCAGGCCGCCGCCGCCGCGGGCGAAGGCTTGAGCGCGCGCGTCGGTTCCCAGCAGTGGGAAAACCAGGTCGGCCAGAAGATCGTCTACATGGTCGGCAGCGAAGAGCAGACCGCCTCCCTGACCCTGAACCCGCCGGACCTGGGCCCGCTGCAGGTGGTGCTCTCGGTGAGCAACGACCAGACCAGCGTGACCTTCTCCTCCAACCAGGAAGAAGTCCGCCACGCGCTGGAAGACGCCCTGCCGCGCCTGCGCGAGATGATGAGCGAGAGCGGCATCGCGCTGGGCAATGCCAGCGTCAACGCCGGCATGCCGGACGGACGCCAGCAGGAGCAGGCGGCACAATCCGGACGCGGTTTCGGCCGCGGCAACGGCCGTAACAGCGACCCGGTTGGCGGCGTGGCCGACAGCGCGGCGCGGCCGGTGACCCGTACCGTCAGCATCGGCGATCGCGGGATGGTGGATACGTTCGCATAAGCAGCAGGGTGGGCACGGGGTGCCTATGCCGGCCGCGCCCACCCTACAAACCACGATTTACCCCCCGATCTCCCCTCTTTTCAACCATTGCCACTGCGCACTTTTTCCCGATAATGACATAATGATGGAACGAACCAACAGCGGGACCCGAAGTAGTGAAAGCGAATCCAAAAATGAAAGCTGATCCGAAAGCGGATGCGGCAGCGCCGGCCGGCGGCAAGAGCAAGATGCTGATCATCATCCTGGCGGCCGTGCTGGTGCTGGGCCTGGGCGGCGGTGGCGCGGCCTGGTTCTTCCTGCACGGCAGCGGCGGCGAAGAAGCCGCCGAGCCGGTCAAAAAGGAAAGCAGCAAGAAAAAGAAGAAAAAAGAAGAGCATCCGCCGGAATACCTGGCGGTCGAACCCTTTACCGTGAACCTGCAGCCGGAAACCGGCGACCAGTATCTGCAGGTCGCCTTCACGCTGCAGGTCGACGGACCGGAACAGGCCGAGCTCATCAAGACCAACATGGCCAAGGTGCGCAGCCGGGTCCTGCTGCTGTTGTCGGGCAAGAAGGCATCCGAGATCAACACGGTCGAAGGCAAGCAGCAGCTGGCCGGCGAAATCCTGGCGGCGGTGCAGGCACCCTTCGATGCGCACGGCGACGACCAGGAAGTCACCGATGTCTTGTTCACTTCCTTTATCATCCAGTAAGCAAGCCGCGATCAGATATTCGATAAAGCAACATGGCCGATAATTTTCTCTCACAGGAAGAAGTCGATGCCCTCCTCAAGGGGGTCAACGGCGATCAGGACGACGTCTCGACGCCTGAAGACACCTCGGGAGTCCGCAGCTACAACCTGGCGACGCAAGAGCGCATCGTGCGCGGCCGCATGCCGACGCTCGAGATCATCAACGAGCGTTTCGCCAGGTATCTGCGGGTCGGCCTGTTCAACTTCCTGCGCCGCAGCGCGGAAGTGTCGGTGGGCTCGGTGCGGGTCTCCAAGTACAGCGAATTCATCCGCAACCTGGTGGTCCCGACCAACCTCAACCTGATCCACATGAAGCCGCTGCGCGGCACCGCCCTGATGGTGTTCGACCCGGGCCTGGTGTTCCTGCTGGTGGACAACCTGTTCGGCGGCGACGGCCGTTTCCACACCCGCGTGGAAGGCCGCGACTTTACCCAGACCGAACAGCGCATCATCCTGCGCATCCTCGACATCGTGTTCGAGGCCTACGCCAAGTCGTGGGAGCCGGTGTACCCGATCGAGTTCGAGTACATCCGCTCGGAGATGAACACGCAGTTCGCGAACATCGCCACCCCCAACGAAGTCGTGGTATCGTCCACCTTCACCATCGAGCTTGGCTCGGTGTCGGGCCAGATCCACTTCTGCATGCCCTATTCGATGATCGAACCGATCCGCGATGCGCTGACCTCCAGCATCCAGGGCGAGGCCCTGGAAGTCGACAAGCGCTGGATCCGCCTGCTGACGCAGCAGATCCAGGTGGCCGAGGTGGAACTGGTGGCCGTGCTCGGCTACGGCAAGGCGAACTTCGACGAAATCCTGAACATGAAGATCGGCGACGTCATCCCGATCCAGGTGCCGGAAACCATCCAGGCCACCGTCGACGGCGTGCCGGTGATGGACGTCAGCTACGGCGTGCTGAACGGCCAGTACGCGCTGAAGGTCGAAAAGCTGCTGGCCAACAGCGAACAATTCAACAAGTAATATCGCAGATTAGCGCAGGAGAAGCACATGTCCGACACCCAAGACGACCAAGACGCGCTCGACGACGATCCCTGGGGCGCGGCGATCGCCGAGCAGGCCGCGGCCGAAGCCGCCGCGCTGGCCACCCAGCAGCAGGCGGCCAGCGCCGCCGTGTTCAAGGACTTCTCGAACAAGGGACCGCGTCCCGACACCCCGAACGACATCGACTTCATCCTCGATATCCCGGTCCAGCTGACGGTGGAGCTGGGCCGCACCAAGATCGCCATCAAGAACCTGCTGCAGCTGGCCCAGGGTTCGGTGGTCGAGCTGGACGGCCTGGCCGGCGAGCCGATGGACGTGCTGGTCAACGGCTGCCTGATCGCCCAGGGCGAGGTGGTGGTGGTGAACGACAAGTTCGGTATCCGCCTCACCGACATCATCACGCCTTCCGAGCGTATCCGCAAACTGAATAAATGACGACGACCGCGCGCCTGCTGCTCCTGCTTTCCACGTCCCTGCCACTGCTGCCGCTGGCTGCCTGCGCGGCGCAATCGGCGCAGCCGGCGCAGTCGGGTGTGGAGAGCGGTGCGTCAGTTGCGCGCGCGGCTGCGGCGCCGCCTGCCCCATCCGCGGCTACCCCGGCACCCGCCGCGCCTGTTCCTGCGCATACGCTGCCGCCGTCATCCACGGCGTCTGCTTCCCCCCCTGCAATCGTACCCGCCCCTGCCGCCGCTTCTTCGGCCCAGCCGCGTGCCGGCCTGCCTGCGCCGGCGGCGCCGGCAGTCACTCCGGCCGCGCCTGCATCCGTGAACGCCGCCGCCGGCGACGCTGCCCCGGCGCTCGGCGCCACCCCGGTGCAGGAAACGCCCGCCACCGCAGTTACCACCCCAGCCGCCACCACCGTCCCCGGCACCATGCCGGCGCCGGCCCAGCCGATGCAGGCCGGTGCGCCGGCCGGCAGCCTGTGGCAAACCCTGCTCGCCTTGGTGGCGGTGCTGGCCGTGCTGGGCGCGCTGGCCTGGTTCCTCAAGCGCTACGGCCCCAAGGCCGGCGGCAGCACGGCCAACCTGCGCATCGTCGGCTCGCTCAACCTGGGCGGGCGCGAACGCCTGCTGGTGGTCGAAGTCGGCAGCCAGTGGATCGTGGTCGGCGCCTCGCCCGGCCGCGTCAACGCACTGGCGACCATGCCGCGCCAGGACGGCGATGCCGCAGGGGGAACACAAGCGGGCGCGCATGCGGCCGGCGCGGCGGCACTGGCGCCCCACGGCCCGGCCGCGAACAGCTTCGCCGACTGGCTGAAGCAGACCATCGACAAGCGCAAATAAGCAGAGAAGCAAATAGCACAATGAGCAAACGAAAACTCCTGCTGGCGGCGGGCTTGCTGGCAGTGCCTCTCGCAATGCCCCTGGTAGTCGCCGCAGCCCCGAGCATCCCCGCCTTCACCACCAGCGCCGCCCCGGGCGGCGGCACCGCCTACTCGCTGCCGGTGCAGACGCTGATCCTGATGACGGCGCTGACCTTCATCCCGGCCGCCCTCCTGATGATGACCAGCTTCACCCGCATCATCATCGTGCTGTCGCTGCTGCGCCAGGCGCTCGGCACCCAGACCGCGCCGCCCAACCAGGTGATGGTCGGCCTGGCGCTGTTCCTGACCCTGTTCGTGATGGGCCCCACCTTCGACCGCATCTACACCGAAGCCTATGTGCCGCTGCAGGAAAACCGGATCCAGATGGGCGAGGCGATGGACAAGGGCGCGGCGCCGCTGAAGGCCTTCATGCTGAAGCAGACGCGCCAGTCCGACCTGGCCCTGTTCGTGAAGATCTCGCGCACGCCTGCGCTGCAGGGGCCGGAAGACGTGCCGCTGCGGGTGCTGATCCCGGCCTTCATCACCAGCGAACTGAAGACCGCCTTCCAGATCGGTTTCGCCATCTTCATCCCCTTCCTGATCATCGACATGGTGGTGGCCTCGGTGCTGATGTCGATGGGCATGATGATGATGTCGCCGGCGGTGATCTCGCTGCCGTTCAAGCTGATGCTGTTCGTGATGGTGGATGGCTGGCAGCTGCTGCTGGGCTCCTTGTCTCAAAGTTTTTATTAGAGGATGGCCATGACCCCGGAAAGCGTCATCGCGATGGGCCGCACGGCCATGGAAGTCACCCTGATGGTGGCGGCGCCGCTGCTGCTGGTGGCCCTGATCGTCGGCCTGATCATCAGCATCTTCCAGGCGGCTACCCAGATCAACGAGCAGACCCTGTCCTTCATTCCGAAGCTGGTGGCCGTGTTCGTGACCCTGGTGCTGGCCGGGCCGTGGATGCTGACCATCATGACCGATTACATGCGCACGATTTTCAGCGGGATTCCGCAGATGATCGGGTGACAATGAGATTCGCGTTCAATGGGCGCGGCAACGCATGATTTCGTTTACCACCACCGAACTGTATGCCTGGATCGGGGGCCTGTTGTGGCCCCTGACGCGCATTCTCGGGCTGGTGACGGCGGCGCCGGTGTTCGGCAATACCGGCGTGCCGATGCTGATCAAGATGACCCTCGGCGTGACCCTCGCCGCCGTGGTCGCCCCCACCCTGCCGCCGGTCCCCATCGTCGACCCGACTTCCTGGGCCGGGATCCTGATCCTGGGCCAGGAACTGCTGGTCGGCGTGGCCATGGGCTTTGCCATGCGCCTGGTGTTCGCCGCCATCGAATTCGCCGGCGAGGTTGCCAGCTCGACCATGGGCCTGGGCTTCGCCACCTTCTTCGACCCCAGCTCGGCCGGGCGCTCGTCCGCCATCAGCCAGTTCCTGGCGCTGGTCGCGACCATGGCCTTCCTGGCCATGAACGCCCACCTGGTGCTTGTCGAGGCGCTGGTCGAAAGCTTCTTCACCATGCCCATCAGCGCCACCCCGATGGCCCTGGGCGCGCCGCTGGAAATGGTGCGCTGGGGTGGCCGCATCTTCTCGGCCGGCCTGCAGCTCTCGCTGCCGATCGTGGCCGCCCTCCTGATCACCAACGTCGCCCTGGCCATCCTGACGCGCGCGGCGCCCCAGCTGAATTTGTTCGGTATCGGGTTTCCGATCACGCTGGGCACGGGTTTTCTGGTGATCAGCCTGACGCTGCCTTATCTGGGAACGCCTTTGCAGAACCTGTTCAACCAGGGGATCGAGGCCGGGCGGCGGATTCCGCGGGTGGGTGGGGAGCGGCGGCCGGCGGGAACGGCCGGGGTGCCTTTGGCGCTGCCGGCGTCACGCTGACGCTGTTCGATTCAGAAACTGTTAAACCGTCGTTCCCGCGCAGGCGGGAACCCAAGTTACGCGCATGGCCTGCAAACTTGGATTCCCGCCTGCGCGGGAATGAGGGCTCAACTTGCAGTGGTTCCGAACAGCGTATTCAGCGCACTCAAGAAATGTAATTAAACAGCGACAAACCCGACATCGTCTTGAACGACATCTGCGCCGCCTGCAAGGTGGTCTGCTGTTGCGAGAACAGCGAGATCGCCTTCACCACGTCCAGGTCCTGCAAGCCGCTCAGCGTGGTCTGGTACTGGACGTCGAGGTCGCTGCCCGTGCTGTCGAGGTAGTCCAGTTCCTTCATGCGCGCACCGACCGAGGCTTGCACCGTCAGCACGTTGTCGAGCGCATTCTTCATGTTCGAGCCGGCGGTGGCCAGGCCGTTGGCCAGGGCCGCCTTGCCGGTCGAGCCGTCGGCCGGCGTGCGCAGGGTCGTGATCAGGTTGGTGATGGTGGTGAACACCGATTGCTTTTCGCTCGGCTCGACCGTGAAGCTGTCGCCGTTGGCCGGCACGCCCTTGACGTCGAGCGACAGGCCGTCGAAGCTGATCGAGGCGCCGGCCGTGTAGGGCTGGTCCTTCAGCACGTCCTTGGCCGGCGAGACCGACTTGTCGACCACCGAATAAGTGGTCACGGCCGGGGTGCCGCCGACCGTGAAATTCAGCGCGTAATCGTGGCCAGTCAGCTTGCTGCGGTCGGTCACCGCGCCCGGCGAGACGATGCCAGCGCCGGTGTTCTTGGGGTCCGCCTGGGTCTGGAAGCTGCCGTTGCCGGTGCTGATGGCGTCGAACACGGCGCTGCCGCTTTCGCTGATCGCCATCTTGCGGGTCGAACCCACCTGCAGCGTGCGCTGGCCCTGGTCGCCCTGGTAGGCCGCGCCGGTCGGCGTCTGGGAGTAAGGCTGGGTGGTCGAGGCATAGCCCGAGTACAGGTAGCCGCCGGTGCCGTTGGAGGTGTTGGCCAGGCCGATCAGGTCGGTCAGGCGCCCTTCCAGCTCGGTGGCCAGCGCTTCGCGGTCGCTCTGCGAATAGCCGCCGTTGCCGGCGGTGACGATCAGGGACTGGATTTCGGTGATCTGGCCGGAGACGTCGCTCAGCGACTGGTCGACCAGCGACAGCGAGGCATTCGCATTGCTGCGGTTGGTGCCGAACTGGGTGTTCATCGACTTCGACTGGGTCAGCTCGAGCGCGCGCGCCGAAGCGATCGGGTCGTCCGCCGCGGTCAGCATGCGGCGGTTGGTCGACAGCTGCATCTGGGTCTTGGCCATCTGGCTTTGCAGCGAATTGAGCTGGGTGGTGCCGGCTTCGTAGATCGCGCTGGTGCTGATACGGATGGTCATGGTTCAGGTTCCGGTTAGTCCGCTTAGTGGCCGCTTAGTGGCCAATTGAGAGCAGCGTGTCGAAGATGGTGTCGGCGATCTGCATCACCTTGCCGGCGGCCTGGTAGGCCTGCTGGTACTTGAGCAGGTTGGCCGCTTCCTCGTCCAGGTTGACGCCCGCGACATTGTTGGCGGCGCCCTGCGCCTGGTCCAGCTGGGCCGCGGCGGCCGAGGCGTTGACCTGCACTTCGCGCGTCTTGTTGCCGACCGTGCTGACCAGGTTGGCATAGGCCGACTGGTAGGTCGCCTTGCCGCCATCCAGGATGTTCTTCGATTGCAGCTCGCCCAGCAGGGCGATGTTGCGGGTGTCGCCGGTGGCGCTGCTGGCGGCGATCTGGAAGGTGTCGCCCTCGGCCGGCGCGCCGTTGAGGCTGAAGCTGATGCCGCCCGAGGTATAGCTGGCGCCGTCCTTGAACGGCACGCTGGCGCCGGCTGCGTACGAGGTGGTCTTGCCATCCACGGTCATGCTGACCGCCTGGCCGGACGGGAAGCCGGACAGGCTGGCGTCGCTGCTCTTGTAGGTCAGGGTCACCGGGGATGCCAGCGGCGCCGCCAGGTAGTTCTTGTCGACCGTGCCGGCACTGATCTTGCCGCTGCCCTTGTTGGTCAGCGGGACGCTGGTGGCGATCGGGGCCGCGGCCGCGATCTGCGACTGGTCGGTCAGCGCCAGCTTGAAGTTGGCGGCGCCGTTGACGGTCGGACGCACCAGGAAGTTGTCGCCGCTGTCGGCCGCGCCGGTGATCGCGAAGTCGATGCCGTCGATGGTCTGGGCTTTCGTCTGCGGATACGGGTCGATCACGGTCTTCTTGTTGTCCGACAGCCGGATCACGTTGTAATGGCCGCCGTCGTAGGCGACCTTGTAGTCGCTGGTGGTCAGCTGGGTGGCGTCGCTGACGGTGGCCTTGATCTCGGTGGTGCTGGTGATGTTGTTGTTGATGTTCTTGGTCACCTCGGCCGGCGACACCGTGAAGAAGTCGCCACCCGGCTTGCCGTTGGCGTCGATGCCCAGGTGGTGCTGGTCGTTGAAAGTGGTGGCCAGGGCGATCGCGACGCGGCCGAGCGCGTTCTGGGCGGTATCGAGCGACTTGGTGCGGAACTCCAGCACGCCGCCGAGGGCGCCGCCGGTCAGGGCCTCGTCGGCCAATGGGGTGACCTTGTTGCCGGTGACGTAGCCGATGGTGACGCGGGTCTGGTCGGTCGGCGAGGTCGTCGCGGCCAGCTGGAAGGCCTGCGCGCCCACCACCAGCGGCTGGCCATTGCCGATCGAGACCGTCAGGCTGTTGTTATCGCCCGCCATGACGGTGGCCTTGACCTGCTTGTTCAAGTCCATGATCAGCTGGTCGCGCTTGTCCAGCAGGTCGTTCGGCAGGTTCAGGTTGTCGCCGGCGGACAGCTTGCCGATCTGGTCGTTCAGTTCGGCGATCTGGTTGGCGTAGGTGTTGATCTGGGTGACGCCGCTGGTCAGCTCGGTGTTGACGCCGTTGCGGATCTGTTCCAGGCGCGTGTTCATGCCCTGGAAGGTCGATGCCAGGGTGTCGGCGGCGCTCATCAGCGAACCGCGCGACGGCACGCCGCCCAGGTCGCCGGTCATGTTCTGCACCGCCGCGAAGAAATCCTGCAGCCCCGGCGTCAGGCCGGAGGTGCTGTCGGCCAGCAGGTTGTCGATCTGGGTGATCTGCGCCTCATAGGATTCCAGGCCACTGGTCGAGGCCTGGGCGGTGCGCACTTGCGCATTCAGGAACTCGTCCGAATAGCGCTTGACCTGGGCGATCTGGGTACCGGTACCGATGTAGCCGTTGTTGCCCCCCATCGCGATCGACGTCTCCTGCACCACCACCTGGCGGCTGTAGCCGGCCACGTTGGCGTTGGTGATGTTGTGGCCCGTGGTCGCGAGCGCCGCCTGGGCGGCGAACAGGCCGGATTTGCCGATGCTGAGGAGGGACATGGTGGCTCTTTCTTTCTTCTATGTCATTAACGGCAAGGGCCGCCAAAACTTTATCGTCATGCCAGCGAATGCTTGATGATGCGCGACAGTTTGGCCGCGTACTGCGGGTCGGTCGCATAACCGGCGCGCTGCAGGCCGTGGGCGAAGGTGGTCGCGTCGCCGCCGTGGGCCAGCACTTTTTCGTAGCGCGGGTTATTGCTGATCATCTTGGCGTAGTCCTTGAACGCATCGGCGTGCGACTCGTAGGCGCGGAATTTCTCGACCCTGGCGTGCGGCTTGCCGTTCACGTATTCGGTGGTGACGGCGGTGGCGACCTTGCCTTTCCAGCCCGGGCCGGCCTTGATGCCGAACAGGTTGTTGCTGGAGCTGCCGTCGGTGTTGCGGATCACGCGCCGGCCCCAGCCGGTTTCCAGTGCGGCCTGGCCCAGCATGAACTTGGCCGGCACGCCGGTGACACCCTCGGCCTCCTCGGCGGCGCTGGCCAGCTTGTCCTGGAAGGCGCGCACGTGGGCCGGCTTGCCGGCGTTGCTGCCGCTGGCGGCGCCCACGGCACCTGCGGCGGCCGAGGCGCTGGCCGGACGGTCGGTCGACAGGGTGTCGGCCGAACGGCGTGCGCGCAGGGCGTCCAGGCCGCTCATGAAGTTGTCGCTGCTTGCGGTGCCGGAGGCGGCGGTGCTGCCGGTGCTGCCCGCGCCCTGCTCGCCGCCGATGGCCAGTGCCTGTTGATCCAGCTGCTGGCTCAGCTTCTGGCCCTGGGCCTGGACGTTCAGCTGGCGCACCAGCACGTCGGCCAGGCCGATGCCGCGCTTGGCCAGCTTCTGGCTCATCTGCTGGTCGAGCATCGAGGTGAAGGTCTTGGTTTCCTGGCTGTCCATCGGACCGTCCTGGGGCGTGGCCGCGCGCATGCTCTTCATCATCATGTTGATGAACATGGATTCGAACTGGGTCGCCGCGCCTTTCAGCGCTTCCGGCGAACCGGTCTTGGCCGACTGTTTCAGGTCGCCGAGGCTGTTGGTGTCGAGGGCGAACTTGCCGGACAGGTCTTGGGTGGAACCGAGCATGGAAGCCGTATCCTTCTTTTCTGTTAAGACTTAGATGATCTCGAGTTCGGCGCGCAGCGAGCCTGCGGCCTTCAGCGCCTGCAGGATCGCCAGCAGGTCTTGCGGAGTGGCGCCGATCGCATTCATCGCCTTCACCACTTCGGCCAGCGAGGCGCCGCCGTTCAGCATGATGACCTTGCCGGCATCCTTCTTCACCGATACCTGCGGGGTCTGGGTCACCGCGGTGGCGCCGCGCGAACCTGCGGGCGGCTGGCTGACCTGGGTGTCGGCGCCGATCGACACCGACAAATTGCCGTGCGAGATGGCGCAGGTTTCCAGGGTCACGGCGCGGTTCATCACGATCGAGCCGGTGCGCGCGTTGAGGATGACCTTGGCGGCGGCATCGGCCGGCTTGACGTCCATGTTTTCCAGGATGCCGAGGAAGGACACGCGCTGGTCGCTCGACGAGGGCACGCGCACGCGGATCACGCGGCCGTCCAGCGCAGTGGCGATGCCGGGGCCGAACTTGTCGTTGACCGCTTCGACCACGCGGCTGGCGGTGGCGAAGTCGCTGGTGTTGAGTTCCAGCTTGATCTGGCTGTCGGCGCCGAGGTTGGAGGCGACCGCGCGCTCAACCGTGGCGCCGCCCGAGATGCGGCCGACCGACAGCTGGTTGACCTGGGTCGAGGCGCCGCCGGCGGAGGCACCGGCACCACCGACCAGCACGTTACCCTGGGCCATGGCGTACACCTGGCCGTCGGCACCGTGCAGCGGGGTCATGATCAGAGTACCGCCGCGCAAGCTTTTCGCATTGCCCATCGAAGAGACGGTGATGTCGATGGTCTGGCCCGGCTGGGCGAAGGCCGGCAGCGAGGTGGTGACCATCACGGCGGCCACGTTCTTCAGCTGCAGCTGGGTGCCGGCCGGCAGGCTGATGCCCTTCTGCTGCAGCATCGCGCTGATCGACTGCACGGTGAACGGGGTCTGGGTGGTCTGGTCGCCGGTGCCGTCCAGGCCCACGACGATGCCGTAGCCGGACAACTGGTTCTGGCGCACGCCGCCGATGCTGGCCAGGTCTTTCAGGCGCTCGGCATGGGCGGAGGTGGCGATCATCGGCCCCATCAGGGCGGCGCAGAGGGCGATCAGTTTCAGGTTCATCATGTTCGGGCAGTTAGAACGGCAGCATCGACTGGAAGAAACGCGACAGCATCGAGGTCATCTCGGCGCGGTCGATCTGGCTGTTGGTGCGGTACTCGACGCGGGCGTCGGCCACCAGGGTCGACGAGACCATGTTGCCGGCCTGGATGCTGTCCGGGTTCACCATGCCCGAGAAGCGGATGAACTCGACGCCCTTGTTCATCGCGATCTGCTTCTCGCCGACCACCACCAGGTTGCCGTTGGCCAGGACTTCGGACACGGTCACGCCGATCGTGCCGGTGAAGGCGTTCGACGCGGTCTGGGTGTCGCCGTCGGCGTACTTGTTGGCGGTGCTGGTGCCGACGCTGGTGCCGAGCCTGCCCTGCAGCGGGCCGGGGATGCCGAAGCTGGCGCTGCCCGACTTGTTGCCGGTGCTGGCGCCGCTCTTGTTGGCGGCGGTCTTCTCGACGATGCTGACGGTCAGGATGTCGCCGATGTGACGCGCGCGGCGGTCTTCGAACATCGGGCGGAAGGTATTCGCATTGTAGATCGCGCCTTCGCTCGGGATGCCGGCGTCGGCCAGCATCGGGCGCGCGCTGGTCGGGCCCTTGACGATCGAGGTCGGGGTGGATGCGCAGCCGGCCAGCATCAGGCCCAGCGCGGCGGCAATGGCATAAACCGTTTTCATAATTGGGCCAGCTTCTGCAGCATCTGGTCGGAGGTGGTGATCGCCTTGCTGTTGATCTCGTAGGCGCGCTGGGTCTCGATCATGTTGACCATTTCCTCGACCACGTTGACGTTCGAGGTTTCGACGAAGCCCTGCATCAGGTAACCGCTGCCGTTGGTGCCCGGCGTGTTGGCCTGGGCGGTGCCCGAGGCGCTGGTTTCCACGTACAGGTTCTCGCCGCGCGACTCCAGCCCGGCCGGGTTGATGAAGTTGGCCACTTGCAGCGAGCCGATCTGGGTGGTGGCGGTGGTGCCCGGGGTGGTCACGGACACCGTGCCGTCGCGGCCGACGGTGATCGAGACGGCGTTGTTCGGCACCGTGATCGGCGGCTGGATGACGTAGCCGCTGGCGGTGACCAGCTGGCCGTTGTTATCGGTCTGGAAGGAGCCGTCGCGGGTATAGGCCTGGGTACCGTCCGGCAGCAGCACCGGGAAGAAGCCGTCGCCATTGATCATGACGTCCTTGGCGTTGCCGGTCTGCTGGGGGTTGCCCTGGGTGTGGATGCGCTCGGTGGCGACGGTGCGCACACCGGTACCGATCTGCAGGCCGGACGGCAGCTGGGTCTGTTGCGAGGACTGGGCGCCGGGCTGGCGCACGTTCTGGTACAGCAGGTCCTCGAACACGGCGCGCGACTTCTTGAAGCCGTTGGTGCTGACGTTGGCGAGGTTGTTGCTGATGACGTCGAGGTTGGTCTGCTGGGCTTCGAGGCCGGTCTTGGCGATATACAGCGAACGGATCATGGTGTTCTCCTAATGGCGACAGAGAAGATCCGTCACCCACCATGAAATTATGTCCCAGCAGCAATCAATTCAAAGCAAGGATCTGGGTGGCTTTCGCCGCGTTATTCTCG
>Ga0308168_1002662_pt1 | contig 14436 bp, 18 predicted proteins | sample PhyCR2_FD_202133 | JGI IMG/M metagenome (GOLD analysis project Ga0308168, IMG submission 202133) | Phyllosphere microbial communities from UC Gill Tract Community Farm, Albany, California, United States - DLSLRC.R2 | ecosystem: Host-associated > Plants > Phyllosphere > Unclassified | place: USA... | reverse complement strand
GCGCGGCGAACTACACGTGGCAACGCGTGGAGTCAGGACTCCACCCTACGCACCTCTCTTCTCCGCTGCCTCTGAGAAATGTTGGCTTATGTCAACAAATTGCAATGTTGACATATATGCACATCTCAACAAAAACAATGACTTGCGGCACGAAATATCTGACTTCTCGGTTATTAGTGTTGTAGGCGCGCGTCGAAACGGGGGTTGAAACGGGGGTGTCTCAAGCAGGGATTGCCGTTTCTGCACTACAATACGGGATTCTTTACATCCGATTATCCCCTCTGTGTCTAACCTTGTAGAAATACGCGATCTCGAGTTTGCCTACGGTGAACGCAAGATCCTGTCGAACCTGCGTATGGACTTCCCGCGCGGCAAGCTTATTGCCGTGATGGGCGGTTCCGGCTGCGGCAAGACCACGGTGCTGCGCCTGATCGGCGGCCAGATCCGTCCGCAGCGCGGTTCGGTGCGGGTCGGCGGCGAGGTCGTGCACGAGCTGCGCACCGAGGGCCTGTACCGCCTGCGCCGCCGGATGGGCATGCTGTTCCAGTTCGGTGCCCTGTTTACCGATTTGACCGTCTTCGACAACGTCGCCTTCCCGCTGCGCGAGCACACCGACTTGCCGGAAGAGCTGATCCGCGACCTGGTGCTGATGAAGCTGAACGCCGTCGGCCTGCGCAACGCCTCCAAACTGAAACCGGGCGAGATTTCCGGCGGCATGGCGCGCCGCGTCGCCGTCGCCCGTGCGATCGCGCTCGACCCCGAGCTGATCATGTACGACGAGCCTTTCGCCGGCCTCGACCCGATCTCGATGGGCCTGACCGCCAGCCTGATCCGCAACCTGAACGATGCCCTCGGGTCGACCTCGATCCTGGTCTCGCACGACGTCAACGAAACCTTCGCCATTGCCGACTACGTCTACTTCATGTCCGCAGGCAAGATCGTCGCCGAAGGCACGCCGGCCGAGCTGCGCGTGTCGACAGATCCGTACGTCAAACAGTTCGTCAATGCCGAGCCGGACGGCCCGGTGCCCTTCCACTATCCAGGTAAATCGCTGGCCGACGACCTGGGCCTGGGAGGACAGCGATGATCATGCGTATCTTTGAAAGCACCGGCGCCACCGTGCGCGAATCGATCGAAAGCCTGGGTTTTGCCACGCGCGCCTTTTTTAATCTGCTGCGCTTTTCGCCCGGCGCCTGGCGTCGTCCGACCCTGATTTCCGAGCAGATTCACTTTATTGGCAACTACTCGCTGGTGATCACGATCGTCTCCGGCCTGTTCGTCGGTCTCGTGCTGGGCCTGCAGTTCTACGTGAACCTGATCCAGTTCGGCGCCGAGGAAAAACTGGGTTCGCTCACAGCCTTGTCGCTGATCCGCGAGCTCGGCCCGGTCGTGACGGCGCTCTTGTTCGCGGGCCGCGCCGGCACCTCGCTCACGGCCGAGATCGGCCTGATGAAGGCGGGCGAGCAGCTGTCGGCGATGGAAATGATGGCCGTGAATCCGGTGGCGCGCGTGCTGGCGCCGCGTTTCTGGGGTGGCGTGATCGCCATGCCGGTGCTGGCCGCCGTGTTCTCGGCTGTCGGCATCATCGGCAGCTACCTGGTTGCGGTAAAGATGCTGAGCCTGGACGAAGGCGCGTTCTGGTCGCAGATGCAGGCCGGCGTCGACGTGCGCCGCGATGTCGTCAGCAGCGTTATTAAAAGCTTCGTGTTCGGCATCGCCGTCACCTTCACGGCCGTGTTCCAGGGTTACCACGTGAAGCCGACCCCGGCCGACGTGGCGCGCGCGACCACGCGTACCGTCGTCATCGCCTCGCTGCTGGTACTGGGCCTGGACTTCGTGATGACCGCCCTGATGTTCACCCAGTAAAGAATTAATAAAAAACCGTTTCGTTTGGCCGCGCACAGACGGCCTGAATACTAGGAAATACTATGCACCGTAAAATCATCGATGTCTGGGTCGGCCTGTTCGTCCTGCTGGGCGCCGCCGCCATCCTGTTCCTCGCGCTGCAGGCGGGGAATATGAGCTCGCTGTCGTTTGCCGAAACCTATACCGTCGTCGGCAAATTCGACAACATTGGTGGATTGAAGCCACAGGCGCCAGTCAAGAGCGCCGGTGTCGTGGTCGGCCGGGTAGGCGACATCAGTTTCGACGACAAAACCTTCCAGGCCATGGTCAGTCTGAACCTGGATCCAAACTACAAGTTCCCGAAAGATTCGTCGCTCAAGATCCTGACCGCAGGTCTGCTGGGCGAGCAATACATTGGCATCGAACCGGGCGGCGACACCAAGAACCTCGTCGACGGCGATCGAATCAACCGTACGCAATCGGCCACCGTGCTGGAAGACCTGATCAATCAGTTTATCTACAGCAAGGCTGCCGAAGGAAAGGAAGGCAGTGAATGAAAAGCAAGAACAATGTAAGCACTCTGCCGCGCTGGCGCGGACTGGCGCTGGCGGCCGCTAGCTGCGTCGTCCTGGCCGGCTGCGCGGCCCCGAGCAATCCGCAAGACCCGCTGGAAAAATTCAATCGCGCCACGTTCGCATTCAACGATGCGGTCGACCGCGTGGCCCTGAAACCGGCGGCCACCGCCTACAAGAACGTGCTGCCTGGCTTCGTGCAAACGGGCGTCAGCAATTTCTTCGGCAACCTGTCGGACGTCTGGAGCTCGGCCAATAACCTGATGCAGGGCAAGGGCCAGGAAGGCATGAGCGACTTCATGCGTGTTGCGATCAACTCGACCTTCGGTATTGGCGGCGTGCTCGACATCGCGTCGGAGGCCGGCCTGCAGAAACACGACGAAGATTTCGGCCAGACCCTCGGTGTCTGGGGCGTTCCAAGCGGTCCCTACTTGATGTTGCCATTGTTGGGCCCATCTACGGTCCGTGACACCGCTGCATTGCCTGCTGACTTCGCGGCCGATCCGTGGACCTACAAGGAGCCGGTGAACGTGCGTAACATCGGTATCGGCGTGCGTGCCGTCGACCAGCGTGCGTCGGTGCTGGAAGCATCGAACCTGTTCGAGGAAGCTGCGCTCGACCGTTACGAGTTCATCCGCGATGGCTTCATGCAACGCCGACAGAGCCAGGTGTACGACGGCGAATCGGGGCCGCAGAAAGACGTCGAGAAGGAAGACGCGGAACCGGCGCCGGCATCGAATACGCAGGTAGTGCCTGAACCGGCATCGCCTGCTCCGGACACGCAGCGGAAATAATGGAAAAGGTCTATTGGGCGATGCTGAACGCGACGCTCGACAGACTCCCGCAAACGACCAGAAAAGAGAGCATATGAAACCAATCGCCCAACTCATCGCCACCGCCGCCACCCTTGTCTTCGCCACCAGCGTGATCGCCGCACCGGCCCCGGCCGCCAACGAGGCACCGGACGTGCTCGTCAAGCGCATCAGCGCCGACGTGATCGAGACCGTGAAAGCCGACAAGGACATCCAGGCCGGCAACCGCAACAAGATCATGGAACTCGTTAATTCCAAGATCTTGCCGTATGTCGATGCAGAGAAGATGACGATGCAGGCCGCCGGCCGCTTCTGGCGCCAGGCCACCCCGGAACAGCAAAAGCGCCTGTCGGAAGAATTCCGCACGCTGCTGGTCTACACCTATTCGGGCGCGCTGTCGCAGATCAAGAACGAAACCATCGAGTTCAAGCCGATGCGTAACGACCCGGCCGACACCGACGTCGAAGTGCGTTCCCAGGTGAACGTCACCCGCGGCGAGCCGATTACCCTGAACTACCGCCTGGCCAAGGGCGCGCAGGGCTGGAAGATCTACGACATCAACGTGCTGGGCGCGTGGCTGGTCGAGACGTATAAAGGCACCTTCGCGGCCGAGATCAACAAGTCGGGCATCGATGGCCTGATCAACAGACTGGCCGAGCGCAACAAGCAGCTGGCCAGCAAGCCGCTGAAGGCCCCCAAGTAAATGGCTGAAGCAAATCCGATGCTGTCGCTCGACGCCCTGACCTTCGAGACCGCGAATGCGGCCCTGGAGCAGGGCTGCGCCGCGATCCGGGCCGGCGAGACCGTGTTCGACCTGGGCGGCGTTCGCGCCGCCGACTCGTCCGGCGTGGCCCTGCTGCTGGCCTGGCAGCGCCGTGCCCGCGATGCAGGGCAGAAACTCACCTTCATCAACGTGCCGGCGAATATCGATGCCTTGACCCAGCTGTACGGGCTCGAAGGCGTGCTGGCGCGCGCGTAACAAGCTCCATGTTTCCGGGGTGGCGCAGACCACTCCGGATCATCCTTCCTCGATGCTCATGGCATGTCTCATGCCGCTGGGCTCTTGTATTTCCGATTTCCCCTATAATGGGCCGTTTCCCCGCTCGGCTTGCGCACGTCCGTGCCGCGGCTATTTCCAAGAATAATGACAGCGATCCAGATTAACAGCGTCGAGAAGAGCTACAAGGGCTTCAAGGCCCTGAAAGGCGTGTCTCTCACCATCGAACAGGGCGAATTCTTCGGCCTGCTCGGCCCGAACGGCGCCGGCAAGACGACCCTGATTTCCACCATCGCCGGCCTGATCCGGCCCGATGTCGGCAGCGTGCAGATCCACGGCCACGACGTCGTCACCGATTTCCGCGAAGCGAGACGAAAGCTCGGCGTGGTGCCGCAGGAACTGGTGTTCGATCCCTTCTTCACGGTGCGCGAAACCCTGCGCCTGCAGTCGGGCTACTTCGGCATCAAGAACAACGACAAGTGGATCGACGAGGTCATGGAAAACCTCGACCTCACCAGTAAAGCCGACGTCAACATGCGCGCCCTGTCGGGCGGCATGAAGCGGCGCGTGCTCGTCGCCCAGGCGCTGGTGCATAAACCGCCCGTCATCGTGCTCGACGAGCCGACCGCCGGCGTCGACGTCGAGCTGCGCCAGACCCTGTGGAAGTTCATCTCGCGCCTGAATCGTGAAGGCGGGCACACGGTCGTGCTGACCACCCACTACCTGGAAGAAGCGCAGGCCATGTGCCAGCGCGTGGCCATGCTCAAATCCGGGCAAGTGGTCGCGCTCGACACGATGAGTGCGCTGCTGCGCCGCGTGTCGGGTTCGCAGCTGATCGTGCACCTCAAGAGTGGCGACTTGCCGCAGGACCTGCGCCACCTGGTCTCGCATGACGAGCACGACAGTGGCAACGGCAGCGGCAACAAATACAGCCTGCGCGTGAACGACTACGCCGAAGTCGAGCCGATCCTGTCGCGCCTGCGCGAGAGCGGCGCCGTCATCGACGAGATGCAGCTGCAACAGGCCGACCTGGAGGATATCTTCCTGCAAATTATGGACAAGGGGGCCCTGTGAGTGTCGTTTCCGTGGGTTTCCGTACCCTGTTTTATAAAGAGATGCTGCGCTTCTGGAAAGTCGCGACGCAGACGATTGCCGCGCCGATCCTGACGGCCATGCTCTACCTGCTGATCTTCGGCCATGTGCTGGAAGGGCGGGTGGAGGTGTATCCGGGCGTGTCGTACACCGCCTTCCTGGTGCCGGGCCTGGTGATGATGAGCGTGCTGCAGAACGCTTTCGCCAACTCCTCCTCGTCCCTGATCCAGTCCAAAATCACGGGCAACCTCGTGTTCATCCTGCTGCCGCCGCTGTCGCACTGGGAAATCCTGCTGGCCTATGTGGCAGCGTCCGTCGTGCGCGGCCTGGCGGTCGGCGCCGGCGTGTTCGCGATTACCGCCTGGTTCGCGCACCTGAGCTTTGCGGCGCCGCTGTGGATCATCGTGTTCGCCATCATGGGCGCGGCCATCCTCGGCACGCTGGGCGTGATCGCCGGTATCTGGGCCGATAAATTCGACCAGCTGGCCGCGTTCCAGAACTTCCTGATCATGCCGGCCACTTTTCTCGCCGGGGTGTTCTATTCGATCCACTCGCTGCCCGCATTCTGGCAGGCAGTCTCGCATTTCAACCCGTTCTTTTATATGATTGACGGGTTCCGCCACGGCTTCTTCGGCCAGTCCGACATCTCGCCGTGGACCAGCCTTGCCATCGTGTCCGCCTTCTTCGCGGTGCTCGCGGCAGTGGCGATCAACCTGCTGCGCGGCGGCTACAAGCTACGCCACTAAGCCCGTCATTGAAACCTTAGGAATTATCGTGTCGACCACTCCAGAACTGATCCACAGCTACATCGAAAACGGCCTGCAATGCACCCACCTGCAAGTCGAGGGCGATGGACGTCACTTCTCGGCCCTGATCGTGTCCCCGGCCTTTGCCGGCAAGCGTCCGATCCAGCGCCACCAGCTGGTCTATGCGGCGCTGGGCGACCGCATGCGCGAAGAGATCCATGCGCTGTCGATGAAAACCCTGACGCCTGAAGAATACGGAGGCTAAATGGACAAGCTTCAAATCGTTGGCGGCAAGCGCCTGAACGGCGAGATCGCCATCTCCGGCGCCAAGAACGCGGCGCTGCCGATCCTGTGCGCGGGCCTGCTGACCAGCGGCGACGTCGAACTGGCGAACGTGCCGCGCCTGCACGACGTCAAGACCATCCTGAAACTGCTGGCGCAGACCGGCCTGAAAGTCACCCAGGACGACGAAAACGTCACCCTGAACGGCGCCGACATCACGAGTCTCGAGGCGCCATATGAGCTGGTGAAAACCATGCGTGCCTCGATCCTGGTGCTCGGTCCCCTGCTGGCGCGCTTCGGCGAAGCCAAGGTGTCCTTGCCGGGCGGCTGCGCGATCGGTTCGCGTCCGGTCGACCAGCACATCAAAGGCCTGCGCGCGATGGGCGCCGAGATCACCATCGAAGGCGGCTACATCCACGCCAAGGCGAAGAAATTAAAAGGTGCGCGCATCCTGACCGACATGATCACGGTCACCGGCACCGAGAACCTCTTGATGGCCGCGACCCTGGCCGAAGGCGAGACGATCCTCGAAAACGCCGCGCGCGAACCGGAAGTGACGGACCTGGCCAACCTGCTGGTGGCGATGGGCGCGAAGATCGACGGCATCGGCACCGACCGCCTGGTGATCCAGGGCGTCTCCGAACTGCACGGCGCGAAACACGCCGTGATCTCCGACCGCATCGAAGCGGCGACCTTCCTGTGTGCGGTCGCGGCCACCGGCGGCGACATCGTGCTGACCAACACCCGCACCGACATTTTCGATGTCGCGCTTGATAAACTGCGCGAAGTCGGCCTCGACATGGAGATCGGTTCGAACACGATCCGCGCGCGCATGGATGGCCGTCCGCAGCCGGTGTCTTTCCGCACCACCGAATACCCGGGCTTCCCGACCGACATGCAGGCCCAGTTCATGGCCGTGAACACGATCGCCGCCGGCCCGAGCCGCGTGACCGAGACCATTTTCGAGAACCGCTTCATGCACGTGCAGGAGATGAACCGCCTCGGCGCCTTCATCTCGACCGAGGGGAATACCGCCTTCATCAAAGGCGTCGAGCGCCTGGTGGGCGCGCCCGTGATGGCGACCGACCTGCGCGCCTCGGCTTCGCTGGTGATCGCCGGCATGGCGGCCGAAGGCACGACCCTGATCGACCGCATCTACCACCTCGACCGCGGCTACGACCGCATGGAAGTGAAACTGTCGAAGGTCGGCGCCGATATCGTGCGCATTAAATAAAGAGCTATGAGTATTGCAACACAATCGACGGACTCCGGTCTGATCCTCGCGCTCTCAAAAGGGCGCATTTTCGAAGACACGCTGCCGCTGCTGGAGGCTGCCGGCATCGTCGTCACCGAGAATCCGGAAACCTCGCGTAAACTCATCCTGGCGACCAACGACCCGGGTGTGCGCGTGCTGATCGTGCGCGCCAGCGACGTGCCGACCTATGTCCAGTACGGCGCGGCCGAATTCGGCGTGGCCGGCAAGGACGTGCTGCTCGAGCATGGCGGCGAAGGCCTGTATCAACCGGTCGACCTGAACATCGCCTGCTGCCGCATGTCGGTGGCGGTGAACGCCGGCTTCGATTACGAGACCGCCGTGCGCCAGGGCGCGCGCCTGCGCGTGGCGACCAAGTTCGTGCACACCGCGCGCGAGCACTTCGCGAGTAAAGGCGTGCACGTCGACCTCATCAAGCTGTACGGCTCGATGGAACTGGCGCCGCTGGTCGGCCTGTCGGACGCCATCGTCGACGTGGTCTCGACCGGCAACACGCTGCGCGCGAACAACCTGGTCGAAGTCGAGAAGATCATGGAGATCTCCTCGCGCCTGGTCGTCAACCAGGCCGCGCTCAAATTGAAGCGCGCGCGCCTGCAACCCATCATCGAAGCCTTCGAAAAGGCATCGGCACTTCAAACGCAACAAGGCTGAACCATGGCTGTACAGATCCGCACACTCGACTCCACCCACGACGGTTTCAAACAGCAGCTGCATACCTTGCTGGCGTTCGAGGCCGAGACCGACGACGCGATCGAAACGGCCGTGGGTAGCATCCTGGCCGACGTCAAGAAGCGCGGTAACGCCGCAGTGCTCGAGTACACGAACCGTTTCGACCGCGTGAACGCACAGGACGTGGCCGCCTTCGACCTGCCGCAAAGCGAACTGCAGGCGGCGCTCAGCGCGCTGCCCGACGCCCAGCGCCAGGCGCTGCAGACGGCCGCCGAACGCATCCGCGTGTTCCACGAGCGCCAGAAGCAGGAGCTGAACGGTTTTACGTATACCGAGCCTGATGGCACGGTGCTCGGCCAGCGCGTCACGCCGCTCGACCGCGTCGGCATCTACGTCCCCGGCGGCAAGGCGGCCTACCCCTCGTCGGTCCTGATGAACGCGATTCCGGCGCAGGTGGCCGGCGTCCAGGACATCGTGATGGTGGTGCCGACCCCGGACGGCGTGAAAAACCAGATGGTGCTGGCCGCCGCCGCGATTGCCGGCGTCACGCGCGTGATCACCATCGGCGGCGCGCAAGCCGTGGCGGCCCTCGCGTACGGCACCGAGACGATTCCGGCCGTCGATAAAATCGTCGGCCCGGGCAACGCCTATGTGGCCGCCGCCAAGCGCCGCGTGTTCGGCACGGTCGGCATCGACATGATCGCCGGCCCTTCTGAAATTCTGGTGTTGTGCGACGGCACCACCGATCCGGACTGGGTCGCTATGGACCTGTTCTCGCAGGCCGAGCACGACGAACTGGCGCAGGCGATTTTGCTGTGCCCGGACGCCGACTACATTGCCAAGGTGGAAGCCAGCATCCACAAGCTGCTGCCCACCATGCCGCGACATGAAACGATCACGACCTCGCTGAGCGACCGCGGTGCATTGATTAAAGTGCGCGACATGGACGAGGCTTGCGCGATCGCCAACGACATCGCCGCCGAGCACCTGGAAATCTCGGCCGAGAACCCGCAGCAGTGGGCCGACAAGATTCGCCATGCGGGCGCCATGTTCCTCGGCCGCTTCTCGTCCGAATCGCTGGGCGACTATTGCTGCGGCCCGAACCACGTGCTGCCGACCTCGCGCACGGCGCGTTTTTCCTCGCCGCTGGGCGTGTACGATTTTCAAAAGCGCTCCTCGATCCTGCACGTGAGCGAAGCCGGCGCCCAGACCCTGGGTAGAGTGGCAGCCGAACTGGCCTATGGCGAGGGACTGCAGGCGCACGCGCGCAGCGCAGAACTCCGTATCAAGACGCAGTCATGACGGACTGGGTCAACCAGGTCTTCTGCGAGGATGCGCTGGACGGACTGGCGCGCATCCCCGATGGGTCCATCGACCTGATCCTGACCGACCCGCCCTACAACCTCGGCAAGGACTACGGCAACGGCTCCGACCAGCAAAGCGTCGAAGCCTACCTGGAGTGGACCGAGCGCTGGATCGACGCCGCGCTGCCGAAGCTGAAGGCCAACGGCAGCCTGTACATCTTCCTCACCTGGCGCTTCGCGCCCGAAATCTTCGTCATGCTGAAACAGCGCATGACGATGATGAACGAGATCATCTGGGACCGGCGCGTACCGTCGATGGGCGGCAGCGTGCGCAGCTTCAGTTCGGTGCACGACACGATCGGCTTCTTCGTGAACCGCAAGGATTACTATTTCGACCTGGACGCGGTGCGCATCCCCTACGACGCGGCCACCAAGAAGGCGAGATCGCGTTCGATCTTCGTCGGCGCCAAGTGGCTCGAAGTCGGCTACAACCCGAAGGATTTATGGAGCGTGTCGCGCCTGCACCGCGAGCATCCGGAACGCGCCGACCATCCTACCCAGAAACCATTGGAAATCATCGAACGCATGATCAAGGCGTCCTGCCCACCAGGCGGTGTCGTGCTTGACCCCTTCATGGGCAGCGGCACCACGGCGATCGCCGCGCGCCGCCTGGGGCGCCAGTACGCCGGCTTCGAACTCAATCCCGAGTACTGCGCCATCATCGACGCGCGCCTGGCCGCGCCGGAACCGCAACCGACCATCAAACAACGCAAGAGCATTGCGCGCGCCGCCAGGCTGGATGCCCGCGCCGGCGCCCCCACCACCGAGGAACAAGCATGAGTATCGATAACCTGGTCGCCAACGTGATCCGCGCCGACGTGCGCGCCATCGGCGCCTATGTGGTGCCCGACGCGTCCGGCTACATCAAGCTCGACGCGATGGAAAACCCCTACGAGCTGCCGGACCACCTGCGCACGGAACTCGGCCAGCGCCTGGCCGACGCGGTGCTGAACCGTTATCCGACGGGCTCGTATGCCACGCTGAAGCAAAAAGTCAAAGACAAGCTCGGCATCCCGGCCGGCTACGACGTCATGCTCGGCAACGGTTCCGATGAACTGATCCAGATCGTGACCACGACGGTGGCGAATCAGGAACGGCGCGCCGCCGTGCTGGCCCCGGTGCCGGCCTTCGTCATGTATTCGCGTTCGGCCCAGTTCGCGGGCGCCGACTTCGTCGGCGTGAAACTGAAAGCCGACTTCACGCTCGACATGGAAGCGATGCTGGCGGCAATCGCCCTGCACCGGCCGGCCGTCGTGTTCCTGGCCTATCCGAACAACCCGACCGGCAACCTGTTCGCCGTCGAGGATGTCGAGGCCATCCTGCGCGCGCAGGGCGAGCACGGCATCGTGGTGCTGGACGAGGCCTATCAACCCTTCGCGCGCCAGACGTTCATGGACCGCCTCGGCGAATTCGAGAACCTGCTCGTGATGCGTACGGTGTCGAAACTCGGCCTGGCCGGCATCCGCCTCGGCTACATGACGGCCGCACCCGCGCTGCTGGCCGAGTTCGAGAAGGTGCGTCCGCCCTACAACGTCAACGTGCTGACCCAGGTGGCGGCCGAGTTCGTGCTCGAGCATGTCGACGTGCTCGACGCCCAGGCCGCCAGCATCAATGCCGAGCGCGAGCGCCTGAGCGCCGAACTGGCGGCGCTGCCGGGAGTCGAAGTATTTCCGTCAAAGGCGAATTTCATTTCGCTGCGCGTGGCGGACGCCGCCGCAGTCTGTGAAAAACTGTACGAGGCAAAGGTGTTGATCAGGAATTTGAGTAAAATGCACGGGATGCTGGCCAACTGCATCCGCGTCACGGTCAGCACCCCGGAAGAAAATTCCGCATTCCTGAATGCCCTCAAGGCCGCGCTGGCGCAAGCGTAGGCAGCCCTGAACCGACGAGCACCCTTCATGACCCGCACTGCAGACATCACCCGCAACACCAACGAGACGCAGATCCGCGTCTCGGTCAACCTCGACGGTACCGGCCGCCAGAAACTGAACACCGGCGTGCCCTTCCTCGACCACATGCTCGACCAGATCGCGCGCCACGGCATGATCGACCTGGAAGTCGAGGCCGTCGGCGATTTGCACATCGACGCCCACCATACGGTCGAGGACACCGGCATCACGCTCGGCATGGCGATCGCCAAGGCGGTCGGCGACAAGAAGGGCATGACCCGCTACGGCCACGCCTACGTGCCGCTGGACGAGGCGCTGTCGCGCGTGGTCATCGACTTTTCCGGCCGTCCCGGCCTGGAAATGCACATCCCCTGGACGCGCGCCATGATCGGCACCTACGATGTCGACCTGACGGGCGAATTCTTCCGCGGCTTCGTGAACCACGCCGGCGTCACCCTGCACATCGATAACCTGCGCGGCGTGAACGCGCACCACCAGTGCGAGACCGTCTTTAAAGCGTTTGGCCGCGCGCTGCGCATGGCGACCACGCTCGACGAACGCGCGGCCGGCATCATCCCGTCCACCAAAGGCAGCCTGTAACGTCATGGCCAATAAAATCGTAGTGGTCGACGGCCTGGGCAACCTGCGTTCGGTAGCGCAGGCTCTGCGCGCCTGCGCCCCGGAAGCCGACATCCTGGTCTCGAACCAGGCCGCCGACATCGACGCCGCCGACCGCATCGTGCTGCCGGGCCAGGGCGCGATGCGCGACTGCATGAACAGCCTGCGCGCGTCCGGCGCCGAGGAAGCCCTGCTGCGCGCCGTGAAATCGCGCCCGGTGATGGGCGTGTGCGTCGGCGAGCAGATGCTGTTCGACGAGAGCGAAGAGAATGGCGGCACGCCGGGCCTGGGTATCCTGCCGGGCAAGGTGGTACGCTTCCAGCTGGACGGCAAGACGCAGCTTGATGGCTCGCGCTTCAAGGTGCCGCAGATGGGCTGGAACCGTGTGCAGCAGACCCGCAGCCACCCGCTGTGGGAGGGCGTCGACGACGGTAGCTATTTCTACTTCGTGCACAGCTATTACGTGGCGCCGGAAGTCGCGAGCGACACCATCGGCGAGACCGACTACGGCGGCCTGTACACCTGCGCCGTCGCGCGCGACAATCTGGTCGCCACCCAGTTCCACCCCGAGAAAAGCGCGGCCGCCGGGCTGCGCCTGTACCGCAATTTCATCCACTGGAATCCTTGAACCGAATCCTGAAAATTTCGTTCACTCCACCGATCACTTACACACCACGACCATGCTGCTGATCCCCGCCATCGACCTGAAAGACGGTCACTGCGTTCGCCTGAAACAGGGCGATATGGACCTCGCCACCGTCTTCTCCGAAGACCCCGCCGAAATGGCCCTGCATTGGCTGCAACGAGGCGCGCGCCGCCTGCACCTGGTCGACCTGAACGGCGCCTTCGCCGGCAAACCGAAGAACGAACCGGCAATCAAATCGATCCTGCAGGTGGTGCAGGAGTACGCGCAGCAGAACGACATCGACGAGATCCCCGTCCAGCTGGGCGGCGGCATCCGCGACCTCGACACCATCGAGCGCTACCTCGACGACGGCATCAGCTACATCATCGTCGGCACCGCCGCCGTGAAGAACCCGGGCTTCCTGCACGACGCCTGCGGCGCCTTCCCCGGTTCCATCATCGTCGGCCTCGATGCCAAGGACGGTAAAGTGGCCACCGACGGCTGGAGCAAGATGTCCGGCCACGAAGTCATCGACCTGGCCCAGAAATTCGAGGGCTACGGCGTCGAATCGATCATCTACACCGATATCGGCCGCGACGGCATGATGGGCGGCGTGAACATCGAAGCCACCGTGCGCCTGGCGCAGGCGGTGCGCATTCCGATCATCGCGTCCGGCGGCCTGCACAACCTGGCCGACGTCGAGGCCCTGTGCGCGGTGCAGGACGAAGGCATCGAAGGCGTCATCTGCGGCCGCTCGATCTACGAAGGCACGCTCGACCTGGCCTCGGCCCAGGCGCGCGCCGACGAACTGACCGAGGGCGAACAGGCTTAACGAGCCTCTGGAAAGACTATGCTGGCAAAACGCATCATCCCCTGCCTGGACGTGACCGGCGGGCGCGTCGTCAAGGGCGTCAATTTCACGGAACTGCGCGACGCCGGCGATCCTGTCGAAATCGCACGCCGTTACGACGGACAGGGCGCCGACGAAATCACTTTTCTGGACATCACGGCGTCCTCCGACGGCCGCGACCTGATCCTGCCGATCATCGAAGCGGTGGCTTCCACCGTCTTCATCCCGCTGACGGTGGGCGGCGGCGTGCGCAAGGTCGAGGACGTGCGCCGCTTATTGAATGCCGGCGCCGACAAGGTCAGCATGAACACCTCGGCCGTGCAGAATCCGCAGCTGGTGTTCGATGCCTCGCAAAAGCACGGCTCGCAGTGCATTGTGGTGGCGATCGACGCCAAGCAGACCGCCCCCGGCAAGTGGGAAGTGTTCACCCATGGCGGCCGCAATGCCACCGGCATGGACGCGGTGGAGTGGGCGATCAAACTGCAGGAACTGGGCGCGGGCGAGCTGCTCTTGACCAGCATGGACCGCGACGGCACCAAATCCGGTTTCGATCTGGGCCTGACGCGCGCCGTGTCGGATGCGGTCGGCATTCCCGTGATCGCCTCGGGCGGCGTCGGCGGCCTGCAGGACCTGGCTGACGGCGTCCTGCAGGGCCACGCGGATGCGGTGCTGGCGGCGTCCATCTTCCACTACGGGCAGCACACGGTCGGCGAAGCCAAGCGCTACATGGCCGAGCGTGGCATCCCGATGCGCCTGGAGTAAATCATGACAGCGAATGCCGCATGGCTGAAAAAGGTGCGCT
>Ga0308168_1002652_pt1 | contig 14464 bp, 12 predicted proteins | sample PhyCR2_FD_202133 | JGI IMG/M metagenome (GOLD analysis project Ga0308168, IMG submission 202133) | Phyllosphere microbial communities from UC Gill Tract Community Farm, Albany, California, United States - DLSLRC.R2 | ecosystem: Host-associated > Plants > Phyllosphere > Unclassified | place: USA... | reverse complement strand
ACAGCAACTGCGTCATATTGCCACCTATTTTCCCGGCAGAATGGCGGGCAGCCCGGCGGATATGCTGACCGCCGATTATCTGCAGCAGCAGTTCACCCAGCTTGGCTATCACAGCAACCAGCGTCGTTTCACCACGCGTTATGCCTATCAACATCAGAGCGGTGATGTGACATGGCGCAACGTCAATGCAACCTCGGTGATTGCGGCCCGGGAAGGTCAGGTCGCACAGCAGATTGTGATTATCGCCCACAGCGACAGCTGGACGCCGCACAATGATAGCGAGATGCAAAATAACCTCGGTGGTCTCACCAATCAGGGCGTGGATGACAATGCCTCCGGCCTCGGGGTAATGCTGGAACTGGCACAGCGGCTCGGTACTCAGCCGCTGCATTACAGTTTGCGCTTCGTTGCCCTGAGCGGCGAAGAGATTGGTCATCAGGGCAGCGAAGACTACCTTTCACGTATGACCCCCGAAGAGAAACACAATACGCTGCTGGTAATTAATCTCGACAGCCTGATTATCGGCAGCCATCTGACGTTTACCAGCGGCAGCAAAACCCCCAAAGCCGTGGCCCGGCAGACGCGCGATCGCGCCATGACACTGGCCCGTCATCTGGGCATCAAAAGTTCGGCGCAGACAGCGAGTGAAGAGACCCCCTTCGACCGCGCCGGCTTCCCGCTGCTGTCGGTCAACGCCAGCGATGCGTCATCCGGCAAGCTGCCGCGTAGTATCGCCCAGCACTTCCCTGTCGCGCTTCGCCATCAGGCACAGCGTGATAATCTGGCTTATATTGACCGCTGGTTACCGGGGCGTATTACCCACCGTGCACATGATTCGGTGGCGGTGTTGCTGCCCTTGATCCGCGAACTGGCTAATCCTTAATGTTTTGGAGTGATTCATGTATATCGTCTTTCTGACCTACACCCGTCCGATGGAAGAAGTGGAAGCGCTGCTGGAACCTCACGTTGCCTGGATTAATCGTTACTTTACCGCCGGGGCCTTTATCAGCGCCGGGCGTAAAGATCCGCGCACCGGCGGCATGATCATGGTGAAAGAAATGGACAGAAAGCAGCTGGACGTTATCCTGGCGGAAGATCCTTTCCAGAAAGTCGCCAGCTACGAAGTGACAAAAGTGAATATCACCCGCTCAGCGGATAAGTTTGCGGCACTGACCGGGATTTGATGGTCGCTGTATCTGATGCCGCTGTAATACGGAGCTCCGGTGACCGCAATGGGCTGAACGCACCCGCTTTCAGCCTACCAGACGCCATAGGGATAGACTTTTCCTTTAATGAACTCGTTGGTAGTTTCAGGATATTCATAACCATTAGAAAACCGGGTGACGCCTTCGCAAATCACTAAATCCTCCCCGGAGACGGTATTCAGCCGGGCGGGGATAACACGGTAATTAGGTTCAAACCCAATCCCCCGCAGCCAGATGGCCACTTTCCCTTCAGGGGCGAGGCCAATCTGGATATTGTCATACCAGGCCGTATTTCCCTGATAATCCTTATAGATGCTGGGTCGGTACATTTTTTCAATCACCTCATCAGAGAAGGTCAGGCGGGTTTCATAAACCTTTTTATCAATCACGGAATCCCAGCAGAAAAACATCTGTTTTGGCGGGTACTTCACATGATTCCAGTGCCCACGAGACACCCGGGAATGGGTGTTCCACTCGCCGGTAACCTCATCCATAGCCGGAGTCTTGTTCAGCGTCACAAACCGGGAAGCCTGGTTTTCGGCATCAATAACCACGGCAAAAGTGACCACAGCATAGAGCGCTTTTGGAGTGAAAAAATTAAAATTCCACCTTTCAGGGCGATCGCTTTGTGCGGTGCTGCCGGACTGAGCGGCACCCTGGCAAGCGGTTAACAGCAGCAGCGGCAGTAGTGCGCTAAGGCGGGTTATGCTCATATTTTGTTTCCATCCATATTATAAACGGTCCTTTGCCAGTGCCGGTCCGGGCGGTTGGTAAAGTTAATCAGCGCCAGCGGTTTTACCGCGCCGCTGATTTGTCCCTGTTTATCCCTGACCACGCTGTTCCAGTGGGCCGAGCAATGAAGATACTTGCCTGCCAGCAGGGCCATTTCCGCCGGGCTAAAGTCGCTGACCAGCTTACCGTTGCGGGCAGCACGCCCCATGAGTCGTGCTTTTTCACACAGGATATTGAGTTCTGCGGGTAATGACAGATTGCTATCTTTAGGTAAAATCGAATTGAATACCGCCCCTGCCTCCTGTGCCGCATCCAGCATCACCCGCAGCACCACTTTTGACCAGTCGTTACGCGTGGGCCGCTCCAGTACCAGTGCGGCAGCGCTGCGCTTTTGCAGGGTGCCGTAGCGGTCGGCGGGCAGGCGCTCATCAGACCAGCTATGGATGGCGGGTTTCTGCTGCTGCAACAGCGGGGCGATGGCCGGGTAATCCGCCATCCGTTGCTGCTCCTGCGCCGCCAGCTGATAACTGCGCGTCTGACTGTCCGGCGTGCTCAGGGGCACGGTAGTAAAATACGGGCGGGTAACAAAGCAGACTTCATATTCATCGGGGTTGTAGCCGCCGCCAATATCCGAGTGCGCGCCGGGCAGAGCCAGCTCCGGCCACGCCGGTTGGATGCTGTTCAGGGCAAAGTTAAAGCGGGATTCGTGCCGGGCGGTAATCTGGAACACCTTCTGCGCCACTCCCGGGCGCAGCACAATATTGACCTCGCCGGTATCGGCGCTGTGCGGATTCATTCCGTTAACCGGGGTGCCGATGGCGGCAACGGTATCAAATATTCCCAGAAAACGGGTACTGCCGCCCGGTGTACCGGTAAACGTTATGTCTTCCAGTCCGGTTTTTATCGCGGCAATAATCGCCACGTCCTGGCTGGCGACCCGGTTGGCAAAATGACGCGCTGCCGCCGCCCCGCGGCTGAAGCCGAAAATATCAAACTGCAGCTTCTTAATAATACTGGCGCGGGCAGCAGGATGTTTGGATAAATAGTCCTGGATAGCCGTCACCACTGCCCCGACAGCTTTATCAGTTTTACTGACCACGCCAGTATCACCCCGGCCACTCATCATGCCATAGGCGCTGTCCCCCTCGCCGTTTTCGGTACCAATGCCCTCAATATAGATAGCTTCCTGCCCGGAGCCGCTGGCGGCGGTCAGTTCGTCGTTATACAGGGTAAAAAGCCAGTGCACATTGGTTTAATAGCCGAGATGGCTTCCGGCTGCAGTGCCGCTGTGGCCCAGTTTCAGCTTTACACACTGAGTCTGGGCGGACTCCGCTTCGGCACTGCTCAGACCAAAATGTTCACCACTACAGGCATTCTGGCGTTCAGTGCTGTTGCTGGAATTATTCCCGGTGCCGTCGAAAAACACCCCAATGGTCAGGGTGATTTCACGCGGCTCCGGCTCCGGGGTGGCGTCACGCGCAACGGGGTTTTTCCGCACAGACTGAGCATGTTGCTGCAGCGGGGTGCTGCGCTGGCGGGTGCGGAGCTCGGTCGGGCGCGGTTTGCCCCCGCTCTGCGAGTAGTCCCGGCAGCTGACCGAACGCTGGTATTCACGGATGATTTGCTCGATACAGTCGGGGGGATAGTCGGACGACTGGCTGATAAGATCCCCCTGCTGGTCGATATAAAACACGCCGGCAGGCTCGTAGAAATTGCAGAGCATCACCACGTCACCGGACATCACCATTTTTTTCATCTGCTGGCGGGTGCAGGGTCCGTGAAGGGGCGGCAGTTGCTGACCCGGATTGTTCCTACGTTCACAGATATTCAGCAGATAAAAGCCCGGATTACGGCTGTCACTGAATTCATACTGAGCAGTAATGCGCGACCAGGCAGAGTGCGGCGAGATAATCTGTTCGAATTTTTCCGGGTCAAGATTATCATGTGGCAAATATTTGAGGTAAATCCCCGGCAGGCTGAAACCCATATCCCTCTCCCTGTGGATAAAAATCAGACGGCAGTAACCATAGCCTGGGCAGGGTCTTCAGGGAAATGACTTTACTGAATATTATTGAATTCTTATGCAGGCAAAGGTGAAAACACAGCGGATGATGGCTGAAAAAGCGGAAACCTTACCCCGTGCGTGGAACTGAAAATGAGTGTACGGAAAGGGAAATTTTGGGGGCATTTCGTCTCTGACATAAGCGGAGAATGCCCTGCGACACCTCCGCTCATATTAGAACGAATAACACGGGATACCGTATTCAGCCTTCTCGCTAAAACCTGTCGAAACAGAGAGTTGGCCACACTGATATTTTGGTAAGCGGCAAAACTACTCGTGCAGGCCGCACTCGCGCTTCAGGCCAAAGAAACGCGTCTCTTCTTCTGCCATCCCAGGTTCCCACTTACGCGTGGTGTGGGTATCCCCCACCGAGAGATAACCCTGTTCCCACAGCGGGTGGTAGCTCAGGCCATGCTGTTGCAGATACTGATATACCTGACGGTTATCCCAGTCGATGATCGGCAATAATTTAAAGACGCCTTTCTTGATCGCCAGCACCGGCAAATGCGCCCGGCTCCCGGACTGATCGCGGCGCAGGCCGGCAAACCATGTCTGGGCGTTCAGCGTCTCCAGCGCACGGTTCATGGGTTCAACCTTGTTGATCTGGTTATAACGCTCAATGCCCTCTACGCCCTGCTCCCACAGCTTGCCATAACGCGCTTCCTGCCACGCCGGGCTGTGCTCTGCGCGGAACACCTGCAAGTTAAGATCCAGCTTCTCCGTCAGTTGATCGATAAACTGATAGGTTTCCGGGAACAGATAGCCGGTATCCGTCAGAATCACCGGAATATCTGGCTTCTGACGCGCAACCAGATGCAGACTGACCGCCGCCTGAATGCCAAAACTGGAGGTCAGCACGGCCTCGCCCGGCAGGTTCTCCAGACCCCAGATCACCCGGTCTTCGGCAGACAGTTTATCCAGCGTGTTGTTGATTTCGGCGAGCGCCATGACGCGCTCCACCTTCGGTAATGCGTTCAGTGTCGTCAGATCGAGAACTGCCATATCACGCCTCCCTCATTCCCAGAAATCACGGGCCGGATCGAGTACCGGCCGGACGATCCCGGCACGGATGGTGAAATCACCGAAACCTTCGTCAGCTTCGCGCTCTTTCGCCCAACGGCCAACCAGCTCATCCAGCGTTGCCAGAATCTGCTCTTCATTGATGTTTTCACTGTGCATACGCGGAATGCGTGTACCCACGCGGTTACCGCCCAGATGCAGGTTGTAACGCCCCGGTGCCTTGCCGACCAGGCCCACCTCCGCCAGCAGCGCACGGCCACAGCCATTCGGGCAACCCGTTACGCGCAGGACAATATGCTCATCACCCACACCGTGCTTATTCATGATGCCTTCAACACGCGTCACAAACTCTGGCAGAAAACGCTCCGCTTCAGCCATTGCCAGTGGGCAGGTCGGGAAGGCCACACAGGCCATCGAGTTTTCACGCTGATGACTGACGTTTTCCATCAGACTGTGTGACACCGCAAGCTGTTCAATCTTCTCTTTCTCTGACTCCGGCACCCCGGCAACTATCAGGTTCTGATTCGCCGTCAGGCGGAAATCGCCCTGATGGATCTTAGCGATCTCGGCCAGACCGGTTTTCAGCGGCCGGCCAGGGTAGTCGAGCAGACGACCATTCTCGATAAACAGCGTCAGGTGCCATTGATTATCGATGCCCTTAACCCAACCAAAACGATCGCCACGTGTGGTGAATTCGTACGGACGGGTCGGCTCGAAGGTCAGCCCTGCACGGCGCTCCACCTCCGCTTTAAACACATCCGGGCCAACGCGCTCCAGCGTGTATTTGGTTTTTGCGTTCTTACGGTCGGTACGATTCCCCCAGTCACGCTGAGTGGTGACCACGGCTTCGGCCACATCGAGAATTTTCTCCAGCGGCAGATAACCGAACTCGCTGGCGGTGCGTGCGTAAGTGGCTTTATTCCCGTGGTCGATAGACAGTCCGCCGCCCACCAACAGGTTAAAGCCCACCAGCTTGCCGTTCTCGGCAATCGCAATAAAGTTCAGGTCGTTGGCGTGCAAATCGACGTCATTATGCGGCGGCACCACCACGGTCGTTTTGAACTTACGCGGCAGATAGGTTTCACCGAGGATCGGCTCAACGTCAGTGGTGGCCACTTTTTCCTGGTCCAGCCAGATTTCGGCGTAAGCGCGGGTCTGCGGCAGCAGATGCTCAGAGAGCTTTTTGGCCCACTCGTACGCTTCCCGATGCAGTTCAGACTCAATCGGGTTTGAGCTGCACAGCACATTACGGTTCACGTCATTGGCGGTCGCCAACGCATCCAGGCCCACTTCATGCAGCATCTGATGCGCCGGTTTAACGTTGCCTTTCAGAATGCCATGGAACTGGAAAGTCTGGCGGTTAGTCAGACGGATACTGCCGTAAATCGTGTTATCGGTGGCGAACTTGTCGATCGCCAGCCACTGTTTCGGCGTCATGATGCCGCCCGGCAGACGGCAGCGCAGCATCATCGCATGGCGCGCATCCAGTTTCTGCTCTGTACGTTCAGCACGGATATCACGGTCATCCTGCTGGTACATACCGTGGAAACGGATCAGCAAGAAGTTATCGCCGTTGAAGCCGCCGGTCAGCCCGTCGTGCAGGTCTTCGGCAATGCCACCACGCAGATAGTTACTCTGTTTTTTCAGGCGTTCAGCGTCGACCAGCTTGCCTTCGACCACCAACGGCCCTGGGTATTTTTCATTGCTCATTAGTACACATCTCGCTGATAACGGCGCTCAATGCGCAGCTCACTTAAAAATTCATCCGCCGTTTCGGTGTCCATTGCACCGAATTCGGCTACCACTTCCAGTAATGCCTGCTCAACGTCTTTAGCCATACGATTTGCATCGCCACAGACGTAAATGTGCGCGCCCTCTTCGATCCAGCGCCACAGTTCCGCACCTTTCGCACGGATTTTATCTTGTACGTACACTTTATGATCCTGGTCGCGTGACCAGGCTAAATCAATGTTTGTCAGCAAACCGTCTTTCACGTAACGCTGCCACTCAACCTGATACAGGAAGTCTTCGGTAAAGTGTGGATTACCGAAGAACAGCCAGTTTTTACCGCCAGCCCCTTCCGTATCACGCTGCTGCATAAAGGCGCGGAACGGTGCAATCCCGGTGCCCGGGCCAATCATAATCACCGGTGCATCCGGGTTGACTGGCAGACGGAAATTATCGTTGTGCTCAATGAAGACGCGGATTTCTGCATCCTCCTCCAGACGATCAGCCAGATAGCTGGAGGCCCCGCCAGCACGCGCACGGCCTTCAATCTCAAAGCGCACAGCACCAACGGTGATATGCACTTCGGTTTCATTCTCAGCCTGCGAAGAAGCAATCGAATAGAGGCGCGGCGTCAGCGGACGCAGCAAGCCGAGTAACTGCTCAGCGTTCAGCTCAGTCGGGGCGTAACGCACCATATCAACAATCGGTGTGTTCTGTGCGTAATGGTGAAGTTTGGCTTTCTCGTCAATTTGCGCCAGTAACGCTTCATTGCGGGAAAGCTGGGCATACTGCTCGACGATCTGCGGGGTATTGACCGTCAGTTCATACTGTTTTTGCAAAGCCTCTGCCAGGGGTAACGTCTCGCCGTTCACGGTGACTGTCTCGTCGCCTTTCAGCCACAGCAGTTCAAGCAGCTCTTTTACCAACAGCGGATCATTCTCGAACCATACGCCAAGGGCATCGCCCGGCTGGTAACGCAACCCGGAATCACCGAGATCAATTTCAATATGGCGCACATCTTTATCGGAGTCACGGCCCGTGATTTTCTGATTGACCGCCAGGCTGGCGGTCAGCGGAGTTTCTTTGGTGTACGGGCTGCTGTGAATTTCATTCACACTACCTGTTGCCGCTGCGGCAATCTGACCCGCGCTGGCATCCGGTACACGAGCTTTAAGGATATCCACCACCTGCTTACGCCAGGCTTCGGCCTGTTGCGCGTACTCCACGTCAGCATCAACGCGATCGAGCAGACGCTCCCCGCCCAGTTCAGCCAGTTTGTTGTCAAAATCTTTTCCGGCCTGGCTGAAAAATTCGTAAGACGTATCCCCCAGACCAAACACCGCAAAGGCGCTGCCGTCCATTTTTGGTGCTTTCTTCGACATCAGGAATTTATGCAGCGCAACGGCTTCTTCCGGCGGCTCCCCCTCGCCCTGCGTGGAGGTCACCACGACCAATAGCTTCTCCTGCCCGATCTGCTTAAATTTATAGTCACCGGCATTCACCAGGTTAACGTTCAGTTTCACGGCCAGCAGGTCATCACGCAGCTGTTCGGAGAGACGGCGTGCATTCCCAGTTTGTGACGCAGAGAGAATAGTGACGGTTGGCACCTCAACCGCAGCGGGAGCGCTGGCGACTGCCGTACCCGGCGCCTGATTGACCATGCCCCAGAAATAACCGGAAAGCCACGCCAGCTGGGTGGGGGAATAATCACCGGTGGCTGCCTGTAAGCGGGCAAGCTGGTCCGGATTTAACGGAAGCATGTTAGAGGGTGCCTGAGTCGTCATTGCGTTGAAAATTCCACAGTCAGAGAGCTATTAACAACAGGGTAAGGGCAAGCATAATAACCCTTAAATAAGGGTTGGAAATAATTAATAACCAAAATGACTAAACGGTTTTTATGGTAAGCATTAGCGACAAAACAGGTTAATCATTTTCATATTATTCAATCAGTTAAAAACAACACCTTTTACAGGTATTTCCCTTTATCGCGTTTAGCCGGGAAACGGGTGCGAAAAAAGCTGTTTTCCGGTATCCTGCGGCGGTTTTATTGATAAAGACTGAGACTGTCACTATGGCGACTACGCTGTTTAAAGATTTTCAATTCGAAGCCGCGCACCATTTACCGAATGTGCCAGCAGGGCACAAATGCGGCCGCCTGCACGGGCATTCCTTTATGGTTCGTCTGGAAATTACTGGCGAAGTGGATGCGCATACGGGCTGGGTAATGGATTTTTCAGAGATCAAGGCGGCGTTCAAACCCGTTTATGATCGTCTGGACCATTATTATCTCAACGACATCCCTGGGCTTGAAAACCCGACCAGCGAAGTGCTGGCAGAGTGGATCTGGCAACAGATGAAGCCGGTTCTGCCGCTGTTAAGCGCCGTACTGGTGAAAGAGACCTGCACCGCTGGCTGCGTCTATCGCGGTTGATTGCCAGACAGGCCCGGTTGACGCCCGTTAATCCGGCCTGTTTTTCCTATATGCGTTTTCCAGAAAAGCTTATGAATTAAATATATATTCTTAGAGAATATATTATATCATTTGAAGATATAAGCGCTCCTTCCACCACCGTGATATTCTCTCGCCACAGAACAAAAATCGATATTCATTTTTTTAAGATGGGTGAACAATGCCAGCATGGCTTACCTTAGCAATTGATTCATTCTGGCCAATGCTGTACGCCGGTGTGACATTTACCATCCCTTTAACGCTGGTCTCTTTTGCACTGGGTTTATCTTTAGGTTTTATCGTAGCACTGGCACGATTATATGGGCCTAAGCCCCTGCAATATATCGTTCGCTTTTATGTCTGGCTTATTCGTGGCACGCCATTACTGGTGCAGCTCTTTCTGATTTTCTATGCGCTTCCTGGCGTGGGGATTACCCTTGATGCATTCCCGGCTGCGGTTATTGGCTTCACGCTGAATATTGGTGCTTATACCTCTGAAGTGATCCGCGCCACCCTGCTTTCGGTGCCAAAAGGCCAGTGGGAAGCGGCGCACTCCATCAGTATGAGCTGGGTTCAGGCGCTACGTCGCATCATTATTCCACAGGCGGCACGCATTGCCGTCCCGCCGTTATCCAACACCTTTATTTCGCTGGTAAAAGATACCTCTCTGGCCTCGGTCATTACCGTCCCTGAGATGTTTCTGGCCGCACAGCGTATTGCGGCCGTTACTTATCAGCCATTAATACTGTATACCGAAGCCGCCATTATTTATTTATTAATCAGTTCTGTTTTGTCCGCATTACAGACCAGACTGGAAAATAAGCTCGCCAGCAATAGCACGGTAAAGGAAAGAGATAATGATAAAATTATCCAACATTGAAAAAAAATTTGATGGCAATCCGGTTTTAAAGAATATCGACCTGACAATTAATGAAGGTAGCGTGACGGCACTGATCGGTCCTTCCGGCAGCGGTAAGAGCACATTATTGCGCTGCATCAACCTGCTGGAAATACCGCAGGCGGGCGAATTAACTATCGGTAACGAGCATATCGCATTTTCAGGTAGCCAACGTGTTGCCCGAAAAGATATCCGTCGTATTTGCCAGCAAACCGGCATGGTATTCCAAAACTTTCAGCTGTTTCCCCATCTGACCGTCATTGAAAACATTATGGAAGGGTTGATTACCGTCCATAAGCAGCATCCCGCTCAGGCCCGTGAACGTGCCGAAGCGCTGCTGAAGAAAGTGGGCATGCTCCATAAACGCGATGCCTGGCCTGCCACCCTGTCCGGTGGTCAGCAGCAGCGCGTGGCGATTGCCCGCGCACTGGCGCCGTCACCCAAGGTGCTGTTGTGTGATGAACCCACCTCGGCGCTGGACCCGGAGCTGTCGCTTGAAGTCGTTGCGGTGCTGAAGGATCTGGCAAAAGAAGGAATGACCATGCTGATGGCCACGCACGACCTGCGTCTGGCCGCCAATATTGCTAACCACGTGGTGTTTCTCGAAGCGGGGGAGATCGTGGAGACGGGAACCTCCCGCGATCTGTTTACCCGCGCCGAGAAACCCAGAACGAAAGCCTTTATCTCGACCCTAACCGACACCCTGCCCGATTCCTGGGAAATATAATTTAAGACCCCATCACAGACAGCATTCAGGAGTTTTTAATGAAAAAGATCGCAACGTTGTTATTGGCAGGCCTGGTCCAGCTGAGCTTCTCCTCTGCCGCACTGGCAGAAACTGATCTCGCTAAGATTCAGTCGGCCGGCGTGCTGAAAATTGGTACTGAAGGAACCTATCCACCGTTTACTTACCACGATGCTACCGGCGCGTTAACCGGCTTTGATGTCGAGATCGGCCGCGAAGTGGCTAAACGCCTGAACGTGAAAGCGGAATTCGTGGAAGGGAAGTGGGATGGTCTGATCGCAGGGCTGGATGCCAGGCGTTACGAAGCGGTGATTAACCAGGTGTCTATCACCCCGGAGCGTCAGCAGAAATATGATTTCTCTGTACCCTACATCGCCTCAAAAGGCGTGCTGATTGTGCGCAGCGATAACACCAGCATCAAATCCTTCGAAGATTTGAAAGGCAAAAAATCAGCGCATACGCTGACCAGCAACTATGCACAGCTGGCACGCAGCTACGGTGCGGAGATTGTCGGCACCGACGGCTTTAACCAGTCGGTCGATCTGGTGGCCAGCGGCCGTGCCGATGCCACCATTAACGATAACCTGTCTTACCTCGACTTTAAAAAACACAAGCCGGACGCCAACGTGAAAATCGCTGCCACCCGTGCCGATGCCGAGCAGGAAGGCATTCTCATCCGTAAAGGCAACCCTGAGCTGAAAGCCGCCATTGATAAAGCCTTAGCTGAGATTAAAAGCGACGGGACTTATCAGCGCATTTCTCAGCACTATTTTGCCGCTGACGTTTCCAAATAACCCCCCTCTGTGACACTCCGCAGGGCTGCCAATGCCCTGCGGAGACGCTTCTCCTGCTGATGAGTGACTTCAATGACGATCTCCTCCACTGACCTGTTTACCGTCGTTCAGCCCACGGTGCCGCTTGCCGATCCGCATGTTCTGTCAGATATCCGTGACCGGCGCAGCATTATTGATGCGATCTTTGATGCACTCGTCAGACGCAACGATGAGGGCGAGTTTATTCCGTGGCTGGCGGAAAGCTGGTCAGTGGAGGACGATTGCCGACGCTGGCGCTTCCAGCTGCGCGCTGGCGTGCGCTGCCACAACGGCGCAATACTCACAGCCTTTGATGCCCAAGCCTCTCTGCTGCGCGCACTCTCACCGGAGATGCCAGGCGAGCTGGGTACGCAGGGCGTGCTGCGCAGCTATTTACAGCATGCCACCGTGGCGGTGGCCGATAATGGCGTGCTGACGGTCGACAACCAGGAACCTTTTGCTGATCTGCTGGATTTACTGGTGGATATTGCCATTGTTCCGGCAGACAGCCTGCACGCGCTGCCACAGCAGCCCATCGGCAGCGGTCCTTACCAGTTCGCAGAGCAGCAGCCAGGGCGTATCACCCTGCACGCCTTTGATGATCACTGGGCGGGTAAACCGCCAGCGGCCACGCTGGTGTGGCTGGCCGAGCCTGATGCCGTGCAACGCCAGGCGCTGTTTGCCCGTGGTGAGGCCGATCTGCTGGTGGACCCGCTGTTTGAGCCAGCTGGCGCGGAACACATCGTCAGCCAGCGTAGTTATCTGTGCATTATTTTTCTGCTGAACCTGTTTGAGGGGGCCACACAGGATGTTCGGGTCAGAAAGGCACTGAATCATGCCGTTAATCGTCAGGCGATAATCGCACATCCACAGATCGCTCAGGGTCATGCGCGCCCCTTAGCCGGGCCGTTAACGGCACGCCACAGCGGTATTCCGCAGGATGTGCAGCCCTATCGCTACGATCCCAACGCAGCACGACAGCTGCTGGCAAACGCGGGCTATGCCTCAGGGCTGAAGCTGTCGCTGGCGCTGCCGGCACGCTTTCCCGATGAATCGATTGTGCTGGCCCGGCATATCGCGGAGGAACTTCAGGCGGTGGGTGTGACCGTCGAGTTGACTATCTATGAAGACAGACCCGCGTATGCGCAGCGGGTACGCGATAAGCAGTTTGGCGATATTGCCTGCTTTGACTCCAGCCCGGCCAGCGGCTGGCGCGTTTACCGTGAAAAACTGGATTCCCGCCAGCAGGGCCCGTGGTGGCAGGGTTATCACAGCGAGGCGCTCAATGCGCTGCTTGACCGTGCCGCCGCGACGGCCGATGGCGATCAACGCGCGGCAATGATGCGCCAGGCGTTTACTCAGGTTCACGATGACGCACCCTGGCTATTTTTGTATGCCCCGGATCATCGCTGGGCGCTGGGAGAGAAAGCCCGCGGCTGGCACCCCTGCGCAGAAGGTCGGGTCCGCATCCTCTGATACCCGAAGGTGGCTCACAATACCGAGCCACCTCCCCGGCCCTCCATCCGTCTTTACTCTCCCCCTCTCAGCAGTCGCCCGGCGTCCTCTGCGCTAAACCATGCCACCAGAAAATCCAGCAATGTACGCAGGCGTGCAGACTGATACTGCCGCGACGAATAAATCGCATACAGCCCCAGCTCATCAAGCTGATACTCCGGCAGCAAGGCGACCAGCTCACCGCTGGCCAGCAGCGGTCCTGCACTGTAGTTCGGCTGCATGGAAATACCGGCCCCCGCCAGTGTGGCAGAGAGCAGCATCACCGAATCATTGCCGCTCAGATTGCCACTGACCGCCACCGCCTCTTTTTCCTCTCCCCGGGTGAAGTGCCACAGGCTTTTACCGAAATGCGAGTAGGCCAGGCAGTTGTGATGGGTGAGGTCCTGTGGGATCTGCGGCGTTCCTGCACGGGCAAGATAAGCGGGAGCCGCACAAATCACTGACTGACAGGTATGCAGGGGGCGGGCAATCAGGTTGGGCTCCAGCTGGGCAGTAATGCGCAGCGCCAGATCAATGCGTTCTTCCACCAGATTGACCCGTTGATTGCTGATGTGCAGGTCGATGCGCACCCGGGGATAACGCTGCTGAAATGCGGTCAGTGCCACCATCAGCACGCTTTGCCCCAGCGACAGCGAACAGGAGACGCGCAGCAGCCCGGAGAGCCCCTCCCCCTCTGGCTGGTTGCTGTGCTCAATCTCGGCAGACAGCGCCGCCAGTTGCTGGCAACGCGCCAGTGCATGCTCTCCGGCAGGCGTCAGGCTCAGACGGCGGGTACTGCGATGCAGCAGACGCGCCCCGGCCCAGCTTTCCATCTGGTTCAGATAGCGGGTGACCATAGCCCGCGACATATCCAGCGTTTCCGCCGCCGCCGACAGGCTGCCGCGTTGAACAATGGTGATAAAAACCGTCGCTGCGGTGACGCGATCCATAATATGTCCGTTTTATGCAACAATCTGTTGCCTGATAGTCGGTTTATCTGCTGAATTTTGCAACCTACACTGGGTTCTTTTCTGACTCACAGGTTATTTACGATGAAAACCCGCCTCACTCTCCTGCTGGCGCTGACGGCCAGCGCCCCACTGTATGCCGCTGAAACCCTGAAACTGGATGTTTATAATCCAGGCGAAGCCAGTATGTTTGCGGTTTCCAGCGAAATCATTTCCGGCCCGCATGAAGTGGTGCTGATTGATGCCCAGTTCCAGCGCAATGATGCCGAAGCGCTGGTCAAACGCATCAAAGCGACCGGAAAAACGCTCACGACGGTGTTTATCAGCCAGTCGGACCCGGATTTCTACTTC
>Ga0308168_1002651_pt1 | contig 14471 bp, 13 predicted proteins | sample PhyCR2_FD_202133 | JGI IMG/M metagenome (GOLD analysis project Ga0308168, IMG submission 202133) | Phyllosphere microbial communities from UC Gill Tract Community Farm, Albany, California, United States - DLSLRC.R2 | ecosystem: Host-associated > Plants > Phyllosphere > Unclassified | place: USA... | reverse complement strand
GTGTCCCGTCATTGCCGTAGAGGTAATGGCTGACCACAGCCATTCTGGTTTCGAGGGTATATTTTGGCTTCGCCATAAAAAACTGCACCTTACTCAGTTGGGTGTCCAACTTTTGGGGTGCAGTCCAAAATGCGGGCTGTTTTTTATCGACGTTAAGCAGACGTCAGCGGATTAATGCCCGTCTACGAACGCGATTTTCAGCACGAACAGCAGCGCAACCACAACCACACACGGGCTGATTTCTTTCCAGCGGCCGGTGCCCAGTTTCATCACCACGTAAGAAATGAAGCCCAGCGCGATACCTTCAGTGATCGAGAAGCTGAACGGCATCATCACCGCAGTGACGAACGCCGGAACGGCTTCGGTCAGGTCATCCCATGACACGCGCGCCAGGCTGGAAGTCATCAGTACGCCGACATAAATCAGCGCACCCGCTGCGGCGTATTCCGGCACCATGCCGGCCAGCGGGGAAATGAAGATCACCAGCAGGAACAGCAAACCGGTGACAACCGCAGTCAGACCGGTACGGCCACCGACGGACACGCCGGAGGTGCTTTCAATGTAAGCGCCCACAGAAGACGTGCCGATAAATGCGCCGGCAACGGAAGATACGCTGTCTACATACAGCGCCTGTTTCATCTGCGGGAATTTACCTTTCTCATCCGCCAGACCGGCCTTGTCGGTCACGCCGATCAGCGTGCCGGAGGAGTCAAACAGGTTCACCAGCATGAAGGAGAAGATGACGCCCGCCAGACCGATATTCAGCGCGCCTTTCAGATCCACCTGACCGACAACCGTGGTGATGCTTGGCGGCATCGACCAGAAACCGGTGTAATGCACGTCGCCAATCATCAGGCCAATCACGGTGGTGACAATAATCGACACCAGCACCGAGGCATGGAAATTACGCGACGCCAGCACGGCAATAATGAAGAACCCGAGTACGCCCAGCAGCACGTTGTGCGAGGTCAGATTACCGATGGTGACGATGGTGTCAGGGTTCGGAACGATAATGCCGGCGTTTTTCAGCCCCATCATGCCGATAAACAGCCCGATACCGGCGGTAATGCCCACGCGCAGACTGACCGGAATATTGGCAATCATCCAGTAACGGATGCGGAAAATGGTCAGCAGCAGCAAACCGACCGCGCCCCAGAAAATCGCGCCCATCCCGATCTGCCAGGAAACGCCCATCGCGCCCACGACCACAAAAGCAAAGAACGCATTCAGACCCATCGCCGGTGCCAGAGCGACCGGAAGGTTGGCGATCACGCCCATCAGGATGCTGCCGAACGCGGCAATCAGGCAGGTGGTCACGAACACGGCCTGTTTATCCATCCCCGCAACACCCAGGATCTGTGGGTTCACGAAAACGATATAGACCATGGTCAGGAAGGTAGTTAAACCGGCGATAGTTTCGGTGCGTACGGTGGTGCCGTGCTGCGTCAGTTTAAACAGACGTTCAGCCAGACCTTTACCCGCAGTCGCATTGCTCTGTGGTGTGCTCATTGGTGAGTTCCAAAATGGGGGAAAAACAATCGGGGGGTATCCTAAGGATTTTAGCCCGAAAGCGCCAGCACTGGATGTATGGGATTAAATCTATCGTTCGGGTACAGTGCCATAATGCACGCCAATAGATGAAACGCTCACAGGGAGAAAGTATGTCACAGGTTGAATGTGTCTTTTTTGATTGCGACGGTACGCTGGTGGACAGTGAATTGTTGTGCTGCGAAGCCTACGTCGAAATGTTCGCGCATTTTGGTGTGACGGTTTCTTTCGACGAAATGTATAAGAAATACAAAGGCGTCAAACTTTACGAAATCGTCGCAATTGTGAATAAAGAGCACGGTATCGATGTGCCGAAAGAAGAAATGGAAGTGGTGTTCCGCCAGCACGTCGCGCGGCTTTTCGACACTAAACTTGAGCCGATTGACGGTGCGCGTGAATTGCTGGAACACATTACCGTGCCAATGTGCGTCGTCTCCAACGGCCCGGTCACCAAAATGCAGCACTCCCTCGGACTGACCGGTTTACTGCCTTTCATGGGCGATAAGCTGTTCAGCGGCTACGATTTGCAGCGCTGGAAACCCGATCCGGCGGTATTGTACAAAGCCGCCGAGGTCATGGATGTGCCGGTGGAAAACTGCATTCTGGTAGAAGATTCCGTGGCAGGCGCACAGGCCGGGATCACCGCAGGCATCCCGGTGTTTTACTACTGCGCCGATCCGCATAACCCGCCGCTGGATCACCCGCTGGTGACGACTTTCCACGACATGCGCGAACTGCCGGGGATCTGGCGGGAGATGGGTTATCAGATTACGGGTTAAGGGCGATCCGTTGTTGATTCACGCTCAACATCAGGCGGCCAGCGTACCGTTCTGAACGGCGTCCAGTCTGCTGGCTTATCGGTCAGCAGCGGGTTTTTGGGCACCGGTCTGGCTTCCATGTAGTGGCAGCAGTGGCTCCATAAACCGTAAGCATCGCGCAGGTTACCCACCGTCCAGGCGAGCACAAACCGGTCCACGACCTCATATGTTCCCGGTTTACAAACCGCGCAGTATATCCGGTGCCCCCAGTCTGCATGCCCCGCCAGCTGCACCCGTTCTCCCTGAATATCGGCCCAGTCAAATACCTTGATCACCACCGGCCAGCGCTTCCAGGGCCAGACGCTGCGCTGATATTCATACACATAGACTTTCTGCCGCTTGCGGTTAAAACGAATAGGTGCGCCCCGAGGTTCAAATAAAACAGATCTAAAACAAAAAATAACAGCAATATATAACGGTGAGAGTAGTAAGAGATTGAAAATAAAGGAGGATACATCATAAAACATATCCGAAATGAAATGAGATGATAAAAGGAAAAAGCTTAAGCAACATAAAGAAATAATAGCCATAAACCATAGCCCACCCCAACCATGATTCACATAACGCGGGATCTCCATCCACACATCATTGATTTCATTCACCCGGATCAGCTGCGGCGGGGCTTTCTGATCGTCTGCCTGTTTAGGTAAATCTTCATCCCAGTATCGAACTGGCGCATCAAGCCTGGACTGTCGTTTCATCACATCATCCCTGTTTGCTGACCGTCAGGCCCAGCTGATAATCTGCATCAGTATTATCCGGCCAGTAATTCGCGACCAGTTTCACTTTCGCTGTACGGCTTTGTTCCGCCCAGACACTGACCATCAGATTAAGGCTGTTTACCTTCCTCTCTTTACCGCCTTCCGTTACCGTCTCCTCATCCACTGACAGACGGTATTTATAATAACCGGAAGGCTCCACAGCCTGATACCCGTCAGCCTGCCCCGGCGCACTCACTGATTGCGAGAACAATACCTTATCGTCACCGGCACGCGCCAGATGCACGGACCAGCCACCTTTGTCTGCCGCCCATCCGGGCATACTCACCCGCAGATCGATGCGTTCATAAACCACCCCCTCAAGGGTGGTGCGACCGGTCGGGCTAAAGGCAGAAGCAAAAGCCACATCTGCCACCATGCCGCTGACAATCGCCCGGTAATCGATCAGGGCTTCGGCCAGGTCTTCCAGACTGGTGGCATGCCAGACGATATCGTTACCATGCCGCTTCAGCTCAATGCCGAAGCAGGTACGTCGCAACCAGACTTCAAAAGCTTTGGAGCGCAACTCACTGCCTACATAGGCCAGCATTGCCCCGCTAATCAGCAGGAGAACCGCCCAACCTGCTGGGCCTAACCCGAGAAATCCAGTTTCTGCCGCGCTTGTTAGCGCAAAAATCCCTTCAAAGCCAGACCAACCACTGACCACTCCGCCGAGAACAAAAGAAATAGCTGCCCCCCGGTAAAACTTACCAGCAGTATCGTCACCAGCATCAAATGCCTCAATACCATTTTTCCATTGCCTAATACCCTCAGCAATACCAGCAATCCCCCCTAACACAGCCCCAAACCTGACCATGGCGGGCACCTGCTCTGCGGCGCTCAGCACCACCCAGTTTTTCTTTAACGCCAGTTTGTAGGCAAAACCTGACAATTCTGAGAAGCCTTCCATAATCAGCAGGGTGTTAATGGCCATATCCGCGACGAGATCTTTATCTGTGCCCACGGAGTTATTCAGCCGCTCCGTCAGTTCACGCCAGTTAAACCACTGCATCGCCAGCAATCCTGCCCCCAGTATCAGGCCGGCACCGTCACCGCTGACCAGCCGGCAGCTTAACTCGCCATATTTGGCGATCTGCGCATAAGTTGCTTTAAGCACCGGACCGGTTGCGCCTTTTTCTGCCAGCGACAGCTCTGAAAGATAGACATTGTGCAATTCATCCAATACCGCAGGGTTATTGAACGGTTTTTCCGTCAAGCCGGGTAACTCGCTTTGCAGTTTCGCCAGCGTCCCCGGTGCACTGAACTCCACCCAAAGCGGCGTATCCAGCCCTTTGCCCCGCATCCCCTGAATTTCATCCACCACCGACATACTGCCACCGGTTAGCCTGAGCACGGGGCCGTTTTGCGACATGGCCTGACGCAGGGAAGCGGAATGTCTGAGATGTTTCTGCAACCCGCGGAAGGTCGTCTGGTATCTCAGTACAACGACGGATTCGCCCGCAGTCAGCATGGCCGCCTGCATCATCCACATAAACCCTTTGCGGGGAGCCTCGGCCAGCGACTTACCCAGCCGGGCGGCAGAGCCAGTGACTGCCAGCATACGGATAGCCCAGCTCCGCTGGATGGCAGCACCTTTCAGATACTGACCAAACTCATCGGAAGTTGCCGCCGCTTTATAATTACCGTAGTTGAAAACAGTGTTCAGCAATGAGGTGTCCATTCCCGTAAAACCCTGATACGCCGGTGAGTCAGCCTTTTCGAGCCACAACGCCCAGACCTTTAAGGTATCTTTGCCCATTGCACCGCCCTGCACACAGGCAGCAAGCGTCAGCATCTGCGCAGCCCAGCTCCCCGCACTGCTATCAGGAGAATAATCATGCGTAATGATCGTCTGCCAGCCGGGTGCCTGATACCAGGCGGCAAGATCTGTATCAATGGCGGCAAGCTGCTTTTCAGGGGAGGTAAATCGCTCTTCAAATTCAGCGGCAAAGGACGCCCGCGCCGGTTCGTCATAGTTTTCCAGCAAACGATGCGTTTGTTGGCTGAACGTTTTCTCCCAGGGAACGGGTCGTGGATAGCCGCCCCCGATACCCGGACCTGATGACGCCTGGCGGGGATTATTCACTACCTCAGTTTTTATATTGTCGAGGTACTGGCAGATCGCCTCAGAAATCATATGTCGGTGGAAGACGCCGGGAAGCTCAAGATATTCCTGCCTCGTTTCCGCAATCTGCATACGGCTATTATTCAGTTCCTGAATCACGCCCACGCTGTCATTCAGCGCCAGCGCCACGGTCCGGCATTGGTACTCCACATTAAAGTGCGAGATTTTCAGTTCCAGAATTCTCTGTTTAACAATGTCCGTACGGGTGAAAAAACCGTGAACGCCACCGTCTGGTTCACCGGTAAGTCTTTTGGGATTATTGAAAAAATACTCGGTGGCAAACTCGGCAACATTAGCTTTCATTGAGGAGAGTTGCGGATCCATAACCAGCGCTGCGGGTATACTCGCCGGATTATTTTTCAACTCCGGAAGAGAAATTTTGGTGAAACGACTGACCGGGCGCCTTTCGGACTTATATTCCTCAAGCACCTCTTTACTCCAGGGATCGCGGCTGAAAGCCAGCCAGGCTTCAATGTATTTTTTGTCATCGATATTGATGAAACTGGCAGAAACATCGTGCCCGTGCTGAGCACAGGATTCACTCAGCGGTTCAACGGTTTCACTTTCGGGCATATTGAAGGGATTGAATTGTCGCAGATAGCCTTTGGCCGTCACCTGATAGCCCTGCCAGATCCGCTTATCCAGCAAGACATACACATAGCCCATGCATAAAGTACGCAGCGCATATTTAAATTCGCTTCCGGTCAGTTCAACTTCTTGCTGAGGAACATCTGGTCGCCAGCCTATATTCACCAGAGTATGAGGCACCGCTGCGACACGCAGCGGGTAGATTGGTAATCCTTTCCGCTGGCAGGCTTTGCAGCCTGAAGGGGTAGAAGTGGCCTGCTCACTGGCAACCGCGTTCTTCAACATCTGACTTCTGAAATCCATGAATAACATTCCCTTGTTTTTTCATGGTTAATACGCCGAATTACACACGATGTAAAACTTAACCTAAATTTCCTCTATGAATGGATTTGAATTGTGATCCTGATCGTAAGCCTGCATCCGCTTTTCCAGCTCCGCTAAGGATCGCAGGCCATCTGCCAGCGGCAGGGTTTTATCATTGAAGATTTCAAGCGACCATGGTCCGGTGAAGCCTTTTCGGTTCAGCGTGCTGACGAAATCCACCAGCGGTAAATCACCCTGCCCCGGATAACAGCGATAACTGCGGCTCCATTGCTGCACGTTCATGTCTTTGTAGGGCGCATCAGCCAGTTGCAGGAAGTTGATTTTATCCAGCGGCACTTCGTCCAGCCGGTCAAGGTTATCGCCCACCGCCAGAATATGGAAGCTGTCGAGCACAATGCCCAGCGCCGGACTGTTCACCTCACGTACGCGATCCCACGCCTGCCGGTAGCGGTTGATGTGTTTGCCCCACGCCAGCGCTTCAAAGCCGATACGGATATCATAAGGCTCCGCCATTTCAGCCAGCGCGGCGAGATCGGCAATCTGCACATCCCGCTCCGGTGAGCTTTCTGGATCGGTGTTGCTGCACACCAGCAAATGATCGCAGCCCAGCTCGCGCATCAGGTCAAACTGACGGCGCGCGCTGGCGAGTTTTTCGATACGTTTTTCCGCAGGAACGCCTTCAAAATCGCGGAAAGGCTGCAGCAGGAAAATACGCAAGCCGAGGGAATCGGCGAGATTACGGATAGCCACCGGCTTGACCGGACTTTTAAGCAAATCATCTTCGAATATTTCCACACCATCAAATCCCGCAGCAGCTATCGCCGTGAGTTTTTCAGGCAAGGTTCCTGGTACTGAAACTGTCGCAATTGAACGTAAACGGGTGGTTGCAGGCAAAATAGCGTCCTTTAAGTCAGGCTTCGATACTTACAGTAGTGGACCCTCATGCCACGTTCGTCAAGTGCAGAGGCGTTGTATGAACGCACGGATTGTAACTGAGCGACGCAATGGTTAATCTCTGTGGCGTGAATGTGGTTAATGATGAGGATAAGACGCTGAGCAGCCAAAGTTCCCCGGCGCCGGGACGTAAAAATGATCCGATAGGACTTAAGCAGCGCATTTTTGACAGCGCTTTGGCTGAATTCGCAGAATCCGGTCTGATGGGCGCACGCATGGAAAATATCGCTTCTAACGCCAGTACCACGAAACGTATGGTGGTCTATCACTACAAGACCAAAGAAGCGTTGTACATGCTGGTGCTGGAGCACGTTTACCGCGGTATCCGTCAGCACGAGCGGGATCTGGATCTCTCGTCATTTCCGCCCGCGGAAGCTATCGTCAAACTGGTCGAAGCCAGCTTTGATTTCCACGTCTCACATCCGGAATTCATTCGTATTGTTTCAACGGAAAACATGCTGCGCGGCCGGTTTATCCGTCAGTCCACCAGCATCCGTGAAATCAACAAATCGGCATTAACGCTGCTGGAAGATATTCTCGCGCGTGGCAAGCAAAGCCATCTGTTCAAAGAAGATGCGCAGGCACGCGACGTTCACCGTCTGATCAGCAGCCTGTGCGTGCACCAGGTTGCCAACCAGTATACGTTCGGCGCTTTGTTTGAAAATCCGGATGAAGTGGATTTACAGACCGCCCATTACCGACAGTTGGCCGTACAGGTCGCGCTGCGCTATGTGATGAAGTAATTGTGCTGATCGGACGCTGTTACAGAGCGGATAGCAAAAAGGCCTCGTAAGAGGCCTTTTTTGTCGGGCAGTATCAGCCAGTGATTATTCTTTCGGCGCGTCTTTGCCGTCTGTTAGCAGTTTGTCCAGCGCATCGCCGCCCACGTGACGGAAATCCTGACCCTTCACGAAGTAGAAAATGAATTCGCAGATGTTCTGGCAACGGTCGCCGATACGTTCGATAGAACGGGCGCAGAACAGTGCGGTCAGCACGCTTGGAATCGTGCGTGGATCTTCCATCATGTAGGTCATCAGCTGGCGCACAATGCCTTCATATTCCTGATCCACTTTTTTATCTTCACGGTAAATACGCACCGCTTCGTCAAGATCCATACGCGCAAACGCATCCAGCACATCATGCAGCATCTCTACGGTATGGCGGCCCAGCGATTCCAGGCTGACCAGCAACGGCTGATGCAAATGTGAGAATTTTTCCAGCGCCGTGCGGCAGATTTTATCTGCCACGTCACCGATACGCTCGAGTTCAGAAATGGTTTTGATAATCGCCATCACCAAACGTAAATCGCTGGCGGTTGGCTGGCGCTTGGCAATGATGCGCACACAAGCTTCGTCGATCGCCACTTCCATCAGGTTTACTTTGTCATCACCTTTGATGACGCGTTGCGCCAGTTCGGCATCCTGATTGTGCATCGCCGTGATGGCGTCAGTCAGTTGTTGCTCAACCAGGCCGCCCATCGCCAGAACCTGTGTACGGATATGTTCAAGCTCAGCATTGAACTGGCCAGAAATGTGTTTGTTTAAGTTCAGGTTGTCCATTCTTTGTACCTCAACCGTAGCGGCCAGTAATGTAATCTTCAGTCTGTTTGCGCGCTGGTGAAGTGAACAGCGAGTCAGTGTCGCTGTATTCGATCAGTTCGCCCAGATACATAAACGCAGTGCGATCTGAACAACGCGCAGCCTGCTGCATGTTGTGGGTCACGATCACCACGGTGTAATCAGATTTTAACTCGGTGATCAGCTCTTCAATACGGCCGGTAGAAATCGGATCGAGCGCCGAGCAAGGTTCATCGAGCAGCAGAACGTCAGGACGGATCGCAATACCACGTGCAATACACAGACGCTGTTGCTGACCACCGGACAGGCTGTAACCGCTCTGGTGCAGCTTATCTTTGGATTCGTTCCACAGCGCGGCCTTGGTCAGTGCCCATTGCACGCGCTCATCCATATCGGTACGGGAAAGCTTTTCAAACAGACGCACACCAAACGCGATGTTGTCATAAATAGACATCGGGAATGGCGTCGGTTTCTGGAAGACCATGCCGACTTTGGCGCGCAGCAACGCGATGTCCTGCTTATCCACCAGAATGTTTTCGCCATCGAGCAGGATTTCACCTTCTGCGTGCTGTTCCGGATACAGCTGGTACATTTTGTTGAACGTACGCAGCAGCGTGGATTTACCACAGCCGGACGGGCCAATGAATGCCGTGACTTCGTTCTTAGCGATATCCAGGGAAATATTTTTCAGCGCGTGGAATTTGCCGTAATAAAAGTTCAGATCGCGAACCTGAATCTTGCTGTTGGATGCGTCAGTCATTCGACTCATTAAGACATCTCTCTTATTCGCGCGCCGCGTGGCGACGCCGGGTAAACAGTGACGGCAGCCGTATTCGTCTGCCATCGATAATGAATGAACTTATTGCTTTTTCGGCGCGAAAATCACACGCGCCAGAATGTTCAGCAGCAGCACGCACACCGTAATCAGCAGCACGCCCGCCCAGGCCAGTTGTTGCCACTCGCCAAACGGGCTCATCGCAAACTTAAAGATAGTCACCGGCAGGTTGGCAATCGGCTGCATCATGTCAGTGCTCCAGAACTGGTTGGAGAGTGACGTGAACAGCAGCGGCGCGGTTTCACCGGCAATACGGGCAATCGCCAGCAAAATACCGGTGATAATGCCGGAAACAGACGCTTTCAGCGTGATGGCCGAAATCATTTTCCATTTCGGCGTACCCAGCGCATAAGCTGCTTCACGCAGGCTGTCGGGCACCAGTTTCAGCATGTTTTCCGTGGTACGGATAACAATCGGGATTTGTAACAACGCCAGCGCCAGAACGCCTGCCCAGCCAGAGAAGTGACCCATTTTTGCCACCATAATGGTGTACACAAACAGGCCGACAACGATGGATGGCGCAGAAAGCAAAATGTCGTTGATGAAGCGAATGAATTCAGCGAGCCAGGATTTGCGACCATATTCGGCCAGATAAATCCCCGCCATCACGCCCAGAGGCGTACCGATGACCGTCGCCCATAAAATCAGTAATCCGCTGCCCGCAATGGCATTCGCCAGACCGCCGCCCGCCGTGTTCGGTGGCGGCGTGTTTTGCGTGAACAGCGCCAGCGACATCCCGTCCACACCTTTGACGATGGTGGTAAACAGGATCCAGACCAGCCAGAACAGACCAAACGCCATGGTCATCATCGAGACCATCAGCGCGATACGGTTTTTCTGACGGCGCCATGCCTGACGTTTACGGCGTGATTCCAGTAATGCTGCGTTACTTTGCATGTCGAGTGTCGTCATCTTAACGGCCCTCTTTCTTAGCCAGACGCAGGATCATCACTTTCGACAGCGCCAGGACAATAAAGGTGATAACAAACAAGATCAGCCCCAGTTCCATCAGCGCGGCAGTGTGCAGACCGGCTTCCGCTTCGGCAAATTCGTTTGCCAGTGCGGAGGTAATACTGTTGCCCGGCGCATAAAGTGAGGCGCTGTCGAGCTGGTAGGTGTTACCGATAATAAAGGTCACTGCCATGGTTTCGCCCAGTGCGCGTCCCAGACCTAACATCACGCCACCGATAACCCCATTTTTGGTGAACGGCAGCACGATGCGCCAGATCACTTCCCACGTGGTGCAACCAATGCCGTAAGCAGATTCTTTCATCATCACCGGCGTTTGCTCGAACACGTCACGCATGACGGAGGCAATGTACGGGATGATCATAATGGCAAGAATGACGCCCGCCGCCAGAATACCGATACCAAAACCCGGGCCGGCGAACAGTGCGCCAACAATCGGGATACCGGAAAGTACATCACCCACCGGCGTCTGGAAGTACTGCGCAAACAGCGGTGCAAAGACAAACAGACCCCACATGCCATAAACAATGCTGGGGATCGCCGCCAGCAGTTCGATAGCAATACCCAGCGGGCGTTTCATCCAGTTCGGCGCCAGCTCAGTGAGGAATAATGCGATACCAAAGCTGACAGGAACTGCAATCAGCAAGGCAATAATGGAGGTCACGACCGTGCCGTAAATCGGCACCAGTGCGCCGAATTGTTCGTTCGGAGCATCCCAGGTTTTCGTCCACAGGAAGGATAAACCAAACTTTTCGATGCTCGGCAGGGAAGCAATAAACAGCGAGACGATAATGCCGCCCAGCATGAATAGCACAATCAGCGCAGCCAGTTTGACCAGAGCGCCGAAGATGATGTCACCGTTTTTGCTGGGTGCCTTGATAGCCGGCTTGTATTCAGCCATACCACTCTCTTTTAATTCAGATTTAATTCCCTCCCCGGCCGGAGAGGGAATGAAGCAGAGTTACTATACCCAAAATAATTGGAGTTGCACCAAGCCAGCTGCAAGTGAATCCCGGTGAGCTTACTCAGGTAAGTGATTCGGGTGAACGAGCGCAGCTAACGCCGGTGCAGCTTCAGGTATGACGGGTATTCCTAGTACAGTGCTTTGCCGCTGCTGTCTTTAACGTTGGTTTTCCATGCTGCACGGATCTGCTCAACCACTGATTCAGGCAGGGCTGCGTAATCCAGATCGGTCGTCAGCTTGTTGCCGTTTTTGTAAGCCCAGTCGAAGAACTTCAGCACTTCAGTACCTTTCGCTGCATCTTGCTGATCTTTGTAAATCAGAATGAAGGTGGTGGAGCTGATTGGCCACGCATTGTCACCTTTCTGATTAGTCAGGTCCTGAGCGAAGGTTTTGCTCCAGTCAGCGCCTTTAGCCGCTGCGCTGAAGGATTCTTCAGTCGGGCTGATCGCTTTACCGTCAGCATCAACCAGCTTGGTGTAAGCCAGGTTGTTTTGCTTGGCGTAAGCATATTCTACGTAACCGATTGAACCAGGCAGACGCTGAACAAAGGCTGCAACACCGTCGTTACCTTTACCGCCGAGACCCGTTGGCCAGTTCACTGTAGAACCAGAACCGATTTTGTCTTTCCACTCGCTGTTTACTTTCGCCAGGTAGCTGGTGAAGACATAAGAAGTACCGGAACCGTCAGCACGGCGAACGACCGCGATGTTGGTGTCTGGCAGTTTCACGCCCGGGTTCAGCTTGGTGATCGCTGCGTCGTTCCACTTTTTGATTTTGCCGAGGTAGATATCACCCAGCGTTGCGCCGTCCAGCGTCAGCTGACCGGATTTGATCCCCGGGATGTTAACAGCCAGTACCACGCCACCGATCACGGTAGGGAACTGGAACAGGCCGTTTTTGGCCAGATCTTCGTCTTTCATCGGGGCATCAGATGCGCCGAAGTCTACGGTCTTAGCGATGATTTGTTTCACGCCGCCGGAAGAACCGATGCCCTGATAGTTAACCTGAGTACCGGTTTCTTTCTGATATGCGTCAGCCCACTTAGCGTAAACAGGAGCTGGGAAGGTACCGCCAGCGCCAGTCAGGTTAGTGGCAGCGAAAGCAGACATTGCTGTGAGGGAGAAAGTCGCTGCTACAAGACCGGCGACGGTGTTACGCATCAATTTCATGTTCCACTCCTGGTGGTTTTAAACTTCCCGACTGATGTCGACGTTAATTAAAGTGTTTGGCACAGGAGGAAAATAGGACAGTTTAGTGACAGTAAAATGTACGTTATGTGACAGTTTTATGACACTGGTCACAATTCGAACCATACGGGCAAAATGCGGGGATTTTAAGCGGGAAATGCCGGTTGTGACACCGGCAGATGACAAAAAGCGGGCAAATTATCGCCCTTTCTTCTTACGTCCGGGCTGGGCAAAACGCTTACGGGAGCCTGAATTACCCTCCGGTTTTTCGGTATTTTTCGGTTTTGTGACAGCCGGTTTTGCAGCAGTGGGTTTCTTAGCCTGAGCAGTTTTTGCCTGCGCTTTTTTCGCCGGTTTATCTTCAGACGACGAATTTTCAATCAGTTTAAATAACTCAATGAGTTCATCATCGGTCAGGTCGCGCCATTCGCCCAGCGGCAATCCTTTCAGATTGATGTTCATGATGCGCACGCGTTCGAGCTTAGTGACTTCAAAACCAAAGTGCTTAGTCATACGGCGGATCTGGCGGTTAAGCCCCTGCACCAGCGTAATACGAAACACCATCGGCGCTTCTTTCTTCACTTTGCACTTTTTGGTCACGGTACCGAGCATCGGTACGCCCGCGCCCATACCGGCAATAAACTCGTCTGTGATCGGCTTGTTGACGGTGACGATGTATTCTTTTTCGTGGTCGTTACCGGCGCGCAGGATTTTGTTGACCAGATCGCCATGATTGGTCAGCAGAATCAGGCCCTGCGAATCTTTATCCAGACGGCCAATCGGGAAGACGCGTTTGCTGTGGTTAACGAAATCGCGGATGTTGTCCCGCTCACCTTCTTCCATCGTGGTGATGATGCCGACAGGTTTGTTCAGCGCGATCAGTACCAGATCTTCTTCATCACGCGGCTCGATAACCTGACCATTCACTTTCACCACATCGCCGGCAAATACCTGAGCCCCTACCGCGGCACGCCTGCCGTTAATAAAAACATTTCCCTGTTCGATGTAACGATCGGCATCGCGGCGCGAGCAAATTCCGCTCTCGCTGATGTATTTGTTAAGACGAATGGAGTCGGTCTGCATTGAGCAAAGCACCTTCAGAAAAACGCGAACTATACCTTATCCGGCGCGGGTTACGAAGTCTGAGAGAAGAAAATCGTGACCGTTTACTGAGAAAGAGAAAAACCGGAAACAATAAAAAAGCGCCCCGAAAGGCGCTCAGAGAATCAGCGACTGAATAGGTCGGTTTTATTCGACGGTCACAGACTTCGCCAGGTTACGTGGCTGGTCAACGTCGGTGCCTTTAATCAGCGCAACGTAGTAGGACAGCAACTGTAACGGCACGGTGTAGAAAATCGGTGCGACGATTTCTTCAACGTGTGGCAGCTGGATAATCTTCATCCCTTCGCTGTCGGTGAAACCGGCGTTCTGATCGGCGAAGACATACAGCAGCCCGCCACGGGCGCGCACTTCTTCGATATTCGATTTCAGTTTTTCCAGCAATTCGTTATTAGGTGCAACGACGATCACCGGCATATCCGCGTCAATCAGCGCCAGCGGGCCATGTTTCAGCTCGCCCGCCGCATAAGCTTCTGCGTGAATATACGAAATCTCTTTCAGCTTCAGCGCACCTTCCATCGCGATCGGATACTGATCGCCGCGACCGAGGAACAGGGCGTGATGCTTGTCAGAGAAACCTTCAGCCAGAGATTCGATGGTTTTATCCAGCGACAGCATTTGTTCGATACGCGCAGGCAACGCCTGAAGCGCGTGAACAATGTCATGCTCAACTTGCGGGCTCATCCCTTTCAGACGGCCCATGCG
>Ga0308168_1002644_pt1 | contig 14492 bp, 13 predicted proteins | sample PhyCR2_FD_202133 | JGI IMG/M metagenome (GOLD analysis project Ga0308168, IMG submission 202133) | Phyllosphere microbial communities from UC Gill Tract Community Farm, Albany, California, United States - DLSLRC.R2 | ecosystem: Host-associated > Plants > Phyllosphere > Unclassified | place: USA... | reverse complement strand
ACGCACTGAACGCGCTGATGGTGGACGCGACGGCCAACAACCAGAACCTGGCGGTGGCCGCCGCCCGCGTGAAGCAGGCCCGCGCCATCGCCGGCATCGCCGAAGCCGACCGCATCCCGCAGGTGGGCGTCGACGTCGGCGCCCAGCGCGCCCGCCTGTCGCCGCTGGAAGCATCGCTGCCGCGCGGGACGAACGTCCCGGCCTCCAATACGTACTCGGCGCGGTTGTCGGCCAGCTACGAGGTCGACCTGTTCGGCCGCGTCTCGTCGAACGTGGCGGCCGCCCGCGGCGACGCCGGCGCGACCGAAGCGACGTACCGCTCGGTGCTGTTGTCGCTGCAGGCCGACGTGGCGCAGACCTACTTCCGGCTGCGCGCGCTCGATGCGGAAATCGCGACCGTCGAGCACACGGTGCAGCTGCGCGAGGAAAGCGTGCGCGTGACCGGCCGCCGCTTCGACCTGGGCGACATCGGCGAATTCGACCTGTCACGGGCGAAGACGGAACTGGCGACGGCGCGTTCGGAGGCCATCGGCCTGCAGCGCCAGCGCGCCACCGCGGAGCACGCGCTGGCCACCTTGCTCGGCAAGCCGGCATCGAGCTTCGCCGCGCCGTCGCGGCCGCTGCTGGACGCATCGGCGCTGCCGCTGATCCCGGCCGGCCTGCCGTCGACGCTGCTGGAGCGCCGTCCCGACATCGCCAGCGCCCAGCGCTCGATGGAAGCGGCCAACGCCCGCATCGGCGTCGCGCGTTCGGCGATGTTCCCGGCGCTGAACCTGGCGGCGGGCGCCGGCGGCGTCGGCACCAGCTTCGCCGAGGTGTTCAAGTGGAGCAGCCGTTCGTGGCTGCTGGGCGCCGCGCTGTCGATGCCGCTGATCGACGGCGGCCGCAACCGCAACAACGTCGTGCGCAGCGAAGCCGTGCTGGAAGAAGCCGTCGGCTCGTATCGCCAGAGCGTGCTGAACGCCTTCGCCGAGGTCGAGGACAACCTGGCCGGCCTGCGCATCCTGGCGGGGCAGAGCGCCGAGATCGAAGCGGCGGTGGTCTCCGCACGCCGCTCGGCCGACTTGGCGCAGAAGCTGTACGACGCCGGCCGCGGCAGCTACCTGGAACTGCTGGACGCGCAGCGCAACCTGGCAAACGTCGAGCGCAACGCCGTGCAGCTGCGCGGCGACCGCGCGATCACGACGGTGGCGCTGATCCGCGCGCTCGGTGGCGGGTGGGATGCGGCGCCGAGCGTCGCGAAGCTCGACGACACGGCGCAGGCGCGCAACTGATCCAGCAAGATTGTCTGTCCCTGGCTTTACTGTGATTCGGTAATGCCCTTTGCGGCGGTACGTGCGAGCGTACTGCCGCTTTTTTCATGCCGCTGTCCCGCGCAGGTTGAGGGCAAAGTTTCATACCGTCGCCCCCGCGCAGGCGGGGGCCCAAGTCGGTGGAGCTGGCGTCCGCCAGAGCATGAGCACCGCCGCTACAATCCCCGCATGCCAACCCCAACCGACTCGCCCCAGCTCACCGGCCTCGCCCCCGTCATCGCCCAGGACACGCGCATCCTCGTCCTGGGCAGCTTCCCGGACGCCGCGTCGCTCGCCGCCCAGCAGTACTACGCCCACCATATTATGCACGACGAGGTTTGTTCAGCGTGTATCTAAAACAAGCCTTGAATCCGCGCGAAATCTGGCGCTAGAGTTATCCACATCTTTAAAATCTGAGATGAAGTGTTCATTTCGAGTGCTGCGTCGTTTAACTTACTACCAAGCAAGGTCACCCGATGTTAGTTGGCTTGCCTCCTGTTCTTGATCAGCAAACCCGTATTGTCATTCTTGGAAGCTTTCCTGGAGAGGCTTCGCTTTCGGCAAAGCGATACTATGCCCATCCCAGGAATCAGTTTTGGCGGCTTATGTCTGCAGTGACCAACGAGCCGCTTGTAGATATGGATTACAACGAGCGATTGGCTTGCTTGCTTGCTCACCAGGTCGGCCTGTGGGACACCATTGCTGCTTGCACACGGGAAGGAAGCCTGGATGCTGCCATTCGTCAGGCACAGGCCAACGAATTCGGCGTTTTGCTACGGCACAGCCCTCATCTTTTTCGTGTCTGCTTCAACGGTAAGACCTCCGGAAAATCTGAGCAAGGCTTCAGCGTTGCAGGGTTCGAAACCCTCGTACTGCCCTCGTCATCTCCAGCCTACGCTCATATGTCTTTCAACGATAAGCTGGCTGTCTGGAAGAAGGTCATAGATCCAAAGCGGGCAATTCCAGTGCTCGACGAGGTTGTGCCTTCCATTGACACAATCCACGCGCGGATTCCAAATTCGGGCACATAACGCGTCTTTTAGGCTGACTAACAGCCCTTTAAACTTCCACTCGGCCCGTAGCGAGCGCGTAGAGCCACCATATAGAAGCGAGTTGAAACAGTGCGCCACAAATAGAAGTGTACTGTCGGTAGAGGTCGACTGTCGGCCGAGGCAGGCGAAAACGTCCAGACCTTGGTATATTTGGGGAACGGGGAAAGGTTCAGCGGTTAAAGGCTGTCATAAAGCATTAAAAATGCGACAATCCATCACGTGCGTGTCCCTAAAACCTTACCGCCAGATCGAAACCATGAGACCTACATTAGCAGTCATCTATCAAAGCGGCATGCCCACTGCTTCCTTTGAAGAATTCGCTAGGACGGTGAGCGGTGGGGCGTTGAAGGTACATTTGGAGGCAACTGAGCCTCGTGGGCCGCTCGCTGGCATCATGTGGACCATGATGACCATGAGTGCTGCTTTCATAGGAAGCAATTACTTTGACGGGATGGTGAAGGAGCTAGGCAAAGACCATTACTTAATTCTTAAAGACGCTTTGGCTAAGCTGACACAGAAAACTATGGAGATACCTAGAATTGAGCCTACGTTGTTCGGCAGCACTGGGAAGGTTGACCAGACTGATCCATTTTCTATGGGCTTTTCGATCTGGGCTGAGCTTCCCAACGAGAGGAAGGCAAAGCTCCTCATACCGAAGGTAGCCGACAAGGAGGATTACGCCAAGCTGAGTGACGCGTTTTTTGAGTTCGTTAAGCGATGCCACGAAGAAGGCGAAGGCGTACTCACCGGGATTGGGTTTGACGTTTCTCGCAAGAGCAATCCGATTACTGTCGCCTATAACAAGGTGACTGGCGCAATTGAGTACGCAAATCCCTTTGCCGCTAGTGCTTAAGTCCGTTCAGGTAGTGCTTAGGAAATGATCGCTTGTGGCCGAATCGGGCCGTTCGTAAGGCTCAGTGAATGGTCGTATTTCGATTTTTGACAAGTCCGGGTTTTGATAGACGTACTTTAGGGCGCCTAACAAAACCCATTCTTGTCATCAGAGCAACACGGACGTACACTGAGCCGTTCCGAACGTCTGCAATCGCCAGAAGCAGACCAAGCAAACTTCTATTTTTTCTAATTTTTTAGTACTATGAACACCACTCTTAACGGCCCTATGATTGTTGCGCTAATAGCTTTGGTGGGAGTTATTCTAAACATTATTGCAACCATTTACTTGGCCAAAAGGAGAGCAAATTTCGATGCGCAAGTGGTGGAACTGAAAGCAAAATTTGACCAGTTAAACGCGTTGGAGCTGGCACAAGTTCAGGCGAACAATAGTGTTAAGCTCAAGGAGCTGGAAAATAGATTGTTTCGCGAATCTGAACTCACGGAGCGCAATCGCCAAGCCGACTCAGTTGTGATGGGGAGGATCATAGCTGCGGTTGAGCCTGAACATTCAATGTCGTTCTTGCGGTTACATGATTTTAACGGGACGTTTAACCGAGAAGACTTAAAGCCAGTTCGTCGTCTTCTGAACTTGGCAGAAGATGTCACTTGCGAATTTCTTGATCCGAGTCTTGAAGAGTCGCGTCTGCTTGTCATCGGTGCGGCAATGAAGTTTTCAAGCTCTGTGTCTCTAAAAACATTTCCGCGGCACGGAACCTATAGCTCCGTTGTTCCTGAATCAGATGATGATGCCGACTACCTAGGTCGCTTTTCCGAAGCAGGCAAAGAGATAAATGAGAATGCGACTAAATTCGTTAACACGTTCGAAGAACTGATTCGCCGCGCTCGCGCATCCCATGTGCTCGTTGACCCAAAAAGTAATTGAGAAAACATGACTTTCGCCCCTTCCAAGATTCGAGTCTTCTATAGCTATTCCCATAAAGATGAAGTCTTTCGAGAGCAGCTTGAAGAACACTTGGCCATTCTTCGACGCGTCGACCGATTGAATTCGCAATCCAAAGCGGCCGCTTACTCATCTGCAGGCCCTTCGCTTATCCGCCATAAATGCGCTTGAGGTCATGAATCCACGATCGCAAGCGTTCTTGCGCTAAGCCGCGCTTGGCCTCGAAGCCGTCGTCATCGAGATAACCTTCTGTCTCGATAGCATATTCATGCCGCCGAAGTTCATGTATGGCAGAGAACGGCACGCCCTCAAGCGCTTGAGTGCTGCTGCTGAGGAAATCCACGAATGCATCGCGCGTCAATCTACCGTTGGCGTAAGCCGAAAGCGATTCCTCCAGTCGTTCAAGGATCGAAAGATTCGAGACGAAATTTCCTTCTAGCGCCCAGCGGCGTTAATGTAGACGACCGTCGGCTGTTGGTCAGTTGCTGCCGTCCAGCCTGTGGCCGGAATCGACCTATTTGTTCAAAAATTCGGCAACGTTGACCTGCGGACGACAATCAATCCAGCCCCGACTCACAAGAACGACCGCTATCGAAGGAGCGTCGAACAGTTGAACGTCCGGAATCTCTCCAAAACCCTGCTTTTCGACTTTTCCACACAGTAGACGCAAAGGCAAATTTCAAACCACCGCTGAGTTGCGACTAGTATAAAATGCGCTATATCTTACTTCTGAGCTTCCTCCGTTACCTTAAGTAGTTGGTCCACTTGGATACTTAACTCTTGAATAAAGGCATCATATTTCGCCGGATCTAAATATTCCTCGACAATCTGAGCAACTCTCTCAGTATTTGCGGAGGCAGGCCCACGCTTAATGATTGCCATTTCAATGTCCCTCAGCCATCTTTCGTCCGATTGGTCTCCTCCAGACTCGGGTAAGCCAGGAAATCGGTTTGAATCGGCCATCACTTTATTGAGATCAAGCATCGCTGTAAATGTAGGCCGCAAGAACATTATACGTGTGTTCTCATTTGGCGCTAAACGATGAGCCAATTTCTTTGAATGCCCGTCACCGTCCATGACAAAAACAGCGTACTTTCTGGATTCGCGCAAAAGATCAAAAAGGCGCGCGGACTGAGCCATTCCGCCAAGTGCTACTACGCTAACATCTTTGACGCCCAACTTGGTAGCGAGGTTCAGTCGACTACGCATCACATCAACGAACAACTCATCAAACTTCCCTTCGACGAATAATGTAAGCTCGATTTGATCTCTCGAAAGTTTTTGATCTCCTTTGGCCTGCTCTCCCGTTTCGGCTTCCCTTTCCTCTTCCACTACCTTTAATACTTTTGCAGAGCCGGGAATGCGACCTGCGCGGGGAAAGAGCGGATTCCATCCGTTGCCGCGGGCCCAAATGAGTGGCAGAGTCGTATTCGGCGTATTATGATCGAATACCAGTAGTCCACCGACGCCACCGTAACCGTAATCAGAGCGGGACGCGAGACGACAATAACGCTTGATTCGATCTAACGTACGTGCGCGTTCCGACATAGGCAATCCGGCGTAGAATGGTGCGTCGAGATCGATTACTGTATCTTTTGTGGAATATTCTAACGCGCAAATAACTGACGCGCCTGTTTCTTCCACCACATGATTGATTCCGTCGCCGTAGCCCGCCACCGTTAAAACATAGATGTTTCGCGATCTCGATAAGCTGTGAACCTCTGCTGCAATTCGAGCTACGTCGTTCGATACTGACTGACCGGTACCAATTACATCATCTAACAAAACAATATTGTCAATTTTGGCGAAGTCAATTTGGCTTTCTTCATCCTGAAGAAAGAAATCGTTTTCCGCAATTTCGGCCGTAAGTCTGTAATGGTATGCCATCAGTCCGCCGCTCTTCGCAGCTTGGCCGACACCGGCGTATAGCGTGTTATTCTTTTTTATAGGCGAGCCCTTCTCGACTGCAGCTCGCTCAAGCTTTGCTTGGGCAATCTCAAAGGCTCCGCGAACATCCCGCTGCCCTAACACATCAATATTCTCGATGATTCGTAGCGCTAGGCTGTGATCATCTCGGTCGAACTGCAGAACCCATTTAATTGCTTGATCAAGCGGGAAAGGTAACGGCCAAGTCGCTATTGCGGCTTCCAATCGCTCCACTTGACTTGCTACAGACGAAGGCAGGGCATTAATCATATGAGCTCGTAATTTTATAATTTCTTCAAGTTCTATCAGGTCGACAGTAATGGTGCCCCGGCAGAATGATACGGTTTCAAAAAAACAAAAGTCTCACCAATTTTCACGTTTTGACAAGGCGCCCAGTCGATGTTGATAATCGGGCCGCGTCCTCGTGATCCAAGCTTGCTTCAACTTCGATCGCGTTCAATACGCTAAGAGATGCACCGGCTAGAAGATACTCAACGGCTAAACGTCGGAAGACCGCTCCTGGCCTATTGTGTTGAAAAAGTCGGGCGGCAACAATTTCCGGGAGGTCTCAGATGGCCAACCGTACCACAATCGTTCAATGGCGACGGTTCTGATCAGTCAGGCTGGCAGAATTTCTGTCCCTAGGTCAGTGAGACCGAGTTTTTCAACACAATAGGCCGATTGCAGATGATCGGTACGGCCCAGTGTACCCGGCTGTTGCCTGTAGAGCAACTAGAGGGTTTTGTCAGGCGTTCCAAGCCGATCTGTAAGTTTGACCATGTCTACCGGCTTGGTTGGGTATTCTTCCGTGCATCCATCCATGCTAGCCAGCCCATGCGATGTGCACGCGCATCGTGCAGGGCGTGGTGCCATGGGCCACGATGGTCGTGGTACCAAGCTACCGCGCGATGAAACACAGTCGAGTCGTCTAAGGTTCGAGTGTCAAAACGATCTTTCAGATTGGTTGGACGCATTTCGTCGAGTGCATCAAGCAGCAGTTCCCAATCCGTGAAGCTGTCACAGGCAATTGTCACATTGCGTGGTAACACTGCAAACCATGCAGCTAGCCGATGCATCAGCTGAACCCGATTCAGTGCCGGCTGGGCTTGCCCAAGCTGAGGCAGCACTGCAGCTCTCACAAATGAATTGCACCATTCTAACGGGTAATCGGCGCGCTCTAGATAAAGCTCATATCGCCCATCACTCACCATACCAATGCTGATCAGCTCGCAGTCGAGAGAATCGGTGAATTCGGTGTCGAGGAAAACCAGCATGTGTCCATCCTTGTAAGTGTAGTTTTAGAGCGACATATGAGCTGTACAGCAGGGCTTGCAGCGATGAGTCGGCACGCGTCGATCCGGCACATTCATTCTAATTATCCGGGCATCTATCATCGGCACAAACATTGAGGACGCGGTGCGCACCGGACCGAGGCGCTAGCGTTGCCCCGAGCCGTGTTCCTTCACCAAGCCCAGCTGCTCAGCACTGGTACAACCGCGCGATTCCACCGCAGCACTATGCCGGTAATTGCGGGAAGGGCGAACAGCGCCAGCACGGTTGACGTGAACAAACCCGCAATGACGGCCGTCGAAACCGACTTCTGTACTTTGGCGCCCGTACCGGTCCCCAACGCCATTGGCATGAAGCCGAGCGACGCGAACAAGGCCGTCATTAGCACTGGGCGCAGGCGTTCTATCGATTCCTCGGCCACGGCTTGGTCGGCATCCCTGCCGTCCGCAAGGCGCTTGTTAATCGCGAAAATCAGCACCCGCCCATTCAAGACCGCGAGGCCCGAAACGGCGATGACGCCGGCCGCTACGGAGATCGAGAACGGCATCCCGCGCAGCAATAGCGCGAACACGCCGCCTGCCAGCGCAAGCGGCACGGCAGTCAGCACGGTCGCGGTGAGCAATGCGTTGCCGATGGCGAGATACAACGCAGCCGCGATCCGCACAAAGCAAGCGGGAATGATGAGCGCAAAGCGTTGAGTCGCAGCGCGCAGCATAGGCATACCCGCTACATTGTCGCCGGACTGCATGGTAGAGCCCAATAGGGCTAGGCCACCGATGGCGTTGGAAGAGCTACAACGAGGAAGACGATGCAGAGCATGCGCGCTTCATTGTCGAGCAGACCTCGGCGATCGATACCGCAATCAGGGCCGAGATCGCCTGGCTGGACGGCGAGGTCGAACCTCCCTGGCCGGCCTGGCCTGAGGAACATCCGCTTTTGCGGCGCGGCTCGCGTCTTCAAGTAACTGGACTCATTACGCCGGCAGAGTTTGAAGAAGATGAGATATTCGACTCTGCGGTTGCCGATTCAGCGTCGAACATCCACGTCAATAGTAAGGCGGCAGCGCAATGGCTGGCGATGGTTCAAGCTGTACCCAAGGGGGCAAACGATTGGAGGCAAGAGGTGGTCCAGGCTTATGTCGATTGGACCTCCCGGATGAACGGGCTCCGTCTGCCTGTAGATATCGAGATCGATCACGATCCCCACGAGTGGAACCTGCATTACTACGCGCTCTTCGCCGAGCGGCTACTCGACGCTACCGATGCGTCATTCGAAGCCGACCTGAAACTTGTAACAGATCTGCCGGACGAGCCATTCGGCAAGGTCGCGCAGACTGTTATTCACTCGGCCGACGCGCTCTATTTCAATGATCCTGCGCGTTCAGCCGCACGGCCTGCCGAATTGCGTACTCGCTTAGCGCAACGCGTGATGGCACTCCAAAGGTGGAAGTATGCTGATGATCCGGCCAGTTCACGAATCGACATGGACAGCGGCGGTATTGTCGCCAAGATAATGCTGAGCACTTACAACCCGTTCAACGGGACGCGGAGCTATCTGCCTCCGACGTTGTTCGACCGCGTTGACCCGCTCCTCCCAGCGATAAAACCGCTGCTGCCAGGCGGCCCGACGGCCTTCGTGGCGCTGTGCACAATGAACTTGCTCCTTGTTGCGACGCGCGCGCGGCACATCGATTTTCTGCTCGAAGCGACCGAGGCTTGGTTTGGTCGCTCAGACGCACCCGGACTGTGGATCGATATGGGCATCGGACGGAAGGTAGTCCAATGGCTGGAAGGGGCAATCACCGAAGACCCGACCTTGCTCGGACGGGTGCATGCATTACGCGGCCGTATTGACCGCGCACTAGGGCGGTTAGTTAGTGTTGGCGTTGCCGAGGCCCATGAGCTCGAATTAAGGGTCGAAGCAGGTGAATGAGCCGTTTAAGCATTAAGGGTTTATCTACTGTACAGTCCAACGAGACTTTCGCGAGGTAAGGCGGACATAGTGGTACGCACCGGACTGGGAAGGCCTTTTGGCCTCTACTTCGCCACCGCAATCGCAGTACTTCTTGGCTGCTATCTACCGTTGCTTTGGTTGTCTGGTAAAGGCAGCATCTGGCTGCTCGCACCTGCGACGCCGAGCCTCATTGTGCGCGTCGCGCTTTTCGACCAAATAGGCTAACTGGCTTGTTTCAGTCCTTGAGCCACATCAAAAGATGCCTCATCGTGATTTCGACTGACTTTCGGAGGGGTTCCTCGACAGCTGCTCAGACACTCGATTATCATTCTTAACCAAACTGCAGGGATGATGAGAGAGAAAGATCTATGGCACGCATGATTCCGACCACCGGGCCACAAGACACAAATAGTCGTGGCGAGAGGGAAATTTATTACCTGTTAAAGCAAGGCTTGTCAGACGATTTCACAGTAATTCATAGTCTTCCGTGGCTGGCACGCGGTGTCAAAGAAATCGACCCAAATTATGCGCCAACGGGCGAAATTGATTTCCTAATCATTCACGAGTCACTTGGGCTTCTAGCGCTTGAGGTTAAGAGTGGAGAGCAGCGTGTCGAAAATGGGCTTTTCACCTATGTAAAAACAGGAAAAATTGGAAATCATGTTCTCCAAACGCGCAAGAACCTTCATGGCCTAGCCAGGTGGCTGGGCAGTGATCCCAGTTTGCGCTGGCGCATTGGCTACGGACTGGTCTTTCCAGATAGTGTGTTTGGCGAGAACGTAATCAGCTCTGGACTCGTCGATACAACGGTCACGCCACCGCAATCGCTGTTTATTGATCGTATGGATATGGATACTTCCGAGCTGGCGGCCCGAATTCGCGAACTGATGGTGTACTGGAAGCAAACCCTCGGCAACCCTGCGCTTGGCGTCAGCCGTGCCGCTCGCCTTGTTGATGTGTTATGTCCGACGTTCGACGGGACTCCGTCTTGGGGCAACCGAGTGGAATATGATAACCGCATCTGGTTGCGTCTGACTCAGGAGCAAGCTTCAGTCGTGCACACGATCATGAGTCAGGCCCGCATGGTAGTAACCGGTTGGCCTGGCACAGGTAAAACGTTAATTGCAGTTGAGATCGCTCGACGAATGATCGCGCAGGGCAAGCGAGTGTTGATGTTGACGTTCAATGCCCTACTTGTCGAGCATCTTCGCACTGAGATCGACTCTGCAACGATGGCGAAGGTAGCGACCTGGCATGGGTTCTGTTCGGATTACGCTAAAAGGCTCCCTGGGAAAACCGAATCCAGCTCGAACTGGCTCGAACACGGTTGTTTAGAGGATCTGCAGACAGCCCAGGCAAACGGGCTGATCCCGAATTTCGATGTTCTCATTCTCGACGAGGCGCAAACACTCCGTCAAGAATGGTGCGCCTGGCTTGCCGCGCAATTTTTGGGAAAACCGATTGTCGTCTTCTGTGATGAAACCCAGCGATTCTCCTTTGAGAAAGAGCGGATTTCTACCGAAAATATCTGCAAGGTATTTGGGATTGAGAGGCCATTCCCTCTTACGATCCCATTACGATCTCCCCGCAGCGTGTTCAATCGTCTGCAACTCGTTCGACCTCCGTCTTGCCAAATGATTAATACTCGTGGTGTGGAAGAGGACACTTTGCAAGAGCACGTGGTCGGAGATGTGGACACGGCGATTGATGAGGTAATTGAGGAGTTGACCGCCAAAGGAATCAACCGAGCCGACATTGTCGTGTTGTCTCGGTTCGGGTGGTCACTCAATCGTGTCAGTGCCGAGCGCTATGAAACGGTGGCCCGCTTTCGCGGTATGGAGGCGCCTGTCATCATTATTGCGGGGGCCGATGGCATGGACGATATCGAACTGTTCTGCGCTTACTCACGCGCCACGACAGTTTGTATCGCGCTGTACGCAGCGGAGCCTTTGGGTTGTAAGTCATCGCATGGCAAGTTTCAAGAGCTGGTCTTGGAAAATCCGGACAATGCAGACATTGCGAACGCGGCCAGAGAACAAGGCCTAACCAGCTTCATCTTGGCTCGACACGTCGAGTCTACTTCTGTTGGGCTTTCCTCCGTGGACCTGTCCTGGTGTGAGGCCTGGAAATGCTGGCTAGTTGACAGGCATGACGACGCCGAGGCCGCAAATCTTTGGAAAGACTACTTACTTGCGTATCACGATTGGCCTGTATATTCCTGGACATCGTCAAGCCGGCGCGAGATCACACGTGAAGATCCTGTCGCAAATTATGTTCACGATGATCCCCCCACGAAATTCTATGTGCTTAAGGTGTGTGAGGCGTGCACAGACCTCACGCCGCACGCGAGCCGATTACGCGACGAGCCCATATGCCAACGCTGTGCCGGCACACTCGGAGAACGAGCGACCCCGTCAAAAGATGTCTTCGCAACGTTGCGAAAATTTGATGTCGTTATCACCTCGCCGAATCCGGGAATGATTGCGCAGGAAGTGAAAGATTGCCTCCCTTTGCCGCTAGCCGCGTTAGGCGCTCGAATATATGCCGCCGCTAGGCGCCAAGACGTGCCGGCCGAGCTAAACCAACTTCCCAATTCCAGCGTCCTTCATCGACTGGCAATGGCATTTATCTATTCTCGGATTAGCATAAAGCCTGTGGGAACTAAGATCGTTCGTGACACACTTGCGATGGACACCGGCCGCTATGTTCTTCCCAAAGGGCTTACGTCAGAAGCGTGGCGCCAGGCGATTGCACGTTGCCTTGGGCAGAGCGCCAAGGCTGGTCTTCTGAAGAAACACAAGGATGGGGTCTTTGAAACCATTCCAATCGGCACAGTTTTGTTAGGCGTACTTTAGGCAAATTCTTGCGCTCCAAGGCTTTGAGTCGCGCACGTTCGTCCGTAGTCACGCCTGCGCGCTCACCTTGGTCAATCGGGTCTCTGGCCTGCTGCCGATTCCACAGACACCAAGTTAAGGTGGAAAATGGAGTCAGGAGGAATCAATGGCAGCAAGAAGGCAGTTCAGCCGCGAGTTCAAGCTCGAGGCTGTGAAGTTGATTGAGGAGCGTGGCGTATCGCTGCGCCAAGCGGCCCAGGATCTAGATGTGCACGAAAACGTCCTGCGCAAATGGGTACGCGAGCATCGCGAACAACCCGAGGAGGTATTCCCGGGCAACGGCAAGATGACAGCGCAGGATGCGGAGATAGCGCGGCTGCGCAAAGAGGTCGCCAAGCTCAAGATGGAGCGGGATCTGCTGAAAAAAGCCGCGGCCTACTTCGCGAAGGAGTCGATTTGAAGTTCGGCTTCATTGCGAAACACTGAGGAGTCTGGCCGGTCAATTTGATGTGCGAGGCGCTCGGTGTCTCAAGGGGCGGTTTCTATGCCTGGCTGACTCGTCCACCAAGCGAACGCAGTAGAAGAGACGAGATGCTCAGTGCGCAGGTAAGGCAAAGCTTCCTGCGCAGTGACCGTACCTATGGAGCACGACGGGTATGGCACGACGTGCTTGAGGAAGGAGTGTCATGTGGCCTGCACCGTATCGAACGTCTGATGCGCGAACAGGCCTTGCGCGCTCGACCTCGACGTCGAGGTTTGCCCAGGGATCGCGGCGCACGTAGCGCTGTGGCAGAGAACGTGCTTGATCGGCAGTTCCAAGCCGAGGTGCCCAACCAGAAATGGGTGGCCGACTTCACTTACATCTGGACTGCCGAAGGGTGGCTGTACGTCGCTGCGGTGCTGGACCTTTATTCGCGTCGAATCGTTGGCTGGTCGATGCAGGACAGTATGACTTCACAGCTGGTTGTTGACGCGCTGATGATGGCGGTCTGGCGTCGGGGTAAGCCGACAGCGTTGTTGCATCATTCGGACCAGGGAAGCCAATACACCAGCGAGCACTTCCAGCAACTGCTCAAGGAACAGGGCATTACCTGCAGCATGAGCCGTGCCGGCGAGGTCTGGGACAACTCGGCAATGGAAAGCTTCTTCAGCTCACTCAAGACCGAACGCACGTCACGAAAGGTGTACCGTACCCGCGCCCAGGCCCGCTCAGACGTGTTCGATTACATCGAGCGCTTCTATAATCCTACGCGCCGTCATTCGACGCTGGGATATGTCAGCCCAATACAATTTGAAGAAGCTAAAAAAGCTTAAAGCGGTGTCATCCAAATCGGCAGCAGGCCACGGCTCCCGCGCCTGCGCACGCATCGCTTCTGCCTGTGGGACGTGCTGGCCGCCTGCGAGCGCGAGGGCAGCCTCGATTCGGCAATCCGCAACCCGGCCGCCAACGATTTCGAGCGGCTACGGCATCTGTGCCCCGTGCTGGAAACGGTCGGGTTCAACGGGCAGGCGTCGGGCAAGTTCGCGCCGCAGTTCGCGGCGCAGGGGTATCGGACCGTCGTGCTGCCGTCGTCGTCGCCGGCGCACATGGCGCTCACGTTCGAGCAGAAGCTGGCCGTGTGGCGGCAACTGGTGGCGCCGCCGGCCGCCGAGGCATCGTCGCAGGATTCGCTGTTCTGACGCTTACGTCTGGAACTGGCCGCGTACCAGTTCGCATATCGTCGCCAGCGGCAGCAGCACGAGTGCCACGGCCGCCGTCCAGGCGTTGCGCACGCCGATGGCGATCAGGAGGGCAGGCAGGCCGCGTACGCTGGCGCTGCCGTCATGCAGGACCAGCCGGGCCTGTGCCGGCATGCGGACGATGGCGACCGGCGCGCCGACGAGGCGGCGCAGGTGCCGCTCGGACAGTCCGACGCATGGCCCCTGCAGCGTGAGACCGCGACGCCGCGTCAGCAATGCCGTGCTGGCGGCCGCGATGGCACGCAACGTGATGCCGAGCGGGACGCGCGGCCCCGGCGTGGCGATGTGGGCGACGCCGTCGTGGCTGCGCAATGCCGGGCGATGCGGGCAATCGGCAGGCAGGCGCAAGCGCCATACCCAACCCGCCCGTTCCAGCAGGACGAGAACCCACCAGCCCGGGTCCCACTCGCCTGCGTGCAGTCCCAGCCGCGCCGAGCCCGGCCAGGCATGATGGTTGTTGTGCCACGATTCGCCCATGGTCAGCAGCGATGCGAAACGGATGTTGTGGCCCTGGACCGCCGCGCCGTCGACGGTCTGGTGCATCGGGCCGTGATTGTGAGCGAAATAGCCGATCAGCCAGTGCCCCGTGACGCCCGCCGCGATGCGGGCG
>Ga0308168_1002642_pt1 | contig 14493 bp, 14 predicted proteins | sample PhyCR2_FD_202133 | JGI IMG/M metagenome (GOLD analysis project Ga0308168, IMG submission 202133) | Phyllosphere microbial communities from UC Gill Tract Community Farm, Albany, California, United States - DLSLRC.R2 | ecosystem: Host-associated > Plants > Phyllosphere > Unclassified | place: USA... | reverse complement strand
CATTGCTGGAACAACGCTTAATACTTTTGTGAACATTTGATAATTTAAGTAATCAACAGCGCTTACGCAGCTGTTGGCACCTTCATCAAACGCCCACACTTATCGACTGTTAATTTTTAAAGAACTTGGGCTCCCGCCGAGGGCGGTACTGCCTTGCTGTTAGCGACAAATCGTTTTGTTTGTCAGCAGCAGAGAAGTGAGATTATGCAGTGTTTCGCTTAACTCGTCAACCCCGTCTTTTTCTTCAGCGCTTTCGGACTTGCCGAAAATTCAAACACAACTACTTGATTTCGTTGCCGTTTTACTGCGCTGCAGAAGCAGGACGCGAACTATAGCAAAGCCTCACCGTGTTCGCAAGGCCTGGCGCCATGCTATCGTAGCCCGGTTCATTAACTCTACAACACACCTGCATGAGCGCTTTCCAGATCGTTCCCACCGCGAATCCCGCCCTCGCCGCCCAGCTCGACGCTGCCATCGACAATAAAACCAAACCGCTCGGCAGCCTGGGAACGTTGGAGCGCCTCGCCAAACAGATGGGCCTGATACAGGAAAGCGTCGCGGTGTCGGTCGAGCGGCCGGCGATCCTGGTATTCGCAGGCGATCACGGCGTGGTGGCGGAAGGCGTGTCCGCCTATCCCCAGGATGTCACTTGGCAAATGGTCGAGAACTTCCTGTCCCAAGGCGCCGCCATCAACGTGTTCGCACGCCAGAACGATTGCGCCCTGCACGTCGTCGATGCCGGCGTCGCCCACGAATTCGGCCCGCGCCCGGGCCTGATCGACCGCAAGATCGCCGCCGGCACCCGCAACTTCGCCCAGGGGCCGGCCATGAGCGACGCCCAGTGCGCCAGCGCGATCGGTGCCGGCGCGGCGCTGGTGGCCGAGCTGCCGGGCAACGTGATCGGCTTCGGCGAGATGGGCATCGGGAATACGACCGCCGCCGCCGCCCTGATGCACAAGCTGACCGGCATCCCGGTCGCGGACTGCGTCGGCGCCGGCACCGGGCTGTCGCATGAGGGCGTGCGGCACAAGCAGCGCGTGATCGAAGCCGCGGCCGCGCTGCACGCTACCGCCATCGATCCGCTCGACGTGCTGGCCGCCTTCGGCGGTTTCGAGATCGCGATGATGACCGGCGCCATGCTGCAGGCGGCGCAGCAGCGCAAGGTGCTGCTGGTCGACGGCTTCATCGTCACCAGTGCCCTGCTGGTGGCGGCGCGCATCGAACCGGCGATCCTCGATTACTGCGTGTTCGCGCACTGCTCGGACGAAGCCGGCCACCGCCGCATGCTCGATGCGCTTGGCGCACAGCCGCTGCTGCAGCTCGGCCTGCGCCTGGGCGAAGGGACCGGCGCCGCCCTTGCCCTGCCGCTGCTGCATGCGGCCGCCAACTTCCTCGACCAGATGGCGACCTTTGCCTCGGCCAGCGTCAGCGAGCAAACCGGCAAGAACGCCGACGACTGAACCCATGCAGCAGATCCGCCTCTTCTTCATCGCGCTGCAATTCTTCACCCGCCTGCCGATTCCGGCCTGGGTCGGCTTCGAGGCCAGCTGGCTGCAGCACGCGTCGCGCTACTTCCCGCTGGTCGGCTGCGTGGTGGCGGCCATCGCCGCCGCCGTCTATTGGGCGGCGGCACTGGTGCTGCCGGCGCCGGTGGCGGCGGTGCTGTCCACCGCCGCCTCGATCTATGCCACCGGCGCCTTCCATGAAGACGGCTTCGCGGACACCTGCGATGGCCTCGGTGGCGGCCTCAGTGGCCCCGAACACCGCGAGCGGGTGCTCGAGATCATGAAGGATTCGCGGGTCGGCGCCTACGGTGCGATCGGCATCGTCTGCATGCTGGCGGCCAAGCTCTCGAGCCTGGCGATGCTGCCGCCGCAGGCGGCGATCGCAACCCTGTTCCTGGCCCACCCGCTGTCGCGCCTGGCGGCGACCTCGCTGATCTGGAAACTCGAGTACGTGCGCGGCGAGGGCAAGGCCAAGCCACTGGCCCAACAGATGACGAGCGCCGAATTCGCGATCGCAGCGGCGACAACCCTGCTGCCCGCCGCCGTGCTGCTCGCCGCCGGCCTCACCTCGCCTGCGGCAGTGACGGGCGCCGTGCTGGCGGCGCTGGCAGCAGCGCTGTGGCTGGGCCGCAAATTCGTGCGCCGCCTCGGCGGCTACACCGGCGACTGCCTCGGCGCCGTGCAGCAGGTGGCGGAAGCCCTCATCTATATAGCGGTGCTGGCCACGCTCGGCCACGGCGCCTGGAGCGCCGCGTGAAGCTGTACCTGGTCCGCCATCCGCAACCGGACGTCGCAGCCGGCCTCTGTTACGGCGCGACCGACATCCCGGTCGTCGAGGCCGAACTGGCGCGCGTGCAGGCGATGCTGGAAGCGCAAGGCTTGCCCGGCCGCCTGCCGGTGTACGCCAGCCCCCTGCAGCGCTGCGCCCTGCTGGCCCGGCGCCTGCAGCCGGCCAGCCTGCACATCGATGCACGCCTGGCCGAGATGGATTTCGGCCGCTGGGAGATGCGTCCCTGGTCCGACATCCCGCGCGGCGAAGTCGACGCCTGGGCTGACGACCTGCTCCACCATCGGCCGGGCGGCGCCGAGAACGTGCTCGACGTCGCGCGCCGCGTGGCCGGCTTCGTCGACATGCTGCGCACCGAAGCCATCCCGGAAGCCCTGGTGATCTGCCATGCCGGCACCATCCGCCTGCTGCTGGCAATGCAGTCCGGCCTGCCCCTGGAACAGGCCGCGCTGCAGGCCGCCGCCACGCCGCACGGCATCGGCTACGGCGAGATTCTGCTGCTGGAGTTCTGACAAGGCGCCGGCGCGACCGTATAATGAGGCCGTTTTGGTGCTCGCGCCTGTGCTCACAGGTGCAGTTAAACGGGAAACACGAAGCTCAGACGACCCTTGAAAAACCGTAGGTTTTCCAAGGGTCGAGCTTAACGTGTGCTGCCCCCGCAACGGTAAGCAAGTGCCGCGTCATGGATGCGGCAACCGTCCTCACACACCACTGTGCGTAAGCATGGGAAGGTCGGACGGCCACACTTGCCAGCCCGGATACCGGCCAAAAGGTGGAAGCGCGCCGGCATGCCGTGGCGCTTCTGTTCAATCTGGCCGGCGGGGACGCCGGCTGGTTGTCAAACCAAGAGCGACCATCATGCACCACCGAGTTCCACGGCAAGCCGCCGCATTGGCCCTTGCCCTTTGTGCCCCCACCGCCTTCGCTGCACCCGATTCGGCGCCGGAGACCGTCGTCGTCACCGCCACCCGCACGCCCGAGCGTGCCGACCAGGTCATCGCCGACACCACCGTCATCGGCCCCGACGAGATCGCGCGGGCCGGCGCCGGCTCGGTTGCCGACGTGCTGGCGCGCCAGCGCGGCATCGAGATCGTCCGCAACGGCGGCCCGGGCGCCAGCACCAGCGTGTTCCTGCGCGGCGCCAACAGCAACCAGGTCGTGGTCCTGATCGACGGCGTGCGGATCGGCTCTTCGACCAGCGGCGCGGCCAGCTGGAATGCGATTCCGCTGTCGGCCATCGATCACATCGAAGTCGTCTACGGTCCCCTGAGCACCCTGTACGGCGCGGATGCGATCGGCGGCGTGGTCCAGATCTTCACCCGCAAAAGCGCCGGCGCGCCGCAACTGGGCGCCAGCCTCGGCGGCGGCAGCTACGGCGCCCGCCAGTACGACGCCGCCATCCATGGCGCGAGCGGCATCGTCAGCTACGCATTCGGCACCGCCCACGAGGAAGCGGACGGCTTCTCCGCGACCCGCCCCGGCGCATTCGGCTACAACCCGGACGACGACGGCTACAGCCGCAACAGCGCCAACGGCCGCATCGCGGTGCGGCTGGCCGACGGTATCGACGCCGGCGTCCAGTTCCTGAAGAGCCGCCTGCGCGCCCAGTACGACAACGGGGCTGCCGCCTTCGACGCCCGCAACTTCCAGGACATCGACAGCTACGCCGCCTTCCTCGACGGCCGCATCCAGCCCAACTGGCGCAGCAGCCTGCAGTGGGCGCGTTCCAACGACAGGCTGGGCAGCTTCGGCGGCGCCGCGCCCGCGGACGCCAGCCAGATCAACACGCGCCAGGATGAAATCACCTGGCACAATACATTCGCCATCGGCGCCGACACCCTGCAGCTGCTGGCCGCCCACCGCAAGGAATCCGTGCTGTCCACCTCCGGCGCCGCTACCCCGACCAGCCCCCCGAGCCCGTTGAACGGCAGCCGCGTCACCAACTCGGTGGCCGCTTCCTACGACCTGCGCCGCGGCAGCCACCTGGTCGACCTCAGCGCGCGCAACGACCACTCGGTGTACGGCGCGAAGACCACCGGCGCGGCCGGGTATGCCTACGAATTCAGCCGCCAGCTGCGCGCCAGCGCCAGCGTCGGCACCAGCTTCCGCGCCCCGACCTTCAACGAACTGTATTACCCCAACTACGGCCTGGCCACCAACAAGCCGGAACAGGGGCGCAATGCCGAAGCCGCGCTGCGCTACCAGGCGTCGGGCGGCGAACTGCAGGCCGGTTACTACCGCAACCGCCTGACCGACATGATCGTCACGGTCAATCCCTGCCCAGGCCGGACCGGCAGCTGCGCCTACAACGTCAACCACGCGCTGCTCGAAGGCTGGACGCTGTCGGCCGTCAGCCGCATCAAGGGTGTCGACCTGCGCGCCAGTGCCGACTTCCAGGACCCGCGCGACGAGACCACCGGCAAGCAGCTGGCGCGGCGCGCACGCCGTCACGTCAACCTCAGCGCCAGCCACACGACCGGCCAGCTGGAGAGCGGCATCGAACTGCAGGCCTCCGGCCAGCGCTTCGACGATGCCGCCAACAGGAACCGCCTCGGCGGCTACGGCCTGCTGAACCTGACCACTAGCTGGCGTTTCAATCCCGACTGGTCGCTGCTGGTCCGCCTCGACAACGCGGCCGACAAGCACTATGAACTGGCGCGCAACTACAACACCGCCGGACGCAGCTGGTTCGCGGCGCTGCAGTATGGCGCCCGCTGATACGGGAATCCGCTCATCCACTTTTAACTGCACCGCATGCACCCAGCCCAATCTCGTTCCCTGCCCCAGCGCGCCCTCCTGATCGTCGGTGCGCTGCTGCTCGCGGCCGTCGCCAGCCTGCTGGTCGCCGGCATGACGGGCTCGATCGCCATCGCACCGGGCGAGCTGCCGGCTGCGCTGGTCCAGGTGCTGCATGGGCGGACCGACTCGATGGCGGCGACGCTGCTCGAACTGCGCGCCGGCCGCGCCCTCACCGCCTTCGTCACCGGCGGCGCGCTGGCCCTGGCCGGCGTCATGATGCAGGCGCTGCTGCGCAACCCGCTGGCCGACCCTTATATATTAGGGATCTCGGCCGGCGCTTCGGTCGGCGCCCTGCTGGCGCTGCTGCTGATGTGCGCCGCGGCCACGGTCGATGCGGCGGCGCTGGCCGGCGCCGTCGGCGTGGCGATGCTTTTATATCTGTTCGCGCGGCGCGACATGCGCAGCGGCGCCGCTCTTGAGGGTGGTACCTCGATGCTGCTGACCGGCGTGATCCTGTCGTCGAGCTGCATGGCGCTGGTCACGCTGATGCTGTCGATCGCGCCCGAGGGCCGGCTGCGCAGCATGGTGTTCTGGATGATCGGCGACCTGGCCGGCGCGCCGGTGCGGGCGCTGCCCTGGATCGTGCTCGGCGGCGCCCTGCTGTATGCGCTGCGCAGTGCGCGCGCGATGAACGTGGTCGCCCTCCACGCGGACAATGCCGGCACCCTCGGCATCCGCGTCGGCGCGCTGCGCAAGGGCCTGTTCTTCGTGTCCGGCCTGCTGACCGCCAGCGCGGTGACCAGCGCCGGCTCGATCGGCTTCATCGGCCTGATCATCCCGCATGCCTGCCGCTTCGCCTTCGGCCCCGACCACCGTGTGCTGATCCCGGCCGCGGTGCTGGGCGGCGGTAGCTTCCTGGTGCTGTGCGACACGCTGGCACGTACCGTGGTGGCGCCGACCCAGCTGCCGGTGGGCGCGATCACGGCCCTGATCGGGGCGCCGGTCTTCCTCTATCAACTGCACCAGTTGCGCAAATGACGATCACGACCCGACAACTCGCACTGCGCGCCGGCGGCCGCACCCTGGTGCAGGGCCTGGACTGGCAGGTAGGGCAAGGGGAATGCTGGAGCATCATCGGCCGCAACGGCGCCGGCAAGAGCACACTGTTGCGCGCACTGGCGGGCCTGCGCGCGCCGGATGCCGGCGCGGTCGAGATCGACGGCACGCCGGTCGCGGCCTGGAAGCTGGAAGACCTGGCGCGCCGGCGCGCCTACCTGGCGCAGTCGCGCCACGACGCCTTTGCCTACAGCGTGATCGAGACCGTGCTGTCGGCGCGCCACCCCTACCACGGCAAGCGCTACTGGGAAGGCAGCGACGACCACGCGGCCGCGATGGGGGCGCTGGCGGCGATGGAAGCCGACCACCTGGCGGCGCGCGACGTGCGCACGCTGTCCGGCGGCGAGCGCCAGCGCGTGGCGATCGCCGCCCTGCTGGCCCAGGACACGCCGCTGCTGCTGCTCGACGAGCCGGCCAATGCGCTCGACCTGGCGCACCAGGTACAGGTAATGGGCCTGCTGGCGCGCCTGTGCCGGCAGCAGCACAAGACCGTCATCATGATCGGCCACGACCTGACGCTGGCGCACGGCATCTCGAGCCACGCCCTGCTCCTGACAGGCGACGGCAGCTGGTACGCCGGCCCGGTCGCCGACGCCATGCAGGCCGCGCGCCTGAGCGACACCCTTGGCCACCCGATCGAAACCATCGAACACGGCGGCCGCCGCATCTTCATTCCCCGGGAGACCAACCATGACTGAGCCGACCGACGACACCAATCCGGACACGAGTCTGGACATGAATGAGCGCCACCGCCTGCGCATGGCGCGCAAGAAGGCGGTCATCGACGCCAAGATCGCTTCCGCCGACAAGCAGGTCGGCATCATCATCGTCAACACCGGCAACGGCAAGGGCAAGAGCTCGAGCGCCTTCGGCATGGCCGCGCGCGCGCTCGGCCACGGCATGAAGGTCGGCGTGGTCCAGTTCATCAAGGGCGCGATGGCGACCGGCGAAGAACAGTTCCTGCGCCGCTTCCCTGACGAAGTCAGCTTCCATGCGATGGGCGAAGGCTATACCTGGGAAACCCAGAACCGCGAGCGCGACATCGTCAAGGCGCAGGCAGCCTGGGAGATGGCACGCTCTTTCCTGCGCGATCCGGCCTATGGCCTGGTGGTGCTGGACGAACTGAATATCGCCCTCAAGTACCGCTACCTCGACGTGCATGCCGTGATCGCCGACCTGCTCGACCGCCCCGTGATGCAGCACGTGGTGGTGACCGGCCGCGCCGCGCCGCAGGAACTGATCGACATCGCCGACACCGTCACCGAGATGAACGTAGTGAAACACGCCTTCAAGGCCGGCATCGCGGCCCAGGCCGGGACGGAGTGGTGATGGGTGCGCAAGGTACACGTGTGATGATGGTCGCGGCGATCGCCTCCGGCCAGGGCAAGACCACGATCACCGCCGCCCTGGCGCGCCGCTTCCGGCGCAGCGGGCAGACGGTGCGGGTGCTGAAATGTGGTCCCGACTTCATCGACCCGATGCTGCTCGAACGCGCCAGCGGCGCGCCGGTGCACTCGCTCGACCTGTGGATGGTGGGACCGGAACTGTGCCGCCGACGCCTGGCCGCCGCCGCACGCGAGGCCGACGTGGTGCTGATCGAGGGCGTGATGGGCCTGTACGACGGCAAGCCGTCAGCAGCCGACCTGGCGCGCGAATTCGGCATCCCGGTGCTTGCCGTGATCGATGCCGGCGCCATGGCGCAGACCGCGGGTGCGGTGGTGCTGGGCCTGCGCGACTACGGGCCCGTGCAGCTGGCCGGCGTGGTCGCCAACCGCGTCGGCAGCGAAGGCCACGCGCGCATGGTGGCGGAGTCGCTGCGCGCCATCCCGTTATTGGGCACGCTGCCCAAGCAGGCGCGCCGCCTGCCCGAACGCCACCTCGGCCTGGTGCTGCCGGACGAAGTCGGCGACATCGATGCCCTGCTGGATGCGCTGGCCGACGAGCTGAAGTTCGACGACGCGGCCTGGGACGCCATGCCGCCGCAATCCTTCGACGACAGCCCCCTGCCGCCGGCGCCGATCCCCGCGCTGCTGGCTGGGAAGACGGTGGCGATCGCGCGCGACGCCGCTTTCTGTTTCCTGTATCCGGCCAACCTCGACACGCTGCGCGCGCTCGGGGCCCGGCTGGCCTTCTTCTCGCCGCTGGCGGACCAGCCGGTGCCGGACGGCGCCGATGCGGTCTACCTGCCCGGCGGCTATCCCGAACTGCACGCTGAAACACTGGCGCAGGCGCAGCACTGGCAGGCATCGATCCGCGCCGTGCATGCCGCCGGCCGCCCGATCCTGGCCGAGTGTGGCGGCATGATGGCGGTGGCGGAATCGATCACCGACAAGGACGGCCACGCCTGGCCGATGGCCGGCCTGTTGCCGGGACAGGTGAAAATGGGGGGCCGCCTGGCCGGGCTGGGTGCGCAAGGCATGCCGACCACCGCCGGCGTGCTGCGCGGCCATACCTTTCATTACTCACGCCTGGAGACCGGCACCGCAGCGGCCGCGCACGCGGTCAAGCATCCGTCCGGCGCCGAGGGCGAAGCGCTGTACCGCAGTGGATCGCTGACCGCATCGTATTTCCACGCCTTCTTTGCTTCCAATCCGGAAGCCGCGGCGGGCCTGCTGCTGGGAGCACACGCATGAGCCGTACCTTCGTCTTCGGCGGGGCCCGTTCGGGCAAGAGCGCGCTGGCCGAGCGCTTGGCGCAGGCATCCGGCAAGGAGGTGATCTATCTCGCCACCTCGCATGCCGGCGACGACGAGATGGCGGTGCGCATCGCCCACCACCAGGCACGCCGCCCGCCGCATTGGCGGACCGTCGAGGAAGCGACCGCGCTGGCCGCCACCCTGCGCCGCCTGTGCACGCCGGAGCGGATAGTGCTGGTCGACTGCCTCACCCTCTGGCTCAGCAACCTGATGTTTTCCGCGCACATGGACTATCCGGAAATCGGGCCGATCGACTTGACGCCGCTGTTCACCACCGAGCGCGCGGCGCTGCTGGACTTCCTGGGCGAACCCGCGGCGGGTGACGTCATCTTCGTGTCGAACGAGGTCGGCATGGGTATCGTGCCCTACGGCGCAGTCTCGCGTGCCTATGCCGACGAAGCGGGCCGCCTGAACCAGGACGTGGCCGCGCGTTGCGAGCGCGTGCTGTTCGTCGCGGCCGGCTTGCCGCTGGCATTGAAAGGACCGTCGTGCTGAGCGGAGTGCCTGCCTTGAGCCTGGCCCTGCTGCTGCTGGCCGGCGTCGCGCTCGATTTGCTGCTGGGCGAGACGCCGCGCTGGCATCCGCTGGTCGGCTTCGGCAACCTGGCCGGCGCGCTGGAGCGGCGCCTGAACAAACGCCTTGGCTGGCGCATCGGGCGCGGCGCCCTGGCCTGGACACTGGCGGTGCTGCCGCCGACGCTGATCGCAGCCGCCTTGTGCCGCCTGCCTGGGCCGGCGGGGCTGGCCGTGCACGCGGCGCTGCTGTACCTGTGCCTCGGCCTGCGCAGCCTGCGCGACCACACGCTGCCGATCGGCACGGCGCTGGCGGCCGGCGACCTCGATCGCGCGCGCTGGCTGACCTCGCACATCGTCAGCCGCGATACCAAGCAGGCCAGCGAAGCGGAGCTGGCCAAGGCCGGCGCCGAATCGCTGCTCGAAAACGGCAACGATGCCGTGTTCGGCACCCTGTTCTGGTTCCTGGTGGCCGGCGGCGCCGGCGCGGTGCTGTTCCGGCTAGCGAATACCCTGGATGCGATGTGGGGCTATCGCAACGAACGCTACAACCTGTTCGGGCGCGTCGCGGCGCGCATCGACGACGTGCTGAACTACGTGCCGGCGCGCCTGACCGCGCTGTCCTATACTCTGCTGGCTTGCAGATCCGGCCGGCTGCGCGGCCAACGGCGCGCCTGGCGCTGCTGGCGCACCCAGGCCCCGCAGTGGAGCAGCCCGAATGCCGGCCCGGTAATGGCCAGCGGCGCCGGCGCGCTCGGCGTCACGCTGGGCGGCGCCGCGGTCTACGACGGCGAGGTCGAACTGCGGCCGGCGCTCGGCAGCGGTCCGGCCGCCGGCGCGGCCGACATCGAACGCGCCTGGCGCCTGGTATGGCGCACCACGCTGCTGTGGCTCGCCATCGCCCTGCCGGGCGCGCTGCTGGCCGGAGGCCTGCATGCTTGAACACGGCGGCAAGCTGCGGGAGGCGATGCGCCGCTACGGCGGCAGCGACTGGATCGACCTCTCCACCGGCATCAATCCGCTCGGCTACCCGGTCCCGGCGCTCGGCCCGGACGCGTGGCAGCGCCTGCCCGAGCCCGATCCGGCACTGGTGCGCGCCGCCTGCGCTTACTATGACGCTCCCGGTCTGCTGCCGGTGGCGGGCACCCAGGCCGCGATCCAGGCCCTGCCGCGCCTGCGCGCACCCGCGCGCGTGAGCGTGTCGTCGCCCTCGTATGCGGAACACGCCCACCACTGGTCGCGCCACGGCCACCTGCTGCGCCAGGCGCCCTACACTGCACTGGATGCGGCGGTGCGCGACAGCGACGTGGTCGTAGTCGTCAATCCGAACAACCCGACCGGCGCGACGGTCCCGCCGGACCAGCTGCTGGCGTGGCATGCGCAACTGGCCGCGCGCGGCGGCTGGCTGGTGGTCGACGAAGCCTTCGGCGACACCGCGCCTGCGCTGAGCGTTGCCGCGCATGCGGACCGGCCGGGATTGATCGTACTGCGCTCGGTCGGCAAGTTCTTCGGCCTGGCCGGCTTGCGGCTCGGTTTCGTCGCCGCGGCGCCGGCCCTGCTGGCGCAGCTGGAAGACCTGCTGGGACCATGGACGGTCAGCGGACCGGCGCAGGACATCGCGCTGGCAGCGCTGAGCGACCGCGGCTGGCAACAGGCCACGCAAGGGCGGCTGGCACGCGACGGCAAGCGCATGCGTACGCTGCTGCCCGGCGCATCCGGGACGCCGCTGTTTCACTGGTGGGCGCACCTGCAGCCCGAAGCGTTTCACGAACACATGGCGCGGCGCGCGATCTGGGTCCGCCTGTTCCGCGATGGCGCGCGCGGGATCCGGATCGGCCTGCCTGCCGCGGAAGCGCACTGGCAGCGCCTCGAACATGCATTGAGAGATTGGAATTATCGATGAAAACATGGATAGTCATGACCGCGCTGGCGGCCGGCGTTTCCGCCCACGCAGCCGTTACCGTCAAGGACGACGACGGCAATACCGTCACCGTGCAGAAGCCGGCGCAGCGCGTGATCTCGCTGGCGCCGCACGTGACCGAGCTGCTGTTCGCGGCGGGCGGCGGCAGCCACGTGGTCGGCGTGGTCGCCTACAGCGATTTTCCGGAAGCGGCCAAGCAGGTGCCGCAGGTCGGTTCCAACCGCGAACTCGACATCGAGCGCATCATCGCGCTGAAGCCGGACCTGTTCGTGGTCTGGCGCCACGGCAGTTCCGAGCGCCAGATCGAGATGGTGCGCAAGCTCGGCGTACCGGTCTATCACAGCGAGCCGCACAAGCTCGAAGACATCCCGGCCAGCCTGCTCAAGCTCGGGCAATTGATGGGGACCGATGCGGTGGCGCGTCCAGCGGCCGCGGACCTGAGCCGCCAGCTGGCCAGCCTGCGCGCACAATATGCGAACCGGGCGCCGGTGCGCAGTTTTTACCAGGTATGGGACAAGCCCTTGTACACGCTGAACGGCGAGCATATCGTCAGCGATGCGCTGCGCCTGTGCGGCGGCGAGAACGTCTTCGCCAGACTGCCGGTGACGGCGCCGGTGGTCAGCATCGAGGGCGTCCTGCAGGAGAATCCGGAAGCGATCTTCGCCACGGCGGAAAAGAACTATGGTGGCGTCAGCATGTGGAAGCCCTACGGCAGCCTCACGGCGGTCCGCAACGACAACCTGTTCACGATCGACGGCAACCTGCTGAACCGCTCCGGTCCGCGCATGATCGCCGGTGCGGCGATGCTGTGCGAGAAGCTGGAACTGGCGCGCACGCATCGGCCCAGATAAGTCCGCGCGATGAGCACCTTCCCCTATTCGACCCTGATGGTCCAGGGCACGACCTCGGATGCCGGCAAGACCACCTTGGTGGCGGCGCTGTGCCGCCTGCTGCGCCGCCGGGGCATCCGCGTGGCGCCGTTCAAGCCGCAGAACATGGCGCTGAACAGTGCGGTGACGAGCGACGGCGGCGAGATCGGGCGCGCCCAGGCGCTGCAGGCGATCGCCGCCGGCATCGCGCCCCACACCGACCTCAATCCGGTCCTGCTCAAGCCGTCCAGCGACACCGGCGCCCAGGTCATCATCCACGGCCGCGTACGCGCGGACATGCATGCGCGCGACTACCATCAATATAAAAGCGTAGCGATGGGGGCCGTGCTCGAGTCGCATGCGCGCCTGCGGGCGCAGTACGACACGGTGATCGTCGAGGGTGCCGGCAGCCCGGCCGAGATCAACCTGCGCGACCGCGACATCGCCAACATGGGCTTCGCGGAACGCGTGGACTGTCCGGTCGTAGTGGTGGCCGACATCGACCGCGGCGGCGTGTTCGCTCACATCGTCGGCACGCTGGCCTGCCTGTCGCCGAGCGAACGCGATCGCATCATCGGCTTTGTCATCAACCGCTTCCGCGGCGACGTTAAGCTGCTGGAACCCGGACTCGATTGGCTGGAACGCCAGACCGGCAAGCCGGTGCTGGCAGTGCTGCCCTACCTGCACGGCCTGTACCTGGATGCCGAGGATGCGGTACAGGCGGTGACGCCGCGCGCCGGCGGTTTCCGCGTGGTCGTGCCGAGTTACCCGCGCATGAGCAATCACACCGACTTCGATCCGCTGCGCGCGCATCCGGACGTCGACCTGCGCTTCGTGCGCGCGGGCGAGACGCTGCCGGGGGCCGACCTGATCATCCTCCCCGGCAGCAAGAACACGCGCGGCGACCTGGCCTGGCTGATGCAGCAAGGCTGGCAAGAACAGATCCGGCGCCACCTGCGCTATGGCGGCAAGGTGATCGGCGTGTGCGGCGGCTTCCAGATGCTGGGGCGCCATGTCGACGATCCGGATGGGGTCGAGGCGGCCGCCGGACGCTCGGCGGGACTCGGTTTGCTCGACGTGCAGACGACGCTGACACGCGACAAGCGGCTGGCGCAAGTCAGCGGCAACTGCGTGTTTGCTGCCGATGCGATGGATGCGACGGTCCGTGGCTATGAGATCCACATGGGCGTGTCGGAGGGCGCGGCACTGGCCCGATCGGCGTTCGAGATCGATGGCCGCGGCGAAGGCGCCTGTTCGGACGACGGCCAGATCATCGGTACCTATCTGCACGGCTTGTTCGACGACGCGCAGGCTTGTGCTGCCCTGCTGCGCTGGGCCGGACTGCACGGCGACGCGGCCGTCGACAGTGCGGCGCTGCGCGAAGCGAGCCTGGACAGGATTGCGGATGCTGCCGAGCCCCTGCTGACGCGGCTTATGCAGATGGGATCGGCGCGCATATAGACGACTGCTATCGAATTAGTAAATTCATTTTATTTCACGCCGTAGATGAGAACCACTATCATTTACCTCAACGATGAATTTGGAGCATTCGATGGCAGTAGCACGCAAGAGCAGTCAAATCCTTACCCACCTGGCGATCGGTTTCGCCATCACGTATGCGGTCACCGGATCGGTGATGCTGGGCGGCCTGGCGATCCTGATCGAACCCCTGCTGAATGTGTTACTCGTGCCCTTCCACGAGCGCGCCTGGAAACGTACAGTACAGCATGCGGCCGCCGCGCAGCGTCTCATGGTCGTGACCCTGGAAAAGATCAGCCTGACTGTCATGCACATGGGCGTTGCGTTCACGGTGATATTTTTCGCGACCGGTTCGATGGCCTTCGGCGGCCTGGCAGCGATTCTGGAACCGGTATGCAATGTGCTGCTGATGCCGTTTCATGACAAGTTGTGGGACAACTTGGCGTCGGGGCAAACGGTACGCACCGCGTAACGGCGGTGGTTTTTCAAACGGTATAAAGCAAAAAACCCCACTCAGCTTGCTGAGTGGGGTTTTGCTTTACTACTTTACTTACTGCATATTACTTAGCCTGACGATAACCTACTTTCACACTGGTTGCAGCACTATCATCGGCGCAAAGTCGTTTCACGGTCCTGTTCGGGATGGGAAGGGGTGGTACCGACTTGCTATGGTCATCAGGCATAACTTGTACGAGTGCGCTTCGCTGTGCTGGGCGCCACTCTGAATCTGGAAGAAGTATTTAGTTTTTGAATCTGGGTATCAACAAACAGCTGTCAATCTCAACCTTGTTACTGCCAAGGTTATAGGGACAAGCCGTACGGGCAATTAGTACTGGTTAGCTTAATGCATTACTGCACTTCCACACCCAG
>Ga0308168_1002632_pt1 | contig 14571 bp, 1 predicted proteins | sample PhyCR2_FD_202133 | JGI IMG/M metagenome (GOLD analysis project Ga0308168, IMG submission 202133) | Phyllosphere microbial communities from UC Gill Tract Community Farm, Albany, California, United States - DLSLRC.R2 | ecosystem: Host-associated > Plants > Phyllosphere > Unclassified | place: USA... | reverse complement strand
CCGGCCAGCCGCCTGACCGAAGGCATGACCTGGCTGATCACCGGCCTGAGCATCGGCGTGGCCATTGGCGCCGCCAGTTCGGGGTGGATGATCGACCATTTTGGTGCCACCAGCGGGTTCTGGGTGGCGCTGGCAGCGGGGGCGGTGGTAGCGGGCTCGGCGGTATTGGGTTACCGGCGGTTAGGGTAAAGGGCTGGCCTTGCAGGTTTGGTTGAGCAGGTCATTCACGGCTTCGCGAAAGGCCACTTCCAACGCGTGTTCGGTTTGGCCCTCATAACTCACCAGTGCGCTGATGTACAAAAGCCTGCCAAACAGGCAATTGTCGTCAGCGCTGTATTCAATTGAGCCGTTATAGCCTTTGTATTGCAGTTGGCGAGTCATTGCACTGATTTCCCTCGTGTAGACGTCTGGATAACCTGACCTCGGCAAGCCTAGAGCGTACGCATGGCTAACAATAGCGGTGGCGTACTGATTTTGCGTAGGACGCTTCCCGCCAGCCCGCATTCCCCGCGGGCAACCGTCACTAACGCCCCCGCTAATTTTTCCCCGCCCGGTTCGTTTTATAGGGACGACGTGCCTTTGTGCTTCCCGCCTATTGCCCCGGATTCCAAGAAATGAATGCTGAAGACTCCTTGAAACTTGCTCGCCGGTTTATCGGGCTGCCCCTGGAAAAACGCCAACTGTTCCTGCAAGCCTTGCAGAAAGAGGGCGTGGATTTTTCCAGGTTTCCGATACCGGCAGGGGTGGAGGTTGAGGATCGCCAGGCGCTTTCCTACGCGCAGCAGCGCATGTGGTTTCTCTGGCAATTGGACCCGGCCAGTGGCGCCTACAATTTGCCTGGCGCGGTGCGCTTGACCGGCGCGCTGAGCCTGCCTGCGATGGAACAGGCGTTCGCCAGCCTGGTAGCGCGTCACGAAACCCTGCGCACCGTGTTCCAGCGTCAGGCCGACGAGCGCTTGACGCAGGTGGCGGTAGAACCGGCGGTGAATGTCGAGCAGTTGGACGTCAGCGCCTTGCCAGCCGCCGAGCGCGAGCAGGCCGTCAGCGACGCCGCTACCCGCCAGTCCCTGTTGCCGTTCGACCTGGAGCACGGCCCGCTGCTGCGCGTGCAACTGCTCAAACTCGCCGATCAAGAGCACGTGCTGCTGCTGACCCTGCATCACATCGTCTCTGATGGTTGGTCGATGAACGTGCTGATCGACGAGTTCATTCGTTGCTATGACGCCCATGAGCGCAACGAAGAACCGCAATTGCCGGCGCTGCCGATCCAGTACAGCGACTATGCCCTGTGGCAACGGCGCTGGCTGGAAGCGGGGGAGCAGGCGCGCCAGTTGGAATACTGGCAGGCGCGCCTGGGCGACGAGCATCCGGTACTGGAACTGCCCACCGACCACCCACGCCCGGCGATGCCCAGCCATCAAGGCACGCGGCATAACTTCGCGATTGATCCGGCATTGGCGGCGCAACTGCGCAGTTGCGCGCAGCAACACAACGTCACCTTGTTCATGCTGCTGCTGGGTGCGTTCAATGTGCTGCTGCATCGCTATACCGGCCAGGGTGATATCCGCGTCGGCGTGCCGATTGCCAATCGCAACCGAACTGAAGTCGAAGGGCTGATCGGTTTCTTCGTCAACACCCAGGTGTTGCGCACCGAACTGAGCGGGCAAACCCGCGTCACCGAGCTGTTGCAAGGCATCAAGGAACACGCCCTGGGTGCCCAGGCCCATCAGGAATTGCCCTTCGAGCGCCTGGTAGAAGCGCTGAAAATCGAGCGTAACCTGAGTCACACGCCGCTGTTCCAGGTGATGTACAACCACCAGCCCGTCGTTGCCGACATCGCTTCGGTCAGTACCGCGTCGGGCCTGGAGCTGGCCCTGGTGGAATGGCAAGGCCGCACCACACAGTTCGACCTGACCCTGGACACCTATGAAAAATCCGGCACCCTGCACGCCGCGCTGACCTACGCCAATGACCTGTTTGACGCGCCGACCATCGACCGCATGGCCCGGCACTGGATCAGCCTGTTGCAGGCGATGGTGGTGGATGGCGCACAGCGTATCGGCGAATTGTCGATGCTTGATGCCCAAGAACAGCACCGGCTGGTTCACACCTGGAACCAGACTGCCGAGCCATACCCAACCGAACGCGCAATTCATCACCTGATCGAAGACCAGGTTCAGCGCACCCCGGATGCACCGGCACTGGTATTCGGTACAACCACCTTGACCTACGCCCAGCTCGACAGCCGGGCCAACCAGCTGGCCCACGCCTTGTGCGAGCAGGGCGTAGGCCCCGACGTGCTGGTGGGAATCTGTGTCGAGCGTTCCGTCGAAATGGTCATCGGCCTGCTGGCGATTCTCAAGGCCGGTGGCGCCTACGTACCCCTCGACCCCGAGTATCCCCAGGAACGCCTGGCCTACATGATCGAAGACAGCGGCATTCGGTTGCTGCTCAGCCAGCAAAGCCTGCTGGCCGCGCTGCCGGCTGCTGGAATTCAGGTGATCGCTCTGGATCAGCCCGCGCTGTGGCTCGACGGCTACAGCCACACAGCGCCCGCCGTCGCTATTGATGCACTCAATCTCGCCTATGTGATCTACACCTCCGGCTCCACCGGCAAGCCCAAGGGCGCTGGCAACAGCCACCGTGCGTTGGTCAACCGTTTGAGTTGGATGCAGCAGGCCTATGGTCTGGATGCCAGTGATGCAGTGTTGCAGAAAACCCCGTTCAGCTTCGACGTGTCGGTGTGGGAGTTCTTCTGGCCGCTGATGACCGGTGCGCGCCTGGTGGTCGCGGCGCCTGGGGAGCACCGTGAACCGGCGCGCCTGATCGAAACCACCGGCCGGCACGCCATCACCACGTTGCACTTCGTGCCGTCGATGCTGCAGGTGTTTATCCATGAGCCGGGCGTTCAAACGTGTGCGAGCCTCACGCGCATCGTGTGCAGTGGTGAAGCCTTGCCCCTGGATGCGCAACTGCAGGTGTTCGCCAAGTTGCCGGGTGCGGCGCTGTACAACCTCTATGGCCCGACCGAGGCGGCCATTGACGTCACCCACTGGACCTGCATCGACGAAGGCGCCGACAGCGTACCCATCGGCCGCCCGATCGCCAACCTCGCCACCTATGTGCTCGACGCCCAACTCAACCCGGTGCCTGACGGTGTAGCTGGCGAGCTGTACCTGGGCGGTACTGGCCTGGCGCGCAGTTATCATCGGCGCCCGGCGTTGACCGCCGAACGTTTTGTGCCAAGCCCGTTCGTGACGGGTGAGCGGCTGTATCGTACCGGTGACCGTGTGCGCCAGCGCGTCGATGGTGTGATCGAATACCTCGGCCGCCTCGATCACCAGGTCAAGTTGCGCGGCTTGCGTATCGAACTGGGCGAAATCGAAACTCGCCTGATGCAGCACCCGCAAGTGCGCGAAGCGGTGGTGTTGGTGCAAGGTGGCAAACAATTGGTCGCGTACCTGGTGTGTGAAGGCGAGGAGCCGACCGACCTCAAGGCCTGGCTGCTCGGCAGCCTTCCGGAATACATGGTGCCGACCCACTTCGTCACCCTGGCCAGGCTGCCGGTGACCGCCAACGGCAAGCTTGACCGCAAGGCATTGCCACTGCCGGATGCAGCGCTGCAACAGGCGTTTATCGCCCCGCAAGGCGACCTGCAAACAGCCCTGGCGGCGATCTGGAGCGATGTGCTCGGCGTTGAACAGGTCGGCCAGGACGACAACTTCTTCGAGCTGGGTGGCGACTCGATCATTTCTATCCAGGTGGTCAGCCGCGCCCGCCGGGCCGGTATCCGACTCAGCCCCCGGGACCTGTTCCAGTACCAAAGCATCCGCAGCCTTTCGCGGGTGGCCAGCTTCGACCAGGTCAGCCTGATCGACCAGGGCCCGGTCAGTGGCGAGGTGATTCTGACCCCAGTGCAACAGCGCTTTTTCGCCCAGGCGATCCCGGCACGTCATCACTGGAACCAGTCGTTGCTGCTGACCCCGCGAGAGGTGTTGCAGCCCGCGCGGCTGGAAGCGGCCTTGAACCAGCTGATCCAACATCACGACGTCTTGCGCCTGCGTTTTGTGCAGCAGGCGGATGGCTGGCATCAGAGCCATGCGGCACCCCTCGCCGAGCCGCTGCTGTGGCAGTCCCATGCCAGCATCGACGCCGAGTTGGCAGCGCTGTGTGATGAAGCCCAGCGCAGCCTCGACCTCGAACAAGGCCCGCTGATACGCGCCGCATTGGTGAGCATGGCCGATGGCAGCCAACGCCTGCTGCTGGTGATCCACCACCTGGTCGTCGATGGTGTGTCCTGGCGCATCCTGCTCGAAGACCTGCAACAGGCTTACCGCGAACAGTCGCTACCGGCGAAGACCAGCGCCTACCAGCATTGGGCGCGGCAACTTCACGACCACGCGCAAACCCTCGACGAGCAACTGCCGTACTGGCAGGCGCAATCGGTCGACACCGATCTACCTTGCGACCACCCCGAGGGCGGCCTGCAAAACCGCCTGGGCACCAAACTGGAAACCCGCCTCGACGGCGAGCAGACCCGCCGGTTGCTGCAAGACGCACCGGCGGCCTATCGCACCCAGGTCAACGACCTGCTGCTGACCGCCCTGGCGCGGGTGATCAGCCGCTGGAGCGAACAACCTGCCGCGTTGATCCAACTGGAGGGCCATGGCCGCGAAGACCTGTTCGACGACATCGACCTGAGCCGCACCGTCGGTTGGTTCACCAGCCTGTTTCCGGTGCGTCTGCACGCTGAAGGCGAGTTGTCCGATGCGATCAAATCGGTCAAGGAGCAACTGCGCGCCGTGCCCGACAAGGGCCTGGGTTACGGTCTGCTGCGTTACCTGGGGTCGCCGCAGGCCCGCGAAAGCCTGGCGAACCTCGCCGCACCACGCATTACGTTCAACTACCTGGGCCAGTTCGACCGTCAGTTCAATGAGTCGGCACTCTTCGTACCGGCCAGTGAAGGCAGCGGCCAAGCCCAGGATCCCGAGGCACCGCTGGCCAACTGGTTGACGGTGGAAGGGCAGGTGTATGGCGGTGAGTTGGCGCTGCAATGGGGCTTCAGTCGCGAGATGTTTGACGTGTCGACCGTCCAGCGTCTGGCGGATGAATACACCGCTGAACTCAAGGCGTTGATCGAACATTGTTGTGCTGCTCCGGCAGGGCAGGTGACCCCGTCGGATTTTCCGTTGGCACGTCTTACTCAGCAGCAACTGGATGCATTGCCCGTGGCGGGGTCGGCGATTGCCGATCTTTACCCGCTGTCGCCGATGCAGCAGGGCATGTTGTTCCACACGTTGCTTGCGCCCGAGGCCCAGTCTTATATCAACCAGCTGCGCCTCGACATCGAAGGGCTCGACCTATTGGCCTTCGGGCGTGCCTGGCAGGCCGCGCTGGATCGCCATGACACCCTGCGCAGCAGCTTCCACTGGCTGGGCATGGACAGTGCTCACCAGTTGATCCAGCACCAGGTTGACCTGCAACTGCAAGTGATTGAAGACCCGTATGCCGACTTCGACGCCCTGGCCCAGGCTGAACGTGAGCGCGGTTTCGCACTGGATGCCGCGCCGCTGTTTCGCCTGACCCTGGTGCGCGGTGCGGGCGCGGCCTGGCACCTGATTTTTACCAGCCACCACATTCTCATGGATGGCTGGAGCAACGCGCAGTTGCTTGGCGAAGTCATTGCTCACTACGCAGGTCAGGCTGTGCCCGCACCACTGGGGCAGTGGCGCGATTACCTGGGCTGGTTGCAACAGCAAGGCGCTGGCGAAGCGTTCTGGAAAGCCGCACTCGCAGCATTGCCGGCGCCGACCTTGCTGGCCCAGGCACTGCGCAAGCCGGTGGACGGGATCGGCATGGCTGACCATCACGTGGCGCTGGACAGCGACGTTACCCGACGTCTTGGCGAGTTTGCGCGCCAGCACAAAGTGACCCTCAATACCGTGTTGCAGGGCGCCTGGAGCCTGCTGTTGCAGCGCTACACAGGCCAGGATTGCGTGGCCTTCGGCGCCACCGTGGCCGGGCGTTCCGCGCCACTGCCAGGGATCGAGCAGCAACTGGGCCTGTTCATCAATACCTTGCCGATCATCAGTGCAGCCTCGCCAGCCCAGTCGGTTGCAAGCTGGCTCGGCGAGTTGCAAGCGCTCAACCTCAGCCTGCGCGACCATGAGCATGTACCGCTCTACGATATCCAGGCTTGGGCCGGCCATCACGGCGCGCTGTTCGATACCTTGCTGGTGTTCGAAAACTTCCCGGTTGCCGAGGCGCTCAAGCAAGGCGCGCCGGCTGGCCTGACCTTCGGCCGCCTGCACAACCATGAACAAACGCACTACCCATTGACCCTGGGCATTGAGCTGGGGGCCAACCTGCGCCTGGAGTTCAGCTACGACCGTTCGCTGTTCAGCGAGCCGCAAGTCGCGCACCTGAGCGCCAACCTGCAACACCTGCTGGCGCAATTGCTCGCCGATGCCCATGTGCCCCTTGGTAACCTGCGCCTTCTCGACGCCACCGCACAGCGGAATATGCTCGCTCTCAGCCGGTCGGCCGCGGCTGCCCAGGGTAACGAGCGCGTGCATCAACGCATCGCTGCCCAAGCCCAGGCCACCCCGGACGCCCTGGCTGTGCTGGCCGGTGGCGAAGGCTTGACGTACGCCGAGCTAAACCAGCGGGCCAATCGTCTGGCCCATCGCCTATTGGAGCTTGGTGTCGGTCCCGGACAACGGGTGGGCCTGGCTTCGCGCCGTGGCCCTCAGTTGATTGTCAGCCTGTTGGCGGTACTCAAAAGTGGCGCGGCCTACGTACCGCTGGACCCGAAATACCCCGTCGAGCGCCTGGCCTACATGCTCGCCGACAGCCGACTCAACCTGCTGCTCAGCGAAGTGGATTTGCTCGTCGACCTGCCGTTGCCACAAGGATTGGCACGCGTCGATTTCACCGCCGGCGGTGACGAGTTGGCCGGCTACCCGGCGACCAACGTGCCCAACCATGCCGCCGCTGCTGATCTGGCGTATGTGATCTACACCTCGGGCTCCACCGGTCAGCCCAAGGGTGTGGCCATCGATCATGCCGCCCTCGGTCAATTCTGCGACAGTGCCACGCTGTACAGCCGCTTGAGTGCCGAGGATCGCGTCTTGCAGTTTGCGACCTTCAGTTTCGACGGTTTTGTCGAGCAGTGCTTCCCGCCCTTGTGTGTGGGCGCAGCGGTGATCATGCGCAGTGATGAGCTGTGGGACGCCGGGCAACTGGCGCGGGAGATCGTCGAGCAAGGCGTAACCCTGGCCGACTTGCCGGCGGCCTACTGGTATCTGTTGGCGCAGGAATGTGCAGTGCACTGCCGCTCCCTGGGCAAGCTGCGCCAGGTGCATGTGGGCGGTGAAGCCATGGCGGTGGAGGGTGTACGTGCCTGGTATGCCGCAGGGCTTGGCGATGTGCGCCTGGTCAATACCTACGGGCCGACCGAAGCCACGGTGGTGTCCAGCGTGCATGACTGCCAGTTGACCGATGCCAGCGACGCGTACGGCGTGCCGATTGGGCAGGCGATTGCGGGGCGTGCGCTGTATGTGCTCGACAGCGGTTTCGAACTGCTGAGCACCGACGGTGTGGGCGAGTTATGCATCGGCGCCGAGGCGGGCTTGGCCCAGTGCTACTTCGATCGCCCGGCGCTCACCGCCGAGCGCTTCTTGCCGGACCCATTTTCCGCCACGCCCGGTGCGCGGCTTTATCGCAGTGGCGACCTGGCCCGGTACAACGCGGCGGGGGCGCTGGAATACGTGGGGCGTATCGACCATCAGGTGAAGATTCGCGGCCTTCGTATCGAAATGGGTGAGATCGAAGCCAGCCTGCAAGCCTTGCCCGACGTGCGTGAAGCGGCAGTGATTGCCCAGCCGAGCGCGATCGGCATGCAGTTGGTGGCGTATGTGGTACCCGCCGACGATCAGCCGTTGGAAACGCAGGCACTGGCCACTCGCTTGCGTCAGGCGTTACCGGATTACATGGTGCCGGGACACTGGGTGGTACTCGATGCCTTGCCGCTGAACAACAATGGCAAGCTCGACCGCCGGGCGCTGCCGGCACCGGATCTGAGCCAGGCGTGCGCCGTGTACGTGGCGCCTCAGAGCCCTTTGCAGGTGCAGTTGGCAGCGATCTGGCAAGCGGTGCTGCACGTGGAGCGGGTTGGCCTGGACGACCACTTCTTCGAACGCGGCGGTCATTCGTTGCTGGCGACTCAGGTGATCTCACGGGTGCGTCACGACCTCAAGCTGGAAGTGCCGCTGCGGGCCCTGTTCGAACAGCCGACGCTGGCAGCCTTCGCGGCGGCTTGCGCAGGCTTGACGGCCGATACGGCGCCAGCGATCCAAGCGCTTGGACGTGAGCAGCCGCTGGCGTTGTCCTTTGCTCAGGAGCGTCAATGGTTCCTGTGGCAATTGGACCCCGCGAGCGCGGCTTACCATGTACCGACTGCATTGCACGTGCGCGGTCAACTCGACAGTGCGGCACTTGCACGCGCCGTCCAGGCCCTGGTGCAGCGTCATGAACCGCTGCGCACTACATTTGTGGACGCGGGCGAGCACACCTTGCAAGTCGTCCACCCCAGTCTGACCGTGCCGCTTGAGCAGCAAGCGATTGCCGCCGATGCCATCGAGCACGCCGTCAGCGAAGAAATCCAGCGCCCGTTCGACCTGCTTGACGGCCCATTGATGCGCGTCAAGTTGCTGGTCGTCGCGCCTGAGCACCACGTGCTGGTCATTACCCAGCACCACATCATCTCTGATGGCTGGTCGATGCAGGTCATGATCGACGAGTTGGTAGCGCTGTACCAAGGTGACGCGGACTTGCCGGCCTTGCCGATTCAGTACGCCGACTATGCCCGTTGGCAGCGGGATTGGATGGCGGCAGGGGAGCAGCAACGCCAGCTCGATTACTGGTGCGCCCGTCTGGGTGATGAGCATCCGCTGCTGGACTTGCCGCTGGACCATCCGCGTCCAGCGGTGCAGAGCTATCGCGGCGCACGCCGGCAGATCCATCTTGACCGAGCGATGCTGGCTGAGCTCAAAGCCTTGGCCGAACGCCAGGACGTGACCTTGTTCATGCTCCTGCTGGCCTCGTTCCAGACCTTGCTGCACCGTTACAGCGGCCAGTCGCAGGTTCGCGTCGGCGTGCCGATCGCCAACCGTAATCGTCTCGAAACCGAGCGGCTGATGGGTTTCTTCGTCAATACCCAAGTGCTGCAGGCGCAGTTGCACGGGCAGATGCCTTTCGAGCAGTTGCTGGGCCAAGTCAAACGGCGCGCTTTGGAAGCCCAGGCCCATCAGGACCTGCCGTTCGAGCAACTTGTGCAGGTGTTGCAGCCGGAGCGCAGCCTGAGCCATAACCCGCTATTCCAGGTGATGTTCAATCATCAAGGCAGTCTGCGTTCGGGGTCAGTGCAACTGCCTGGCCTGGTGTTGCAGCCAATGGACTGGGCGGGTCACAGCACGCAGTTCGACTTGAACCTGGAAACCGAGGAATCGGCCGACGGCCTCTGGGCGTCCCTGACCTACGCCACCGACTTGTTTGACGCTGCAACCGTGGAGCGTCTGGCCGAGCATTGGCAAAACCTGCTGCGCGCGGTCGTGCACGATGCCTCCCAGCCCCTGGATGAACTGGCGATGCTGAGCACGTCGCAATGGCAACAAATGGTGCACGACTGGAACCGCAGCGACACCCCATACCCACACGAACACTGCGTACACCAGCTGTTTGAGGCCCAGGCCGTGGCGCAACCCGACGCCATCGCGCTGCACTTCGACCAGGAGCGCCTGAGCTACGATGAACTCAACCGCCGCGCCAATCGCCTGGCCCATCGTTTGATCGCCATGGGTGTCGGCCCGGACGTGCTGGTGGCAGTGCACGTGGAGCGCTCCCTGGACATGGTGGTCGGCTTGCTCGCGACTCTCAAGGCCGGTGGCGCCTATGTCCCGCTCGACCCGCAATTCCCGGCAGAGCGCCTGGCGTTCATGCTCGAAGACAGCCGCGCCCGGGTGCTGCTGACCCAGGCGCACCTGCAGGGGCGCCTGGTGCAGCCGCAAGGCGTGCAGGTGCTGATGGTCGAAGATATCGGCACGCAGGCATACAACCCGCAGGTTGCCGTTACACCGCAAAATCTGGCCTACGTCATCTACACCTCCGGCTCCACCGGCAAGCCTAAAGGGGTGATGGTAGGCCACCAGGCGCTGTGCAGCTTTACCAGCGGTATGGCCGGCACCCTGGATATTGGCCGGCAGACGCGGCTGTTGTCGCTGACGACCTTCTCGTTCGATATCTTCGCCCTTGAGCTGTACGTGCCGCTGAGTATGGGTGGCACAGTGCTACTGAGCGCCCAGGATATGGCCCTGGACCCTGAGGCGATCCTCGAACTGGCCCAGCGTCAGGCCGCGAGTGTGCTGCAGGCCACGCCATCGAGCTGGCGCATGTTGCTCGATAGCCCGCGCGCCCATTTACTGCGTGGCATAACCTGCCTGTGCGGTGGTGAAGCGCTGCCAGCCGATTTGGCCCAGCGCCTGCTCGAGCTGCAAGGTCCCGTATGGAACCTCTATGGCCCGACGGAAACCACCATCTGGTCGGCGGCTCATCGCTTGCACCAAGCGCAGCCTTTCGTTGGACGGCCCATTGCCAATACCGGGTTGTTTATCCTCAATCCCGGCCTCACGCCATGCCCGCAAGGTGCGTCTGGCGAGCTGCTGATCGGCGGTGTCGGCCTGGCGCGCGGTTACCACAGGCAGCCGGCCCTCACTGCCGAACGCTTCGTGCCCAACCCGTTTGGGGCGCCGGGCGAACGCCTGTACCGCACCGGCGACCTGGCACGCTACCGGGCCGACGGCGTGGTGGAGTACATCGGGCGCGTCGACCATCAGGTCAAGGTCCGTGGCTTCCGGATCGAGCTGGGTGAAATCGAAGCCTGTCTGCGTGAGCACGACGGTGTACGCGAAGCGGTGGTGCTGGCCGATAACGACCGCCTGGTCGCCTATCTGGTCAGCACCGCACCGCAGCCACAGCAGGTGTACAAAGCCGCGCTGCGCGAGCGCCTGCCGGATTACATGGTGCCTGCGCACTGGATGTTTCTCGATAGCCTGCCCTTGACCCCCAACGGCAAGCTCGACCGCAAGGCGCTGCCCAAGCCGGAGGTTGGCGATTCACTCAAAGGCCATATAGCACCGGTAACCCTGCGCGAGCAGCAGGTAGCCGCCATCTGGGCCGAAGTGCTGGAGGTGCCGCAGGTCGGCCTCGACGACCACTTCTTCGAGCTGGGTGGCCATTCATTGCTGGCTACGCGTGTGGTGTCGCGGGTTCGCCAGGCCCTGACACTGGAAGTTGCGCTCAAGATCTTGTTCGAACACCCGCTGCTGAGTGATTTCGTTCGGGCCTTGGGCGAGGAGGGCGCTACTGCGCCAGCGTTGCTCAAGGCCGATCGCACGCAGCCTTTGCCGCTGTCCTACGCTCAGGAGCGCCAATGGTTTCTCTGGCAACTGGACCCCGCCAGCGCCGCGTACCACATCCCCAGCGCCTTGCGTTTGCAGGGGCCGCTGGACCTGAGTGCACTGCAACGCAGCTTCGACAGCCTGCTGGCGCGCCATGAAAGCTTGCGCACGCATTTTCAGCAACAGGCCACCGGTGCGTTGCAGGTCATTGAGGCCGTTGGCTGCGTCGATATCGACCGGGTCGATAGCGATTACGCTGGCCTCAAGGCGCGGGTCGCCGAAGTGGTCGCCCACCCGTTCGACCTGCTGCGCGGGCCACTGCTGCGGGTCAAGTTGCTGCGTCTGGCCGACGATGATCATGTGCTGGTGCTGGTGCAGCACCACATCGTCTCCGATGGTTGGTCGATGCAACTGATGGTTGAGGAGTTGGTGCAGTTGTATGCCGCCTTCAGCCAGGGTCAAACCCCAAGCCTGCCGATGCTGCCGATCCAGTACGCCGACTATGCCGTATGGCAACGCGACTGGATGGCCGCGGGCGAGCAGGCACGTCAATTGGCCTACTGGCGCGAGCATTTGGGCGGCGAGCAACCGGTGCTGGAGTTGCCGTTCGATCACCCGCGCCCGGCACAGCCAAGCCATCGCGGCGCCCGCTTGGGCATCGACTTGGCCCCCGAGCTGCTGGACGGCTTGCGCAGCCTGGCACGCAGCGCGGGTGTGACGCTGCCGATGGTGCTGCTGGCGTCTTACCAGGCGTTGTTGCATCGCTACAGCGGCCAGGAGGACGTGCGCGTCGGCGTGCCGATTGCCAACCGCAACCGTCTCGAAACCGAGGGTTTGATTGGCTTCTTCGTCAACACCCAAGTGCTCAAGGCCGATATTCATGGCCAGATGAGCGTGGAGCAATTGCTGCGCCAGGTACGCCAGCGCTCTTTGGAGGCTCAGGCTCACCAGGACCTGCCCTTCGAGCAACTGGTGCAGGCTTTGCAACCGGAGCGCAGCCTGAGCCTGAGCCCGTTGTTCCAAGTAGTGTTCAACCACCGTGTGAGCGGTGCCGACAGCCACCTGAGTCGCCTGACCGACCTGCACGTGGAGGTCCTGGATCTGGATGAGGGCGTGGCCCAGTTCGACCTGGCGCTGGATGTGGAAGAAAGCCCGACCGTGCTGCGCGCCTCCCTGAGTTACGCCACTGACCTGTTCGCTGTGGCGACCATCGAGCGCATGGCAGGGCATTGGCAGAACCTGTTGCGGGCAATGGTTGCCGATCAACAACAGGCTATCGGCCAATTGAAGCTGCTGGGCCAGGATGAGCAAGAGCACATCCTTGAGCTGTGGAACCAGACCGACGCCGGTTTCTGCGCCGAGCGTCTTGTTCACGAGTTGGTAGCCGACCGTGCCCGGGAAACCCCGGATGCGGTGGCGGTGAAGTTCGACGCGCAAACCCTGAGCTACGGCGAACTGGATCGCCAGGCCAACCGTCTGGCTCATGCCCTGATTGCCCGTGGCGTCGGCCCGGAAGTGCGCGTGGCGATTGCCATGCCGCGCAGTGCCGAGATCATGGTGGCGTTCCTGGCCGTGATGAAAGCCGGTGGCGTGTATGTGCCGCTGGATATCGAGTACCCGCGTGATCGCTTGCTGTACATGATGCAGGACAGCCGTGCGCAACTGTTGCTGACCCATAGCCGTGCGTTGCAACAACTGCCGATCCCCGAGGGGCTCACCACCCTGGCGATCGATCGCAGCGAAGAATGGGCCGGTTACCGTGATACGGCACCAGATGTGGCGCTGGATGGCGACAACCTCGCCTACGTGATCTACACCTCCGGTTCCACCGGCCTGCCCAAGGGCGTGGCGGTGTCTCACGGGCCGTTGGTGGCGCACATCATCGCCACCGGCGAGCGCTATGAAACCTCGCCGGCCGATTGCGAACTGCACTTTATGTCGTTCGCCTTCGACGGCTCCCATGAAGGCTGGATGCACCCGTTGATCAACGGCGCCAGCGTGTTGATCCGTGATGACAGCCTGTGGTTGCCCGAATACACCTATGAGCAGATGCACCGCCATAACGTGACCATGGCGGTATTCCCGCCGGTGTACCTGCAACAGTTGGCCGAACATGCCGAGCGCGACGGCAATCCACCGGCGGTGCGGGTGTATTGCTTCGGCGGTGATGCCGTCGCTCAAGCCAGCTATGACCTGGCATGGCGTGCACTCAAGCCAACGTATTTGTTCAACGGCTATGGCCCGACCGAAACCGTGGTTACGCCGTTGCTGTGGAAAGCGCGCAAGGGCGACCCATGCGGTGCAGTCTACGCACCCATCGGCACCTTGCTCGGCAACCGCAGCGGTTACGTCCTGGATTCGCAACTCAATCTGCAACCCATCGGCGTGGCTGGTGAGTTGTACCTGGGCGGCGAGGGCGTGGCCCGGGGCTACCTGGAGCGCCCGGCACTGACTGCCGAGCGTTTCGTGCCGGACCCGTTCGGCAAACCGGGCAGCCGTGTGTATCGCAGCGGTGACCTGACCCGTGGACGTCCGGATGGGGTGGTGGACTACCTGGGGCGTGTCGACCATCAGGTGAAGATCCGGGGTTTCCGTATCGAACTGGGTGAAATCGAAGCGCGTTTGCGCGAGCAGTTCAGCGTCGGTGAAACCGTGGTAGTGGCTCAGGAAGGCCCGACCGGCAAGCAGTTGGTGGCCTATGTAGTGCCGGCAGATGCCAGCCTGGCAGACCCCGCCGAGTTCCGCGATGCCCTGCGTCGAGCCCTGAAAGCCGACTTGCCGGACTACATGGTGCCCAGCCACTTCGTATTCCTGGCGCAAATGCCGCTGACCCCCAACGGCAAGCTCGACCGCAAGGGCTTGCCATTGCCGGATGCGAGCCAGATGCAGCAGCAGTACGTGGCTCCGCAAACCGAGCTTGAACAACAGATCGCGGCGATCTGGGCCGACATCCTGCACCTGCCACAAGTGGGTTTGAACGACAACTTCTTTGAAGTCGGCGGCCATTCCTTGCTGGCGATCCAGATCACCTCCCGGGTGCAAGCCGAATTGGGCCTTGACGTGCCGCTGATGGAACTGTTCCAGACCGATTCGCTGCGTGCCTACGTGCAGGCCG
>Ga0308168_1002629_pt1 | contig 14575 bp, 13 predicted proteins | sample PhyCR2_FD_202133 | JGI IMG/M metagenome (GOLD analysis project Ga0308168, IMG submission 202133) | Phyllosphere microbial communities from UC Gill Tract Community Farm, Albany, California, United States - DLSLRC.R2 | ecosystem: Host-associated > Plants > Phyllosphere > Unclassified | place: USA... | reverse complement strand
GACGCCGAGATCGGCCAGCACAACGTGTTCGCCCGCAAGAACTACTTCTACCCGGACCTGCCGAAGGGCTATCAGATCAGCCAGATGGAATTGCCGATCGTTGGCAAAGGCCACCTGGACATCGCCCTCGAGGATGGCACGGTCAAACGTGTCGGCATCACCCGCGCGCACCTGGAAGAAGACGCCGGCAAGAGCCTGCACGAAGAATTCAACGGTGCCACCGGCATCGACTTGAACCGTGCCGGCACGCCGCTGCTGGAAATCGTCTCCGAGCCGGACATGCGCAGCGCCAAGGAAGCCGTGGCTTACGTCAAAGCGATCCACGCGCTGGTGCGTTACCTGGGCATCTGCGACGGCAACATGGCCGAAGGCTCGCTGCGTTGCGACTGCAACGTCTCGGTACGCCCGAAAGGCCAGGTCGAGTTCGGCACTCGCTGCGAGATCAAGAACGTCAACTCGTTCCGCTTCATCGAGAAGGCGATCAACTCCGAGATCCAGCGCCAGATCGAGCTGATCGAGGACGGCGGCAAAGTGATCCAGCAGACCCGCCTGTACGATCCGAACAAGGACGAGACCCGTCCGATGCGTTCGAAAGAGGAAGCCAACGACTACCGTTACTTCCCCGATCCGGACCTGCTGCCGGTGGTCATCGAAGAGTCGTTCCTCGGTGAAGTACGTGCGACCCTGCCGGAACTGCCACCGCAAAAGCGCGAGCGCTTCCAGAGCCAGTTCGGTCTGTCGGCCTACGACGCCAACGTGCTCGCCACCAGCCGCGAGCAGGCGGACTACTTCGAGAAAGTCGCGGCCATCGGTGGCGACGCGAAACTGGCGGCGAACTGGGTGATGGTCGAGTTGGGCAGCCTGCTCAACAAGCAGGGCCTGGACATCGAGGATTCGCCAGTTTCCGCCGAGCAACTGGGCGGCATGCTGCAGCGCATCAAGGACAACACCATCTCCGGCAAGATCGCCAAGGTGGTGTTCGAAGCGATGGCCAACGGCGAAGGCAGTGCTGACGAGATCATCGAGAAGCGCGGCCTCAAGCAAGTCACCGACACCGGCGCGATCTCCGCCGTGCTCGATGAAATGCTCGCGGCCAACGCCGAACAGGTCGAACAGTACCGCGCGGCAGACGAAGCCAAACGCGGCAAGATGTTCGGCTTCTTCGTCGGCCAGGCCATGAAAGCCTCGAAAGGCAAGGCCAACCCGCAGCAGGTGAACGAACTGCTGAAAAGCAAGCTCGAAGGCTGACCACCAATGGAGCCAGATCCAAAGCCTGGCTCCATTCCCTGTGGAAGGGACCTGTGGCGAGGGGATTTATCCCCGTTGGGCCGCAAAGCGGCCCCAATTGCTGAGCTTGATTTGCACCAGATAAATCGAGTTCTCAGTTTTGGGACTGCTGCGCAGTCCAACGGGGATAAATCCCCTCGCCACAGGTCACTCCTACATTTGATCCGGGATACCTTTGAATGAAGCGTCTGTTTTTGAGCAGCGCCCTGCTCTCTCTGCTGGCCGGTTGCGCCAGTACCGACACCATCGACCCGCACGGTTACGACCAGACCGGCGTCGCCTCCTACTATGGAGCCAAACATCACGGTAAACGCACCGCCAGCGGCGAAGCGTTCAACCAGCATTCCCTGACCGCCGCCCACCGCCAGTTGCCGTTTGGCACGCGAGTGAAGGTCACCAACCTGAAAAACGATGAATCAGTCGTGGTCCGCATCAATGACCGTGGCCCGCACACCCGTGGCCGGCTGATCGATCTGTCGCGCGAGGCTGCCGATGAAATCGGCATGCTGCGCAGCGGCACCGCACGGGTTCGCGTGCAGGCCCTGGACTGATGGAGCGCCGACCATTTTCGGACTAGCCGATCTGCCGCTGATCAACCTCATCGAATTGCTCAGTGGCCTGGTTCTTTTGATCCTCGGCGCCGAGCTGATGGTGCGCGCCGCCGTGCGTCTGGCCGAGCGCCTGCATGTGCGTCCGTTGATCATCGGCCTGACCATCGTCGCCCTCGGCAGCAGCGCGCCGCAGATGACCGTCAGCCTGCAAGCGGCGCTGACCGATAACCCGGACATCGCCGTCGGCAGTGTGGTCGGCAGCGGCATCTTCAACATCCTCGTAACCCTTGGCCTGTCGGCACTGATCATCCCGCTGCGCGTGTCGCGGCAACTGGTGCGTCTGGATATACCGTTGATGATCGGCGCCAGCCTGCTGGTATTCATCCTCGCCTGGAACAAAGACCTCGGGCGTTTCGACGGCCTCCTGCTGCTCGGGGCCCTGGCGCTGTACCTTGGCTTGTTGTTCCGCCAGTCGCGACACTCGACCCGACCGCATACAGAACGACCCACCGAAACGCAGCAATCCTGGCTGATCAGTGTGCTGATGATTCTCGCTGGCCTGACCATGCTGGTGTTCGCCGGGCGTTTGCTGCTCGGCGCCGCCGTGGTCGTGGCCACCGACCTGGGCCTTTCCGAACGGGTCATCGGTCTGACCGTGGTTGCGGTCGGCACCTCGCTGCCGGAACTGGCGACCTCGCTGATCGCCGCCCTGCGCGGGCAGCGTGACATTGCCGTGGGCAATGTGATTGGCGCCAACCTGTTCAACCTGCTCGGGGTGCTCGGCCTGACCGCCCTACTCGCACCGACGCCGCTTTCCGTTTCCCCGAATGCGCTGGATTTCGACTTGCCGGTGATGCTCGGCGTCGCGGCGCTGTGCTTGCCGGTGTTCTATTCCGGCTACCGCGTTACCCGGGCCGAAGGCTTGCTGCTGCTCGGTTTGTATCTGGTCTACGGACTGCATGTGGTGTCGTTCACCACCGGCATGCCGCTGGCCGGCAAACTCGAGCGCTTGATGCTGTTTTATGTCCTGCCGGCGCTGCTGACGTTTCTGCTGTTCACGTCGATCCGCGCCTGGCGTCGCCAACACCACAAGAGAGATGTGCCATGAGCGAGTCGAAGCAGTCCGGGGTTGAAATCCGTCGTCAGGTCATGGGCGATGCGTTCGTTGATCGCGCCCTGGGCAACGCCACCGAGTTCACCCAGCCGTTGCAGGATTTCGTCAATGAACACGCCTGGGGCGGCGTGTGGAATCGCGAAGGCTTGTCGCTGAAAACCCGCAGCCTGATCACCCTCGCCGCGCTGACCGCGCTGAAGTGTCCGCAGGAGTTGAAAGGCCATGTGCGCGGTGCGCTGAACAATGGCTGCACGGTGGAGGAGATTCGCGAGGCGCTGCTGCATTGCGCGGTGTATGCCGGCGTGCCGGCGGCGATCGATGCGTTTCGCGCGGCGCAGGAAGTGATCGACAGCTACCAGAAAAGCTAAAAGATCGCAGCCTTCGGCAGCTCCTACAGGAGACCGCATTTCCATCTAGGAGCTGCCGAAGGCTGCGATCTTTTGATCTTGCCTTTAGATCCACCCACCCCACTGCAACACAAAGATCCCGACATTGGTGGTAATCGCCGCCATCAACGTGGTCATCACGATAATCGCCGCTGCCAGCTCATGATTGCCCTGCGCCGCCCGGGCCATGACGAAACTTGCCGCCGCCGTCGGGCTGCCAAAGTAGAGAAACAGAATCCCCAGTTCCGCCCCGCGAAAGCCCCACAACCACGCGCCCACGGTTGCCAGTAACGGCAGACCGACCATCTTCACCAGGCTGGAGCTGAGCGCCATCTTGCCGCTCTTGCGCAACGCCGCCAGTGACAGCGTGCCACCGATACAAATCAGCGCCAGCGGCAACGTGGTCTGCGCCAGGTACTGGCCGGAGGTTTCGAACCAACCCGGCAAACCGATCTTGAAATAAGCGAACGGCGCCGCCGAAATCACGCTGATGATCAGCGGGTTGCTGAACACGCTTTTGCAGATGCTCCACGGATCGGACTTGATCACCGGGCTGTACACCGCCAGCACGATGGTCGACAGCGTGTTGTAGAACAAGATCACCAGCGCCGCGAGAATCGCCCCGAGGGAAATGCCGTAATCGCCGTACATGCTCGCCGCGAGCGCCAGACCGATCACGCCGTTGTTGCCGCGAAACGCGCCCTGGGTATAGATGCCGCGATCTTCACGCGGACACTTGAAAATTGCCCAGCCCCAGGCCACGGCGAAACTCACCAGCGTTGCCAGGGAAAAGTAAATGAGTAGCGAGGGTTGCAGTGCGGCGTGCAGGTCGGCGTGGAGGATGCCGAGAAACAGCAGCGCCGGCATGGTCACGTTGAACACCAGCGACGAGGCGGTGTGGATGAAGTTGTCGTTGATCCAGTCGATGCGCTTGAGCAGCACACCGAGAAACAGCATGGCAAACACCGGCGCGGTGATGTTCAGGGTTTCAAGAAAGATTGCCAGCATGCCGGGGAGCCTTGGGTGAGCGTCGATAGGGGGCTAATGATAAGCCACAAGTCCTTCGGCGTCTGGCAGATCGCTTTCGCGAGCAGGCTCGCTCCCACATTTGCAATGCATATCCCTGTGGGAGCGAGCCTGCTCGCGAAGAACGATGACGCGGTCTCAGGTAATCGGCGCCGGGTTGAACAAGGTGATGTCGTTATGCAGCTTGTGCTTCTCCGCCCAGGTCTGTTGCTTGCCACTGGCAACATCCAGGTAATAGTGAAACAACTCCCAGCCCAGTTCCTCGATGGTCGCGCGCCCGGTGGCAATGCGGCCGGCGTCGATGTCGATCAGATCCGGCCAGCGCTGCGCCAGTTCGGTCCGCGTCGACACCTTGACCACTGGCGCCATGGCCAGCCCGTAAGGCGTGCCGCGGCCAGTGGTGAACACGTGCAGGTTCATCCCCGCCGCCAGTTGCAGCGTACCGCAGACAAAATCACTGGCCGGCGTCGCGCAGAAAATCAGGCCCTTGTGCTTGAAACGCTCGCCCGGGCCGAGCACGCCATTGATCGCGCTGCTGCCGGACTTGACGATCGAGCCCAGCGACTTCTCGACAATGTTCGACAACCCGCCCTTCTTGTTGCCCGGCGTGGTGTTGGCGCTGCGATCGGCTTCGCCCTTGGCCAGGTAACGGTCGTACCAGTCCATCTCGCGTACCAGCTCTTCGGCGACGGTTTGCGTTTGCGCCCGCGACGTCAGCAGATAGATCGCATCGCGCACTTCGGTGACTTCGGAAAACATCACCGTCGCCCCCGCACGCAACAGCAAGTCCGAGGCATAACCCAGCGCCGGGTTGGCGGTGATGCCGGAGAACGCGTCGCTGCCGCCGCACTGCATACCGAGAATCAGCTCGGAGGCCGGCACGGTTTCGCGGCGGCGCTGGTCGAGTTTCTTCAAGCGCACTTCGGCCAGTTCCATGATCTGTTCGATCATTTCGGTAAAGCCGTGACTGGAATCCTGCAAGCGGTACAGCCACGGATCGCTGAGATCCACCGAGGCATCGTCCTCGTGCATCACCTGCGCGGCCTGCAATTTCTCGCAGCCCAGACCGATCACCAGCGCCTCGCCACCCAGGTTCGGGTTGCGCGCCAGATTGCGCACGGTACGAATCGGGATGTAGGCGTCGGTGGCGGTTATCGCCACACCGCAGCCATAACTGTGGGTCAGCGCCACCACGTCATCGACGTGCGGGTACTTCGGCAGCAGCTCTTCCTTGATGCGCTTGACCGCGTGATCGAGCACGCCGGTGACGCACTGCACGGTCGTAGTGATGCCAAGAATGTTGCGCGTGCCGACGGTGCCGTCGGCGTTGCGATAACCCTCGAACGTGAAGCCTTCCAGCGGTGCCTGCGCATCCGGCACATCGGTGGACAGCGGCAAGCTGTCCAGCGGCGGCGCGGTCGGCATGCGCAGTTGATCTTCCTTGACCCAACTGCCGCGACGGATCGGCTGCAACGCGTAGCCGATGATCTGCCCGTAACGAATCACCGGGCCGCCTTCGGGAATATCCTCCAGAGTGACCTTGTGGCTCTGCGGCACGAAATCCAAGGTAACCAGACCGTCGGCGAACTCGGTACCGGCCGGTACGCCCTGATCGTTGACCACCACTACAACGTTGTCCCGCTCGTGCAGGCGGATGTAGCGCGGCGAGTCGGAATGTTCAATCAACTGCATGACGCCGCTCCTCAGGAATGCGCTTGAGACAAATTGCCGGTGGCTTCATTGCCGCCCTTGGCTGGCGGCTCTTTCAAGACCACACGCTTGATCGGGCCGACGATTACCAGATAGCTGAACACCGCGACCAGTGCGTTGGCGCCGACAAACACCAGCGCCCACTTGAACGAGCCGGTGGAGCTGATGATGTAGCCAATGACGATCGGCGTGGTGATCGAAGCGATGTTGCCAAAGGTGTTGAACAGGCCACCGCTCAGACCGGCGATCTGTTTCGGCGAGGTGTCGGAGACCACCGCCCAGCCCAGTGCGCCAACGCCTTTGCCGAAGAATGCCAGGGCCATGAAGCCGACGACCATCCATTCCACTTCAACATAGTTGCACGCGACGATGCTGCTCGACACCAGCAGACCGGCGATGATCGGCGCTTTGCGGGCGAAGGTCAGCGAATGGCCCTTGCGCAGCAGGTAATCGGAAATCACCCCGCCAAGCACGCCGCCGATAAAGCCGCAGATCGCCGGCAACGAAGCGATGAAACCGGCCTTGAGAATGGTCATGCCACGCTCTTGCACCAGATACACCGGGAACCAGGTCAGGAAGAAATAGGTGATGCCGTTGATGCAGTACTGGCCCAGATACACGCCCAGCATCATGCGGTTGGTCAGCAGCTGACGGATGTAATCCCACTTCGGACCGTCGGACTTCTTGCCCTTCTGATCCATGTCGACCATGCCGCCGTTATCAGCGATGTGCTTGAACTCGGCCTCGTTGACCCGTGGGTGTTCGCGCGGGCTGTAGATGACTTTCAGCCACACCAGCGAGAACACGATACCGAGGATACCCATGACGATGAACACGTGCTCCCAGCCGAAGCTGTAAACGATCCAGCCCATCAGCGGCGCGAACAGCACGGTGGCAAAGTATTGCGCCGAGTTGAAGATCGCCGAAGCGGTGCCGCGTTCAGCGGTCGGGAACCACGCCGCCACGATGCGCGCGTTGCCGGGGAACGACGGCGCTTCCGCCAGGCCCACCAGGAAACGCAGCATGAACAGCGCAACCACTGCCGTGGACATGCCGAATTCACCGACGAAGCCTTGCAGCACGGTGAACAGTGACCAGGTGAAAATGCTCAGGGCATAGACTTTTTTCGAGCCGAAGCGATCGAGCAGCCAGCCACCGGGAATTTGCCCGGCGACGTAGGCCCAACCGAATGCGGAGAAGATGTAGCCGAGGGTGACGGCGTCAATGCCAAGGTCCTTTTGCAGGCTGGAGCCGGCAATGGCGATCGTGGCACGGTCGGCGTAGTTGATCGTGGTCACCAGAAACAGCATGAGCAGGATCAAATAGCGGACGTGAGTCGGCTTGGAGGATTGCATGCAGATGTACTCCCACTGATTATTTTTATGCGGGGTGAAGCTTCTTTGGTCTTGCATTTATTCCCTGTAGGAGCTGCCGAAGGCTCGGGCCGCGATCGGACGATCTTTTGATCTTGATCTTAAAAACAGGATCAAAAGATCGCAGCCTTCGGCAGCTCCTACAGGGGTATTGCGTGTATCAGGAGCCTACGTAGGCGGTTTTCACCACGGTGTAGAACTCTTGTGCATAGCGGCCCTGCTCACGGGAGCCGTAGGACGAGCCTTTACGCCCGCCGAACGGTACGTGGTAATCCACACCGGCGGTCGGCAGGTTGACCATCACCATCCCGGCCTGGGAGTGGCGCTTGAAGTGGTTGGCGTATTTCAGCGAGGTGGTGGCGATGCCGGCCGACAAGCCGAATTCGGTGTCGTTGGCCATTGCCAGCGCAGCTTCGTAATCGGCGACACGAACAATGTTGGCCACCGGGCCGAAAATTTCTTCGCGGCTGATGCGCATCGACGCTTCACTGTCGGCAAACAAGGTTGGTGCGAGGAAGTAGCCTTCGGTATCGCAGGTCACCACACCACCGCCGCTGACCAGACGTGCACCTTCGGACTGGCCGATGTCGATGTACTTCATGTCCTGTTCAAGCTGCGCCTGGGAAACCACCGGACCGATGTCGGTGCCGGCTTTCAGCGCGTGGCCGACCTTGATCGACTTCATGCGCTCGGCCATCGCTTCAACGAACTTGTCGTGGATGCCAGCGGTGACGATCAGACGGCTCGACGCTGTGCAGCGCTGGCCGGTGGAGTAGAACGCGCTCTGCACCGACAGCTCGACCGCTTGCTTGAGGTCGGCGTCGTCGAGAATGATCTGCGGGTTCTTGCCGCCCATTTCCAGCTGCACCTTGGCCTGGCGCGAAACGCAGTTGACGGCGATCTGACGACCCACGCCCACCGAACCGGTGAAGCTGATGCCGTCGACTTTCGGGCTGTTGACCAACGCCTCGCCAACCACGCGACCGCTGCCCATTACCAGGTTGAACACACCGGCCGGGAAGCCCGCGCGGGAGATGATTTCCGCCAGCGCCCAGGCGCAGCCCGGCACCAGATCGGCAGGCTTGAGTACGACGCAGTTGCCGTAGGCCAGGGCCGGAGCAATTTTCCACGCCGGGATCGCAATCGGGAAGTTCCACGGCGTGATCAGACCGACCACGCCCAGCGCTTCACGGGTGACTTCGACGTTGACGCCCGGGCGTACCGACGGCACGTAGTCACCGGACAGGCGCAGGCATTCACCGGCGAAGAACTTGAAAATATTGCCGGCGCGGGTCACTTCACCGATCGCTTCCGGCAGGGTCTTGCCCTCTTCACGGGCCAACAGCGTGCCGAGCTCTTCGCGACGGGCGAGGATCTCGCTGCCGACTTTATCCAGCGAATCGTGACGGGCCTGAATGCCCGAAGTGGAGTACGCCGGGAACGCAGCGCGAGCAGCGTCGATTGCGGCGTTGACCTGGGTCAGGTCAGCCTTGGCGTAATCGCCGATGGTGTCGCTGAGTTCGGACGGGTTGATGTTGGCCGAGTAATCGGCACCGGCGACCCATTCGCCATTGATGTAGTTGTCGTAGCGTTTTGCAGTTGTCACAGGGCAGCCCTCAACTCTAAAAGCCTTCACGCAAAAAGCCGCTGATTGCTCAGCGGCCTCGCTTTTCTCGTTTATTGCGCGCCTTGCTTGTCGATCAGCGCGGCGAGCATTTCGTACTCTTCGCCGGTCAGGTCGGTCAGCGGCGCACGCACCGGACCTGCGTCATAGCCGGCGATTTTTGCACCTGCCTTGACGATGCTCACGGCGTAACCGGCCTTGCGGTTACGGATGTCCAGGTACGGCAGGAAGAAGTCGTCGATGATCTTGCCGACGGTGGCGTGATCTTCGCGGGCGATCGCATGGTAGAAGTCCATCGCGGTTTTCGGGATGAAGTTGAACACCGCCGAGGAGTAGACCGGCACGCCCAACGCCTTGTAGGCAGCGGCGTAGACTTCAGCGGTCGGCAGACCACCCAGGTAGCTGAAGCGATCACCGAGGCGGCGACGGATCGACACCATCAACTCGATATCGCCCAGGCCATCCTTGTAGCCGATCAGGTTCGGGCAGCGCTCGGCCAGACGTTCCAGCAGCGGCGCGTTGAGGCGGCAAACGTTGCGGTTGTAGACGACCACGCCGATCTTCACCGATTTGCACACGGCCTCAACGTGGGCGGCAACACCGTCCTGGCTCGCTTCGGTCAGGTAGTGCGGCAGCAGCAGCAGGCCTTTGGCGCCCAGACGCTCGGCTTCCTGAGCGTATTCGATGGCCTGGCGGGTCGAACCACCGACGCCGGCGAGGATCGGCACGCTGGTTGCGCAGGTGTCGACGGCAGTCTTGATGATTTCCGAGTATTCGCTGGCGGCCAGGGAGAAGAACTCACCGGTGCCGCCGGCGGCGAACAGAGCCGAAGCGCCATACGGAGCCAGCCATTCCAGGCGTTTGATGTAGCCCGCGCGATTGAAATCGCCTTGCGCGTTGAAATCGGTCACCGGGAAAGACAGCAGGCCGGCAGAGAGGATGGACTTCAGTTCTTGTGGATTCATTATTCGAACACCCTGGTAGCAACGTTTTATTGTGAGTGGACCGTTCAGCCTTCGCCGAAGTTGTAGGTCATCGTACAACTTAAAAAATAACCGTCAACTGCATTTCATCGTTGGCAGGGCTTTTTTGTCCGACAAAATCACTGCTTATGCTTCTGGAAATCGCTGGAAGGCCCGTCCTTGAAGCATTTTCTCGCGGAAATATCTGGTCTGGATTCGTTTAACTCTGAGAGGACCAGCGGCTCGTAAAGTACGTCGACTGCCACGAAGGATCGTGGCGGACCACTCAAAGGAAGCCGTTATGTCGATGCATTTTGCTGCCCCCACCCTGACCCACGCCGCCCCTGCGCAAGACGATTGCGTGACGCTTCAGCTCTCGCAATTGCCGGACATCCTCACCGTGCAGGTCCCGGACTCCAGCGATTTCGCAGCGAACTGGAGCGTCTACGCGATTCTCGGCAGCGATGGAGAAGAACCTGAATGGGAAGGTGATGAAGTGGACACTGGCGCCTGGGATGACGCCGAGGATGAAATGGAAAAGCTGTTCGACATCGAGGTGCAGCTGCCGAAAGAGGCGCTGCAACCGTACCTGAACCGCGAGGTGGAGCTGCGCTACAAGTTTCGGGATGAATCGAGTATGGAGCCGTATTCGCGGGCGTTGAGGTTGCGGGTTGAGGCGTGAGTGGTACGGCGTTAGAGGGCTGACCGTTGGTCGGGACTGGTATTTCTTACAGGTGCGAGGCTCTGGCAGTCCAGACATTAATAAGCGTGAGCTGCCTAGGGCTCGTTTCGACAACCAAAAGGATTTTGAAGATGACCGATAAACGCTACGCAATTCAAACTCTGCCTCCACCTGTACTTAAAGAAGCACTCGGTGGCGTCCTCTACGTGCACAACCTGATCGACCCGGCTCATGGGTTAGTACCTGTGCCCGAAGCAGCGGCGCAAGGAGACATAGTCACATTGACAGTGAGTAACTCAAACGACGCCGAGCAATGGTCAAATTCGGTGCCCCTGCCTTCACCACCGCTCCGCCCACAGCTGGAATTCAACATCCCGAAAGCAGTTTTTGAAAAAATGCTCAGTGCAGAGACCGACGCCACACTGAAATATTCCATCGAACGTTCCGGCAACGCACTGGTATCAGAGCCACTGAAAATTGAGCTCAAACACTGATACTACTTCATCCCTGCGCCTGCGCCTCTTCATGGGCCTGGCGCAGTCTTTCGCGGCTGTTCGTCAGGTGCAACCGCATTGCCGCACGCGCGGCATCGGAATCCTGGCGGGCGATCGCGTCGTAGATTTCTTCGTGCTCACGGCTCAGACGGCCCATGTAGTGCTGTTGATCATCATGAGCCAAACGCGCCGAGTTCAGCCGCGTACGCGGAATGATGCTGGTGCCCAGGTGGGTCATGATGTCGGTGAAATAGCGGTTACCGGTGGACAGGGCGATTTCCAGGTGGAAAGCGAAGTCCGACGACACCGCATCGCTGGCATGGGAGGCGCTTTCGTTCAAGGCATCGAGGGCGGCGCGCATGGTTGCCAGTTGTTCGGGGCTGCGGCGTTGCGCGGCGAGGCCAGCGGATTCGACTTCGAGGCTGATGCGCAATTCGAGGATCGCCAGCACGTCACGCAGGGTGACCACGGTGGCCGGATCGATACGGAAACCGCTCGGGCTCGGCGTGTCGAGGACGAAAGTGCCGATGCCGTGGCGGGTTTCCACCTGACCGGCGGCCTGCAGACGGGAAATCGCCTCGCGGACCACGGTGCGGCTGACGCCATGGGCTTCCATGATCGCCGACTCGGTGGGCAACTTGTCGCCACGCTTGAGCAGGCCATCACGGATCTGCTCGCTCAACACCGTCACCAGTTCCTGGGCGAGGCTGCGGCGCTTGCGGGGGAGGCGCGGGGTGTCGATCAGCTTTTCCATGGTCTGCATCTTGTCTCGAAAGTTCGGCTTGGCGCCATCATAGCTCAAGCGAGTTGTACGATCACCGGGCAGATCACATTACCCCACTGTGGGAGCGAGCCTGCTCGCGAAAGCGGTGGTTCAGACGACAGATTCGTCGACCGATATGGCCCCTTCGCGAGCAGGCTCGCTCCCACAGGTGAGTGTTCAGACAGTTATGGCCTGTTCGACCAGGCGACCGCTGTCGATCCGCACATGCCGCGGATGGAATCGTTTCAAACTGCTTCGGTGACCGACGCTGACGATGCTCAGACCCGGAATCTCGTCGATCAACGCCTGATACAACGTCGCCTCGTCTTCTTCATCCATCGCCGATGTAGCCTCGTCCATGTACAGCCATTGCGGTGCGTAAAGGAGCGCGCGGGCGAAGGCCAGGCGTTGTTGCTCGCCCGGTGAAAGCATGCGCTGCCAGTGATTGGCTTCATCCAGCCGCCCGACCAAATGTGGCAAGCGACAGGTTTCCAGCACCTGTGCATAACGCTCCGGCGCGTAGGTATCGCCCGGCTGTGGATAACTCAGCGCTTCACGCAATGTGCCGATCGGCAGATAAGGCTTCTGCGGCAAGAACAGATAACGCGCCGCCGGCAACCGAATATTGCCGTGCCCCGCCGGCCACAAATGTCCCATCGCCCGCAGCAGTGTCGACTTGCCGCTGCCGGAACGGCCGCTGAGCATCACTCGCTCGCCTGCTTCTACGGTCAGGTCGGCGCTGGTCAGCAAATGACGACCATCGGCCAGATCCAGGCCGAGGTTGTGCACCTGCAACTCACTGCCCTGATTCTGCACGTCGATGGCCGGGGTGCGTTGTTCGTTGTCGCTCATGGCCTGACGGAAACTCAGCAGACGATCACAGGTGGCGCGCCACGCGGCGAGATCCGAGTAGGCAGTGATGAACCAGCTGAAATTCTCCTGCACGTTGCCGAACGCCGAGTTGATTTGCATTAGCTCGCCCAGTTCGATCTTGCCGGACAGATAGCGCGGCGCGGCGACGACAAACGGGAAAATAATTGCGATCTGACCGTAACCGGAGGTGAAGAACGTCAGGCGCTTGGACACGCGCATGATGTCCCAGAAATTGTGCCAGACCAGCCCGAAGCGGTTGCTCAGGCGGCGGTTCTCATTCGGTTCGCCGTTGTACAAGGCGATGCTTTCCGCGTTCTCACGCACGCGCACCATGGAAAAACGCAGGTCTGCTTCGAAGCGTTGTTGCTTGTTGTTCAGACCGATCAGACGGCGACCGATCAAATGCGTCAGCCAACTGCCCACCGCTGCATACAACAGCGCGCACCAGAACATGTAGCCGGGAATCTCGATGCCGAACACTTCGATACTGCCCGACACGCCCCACAAAATGATCGAGAACGACACCAGACTGACAATCGTGCGCAGCAGCCCGAGGCCCAGACTCAGGGTGTTGGCAGTGTAAGTGTTGAGGTCTTCGGAAATCCGCTGGTCGGGGTTATCGGTATAACCGCCCTGCTCCAGCTGATAGTAATTCTTGTGGTCTAGCCAGCGCTTGAAGTGTTTTTCGGTCAGCCACGCCCGCCAGCGGATCGTCAGCATCTGCGTCAGATACAACCGATACACCGCGCCGAGAATCGCCACCGTCGCGATGCCGCAGAAATACAGGATCAACTGCCAGAACGCGGCTTCATCCTTTCTCTGCAAAGCGTTGTAGAAATCCTTGTACCAACTGTTGATCCACACCGAGATCGCTACGCTGAACAGCGTCAGCGCAATTACGGCAATCAGCAACGTCCAGGCCTTGCCCTTCTCTTCGCTGCGCCAGTAAGGCGTGGTCATCGCCCAGACTTTGCGAAAAAACTGCCCGCGCACAGCATCGTTGACCGCGGAATATTCAGCGTTCTGATTCATGGATAAGGCTCGATAGTAAAAAGAACGGACACGCGCCGATCATAGATGATCGGCGCGATTTATCGCGAGGGCTGGCGATAGTCGTTCAGCGCAGGTTCAGCGACGAACCGGACGCTTCTGCAATTTGCGCTGCAAGGTGCGGCGGTGCATGCCCAGCGCGCGGGCCGTGGCGGAAATATTGCCTTCGTGCTCGGTGAGCACGCGCTGGATGTGCTCCCATTGCAGACGATCGACCGACATCGGGTTTTCCGGCACCAGACTGTCGAGGTCGGCGTGCTCGGAAAGGAGCGCGGCCAGCACGTCGTCGGCATCGGCGGGCTTGCACAGGTAGTTGCAGGCGCCACGCTTGATCGCCTCCACCGCCGTGGCAATGCTCGAATAACCGGTGAGGATCACCACGCGCATTTCCGGATCGAGTTCCAGCAGCTTGGGCAGCAGAACCAGACCGGAATCACCGTCCATTTTCAGGTCCAGCGCTGCGTAATCAGGCAGATCGGCCTGGGCGATGGTCAGGCCTTCTTCAGCGGAACCGGCGGTGCTGACGCGAAAGCCGCGGCGGGCCATGGCGCGGGCCATGACGCGGGTGAAGGTCGCGTCGTCGTCGACCAGCAGCAGATGCGGCAGTTCTTCGCCTTCGACTTGGATTTCGTCACTCATGTTGGTCTCCTCGGGCGCCGTGGGGCAGGCGCAGCTCGGTG
>Ga0308168_1002625_pt1 | contig 14583 bp, 11 predicted proteins | sample PhyCR2_FD_202133 | JGI IMG/M metagenome (GOLD analysis project Ga0308168, IMG submission 202133) | Phyllosphere microbial communities from UC Gill Tract Community Farm, Albany, California, United States - DLSLRC.R2 | ecosystem: Host-associated > Plants > Phyllosphere > Unclassified | place: USA... | reverse complement strand
GCGGTTTACTGCCCGGTCCACCGCCTGAGGATTGAGATCGTTAATCAGACAGCGCTGCACCTTGCTGCGTTTTTCAGCCGGCAGGTTCAGGTAGTCGAGCACCTCATCCACCAGCAACTGCCCTTCATCATTACTGTTACAAGTATTTTTTGTGAAAAAATTTATTTTTATGATTTCCATGAAAAAAATTGGACTTCAGAGTTTTGGGGTTTTCATAAAAAAAGTGCCAAGAGCTGACTATTGCATATAGAACAATGTAAAATTCGTTTGACATGAGCCTTTCAAAATCAACTAATGAGCCTGTTATGAGCGATAAATCATAATTATTTAACATTCCATTATCCTTTAGCAACCAAAAACACTAGATAAAAGTCTGAAATTAACCTCTCTAGAATAATAACTTAGCTAAGTTACTTTATGGACATTAAGATTTTAGTTACCTTATTTAGTAATACTCCCTTGTCCTATCACAAAAATAATAGCTCACCTCGCTAAGTTGTGTTTCAGACAGATTAAATAGGACTTCCTTTGCATCCTTTCTTTTATACTTTCTTTTAACATCGATTGGTTTATTTAAACGGCCCTGCAACTTATTAATTGACCAACCTTTTTTTAGATGATAAATTGGATTAACAAAACCTTTATATCTGGATAACTTTTCCAACATATACTCCTCAGAAAAGACATATCTATGCCATAGCTCCATGACACTAATTTCATACTCTTTTTGATATTTGAAAATAAAAAGAGGTGAAATAATTTCAAGCGCTTTAAGTGAAAGCCATATAGGCTCCTTCTCCCCTGTATGACAGAAGTTACAACTCCACTGATAAATATTTTTTATATTCTCCAAAGAACATGGTAAATCTAAGCATTTCAAATAAATCAGCTCATTTAATATGTATGTAAAAGGAAAATCATATGATTTCACATTATCACCATTTAATGTCACCACATCAATACTTTCAAAGCCGATAATGCTTTTTATTTTATTTTCAAGTGACACTCTAATTTTAAATGGAATAGAATAGACATCGAAGACTTTACCTGCATGTTGTTCTATAGTTCTATATGTATTGGGAAGAACTGGAGATGCAGCCAAATGAAACAAAGCGTGCTCAGCTATCCTAGATTGACCATACGTGAATATCTGATTTCCTCCTAAGTAAAGCCCATTTTCTGTGGAGAATTGCTCAAGGTCAGCCAGGAAATGTTTCAACAAATCAACTTTATCATCTTGATGGAGATTTAAACCTAGTACATTATCGTTTTCCCTCAAATTCAAAATCTTTTCACTTTGCTCAAAAATAATATTTATTTGCGCTTCATTAGTAGAGCTAATTTTATTTTTTCTTGGAAAATTATTATTGTATTTACCATTAGGGTTAGTTTTCTTTAAAGTGGTAATATATCCATTTAATTTCACACTAAGTTCATTCCACAACTCATCCATTACTATATCCTTTTTAACCATCCTGTACACTGAACGCATCTATTTTATCAATCAAATAATCCAGCTGCAAAACACTTTTAATATTAGCATAAAGAATTATTTAGAAATTCACGCCTATTAATATTTATTAAACCTGTGAAAACATTATTCACTTAATTTTCATTTTCGTATAGAAGAAACATGCTAAAACAAGTGAGCTTTGTGAAATAAAGCTCACTGCGATAAAAATCAAAATTAATAAATTAGCTAGGATGCTACGTAAAGCCTATATGCCGCATCAATCAGTCTTAAAGCTCTATTCTTATCAGTCCCAGGATATTTTAATTGACGTAAGGCGTAGGAATATAAGCAAGCACTAACCTCTCTGTTACCGCGTTTCCTTGAATTAAGCCAATCTCTACAAAATCGGATTTCAGAAGCAATAGGGCAACCATCTAGATACTGCTCTATTGAATGCCAATTATCTAAATTCTCATCAGTGGGCCAGTCATACTTGACTGCATCTGGATGAAATAAGAAGCTACATTCTAATGTAAGAGGATCTAAAATACTGACCATTTCTCCAATATCACCATAATCAATAAGAGATGATGATTGATCTTTGGTGTTAATCAGTATATTTTCACCATGTAAATCACCATGTTGAACGGAATGTGAACAATTTACAGTATGATTTTCAAAATGAAACGCTGTATTAAGATTATATTTTTTTATTAAATCAAAGGCATTTTCATCTGATAATATTTGCTGGCGTATACTTTTTATAGAACAATTTTTCATAACTCGAGCATCATACCAAACATCAAGTATATTTCTCGTATTTAAGTATAAATCACTATTCATTACGCCGGCTTCAGAGGCACTGAAAAATGAATGATCATAAGTGTGAGCAAATCCATAGAATACAGCACCATTAGAAGCTGCCCCATGAACTATAAGATCTATGTATCGTGGAGTTGCTCCAGGTGACAACCTTGATATAAAAGTACGATAATTAGTTTCATCCTCATTAACTTTTTCATTTGGACCGCACTTAGACACCACTCTCAAAAAAACATGACCATACTCATTTGACAGTTCTAATCCATAGACTTTTGATGCTGATAGCCCTCCCCCTATAGCTTTTATTTTTGTAATGACGCTGCCATGTTTTTTACTAAATATCCTTAATAATCGATCATGTTCAATCGGAAGAGTAATGTTATCAGATTCAAAATTCAGTTCTACATTATATATATTGTCAAATTTTATTTTTAAACTTTCAACAATTTTAGAAAGCTCGTTTATATTTTCCTTTCTACAATGCTCAATTGTAGGACCTGCAACTCCGCTACCCCAAATGTCAGTAATAACCGATGAGGATAAGAATTGCCCAATCATATCAACTGTACTAGTTCCAGTCAGGATGAGGATTGGTGTTCCTTTGATATCGCTCACGCATTTCGCAAGCACTGCTAGGCCATTTTGGGGATCTTTATCAAATCCATTTTTTATTACTGAAAAATTCAAATCCAATGTAATATAGTCAAAAAAAACATTTTCACTCTCTAGAATTTCAAATGCCTCATCACGACAAGTAGCAAAAGTAATATCTATGTCATTGAATATGCGCTTAAACACGCTAGAAATATTATCCGATATATCAGGTTCATCTTCTACAATTAACAATTTAAAATTTCTATTTGACATTAAAAGTTACCCCATCGTAAATCTAACTTAGCTCCACCAGAAACGATATTAGCAAGAGATACAGAACCACCTAAGTTCTCAACTGCCTGCTGAATTATAGCCATACCAAATCCTGTATGATTGGCCTTATTGGTATTACCGATTTTAAAAGCAGCCTCTGGAGAACCTAGCAATCCGGTGCCAGTATCGATAATGCTTACCCAATTATCAACATCACTTGCTCCCCAACAAATCGTTAAATCTCTTTCACTAAAAGCGTGTGCGTTAATTGATTCAATGGCATTACGTATGCCATTCGCAAGTGCTAAGCCCAAAATGCGACGATCTGATTTAATTATGCAGGGCTGAATCCCCTCATATAAATATGAAATATTTTCACTATGCTCTTCAGCGATTATATCTCTAATTAACTGTGCCAAGTCAAACTCATGGCTTTCTGGCTTCTTAGCAGTGCGCCTAAGACTTTCAATCGCACCAAATATACGAAGCAGGCTATCAACGACTTTCCTTGAACTACTGCTATCGTATTCATGGATTTCATTAGCCAAATGTTCTTTTAACAAACCAATTTTAGGTGAAAGTTCATGGAGTATTGTCCCTGAGAATTCATTTATTGCTTCACGCTTTAAGAATCTAACTCTTGCTTTATCAGTCAAATCATCTGTTTCAGGAAAATTCTGTGAATCTGGAGACATGTGGTGTAGAGCTTTATCCAAAGCCATACGAACATGTCTCACTAACTCCTTGCTCCTCTGTTCCTCTAACTTAGAGCGAGCACTTGGAGTATTATTTTCTATAAAATATCTCGCTGCATCAAATCGTTCGTTGGCATCTGAAGATATCAAATTATCTAAAGCTTTTTTTAAATCATCTACCATAGAAGTCAGCCCTACGGTTAAATGCCTCTCTGCCACCTTCCATGACATTAGATATTGAACTCACGATATTAATATCATCAAGCCCCCCCTCTGCAATAACATATCCCCGAGTCCCATCAGAATTTAAATGAATAACAGTTTCGGCACCACCTAAAACTGGTACATTTGCATTGTGCGAAGAAACAATGATTTGCCCATCATTAGCGCGCCTAGTGATGGAAGAAATTAATGTTTCTACAATAAATGCATTATCAATATGATCTTCAGGCTGATCTACTACTAAGATGCTTTCCTTATGCTCTAAAATTATCGGTAGTATCACTGTACATCGCTGACCAGTAGAAAGCGCAGTAAAATCTTTATATTCAGAACCGTCTAATAACTCTAGTTTTATTTCATCTTCAAGCAGGACAGTGGCTATCTTATCAGTAGCTTGTTTGAGACTGTTGATTATCTTCAATGCTCGGTCTTTAGATATTGAAACAAGTGAAATAAAACCATCAATATCGTTAGACTCAAGAATTTTAATTAAAATAACAGGAGGAATTGATTCACTAATAATCGGTGCAATGTCATTGTATCTAATACCCCCCCCTTTCAATGCATTTATCAATACCTGTTGATAGTCATCTAATCTATTAGCGACTTCGATAGTTACTTTTATTTTAGGTTTCAATGCTTTATTCAAATCATTGCATTTGGCAACACGTAAGTCAGACCTCTGTTTTCGGAGATCACAAAGCCTTGTTAGAGAAAGGTCTCTTTTGTTTTTTAAATCCAATACTTTAATACTTTTATCAAAGTTGAGTTTTTTAATATTTTCAAGATTTAAGATAGATTGCTGAAGTGTTTGACGCTTCCTTGCTACCTCTCCTGCTCCTTCCTGTATTTTATCGATGTCAGAACGCAAGCCTTGTCCTTGTTTTGTTATATCTTGTATCTTAACTTGCAGTTCATTTAATTCAATTGATATATCATGTATGAAACTATCAAAAGCAGAGATTATCGAAGATATATGACCTCCTGCTATTTTTAATTCATTTACTATTCTAGCATCACTAGAAACTTCACTTGACACCCACGATTCTACTTCTTGTTTTTCAGCCATGAATGAGTTTAAGTTACGCTTTAATGAACTGATTTTTTCTATCTTTTTATTATTTTTTTCAACATTTTCATTTAATTTAAAGTAAACATCACTTAGTTTCTTTAAGTCATCAGATTTTAATTTTGCGACTTCAGATATTCCAGCTATTTTTTTTTCTTCTAACTCGATTAAAATCATTTGTTGTCTAAGCTGTGGTAGCATTAACAATTTGTCTTCGACATCATCAACACTCGATGATAATGATAGAATCTCTGATGCATAAGATTCTACAATAGCTATTTCTGCAAATTCTTGCTGGTGTAACGTATCTAGACCAGACAAAAAATCGTCAATGAGTTTCATTCGCCCAGAGGATGTTAGCCCAACATTTTCAATTTCTGTTTGGGAAAATATCAGTGGAGTTTTCAGATTGCGATCTATTGGAGGAGTAGGCTCACTATCACCAGTTCTCGTATAAGAAAAAGAGTCACTACCATTACATATGGTAACGGTTATTTGCCCATCATTAAGAACAGATTTGGCATGAGATATAGCTTTATTATTTGATTCAATGGTATGACCTTTAACATCTAAGCAGTACCGAATCAGTTCGATGAATGTAGACTTCCCGGTTCCTCGTGCACCAATAATCGTATTTAAACCATGTTTTAGAGATACATCTAAACCATCAAGAAAACCACCTTCAATTTGCACACGACTAATATATATATCATTCATAAAAGTTCTTCTTTCACAGGTTTATCCAGATAATAGGTAAATAACCTTATCGATGTTCAGTCAAAGCTGATAAATTCCATGTTTAAACACATTACATTTCCATGCTAATATATTGTCATTGAGCGAGAAAAAATAACAATTCATTTCTTATCTCCACGAAGTATTTGGATAATGTTATTTTTTTCATTTTCATTCAAATCTTGAAAAAGAGTCACCATCTCAGCACTTAGCTCATCTTCACAAAAAAAGTAACTCAGAGGAACATTCAGTATTGTTCCTATCTTACGTAATGTTTCAATATCAGGAACATGCCGACCTTTCTCGTAATGATTCATACGACCACTGGCTGATCCTTCATCCATTCCAGCCTTCACCCCCAAATCCTTTTGGGATATGCCGGCTTTTTTTCTGGCCTGCCTAAGGCGCTCTGGTATTGGGTTTTTTTGCAAATCTTTTTCATCACATAGCGTCTCAGTAGCTTAGATTGTCTAAGTTTCTCGCACTCCTGTATACTTAGCAATCCTAAGTATTAGTGTTAAGAGCTTTTGTAGATATGACCTGTAGGATTTCATTTAAGATCAGTAAAAAATTTGGTCGGGTTTTAGCCCAGATAAACCATAATAAAATTTCACGTAACCACTTGATTAATATAGCAATTAAAGAGATAGAATTGTCTAGAATACAGGCTACTGGATTGGTTGATCGTGGTGTTCATCAGTTGAAGATGCAAGGACTTGTCATCTCGAGTGGTAGTATCAAAAATATAATCTACAAATTTTCGTCAGAAGTCACAAATCCATCATTATTTCATCAAGCTAATGACGGTAACTGCATGCTTTCTTCAGAAAAGAAAGCATTAGAAAAAGATCTATTGCTGATTCGCTACGAACTGCAAGCTTACAGGGAGTTATTAGAAAAAATCCCACAAGAAAAGCTTAAAATCACGAAACTACAGAAAGATACTGCTGAAAAATTTAACCAGTTAAATGGTACAATTAGAGCAATTAACCAGCTGTTATCCATGTAGGGAAAGAAGGATGCCAACTAACTGGCATCCCATTCCAAACAATACTTTACCATGCGCAAGGACGATTATCTCCGGCACTTATTAATGTGATAGCCATATTTAAAGATGCACAACTCGTTATTGTTGCCGTTTTACCTGTTTTTTCTGCATCGCAATTTTTCGTGGAGCCTTACCTAAGCCTCTAAGCCCATTAAAACGGATATTATCGACCTGATTAATAAACACATGTAAACCATCAACCATAGGTTGCATAAACTGACCATACTTAATTTTTTTCTCAGAAATCGCTTCTAGCTGTGACTCCCAATGTGCCGTCATATCAGGCTTGGTCATGGCTTCTGGCAGAGAGAGTATCAACCTGCGGCCAATATCCGTGGCGTGAATTTCTTTGCCTTTTTTGGTCAAATAGTCACGCTTAAACAGTAACTCGATGATACCTGCTCGGGTTGCTTCTGTTCCCAGACCATCGGTCTCTCTCAGTACCTTTTTAATCGCCCTATCGGTCACGTATCTGGCAATGCCCGTCATGGCTGACAGTAAAGAGGCATCGGTAAAGTGGCGTGGCGGCGAGGTATTTTTTTCATCCAGCTTGCCATCAATACAGACGACGCTTTCGCCTTTGATAACTTCTGGCAATCTTACTGCTGAAAACTCGGGATCTTCAGATGATGATTTCCGCTCTGGTAATAATACCTTCCAGCCTTTATCAACCACCTCTTTTTGCCTGCTGATAAACAAGCCACCACCGACTTCAGTATCAATCTGCTTTTCCTGATATTGAAAAGGCGGATAGAACTGCATCAGATACTGTCTGGCGACCAGTTCATAGATGTTCTGCTCATCAAGCGACAGACGACTCGTATCAACCCCACGACTGGTCGGGATAATGGCATGGTGCGCACTGACCTTATCATCATTCCACGCCTTAGATTTGACTGACAGATCGGCAATTTCAACAGCTGTCGCCAGTCCTGGGACAGTTTTAACGATCGCTTGAGTGACTCTATGTGTATCGCCAAAGTGTCCGCTGGGTAGATAGCGACAATCTGAACGAGGATAGGTAATCAACTTATGCTTCTCATAGAGCTGCTGACAAACATCCAGCGTCTTCTGGGCATTGAGATTAAAACGTCTGGAAGCATCGATTTGCAGTGCGGACAAGTTATAGGGTAATGGTGGAGCTTGTTTCGCCCGTTCTTCAGTTACCGCAACCACAGTTCCTGGCTGGCCTGTTACCTTCTTCAATACGGTTTCAGCCAGCTTTTTCAGCACCAGTCGCCCCTCTTCATCCATATAGGGTTCACAGGCGGCACTCGGTTTCCATTTTGCCGTATAAATTTGGTCTTTATCGGTTTTAAGATCGATAAACACGTCATAGAAGGGTTTAGAGACAAAATTCTCGATTTCTAAATCACGATTAACGACCAAACCTAATACCGGCGTCTGTACCCGTCCTACAGACAGCACACCGTTATAACCCGATGACTGCCCTCGTAAGGTACATAAACGGGTCATATTGATGCCATAGAGCCAGTCAGCGCGTGCACGCGCTAATGCTGAAGTAGCCAGAGGGATAAAGTCGATATTGCGGCGTAGGTCATTTAACGCACGTTGGATAGCATCAGCGTTCATATCGTTAATTAAACAGCGCTTGGCTGCTTCACGCTTCTCTTTTGGGACACCGCAATAATTGATAATCTCATCAACCAGAATTTGCCCAACCCTATCGGGGTCGCCCATATTGACTAACACATCGGCTTCGTTAATCAGTTTTTTTATAACGTTAAATTGCTTCTGCGTGGCAGGTTTTACCGAGTGTTTCCATTCCACTGGCACAATTGGCAAATGTTCCCTACGCCATTTTTTAAATTCAGGATTATAGGCATCAGGCTCAGCCTGTTCGAGTAAATGGCCAATACACCAAGTCACCACATCGCCGTTGGCGGTTTTAATAAACCCGTCACCCTTTTGATGCGGTTTAGGCAGAACATCCGCAACCGCCCTGCCGACACTCGGTTTTTCAGCTATGTACAAAATCACTGACTTCTCCTGCTGCTTATATCAACAACCTTGAGTGCTGATACTTCCCTTTCCAGATCCTCGATCTTATCTAATGCTTCGAACAAAGAGAATTCTAACTGAGCATTTTTAGCAATAATCTTATCGCAGAAGGCTTTGACATCGTCTCGTTGAGACCTGTAACGCTCTTTTAACTCGTGTTCTTTGTCCCTTTGTACGCGCATTTTATCCACCGAGGCTTTACCTGACTCGATAGTAGACACTGCATTATCGAGCTTTCTTTCGTGAATAGCTCTTTTAGCTTTCTGGACAAACTCATCGTAATAGTAGATACCCCCCGAACTCAGACCCGCTTCCTGATTGATACGGCTCAGACTGACTCGCCCATCGTGGGGAGTCCGCTCCGGGACGCCGTTCAACAAACGTTCAAGTGCCCGTTCAAGCCTGATTATGGTCTGTTTACCTCGGTCAGAGAGCGTCTCTTCATCAATCATCAATAGGTATCCTTTTTATTAAAAGCAACATACTCAAGATGATGCTCTGATAAAACCTGTTCAATTGCCCTGATTTCGTAAAATAATTTCGAGGTAACATTCGGCATATCCAGCCCAAGAGATTCAATATCATTATATTTTATAATTAATTTTTCTCTGATATTAACGAGTGTTTTTGCCTTGTCTTTTGTGACAATTTTATACTGGCAAGTTGTCATATCACAAATTCGGTCACAATCTGGGTTGGTGCAGTATCCTCCAGGGTGTTCAACTATCGAAAGCCGACCATCCTGAACTTGCTTACGAATTTCTTCGCGATTTAAGTAGATACGCGTGTCACCCTCAGCCCTAAGGTTTTTAATTCTTTTCCCTTCATGACCAGCTAATGTTTCAGCTTCATTATAAATATGGTAAAAAACATCTGTCATATAGTTCTGGTTTTCACCCGCAATTTCATCCTGGAGATCTTGATCAATCATCATATCAACATAAGAAGCGATATTGGCCTGATTGGCATACCAGGATGTCATGGCTATATTCATATGCTTAAACTGATACTTAATATCTAGCAGAGAGGCCAACTTATTACGCACCAGATAAACAGCATAAGTCCGACGAAATGCATGGGGATGAACCTTCAACATTTGTCCAATTTTAAGCTCACCTTTTCTTGAGGGATTTAATAAGTCGAACTCTTGAACATCATCCTTTGTAGCACGATATCCAATGGATTTAACGAAGGTGTTAAGAGAATGAGCTAATGATTGTTTTCCAGCCTCAGGCCGATGTCCTCGCATATAGGGAAGCGTAACAAATAAGCTATCTACCTTTTCAAGAAAAGCATTTCTTTCATCATGATGTACTATTGAATCCGCTTTTTCTCGCCACTTTTCACGCGCAAAGCTAAATGCATCCCAAAGCAGTAAGATAGCTTTTTTAACACTCGGTATCGTCACCCATGAGGTGTGTCGTGCTACCCCTCCTGCATTAGGTTTGGTATCAAGACCATGCAAAACAGGAACAGTCATACCTGCATATTTCTTCTCTTGATAGGAATCAATATCAAAAGACTTTATCTCACCATCCCGACAGCCAGTAAATGCTGCAATCACGGTATAACAGGCTCCACGGAGCCAGGATAACCATGAGCCGCTATAGTCAAATTGAATATCAATGTTTTTTGGTAGCTGTTTAACATTCTTAAGTGCGTATCTTCTTGCAGAAATATTAGACTTATAGCGTTTTGATGATTCTAAATACTCAGACACATAATCATCATAGCATGAAGATATTTCATTTCTATAAGGATAATAAGTTTCAATAACGCTCAGTGCCTCACCATAATATTTAGACGCAATAGATTCTGGAATGCATACTGCTTGTGAGACTGATGCACCACTCACAGATAAATATAATGCTAGTTCTTCGTAGTTCTTTATCTCTCTGGTTATTACTTCTGCGTTATGTAAATGAGATAAAAAAACAAGATTATTCTTCCATGTTTTAAATTTTAAGCTTTTACTTTTGGCTTCAACTAATAACCGCCTAAAACTCTCATCATCATCAATAAAGTCATATGATACTCCATTACATCCAGTGATGCATTTTTCAAAAATAACAGCCCCCTCAATGATATTTTTAATAGCACTTTTTTTTGACTTTAAGCTATCATTAGATATCACCTTGTGAACTAGGTATTTTACTGTCGACTGGAACGTACCAGATAATCTGGAGAAAGAAACGTTAAAGCTTAATGACCATAAGTACCACTTATCAGAACCATAGTAGCTATATGGATTGCCTTCAGTGTCAAAAGAAACGATCAGATCATCATAAATATTATTGCTATCAATAAATTTCAGAACTTCTTTCATCAGTAAATACCCAGCATTAGTTCCAGGTCATTCGTATCCTGCCAAAGAGGATGCATTCCATCCAAGTATTTATCATAGGCTTCGTTGTATACCGCAGTGTGCTCCATTTTCATTCGCTCTATAATGACCTGAATAGTATTATTCACTTTGTTCAGTAAGTTTGACGGGCGGGAGTTAATCGCTGGCCTTGTTACAGACTCCAGAATCACATCGTTGAATGAGAGTAAAAGCCATATATCATCAACCTCTGCGACAATAGCGTGATGCTTGCATCCAAAACACTCAAGAAATTTATGACAAGCCACCGCATCATTGTGTTCAGCCAAGCCATTTTTAACCAGTACCTCTTTTACTTTTATCGCCTTATCTTTAAATGCTCCACCGCATCTTAAGCCATTGGTCATTTTTTTAAATTCTTTACCGGCTTCGCTCTCTTTAAGTGGGTCGTGGTACAGGAATGCACTCTCAGTGATGGCCTTATCTAACGGTTTTCCCAAGGCAGTCTGCTCTCGGATATACAGTGCGGAAGCCAGTGAGAACTCAGTGGTAACAGGGTTACCATCTGCATAATGTTTTGCTGCTGTTTCAACGGAATTATTCAGCCCCTGAGAAACAAAGAAAACACTCTCTGTAGCTCTCATAATTAATGAAGCTTTTGTCTTTCTAAATCGTTGACTACTCAATGCAGGTAAACCAAGATCAACAAACGTTTTATTCAAGATACTCATACTGCTATCCGTCATATATGATCTATTATTAACTGAGGGATTAGGATACAAGAAACCATCTTTATTATTATTTATTTTTTTGCTAACGCTAATCCAGCTCTCAAAAAAAACTCTTGCTTCCTTAGTAAAACCCACATCAATTTCATTGGTTCTACCTGACTGTCTTCCTTTTTTTGTGCTTAATTTATACGTTTTTCTATTAAGACCTTTAAATAGATCTTCGCTGAAGTCCGACAATCTTAACTTTAATAGCGATGATGCATTTGCACCTGTATAGAAACATGTCATAAAATAGGCCACCCTAACTAAGTCAGATAACCATACAGTATCACTATTTTTATATGAGACTGTTCTCTCTGTCGATGTCTTATTTTTATATTTATGATTACCTGCTAGATCTTTTAGTTCATAAAGAGGAAAAGCTTTAGGCTTAGTACCATTTTCGAGATGCGCAGCATAACAAATATATATAGCTTGCAATGCAGAAAAAAGCTCTTTAACTTCATCATCAGTATAAGGAGAAACACTCTGCGTATCTGCCGGAAAAGAAATAAACATGCTTTCACATTTTTTATATAGTTCATAGTCCATAGCTTTCAATAAAGCTTTAATGGAATTTTGACGACCGGATAATGTTTTCCCTTTACTTCCTTTATTATATGAGCTAACAAGATTTTTTATATACATTGATATCGTGTCAATGCAGAAAGCATTCTTGATTTTTTGTTCATCTGCCATTTTTAAGAAACGTATAGTTTCATTAAAAACATTTACTTTAGTCCGATCGGTTGCATCTAAACTGTGTATTGCATTACAAATACGTACTACAAGTGATTGTCGATTAGCATAAACAAAACCAGGTTTATCAATTTTAATATTTAAATAGTTGTCAGTAATAGGAATAGCAGGGCAATTTTCGTAGAGTAAACGCTCAAAATTTGCAGAGCGATCTTGATCTTTTATAAATTTGTCGCGTAAGCTAATATTAATTACTGTGTCAGTATTAATGTTCGATGTCGTTACTGTTTTGCGTTTATTCTCTTTTAAAAATGCCATAACTATTTATCACTCTTGAGAATAATATTTAATGCTTTCTCATGCACTTCATTAGCCGTCATTGTTTCTCCCTCACAGAATTTTAGGTAACCCAGTAAGGTCGCTCTACTTTTATGTCCCATCACCGATTGCAGGTAATCAAGCGCCTTTCCCTCTTTTAGCCCAGCATCCAGTAATTCCTTAAGCCTTTCCACTGCATAGGTTGAACGTAAGTTATGAAATTTATGACTAAAGTTGGGTAACTCTTTTCTGACCGCATTTCTTATTTCACCCCAGCGTGCATCCAGTGTTTTGGAAGCATAGGGTTTACCATTTTGGTTTAACAATAATGGCGGGTTATCTTTGTTTTCCGGATAAAGCTCTTCATATCTCTTTCTACGCTTAATATATCTGGATGAATTAATATAATCATACAGGGTCTGCATTAATTCAGTGTGGATCTCAGCAGTACGTATTGTTCCATTCTTGGTTTCAACACCTTGTCGGGGATCAAGCAGTAATCCCTCCGTATTGATAAGATATTTTTTCTTGAGCTGTTCAGTATCTGGTTTATAAATTTTCTTTGCTCTTAACGATATTATTTCAGTTCTTCTAAGACCAGAGTATCGGCTAAGATCAATAGCGAACTTACATTCCTCAGATAGTGGAACCTCATTACCCTCACCTGCACTGGTTGAAATACCTATACCACGAATTTTATATACAGACTCGACGACTTGCCATTCGTTATTGCTCAATGGAACAAGTTTTCGTGATAATCCAAAGTGTCGGGTATCACTGGGCAGTTTTAATCTTAAATCCGTGGTATCGACATGGATAAAATGATTTCTCATATATTCATGGGATGAATTTCTATGTAACCGTACTACTTCATATTTAAAGGGAGGATAGGCAAAAAAGTGCTCGCGAGCCAGATAGAATTTATAAAAATTAATCACCGATCCCATATAACTGTTAGCGGTACTGCGCGCCAATTCACCCTGTTTGAACATCTCTCGCAAATGCTTACGAAAGGCATAGGTGGGACGTAGCCTGATAGAGATTGGCATCTCATCCCAAGACATGCCAATCTCATTAAGAAAGGTAAAGTAATGCAGTAAAGCTTGAGCCTGGGTATTAACCTCTTTTTTACGCAAATTAGCTTTTAAATGAATCAGCCAATTATTGGCGACTCTGATACTGCCGCCATCTTCCATAAATAATAATGGGAGCTTGCCTAAATGCTGACCAGTACCTTCAAAGCGTATCGATATTTCGCCGGTGCCAGTATCAATTTCCCTTCTGATTTCCTGATCAAGTACTAAGTCAGGAAGTTCCCAAAGCACGATCCCCATAAAACTACCTGCCGGATGATTTCACGAATTCACAGATTATCTACGTAACAATCCAATTCAATGAAAACATTGTAACAGTACCCGATCCGGGTCACCGGCATGCACCACTTCATTCGCCTGCGCCAGCAAGCCCTCAACCACTTTCAGTTGCTTAGCGACCGAGGGACGCGGTTTTAGCTGCCATTTTTCCGGAATGATGGGTAAAT
>Ga0308168_1002623_pt1 | contig 14588 bp, 17 predicted proteins | sample PhyCR2_FD_202133 | JGI IMG/M metagenome (GOLD analysis project Ga0308168, IMG submission 202133) | Phyllosphere microbial communities from UC Gill Tract Community Farm, Albany, California, United States - DLSLRC.R2 | ecosystem: Host-associated > Plants > Phyllosphere > Unclassified | place: USA... | reverse complement strand
CGAAGTAGTAGTTGTCCTCTTCATCAACGATGGGCAGGACGCTGCGGCTGACCGAAACACGCGGGGTGTGAGGGTGTCCTGCCGCGGCCCACGCATCCCTGAACAGCTGGATCTGTTCGGCCTGGAGCTCATGGAAAGGAACGCCGGTGTCCTCGGTGAGCAGGGTGGAGCTCATCAGGTTCATGCCCAGTTCCGCGGCCCACACCGCTGTTTTCCTGGTGCCGGCACCCCACCAGATCCGTTCCGCCAGCCCCGGGGACTGCGGCTGGATGGGCAGGAGGCCGGTGGCACCGCCTGCGTACCGGGGATCGGCCTGGGCCATGCCGGCACCGGTGATGGCCTTGCGGAAAACGTCCGTGTGGCGCCGGGCCATGTCAGCGTCGGTCTCCCCCGGCTGCGGGCGGTAGCCAAAAGCCGACGCGCCTTCCAGGGCGGGCTCGGGTGAACCACGGCTGATGCCCAGCTGCAGCCTGCCACCGCTGATCAGGTCCGCAGCTGCAGCCTCCTCCGCCATATAAAGCGGATTTTCGTAGCGCATGTCAATGACGCCGGTACCGATCTCGATCCGGCTGGTGCGGGCGGCGATGGCGGAGAGGAGGGGAAACGGCGATGCCTGCTGGCGGGCGAAGTGGTGGACCCGGAAGAAGGCGCCATTCACTCCCAGCTCCTCAGCGGCAACCGCCAGGTCAATACCCTGGAGCAGGGCGTCCGCTGCTGTCCTGGTGCGGGAACCCTGGCCGGGGCCCCAGTGGCCGAATGAAAGGAATCCGATACGCTCCATACCTCCCCCAACTGCCCGGCCGGCGGCTGCATTCCCGGCTGGCATGATGGCTGCGTGGGCATTCCGGAGGACACCATCAACATTTTCAAGACCATTGTGCTGTTCGTGCTTGCCGCCGCCGCGGAAATCGGCGGTGCATGGCTGGTGTGGCAGGCCGTCCGTGAAGGGAAGGACTGGTGGTGGGCGGGGCTCGGGGTAATTGCGCTTGGCGTGTATGGCTTTGTGGCCACCCTCCAGCCGGATGCGCACTTCGGGAGGATCCTCGCTGCCTACGGCGGAGTGTTTGTGGCGGGTTCCTTGGCGTGGGGCGTGGCCTTTGACGGCTTCCACCCGGACCGGTGGGACATCGCCGGATCCCTGGTGTGCCTGCTGGGTGTTGCGGTGATTATGTTTGCCCCGCGGAGCGGGGGATAAAACAGCATGCTGGTGGTTAGGATCTAGCCACAACGAAAGGCGGGGCTGTGGAGCGGACAGACTACTGCGTTATCGGCGGCGGGATTGTGGGCCTGGCAACCGCCTACCAGCTGCTGCGGAAGCAGCCGGGAGCCTCGTTGGTCCTGCTGGAGGCCGCGGAGACGCTGGCATCCCACCAGACCGGCCACAACAGCGGGGTGATCCATTCCGGCATCTACTACGCCCCGGGCAGCTTGAAGGCGCGGTTCAGCAAGGCCGGGGCGCAGCAGACCAAGGACTTTTGCCGGGAGCACGGCATCAGGTACGCCGAGCCGGGCAAGCTGTTAGTGGCTACCTCGGAGGTGGAGCTGGCCCGGCTTGACAGCCTGGAGGAACGCGCTGCCATCCACGGACTGGACTGCGAACGCATCGACCAGCCAGAACTCAGCCGGCGCGAGCCCAACGTTGCAGGACTGGGCGCACTGTTCATTCCCAGCACCGGCATCGTGGACTACCGGGAGGTAGCCCGCAGGCTGGCGGAGCTCGTCACGGAGGCCGGCGGACGCGTCATGACGGGAGCCAGGGTGACCTCCATCGTGGAACATCCGGACCGCGTGGAGGTGGGAGCCGGACAGGAACGGTATTCCTGCCGCCGGCTGGTGGCCTGCGCCGGCCTGCAGTCGGACCGGCTGGCGGAGCTGGCCGGAATGGCCATCGACGTCCAGATCATTCCCTTCCGCGGTGAGTACTTTGAGCTGCCGACGGCCAAGTCGGACTACGTCCGCCACCTCATCTACCCCGTACCGGACCCCGAACTGCCCTTCCTGGGCGTGCACCTGACCCCAACCATCAGTGGCAGCATCACGGTGGGACCCAACGCGGTGCTGGGCCTGGCCCGCGAGGGGTATCCAAAGTTTTCCGTGGATCTGAAGGACGTGGCCCGCTACGTGCGCTTCCCCGGACTGTGGCACGTGGCCTGGTCCAACGCCGCCACCGCGGTGCGCGAAGCCAGGAACTCCTTGTTCAAAGGCAGTTACCTGCAGGAGTGCCGCAAATACGCTCCCGGCCTGGCCAAGGCGGACCTGCTGCCGTACGAGGCCGGCATCAGGGCACAGGCCGTGCGCCGTGACGGGACGCTCCTCCATGATTTCCTGCTGGCGGAGACGGACCGGATGATCCACGTGCTGAACGCGCCGTCACCCGCCGCCACCGCTGCCCTGCCAATCGGTGAACATTTGGCAGACAAGGCCGCGCTCCGGCCGGCAGCCTGAAGATGGAAGCCTCTCCGCTTGATTGGGGGGCCAAACGGAGAGGCTGGAACCAAACTAATAGCAAGCATGCTTAGTTTCCAAATCGGCTGTCCGGCTGCACCATGCACACACGGCTAAACTGGCCCGGTGATCAACAGTGAGCAGCCGTCCGGTCAGGCGGTCCCGCCGTCGCGCGGAAGAATCGCGGAACGGCTGCTGCCCGGAGGTGAGGAACCGGACCCCCGTTTCACCCTTGCCAACGAGCGCACCTTCCTGGCCTGGATCCGCACGTCCCTTGCGCTGCTGGCGGGCGGCATCGCCATCGAGGCGTTCACGTCCGGCCTCTTCATCGAACCTGTCCGCAAAGGCCTGGCGGTCCTTCTACTGCTGCTGGGCATGATGCTGAGTGGTGGGGCGGCGGTGCGCTGGCTCCGGGTGGAACGGAGCATGCGCAGCAAAGCCCCGCTGCCGCTGCCGCTGTTTGTGCCCCTGTTGGCCGGGGCAGGCGCGCTGGCTGCCGCCGTCGTTCTGGTCTTTATCCTCTGGCGCTGATTCCGTGCCGTCCCGCGCACCCGCACCCCATGGCGATCCCGGGCTCCAGCCGGAGCGGACGGCCCTTGCGTGGGGCCGGACCATGCTGGCGCTGGTAACCGCGAGCGCCTTCTTCCTGCGCTGGCTTCCCACGTACGGGGCGCCCATCCTGATGCTGCCGGTGGTTTCGGGGGGCGCTGCCCTTGCCATCTACCTCACCCAGCGCCGCCGGTACCGGGAGAGGTCCCATGGGCTGGCCGGTGAGAGCATCGAAGCGGACCTGCCCGCGGTGCTGTGGACCGCAGTGGCTGGAGTCGCGCTGGGCGTGCTGGGCATCGTTGTGGTCCTGGCCAGTTGAAGATGCCGGCCAGCAAGCAGTCCTAGAACATGGGCAGGACGAAGCCTGCCAGCAGTGCCACCGAGCCGATCGCGGTCAGGCAGCGGCCCAGGACCGAGGCCGTCCTGCCGGCCTCCTCAGGCCGGGTGGTCTGCCACTGCGTGGGGCGCTTGGGGTGGTAATAGATGGGCAGGGTCTCCCCCACGGCCATGTCCCTGATGTCGTACGGGGACATCGGAGCGTTGTGCACCTGGTGCTTCCGGTCGAACCAGCGGAACCCCACCCCTGTGGAATCGGAGTAGACCACGGCTTCGGCTACATCCCAGGGGTGCACGTAGCGGCGGAGGAACCCGGTGTAGAAGAGCAGTCCCAGCCCCGCAGGCAGGCACAACCAGGTGAGCACTTCCAGGATGGGACCTGCCATATCGAGCGCAGTGGGCATGAAATTGATGGTACAGCGCGGGGACTGGTGGCTTCAGCAGCTGATACGTACGCTGAAGGGGACCGGACCGGAGTAAGGGGAAACCATGAATGATCAGGACATTTTGACGCACATCCAGGCCCTGGTGGAGGAGGAGCACTCGCTGCGGGAGGGTTCTGAAGGCGGCCAGCCGGACCCCGCGCGGCTGAAGTACGTGGAAGAGAGCCTGGACCAGTGCTGGGACCTGCTGCGCCAGCGCCGCGCCAAGAAGGACTCAGGCGAGAACCCAGACGACGCCGAAGCCCGACCCATCAGCGAGGTTGAGGGCTACCGGCAGTAAGTCCGCCTCACCGCGTTAATCTGGGTGTCCGGGCCCCTGGCCCGGACACCCGTTTCCGTTACCAACAGATTGAGCTCCCCATGCGTATCGCAGTAGCGCAGATCATCAGCGGCGCCGACACCGCCGCCAACCTTGAGCTGGTGTGGGACTACGCTGCCCAGGCAAAGAACGCCGGCGCGCAGTTGGTGGTCTTCCCGGAGGCAACCATGCGTGCCTTCGGCCACTCCCTGAAGGACATCGCCGAACCCGTTGACGGCCCGTGGGCCAGCGAGGTCCGCAGGATGGCGCGGGAGCTGGAGATCACGGTCGTGGCCGGCATGTTCACTCCGGGCCAGGACGGCCGGGTCCGCAATACGCTGCTGGTCACCGGTCCCGGAGTGGAGGCCTCCTACGACAAGGTCCACCTTTTCGACGCCTTCGGCTTCACGGAGTCAAAAACAGTGGATGCGGGGGAAGCACCCGTGACCTTCGAGTTGGACGGAACGGTCTTCGGCCTGGCCACGTGCTACGACGTCCGCTTTCCGGGCTTGTTCACGGCCAACGCCAACGCAGGAGCGCAGGTGAACATCGTCTGCGCGTCCTGGGGCGCAGGTCCGGGCAAGGCCGAACAATGGGACCTCCTGGTGCGCGCCCGGGCGCTGGACAGCACCACCTTCGTGGTCGCATGCGGCCAGGGCGACCCCCAGGCCATCGGCGCGGGCCCGGCAGGAACGGCACCCACCGGAATCGGGCACAGCGCCGTCGTCACCCCCTTGGGCAAGGCGGTGGTGGCGTTGGGGGGCAAGCCGGAACTCGCCGTCGTCGATATCGATCCCTCAACTGTGGACGGCGTCCGCGCCAAGCTGCCGGTCCTGGCCAACGCCCGCAAGTTCTGACATGGGTGAGGTGCCGTTCATGGCCCCGAAACAGAAGCCAAAAGTGCGTGCGACGCCGGTTCTCACCCCCGGCGGCCCGTTTGGCCCGCCGCTACGGGGAACTGGAGGGGTAAAGGCCTTTTGCGCCCACCCAGAGCGGAGGAGCTGTTTACATTCCCGAAACATAGCTGACACGTGAACTTCACGCCGGAGCGATTTGTGTAACGTGGGCGCAACTTTAAGCGGCATTGGCTGAAACACGCTGCGCCAAAAATGGATCCCGGGGGAAATGCTCCGGGGCCAACCAGGTCCCGCACCAAGATCACGTTGCGAAGGGACCCACCGGTGGAAATCACTGCCCAACACGTCTGGCTGATGATTTCGGCCGCAATGGTACTGCTGATGACGCCCGGGCTTGGCCTCTTCTACGGCGGCATGACCCGCGCCAAGGCGGCCCTCAACATGATCATGATGAGCTTCATCTCGGCAGGGATTGTTGGCGTGGTGTGGGTCCTCTGGGGTTACTCGATGACTACCGGCAACGGCTTCCTTGGGCTGTTCGGCAATCCCTTCACCAGCTTCGGGCTGCAGGACCTGATGGGTTCCCCCGACCTGCTCAAGGCCGGCTACAGCGCCACCTTCGCCATCATCACCGTGGCCCTGATCAGCGGGGCCATCGCCGACCGCGCCAAGTTCAGCGCCTGGGCACTGTTTGTGCCGGTATGGATCACGGTGATCTATTGCCCGCTTGCCTACATGATCTGGGGCGGCGGATTGATGAGTGCCGGCGGCGCTGTCACCCGGATCTTCGGCCAGGTCATCGACTTCGCCGGCGGCGCCGTCGTCGAAATCAGCTCGGGCACGGCAGCCCTGGTGCTCGCCGTCATCGTGGGCCAGCGCCACGGATTCGCCAAGGACCCCAACCACCGCCCCCACAACATCCCCTTCATCATGCTGGGCGCGGCCATCCTCTGGTTTGGCTGGTTCGGTTTCAACGGCGGTGCGGCCACCAGCGTGGAACAGGCCGGCCTCATTTGGATCAACACCCTGGTAGCCCCTTCTGCGGCAATGCTGAGCTGGCTGGTCACCGAAAAGATCCGCCACGGACACCCCACCTCCCTGGGCGCGGCCTCCGGCGTTGTGGCCGGCCTGGTGGCAATCACCCCGTCCTGCGCCAACATCAGCCCAGTGGCAGCAATCGGCCTGGGCCTGGTGGCGGGAGCCGCGTGCTGCGTCTTCGTGGACCTCAAATACCGCTTCGGCCTGGACGACTCGCTGGACGTGGTGGGCGTCCACCTCGGCGCCGGCCTCATCGGCACCCTGGCACTCGGCTTCATCGCCCTGCCCGTAGACGGCAAGGGCGGCGGACTCTTCTACGGCGGCGGTGCCCAGCAGCTCATCGCCCAGGCAGCCGCCGTCGTCATCACCTTGCTCCTGTCCGGCATCGGGACGGCGGTTATCGCCGGGATCATCAATAAGGCCGTGGGCTTCCGCGTCAGCCACGAGGCAGAAACTGCCGGCGTGGACCTGTCCGAGCACGCCGAGACCGCCTACGCGTTCGGGGAGATGGGCTCTGGATTCAGCAGCCTGGGCCACATGCTGGGGCACCACGGAACTGCTCCTGCCGCTGTCCCCGCGGATCGGCGCGCGAAGGAAGATTCCTTCGCGTAGCTGCTAGTCCGCGAGGATCTTGTAGAGCGCGCGCCGCGTTTCGTCCATTTTCTCAATGGCGGCGGCCCGCTGTTCCTCCGACACTCCGCTGCGGAACTGGTGAATGGCCCCCATGAGCTTGCCAATGCTCTGGTGGAAGTCCCGGTCAGCACTGTCCGGCTCGGCGTTCCAGGCGTTCTCCATTTCCTCCGCATGCTCCGCCACGTAGGCCTTGCCCGCGTCGGTCAGGGCAAACTCAGTTCCCCGGCCCTCGCTGAGGGCCTCGATCAGGCCTTCGTCCACCAGTTGCTGCAGTGTGGGATAGATCGATCCGGGGCTGGGGCGCCACATCCCGCCGGTCTTTGCGGCGATGGTCTTGATCAGTCCGTAACCATTCGAGGGCGCCTCCGCCAGCAGCGAGAGGATCGCCGCGCGGACATCACCCCGGCTGGCCCGCCGGCCGCCCCGCCCGAAGCCGGGACCAAAACCCGGGCCAAAGCCTGGCCCAAAACCGGGACCGAATCCTGGGCCAAACCCCGGGCCAAAACCAGGACCCCTGTGCCCGTGCGGACCTTTGTGGCCCCTTCCCCGCTCGAAGCGTCCCCGGCCGAACCCAGGACCGGGATTTTTGTCATCAAACATGCCGTTCATGGTGGCATCGTCCTTCCGTTGATAGATAGTCGCTCTAACTTCAGCGATATTTAAAAGATATATCGGTAACTATCGCCCGTCAACGGTTGGACGTGACCAAATCCTGACCTTTCCGCCTCTGTTTCCGTCCTTGGCGTGAGCGTATTCTGGTCCCACCTCCGAGCACGAGGGCTGAGGAATGGCGAAGAAGCGGAAGCGCAGGCAGGGTTTCAACGCGGCCTTGGGAAGGATCCTGGGGTTCCTGGCAGCCAGTGTCATGTGCGGCGTCCTGGTGGCGAGCCTGGTGGTTCCTGCCGTCGCCGCAGCGGGGATGGGGGTTAGCTCCTCCATTGATTTCTTCGAAAAGCTGCCCTCGGAGCTCACGGTGCAGCCGCCGTCGCAGGCCACGAAGGTCCTGACCGCGGACGGGCAGACAATCGCCACGTTCTATGCGGAAAACCGGGTGCAGGTGCCGCTGGACCAGATGTCGCCCTTCATCAAGGACGGCATCATCGCCATCGAGGACAGCCGGTTCTATGAGCACGCCGGCGTGGATCCGCAGGGGATACTGCGTGCCCTGGTGTCCAACCTGACCAAGGGCGGCGAGCAGGGCGCGTCCACCATCACGCAGCAGTACGTGACCAACGTCCTGAACGAGGCCCAACTCTCCCAGGACCGGCCGGACGCGGTGGTCCTGAACGGGCAAAAGAACCTCGGCGACAAGCTGCGGGAAATGAAGCTCGCCGTCACCCTGGAAAAAAAATACAGCAAGGACCAGATCCTTGAGGGCTACCTCAACATCGTGTTCTTCAGCAGCAACGCGTACGGCATTGAAGCTGCAGCCCGCCACTTCTTCAGCACTACGGCGAAAGACCTCACGCTCCCCCAGGCGGCCTTGCTGGCCGGCGTGGTCAACAGCCCCACCCTGTACAACCCGGCCACCAACCCGGACAAGTCCATCGTGCGGCGGAACCAGGTCCTGGGCGAGATGCTGCGGCTGGGCAAGATCACCCAGGCCCAGCACGACGAAGCCGTGGCCACGCCCATCCAGTTGAAGATCAGCCCCCAGCAGCAGGGCTGCGCCAATGCCACCATGGCTCCTTACTTCTGCGACTACATTTCCCACCTGATCCTGAATAATCCCGCGTATGGCCCAACCGAAGCTGAACGCGAGCGGCGGCTCTACCGCGGCGGCCTGACCATCGTCACCACCCTGGACAGCCGGCTCCAGGCCGCTGCCCAAGCACAGGTGGATGGAACAGCAGGAGCGAACCCGGACCATTGGGCGGCATCGCTGGTCAGCATCCAGCCCGGCAGCGGCAAGATCCTGGCAATGGCCCAAAACACGGTTTTCCTTCCGCAGCCCGGAAAGTTCGATACCAACCTGAACTTCAACGTGGATGCCAGGGACGCTCAGGGGAATGACCTTAACGGTGCCGGCGGGTTCCAGCCGGGATCCACCATGAAGCCCTTCACGTTTGCCGAGTGGCTGAACGAGGGCAAGACGCTCACCGCCGAAGTGGACGCTTCACGTCGCGTCTATCCGCTGGGGTTCCCTTGGAGGGACAGCTGCGGGAAGGTTCTTGGGGCCTACAGCACAGCCCAGGCAAACCCGGCCCTTGGCGCTGCCGATGACCTGCAGAATGCCGAAGACGGGTTCTACCGGCCCATGCCCGTCAACTACGGCCTCTACAACTCCATCAACACCGCCACCTTCGCTTCCGCTTCCCAGCTGGATTTCTGCGGCATCCAGAAGATGGTGGATGCCGTGGGCCTGCACAGCGGCCTGGACAGCTCGCCTGTCAACATGCACCAGCTGGGCAACCTGCTGGGCGGCACGGGCGTCGCTCCCCTCACGCTGGCAAACGCCTTTGCCACCTTTGCCACGGAGGGCCAGTTCTGTGCACCGATCGCACTGGTGGAGATCAAGGATGCTGCCGGAGCCAAGCTGCCGGCCCAGGCGCCGGACTGCCATGGTGCGGTCAAACCGGACGTGGCCCGGGGTGTTAACTCCGTGCTGCAGGATGTCCTGAAGAAGGGCTCGGGCGTCTGGATCAACCCCAAAGTGCAGGACAAGGTTCCCACGGCAGCCAAGACCGGAACTTCCAACAACAACGGCTCCACCTGGGTGGTGGGGTACACCACCGGCCTGGTGACGGCATCTTTCTTTGGTGATGCACTGGAAGGCCAAAAACGGGCAGGCCAGAACGTGACCATCAACGGCACCTTCTACCCGCGCTTGGACGGGTACATGATTGCTGGACCTCAATGGGCTAACTACATGCTCAAGGTGGCGCCGCTCTACCCGGCAGGCCCATTCGCACCGCCTCCCGCTTCGATGATCGGGCCAAACCCCAATTACAAACCATAGGTTCGGACACCCGCCAGGGGCACTGCCGCCGTCGTGCTCCTCTGGCACCATGGGTGGCGTGACGATCCTCGAAACTGAGCGGCTCATCCTGCGCCCGTGGGAGCCCGAAGACGCGGCCTTCGTACTTGACCTCTACTCGCGTTGGGAGGTGCAGCGATTCATCGGCACCAAGCCGCGGGTCATGACCAGCATGGCCGAGGCCTCGGAACTGATCGACAGATGGCGCGGAATTGACCACCCCGTCCACGCGATTTGGGCCGTCCAACTCAAGGCCCAGGCTGAGTCCGCCCGACCGGAGCCAGTCCAACAAAGAACTGACAAGCCCCAACTCGCCGGAACGCTGCTCCTCAAGTCCATCCCGGCGTCGGGAAGTGAATTGCCGCTCCAGCCTTCGGGTGACACGGAGATCGGATGGCATTTCCACCCGGACCACTGGGGAAACGGCTACGCCACCGAGGCGGCCCAAGTGGTCCTCGGGCATGCCTTTGCACGCGGCCTGCCACGGGTTCTTGCGGTCACGAATCCCGCGAATGCAGCGTCGCAGCAGGTGTGCACCAGGATCGGGCTGAGCCACCGTGGCCAGACAGGCAAGTACTACAACGCCGTATGCGAGCTCTTCGAGGGCATCAACCCGAATTCCTAGCCGCTCCCCTTCCAGAGCCGCTTCCACCAGGAGCGCTCGGGCTCCGGCTCGGCAGGAGTTTCCTCCACGCGGGCGGCACGCCGCCCGCGCCAGCGCTGCACTTCCTCCTCGACGTCGCGGGTTTTGGTGATCACAGGCGGCCCGCCCTGCAGCTGGCGGCGGGCATCGATGACCCGCCGGTTGAAGTCCTGCAGGACGTCCCGGACCTGCTGCTCCGTGTACTGGGCGTCCAGCTTTGAGTCGAGTTCGGCGTCCTCGGTGCGGAGCAGGATGGCGGCCGGGCCCAGGCCGCTGATGTTCTCGCGCTGGATCAGCCCCTTGACCCACCAGTCGGGGTCATAGCTTTCACCCAGGCCGGGAATCGGCTTGCCCGCGTACTTGAGGTTGTCGAACTTGCCCTGCGCCATGGCGTCTCGGACCAGGTATTCTGCGCGGGCCGCGTCGCTGACCTTCCTGCGCTTCTCCCGCTCCTGGGCGTCGAGGGCATCCAGGGCGGCTTCCTCCTCCGCACTGATGCCGGCGCCGCGGTATGAACGCATGTCAGCCGCCCGCTCCAGCCGCTTCCGGAAATCCCCTGCGCCGCCGCTCATTGCCCCACCGCCTGCCCTCGCCCAATCCTCAACTTCCAGTATTCAGCGGGCGGCTGGCACGTTCAACGCCCAAGATGAACGGACGACGGCGGGACGTCCCGCCGTCGTCCGCTCACCCTGGCGCCTGGCACCGGCTGGTGGCAGTGCCATGAATTCAGGCGTTGGCGTGCTCGGCCAGTATGCCGTCGATCTGGCCGACGGCTTCCTTGAGGCCCTCCTCCATACCCATCTGCATCATCTGATCCAGCTGTTCCTCGGACTCGAACCTGGACAGGATGGTCATGCGCGTCCGCTCAGCCAGAGGTTCCAGGGTCACCGTGGCGTGGCTGACGCCGAACTCCCCTGTCGGGTTACCGTCACTGTCCGCGAAGCCGTCGTTGAATTCCAGCTGCCGCGGCGCCTCGATGGCAGTGAATTCCCACCAACCGTGGAACTTTTCCCCCTCGGGACTTGTCATGTAGTACTTGGCCCTGCCGCCAGGCACGAAGTCGTGGTGATGGAAAGTGGCGGGATAGGTGGGCGGGCCCCACCAGCGCTCCAGCTGCCGCGGGTCCTCGAAAAGCTGCCAGACGCGTTCGACTCCGGCATCGAACTCGGCAACAACGGTGAGGCTCAGGGCCTCGGGATTCTTTTCCGTACTGATGACTGTCATGGCAATGCCGTCCTAACCTTCAGCGAGAATGTCTGCCATCGTGGCGGCGCGCTGCCGCCAGACCTGTTCATATTCGTCGAGCAGCCGCCGGGCCTTTTGAAGTCCTTCATGATTGCCGCGCACGATCTGCTCCCTTCCGCGCTTTTCCTTGCTGACCAAGGAGGCGCGCTCCAACACCGCCACATGCTTTTGTACGGCGGCAAAACTCATGGCGTAGAGGGCTGCCAAGCCGGAGACGGAGTACTCGCCCACGGTGACCCGGCGGACAATGTCCCGCCGGGTGGAATCCGCGAACGCCTGGAAGAGGCGGTCCACTTCGGTCTCACTGAGCTGATCTACAACCATTTGGTTGTAGGTTAGTCCCGCCAGGTGCTGGCGTCAATGGTTTTTTGATGGGACATGTCGCTGCCAGCAAGACGGAGGGCAGTGCCGGTATCTTTGGGGCACATGAGCATCTTCCTAGTTGGGGCGGGCCCGGATCCGGAGGCCTTTCCGGGCGTCTTTGCTGCGTTCGCGGATGAGGTCCGGCAGCACACCGGGCAGGGCCGGACTTCCCGCATTGCCGTTGCAGTGCACGGTGCGGGAGTCAGCCTGCAGGATCTGGCGGCCGCTTACACAGAACCCCTTCAGGCCCGGATCGGGTGCGAAATAGTGGTTGTGCCGCTGGCCCCTCGTTCACCTGCGGATCCGGCCCGGTTTGAGGGAGTCGACGGCGTGGTGGTGGGTGGCGGACTGACACCCGGTTACTGGGAAGGCCTCCATCCCGCGGCCGGCGCCATTTTCAAACTCGTCTCTGCGGGCGTTCCCTACTTGGGATTCTCCGCCGGAGCCATGGTGGCGCCGGGCCTGGCCCTGATCGGCGGTTACCGGATCAACGGAGTTGAGGTCTGCGGGGAGGAATGCTCCGAAGGCCTGGATTCCGTGGATGTCCGTGAGGGCCTGGGCCTGGTCCCGTTCACCGTGGATGTCCACGCCGCCCAGGCCGGCACGTTGAGCCGGGCAGTTGGTGCCGTGGCGGCCGGGCTGGCGGAGCGGGCAGTTGCCATCGACGAGAACACGGCAGTGGTGGTGGAATCAGCCGGCGTCGTGGACTACAAGGTCATGGGAACCGGCAATTGCTGGGACATCCGCGGCACCGGCGCTGCCACGGCGGTCTCCGTCAGGACAGGCGGGTGAGCTGGGCGGTATCCACCCGGCTATCCGAGTGAGGCGGGCTATCCGTCGAAGTGCGTCCTGGCAGTGCTGCCCGACAACTGCTCGATCAGCTCGCTGGCCACATCCCGGAGTTTCCGGTTGCGGTTGCTGGAGACCTTGGTGAGGATTTCCATCGCTTCTTCCTGGGAACACCGGTTCTGCGCCATGATCACCCCGCAGGCCAGGTTGATGGCGGTACGGCTTTGCATTGCCGCTTCGAGGTCGTCGGCCCTGTTCTGCGCGTTGTTAATTCGAACGGAAAGATTCAGGGTGTTGTGGGCGGCAGCGGCGAAACCTACGGCCTTGTCATAGACGTCAGCGGTGAACACGCCGGGCTTCGTGGCAAAGAAGTTCAGGGCAGCACTGGCGTCGCCGGTGATCTCCAGCGGCACGCCCAAAGTGCTGCGCACACCGTGCCCAGCCAGCTTCTGGTTCAGCGTTTGCCAGCGCGGATCCCTGTCCACGTCATCGATGATTACCGGGGCCATCTCCCTGAGCGCCCGAACGCAGGGGCCGTCGCCCAACTCCTGCTCGATATGGTCAAGTTCGATAGCCCGGGCACTGCTGCCGGCAGCAGTTGCAGGCCGGCGTTTTATCTTCAAGGTGACTGCACATTCGATGGTGTCCCCGGAAGCCTCAGACACCGCGGCGGCGGCGAGGCGCGACAGGCCGGAAAGGAACTCAACCCCGTTCTCCGAGCCCACCAGAATGCTCTGAAGTTCCTGCACAGATCTATGCTCCGATGAACTCGACATTCGTCAAGCTTACGTGAGTTCACGCGGCAGGGGGCTGCTCCTGCCCGGCGAACCTGAAGCGAATAAGTTCCTGTATCAGAAACCCGCCAAGGCGCGTAGTGTCAAAGGTAGGAGATTTCGGGATGGGGGACACGGTCCAGGGGTTGAATATACGGGCCGTCCCGCGCCAAGAGCGGCGGCCGCTAGCCGGGACTTTCAGGCGTAACCAGGATCGAGGCCTATGGCCACCAACCATCCACCAACAGCCACCGAAGGGCACCAGAGCCTTCTGCTTGAAGATGCCTTCGTCCGCGTCGGCGCATTGCTGCCCTTGTCCTCGCCGAGGGCAGCGGCAGTTGCCGCGCCCGCAACCGGAGCGCACTCGTGAACGCGGACTGGACCGGCGGCCCGGACAGCCTGCTGGAAGCCGACGAACAGCGGCGGGCAGTTGCCAAACGCTTCCAAGACAGCGAGGTCCCGCTGATCAAACTGTGGACCTACTACTATGGCCTCGGCGGCGACGCCGACGAGATCTCACTGGATGCCTACCTAAATGAGGCCCTGCACCTGCCAGCCGCCCAGGTGGGGCTAATTTCCACTGCCATGAGGGAATTGTTTGCAGGTGGAGAGGAGTGAGTGAGGAATACCCGGCCCAGGAACCGGAGGGACCGCCTCCGGACGCAACGGAACTGACACTTCAGCAGCTGGTACTGGAAAGCCAGGACATCAGGGTTTTCCTCACGGAACTGGCAGTTCTGGCCAGTTCGCGCTTGTCCAGTGCCGGGAACACCATCCACAGCGGCGTGACAGTCCTCCGCAACAAAAGGCCGCAGGCAGTAGCAGCCAGTGATGCTGCCGCCAGGGCACTGGACGAGCTGCAGAACGGATTCGGCCAAGGCCCCTGCCTTACGGCACTCCACCAGGGAACGACCCTCCTTGTGCCGGACCTGGCTGCAGAAACACGCTGGGCCCCCTACGTCCGGACGGCCGCACAGCACGGCGTGTCCTCGATTCTCGCCGTCCCGCTGGACCTGGCGGGGGATGCGGAAGCTGTATTAAATCTCTACTCCGGCCGGAGCAACGGATTCTCCGGTGAGGACATCGTGGCCGTCGAGACCTTTGCAGCGCAGGCCGCCAGTTCACTGCGGTTGATCATCCGGATCTCACAGCTCAGCGAAGTGCGGAACGACCTGACCGCCGCCATGCAGTCACGCACC
>Ga0308168_1002614_pt1 | contig 14636 bp, 12 predicted proteins | sample PhyCR2_FD_202133 | JGI IMG/M metagenome (GOLD analysis project Ga0308168, IMG submission 202133) | Phyllosphere microbial communities from UC Gill Tract Community Farm, Albany, California, United States - DLSLRC.R2 | ecosystem: Host-associated > Plants > Phyllosphere > Unclassified | place: USA... | reverse complement strand
TGCGCGCGCTCTACGAATCGCACGGCTATACCGGCCTGCTGTCGCACCGCAAGGAAGGCCGCAATCCGTCGATCTGGACCTATCCGCTCAACAAGGCGGTGCTCGACCACGCCAACGGCGTGATCGTGCATTCCGATTTCTCGCGCACCCTGGCCGAGGAATGGTATGGCCCCGGCGCCGCCGACGGCTGGCGCACCATCCCGCTGCTGCGCGGCCGTCCGGACGGCGCCGCCAGCGACGCCGGGCGCGCCGCGGCGCGCGCCGCCGCGCGCCGCCGCCTCGGCCTGGACGACGACGCCTTCGTGGTCTGCACCTTCGGCATGCTGGGCGGCACCAAGCTCAATGCCGAGCTGCTGGACGCCTTCCTGGCGTCGCCGCTGGGCGCCGATCCGCACTGCCGGCTGGTGTTCGTCGGCGCCAACGATCCCGGCCCCTATGGCGAGCAGCTGGCCGAACGGATCGCCGTCAGCGCCGCGGCCAACCGCATCCGCATCACCGGCTTCGTCGACGCCGCGGCGTACGCCGACTGGCTGGCCGCCTGCGACGGCGCGGTGCAGCTGCGCAATGCGACCCGCGGCGAGACCTCGGCCTCGGTGCTCGACTGCCTGCTGTACGGCGTGCCGACCGTGGTCAACGCCCACGGCTCGACCGCGCTGCTGCCGGACGACGTCCTGGTCAAGCTCGAGGACCGCTTCGAGACCGCCGACCTGGCGGCCGGCCTGGCCGGCCTGCGCGCCGACCGCGCGCTGCGCGAACGCCTGTCCGGCAACGCGCTGGAACACATGGCGCGCCATCACGCGCCGCAACAGGTCGGCCGCCTGTACCTCGAGGCGATCGAGGACTTCGCGCGCAATGGCCGCGACGCCGTCTACCGCCGCGTGGTGAACGCCGCGGCGCCGCTGGCGGCCCAGGCCGAGCTGCCGGCGCTGGCCGCCGCGATCGCGTTCAACCGCGCGCCGGCGCCGCAGCGTCAGCTGCTGGTCGACGTCTCGGCCATGGTGCAGTCCGACCTCAAGACCGGCATCCAGCGCGTGGTGCGCAGCATCCTGCTGTCGCTGTTCGCCGCGCCGCCGGCGGGCTTCCGGATCGAGCCGGTGTACTCGGTCGGCGCGAATCAGCCGTATTGCTACGCGCGCGGCTTCGGCATGAAGCAGGTGGGCGAATCCGAGCTGGCGCTGGAAGACGCGCCGTGCGAGATCCGTCCCGGCGACGTGTTCTTCGGCCTCGACCTGTTCACCAACGGCACCTCGCAGAACGAGCAGCGCCTGCTCGAGATGCGCGCGCGCGGCGTGGAGGTCTATTTCGTCGTCTACGACGTGCTGCCGATCCTGCGGCCCGAGGTGTTCCCGTTCGGGACCGAACAGTATTTCGGCGACTTCCTGCGCACCGTGCACAAGGTGGCCGACGGCGTGCTGTGCATCTCGCGCGCCGTGGCCGACGAACTGGCCGGCTGGATCGAACGCGAGAAGATGACGCGCCGCAGCCCGCTCAAGCTGGCCCACTTCCACCTGGGCGCCGACATCGACGCCAGCGCCCCGAGCTTCGGCCTGCCGCCGGACGCCGACCAGGTGCTGGCCGCCCTCGGCCAGCGCCCCAGCTTCCTGATGGTCGGCACGGTGGAGCCGCGCAAGGGCCACGCCCAGGCGCTGGCCGCCTTCGAGCTGCTGTGGGAGAGCGGGGTCGACGTCAACCTGGTGGTGGTCGGCAAGCAGGGCTGGATGGTCGAGAAGGTGTGCGAGCGCATGGCCGCCCATCCCGAAAAGTCCAGGCGCCTGTTCTGGCTGGCCGGCATCTCGGACGAGATGCTGCTCAAGCTGTATGCGAATTCCTCGGCCCTGCTGGCGCCGTCCGAGGGCGAAGGCTTCGGCCTGCCGCTGATCGAGGCCGCCCAGCACGGCATCCCGATCCTGGCGCGCAGCCTGCCGGTGTTCCGCGAGGTCGCCGGCGAGCACGCCGCCTACTTCGAAGGCCTGGCGCCGCAAGACCTGGCCGACGCCGTCAACGGCTGGCTGGCGCTGCAGCGCGCCGGCACGGCGCCGCCATCGACCGGCATGCCGTGGCTGACCTGGGACGGCAGCGCCCGGCAGGCGCTGGACGCGCTGGTGCGCCAGCGCTGGTACAAGACCCTGCCTGGATCAGCACAGGCGGGCGTCAATACCCGATAATAATAAAATCCCATGAACGTCACCGTCACCCAAGCCATGAACGCCATCGACCAACCGGGCGCCGCATCCGCCCCCGCATCCGCACGGATCGCGGTGGTGATCCCCAGCTACCGCGTCACCCGCCACATCATCGGCGTCATCGCCGGCATCGGTCCCGAAGTGGCGCGCGTCTACGTGGTCGACGACCGCTGCCCGGACGGCAGCGGCGAGTTCGTGCGCGCCAACTGCCGCGACCCGCGCGTGACCGTGCTCGAGCACGCCGAGAACCAGGGCGTGGGCGGCGCCGTCATGACCGGCTACCGCGCCGCCATCGCGGACGGCGCCAGTGTGATCGTCAAGATCGACGGCGACGGCCAGATGGACGCGTCCCTGATCCCGGTGTTCGTGGCCCCGATCCTGGCCGGCGAAGCCGACTACACCAAGGGCAACCGCTTCTTCAACCTCGAACGGCTGGGCGCGATGCCGCCGGTGCGCCTGTTCGGCAACGCCATGCTGTCGTTCATGACCAAGCTGTCCTCGGGCTACTGGCACCTGTTCGATCCGACCAACGGTTATACCGCGATCCACGCCGATGCCGCCCGCTACCTCCCCTTCGACAAGATCAGCAAGCGCTACTTCTTCGAAAGCGACATGCTGTTCCGCCTGAACACGCTGGGCGCGGTGGCGGTCGACGTGCCGATGGACGCGGTGTATGGCGACGAAGTGAGCAACCTGAAGGTCTCGAAGGTCATCACCGAGTTCGCGGTCAAGAACGTGCGCAACTTCTTCAAGCGCCTGTTCTACAACTACTACCTGCGCAATCTGTCGGTGGCCTCGCTCGAGCTGCCGATCGGCGTGCTGCTCACCACCTTCGGCCTGGTGTATGGCGTCGCGCACTGGATCGCCTCGGCCCAGAGCGACGTCGAGACCCCGGCCGGCACCGTGATGCTGGCCGCGCTGCCGGTGATCATGGGCGTGCAGCTGATACTGGCCTTCCTGAACTATGACATCGCCTCGGTGCCGAGCCGGCCGCTGCACAAGAAGACGCTGTTCCGGCGCCGCCGCGATGATTGACGCCGCGCGCCTGCGCCAGTTCGGCGTATTCGTGGCCGGCGGCCTGCTGTGCGCCGGCATCGACGTCGGCCTGATGCAGCTGCTGGTCATGAAAGGATTCCACCACACGGCCGCCGCCAGCGCCGGCTTCGTGGCCGGCCTGCTGGTCAACTACGCCTTCCACAGCCGGGTCACGTTCGACCAGGCGGCGTCGAAAAGCAGCTTTGCCCGCTACATGTGCGTGGTGGGCCTGAACTATGGTTTGACCATCGCCTGCGTCGCGCTGACGGTGGCCCTCGTCGACAACCCGCTGGCCGGGAAGATCCTGTCGCTGCCGCTGGTGGCGGTGAACGGATACCTGCTCAGCCGCTACTGGATCTTCAAGTGATGCGCATCGCTTCCATTGCCCATGACCAGGCCACGCTGGCGCAATACGGCGCCCTGTTCGCCGCCTGCTTCCCCGGCGCCGACAAGTTCACGTCCGAGTATCTCACCTGGCTGTACGCCGCCAACCCGGACGGCCCCGCGGTCGGCATGGATGCCTGGGACGGCGAGCGCCTGGCGGCCCACTACGTCTGCATCCCGCAGCGCGCCTGGGTCGAGGGCCGCGAGGCGCTGGTCCTGCTGTCGCTGAACACCGCCACCCACCCCGACTACCAGGGCAAGGGCCTGTTCACCAAGCTCGCCGCGGCCACCTTCGAGGCCGGCGCCGCCGCCGGCTTCGACGGCGTGTACGGCGTGGCCAACGCCAACAGCACGCCGGGCTTCGTGCGCAAGCTGGGCTTCCAGCTGGTGCGCCCGCTCGAGGCGCGGGTCGGCCTGGGCACGCTGTCGCACGGCCCCAAGGCGCCCGCCGCGCAACTGTCGTTCGAACGCAGCTGGAGCCCCGAGGCCCTGGCCTGGCGCTGCGCCAACCCGCACAATCCGGTGCACCGCCGCGCGCATGGCGCGCGCCAGCAGTTCTACGCCGCCGCCTTCGGCCTGCGCCTGCCGGCCTATGCCGAGCTGGACGGGCCGCTGCAAGCCGCGCCGGACAACGGCGCCGCGCCGCTGCTGTCGCCGCTGCGCCTGCTGATCGGCCTGGCCCCGGACGCCAACGCCAGCTGGTGGAATTACGCCAGCATCCCGCAACGCCTGCGGCCTTCGCCGCTGAACCTGATCTACCGCTCGTTCGTGCCGCGCGTTTCCGCGCTCGATCCTTCCCGTATCCAGTTCAGCTTCCTCGACTTCGATGCCTATTGAGCCGGTCGCCCTGTTCCTGTTCGCGCACCAGGACGACGAGTTCGGGGTGTTCGAACGCATCGCCACCCTGCGCCGCCAGGGGGTGCGGGTGGCCTGCGCTTATCTCACCGACGGTCAGACCGCGAAGAGCAGCGCCGCGCAGCGCAACGCCGAATCGCTGGCGGTGCTCGCGCAACTGGGCGTGGCCCCCGGCGACGTGATCTTCGCCGGCCAGCAGCTGGGCATCGGCGACGCGCGCCTGCCGCTGCACCTGGAACAGGCCGGACGCTGGATCGGCCAATGGATCGACAGCTTCTGCCCGATCGAGGCGATCCATGTGACGGCCTGGGAAGGCGGCCACCACGACCACGACGCCCTGCATGCGCTGACGGTGACCCTGGCCTGTGAACGCGGCCTGCTGGCGCGCACCTGGCAATTCTCGCTGTACCAGGCCGAGGGCCTGGGCGGACCGCTGTTCCGGGTGCTGGCGCCGATGGCGGCCAACGGCCCGGTCGAAGCGACCCCGATCTCCTGGGCCGCGCGCCGGCGCTACCTGCGCCTGTGCCTGTCCTATCCGTCGCAGCGCAATACCTGGATCGGCCTGTTCCCCTTCGTGCTGCTGCACTACCTGCTGCGCGGCGAGCAGGCGCTGCAGAAAGTCGATCCGGCCCGTCTGGACGAGCGTCCGCACCCGGGCCCTTTGTACTACGAAAAGCGCAAATTCTTCGACTGGGAGCGGATGCACGCGGCGATCGCGGCATGGCGCGCCCTGCCTTCCCGACCATAATAAAAAGGAAACCACGATGCTGCCTGCGGCCACGCCTGCAACCGACAAACGCGAATGGCTGATCCTGGTCGCCGGCCTGGCGGCCGTCCTCGCCTGGCTGGCGCTGCGCAACCACGGCCTGTATCCGGCCATCTTCGCCGACGAGTGGTACTACAGCAGGATGTCGCGCCTGCAGCCGCTGGCCGAAGCCATCGTGCCGTCCTATCTGTACCTGTGGCTGTTCAGCGCCACCAGCGCCTGCGGCACCGGTTTCTATGATTGCGCGCGTTTCGGCAACGTGCTGCTGTATGTCGGCGCCGGCCCCTTCATCTACATGATCGGACGCCAGGTGGCGCGGCCCGTGGTGGCGATCGCCATCACCCTGCTGTGCCTGATGGGGCCGTTCAACCTGTACACCGCCTTCTTCATGCCCGAGGCCACCTATTACTTCGGCGTCCTGGTGCTGAGCTGGATGCTGCTCACCCAAGCGCGCTGGGGCTGGGCACGCCTTGCGCTGTCGGCCGGCCTGGTGCTGGGCATGATGAGCCTGGTGAAAGTGCATGCGCTGTTCCTGCTGCCGGGCCTGTGCCTGTTCCTTGTGATCGCCGCCCGGATGGAAGAATCCGCCGACAGCGGCGGTGGTGGCGCTGGCGACCGCAGTGGCCGCGGCTGGCTGCGCGAGGGCGCGGGCGCCGCCCTGGTGCTGGCCGCCAGCGCCCTGGCCGTCAAGTTCGGCCTCGGCTACGTGCTGGCCGGCGACGCCGGCCTGAGCCTGTTCGGCAGCTTCTACGGTTCCACCGCCAGCTCGAGCGCCGGCAGCAAGCTGGGCCTGCTGGCCGCGGCCGGCTTCATCAACGGCCGCGGCCACCTGATGGCGCTGGCGATCCTGCTGCCGCTGCCGATGGCGATCCTGCTGCAATGGGTCCTCAGCCGCGCCACGCGCGAGGCCGCCGCCCTCCGCTTCAACCGCCTGGCGCTGTACGCCTTTCTGATGCTCGGCTCGGCCGCCGGCATGACGGTGGCCTACACCGCCTCGATCGCCGGCGTCGGCCCGCAGGAAGTGCTGCGCCTGCACCTGCGCTACTACAGCTTCACCTTCCCGCTGCTGCTGCTGCTGGCCGGCGCCGCATTCTCGATGCCGGCCCTGCGCACCGCCGCGCCGCGCGCGCGCGTCGCCGCCGCCGTGCTGGTGGGCGCCGCCATCGTGGCCGCGCTGGCGCTGCTGCCGCACTATGCGCTGGCTCCGATCGACAGCCCGGAAATCACGTCGATCGACGTCGCCCTGTGGAGCGGCTGGATGGTCGGCGGCCTCGGCCTGCTGGCGCTGGCGTTGTGGGCGTTCGGCCAGCAGAGCGCGGCCTCGCTGTTCCTGTTCGTGCTGCTGCCGATCACCGTGGCGCTGGGCGCCCAATTGACTACCGCCTACCTGGCCCAGATCGTCTCGGGCTGGGCGCCGGACCATGCAGGCATCGCCGCGCGCGACCACGTGCCGCGCCACGAGCGCAACCAGATCACGATCGCCGCTTCCCGCGAGGTGGACATCATGCGCGCCCAATTCCACATCGACGACAATGACAGCGCCATGCTGGAACTGGCGCCGGGCGCCCCGATCGAAAGCTACCAGCTGCCCGTGCGCAAGAAGTGGCTGCTGGTCATCGGCCAACACCCTCTGCCAGCCGACGTCAAGCCGGTAATCAAGACCGACGATTACGCGCTGGTGCGCCTGGCCGGCGAATTCCATCCGATCGGCGCCTTCCAGCTGTCGCAGGAACTAGTCGAAGGCGGCTTGCTGACGCGGATGGAGGGCCTGTCGCATGCCGAGGGCTGGGGGCGCTGGTCGGATGGCAAGCAGGTGGCGCTGCACTTCGCCCGCCCGCTGCCGAAGCAGCTGGACCTGATCCTCAAGGGGCGCGCCTATGCCGACAATGCGGGCCTGCCGTTCACCGTGCGCGTGGGTGAGCAGAGCGCCACCTTCCGCCTCCCGGGCAGCGTCCAGGAAGCGCGGCTGCGCCTCACCACCGACGGCACGCAGCGCATCCTGACGATCGACGTGCCGAAACCGATCTCACCGAAGGCGCGCGGCGAGTGGCCTGATCCGCGCGAACTGGGCATCGGCCTGGTCGAGATCGCAATCGGCAACAGCGCTGAACAATGAAGAGCCTTGATGGCGTGAAAAAATAGTGGCGCAGCAAGCCTCGGCGGCATAGCCCCCTATTTAGCGTCCCTGCGGCGCCTCTGTGCGCTCACGAACGGAGGCGCACCGGCCACGACGGCTAGAGTGGTTCCAAAGGGGACGGCATGCCGCCGCCCCGAACCGCCCAGGATACCCCATGGTACTCGGACCGACGAAGGAAGATTCACTCAAGAAAGATCTGGACGTCCAGGGCGGCGGCCAGAGCCGCGGCGTGCCGGCGAATGCCGAGGTCGAAGGCAATGCGGTCCACCCGATGGGCCCGCCCGAGGACAATCCCGGCATCCACCACTGGCAGTCCGGCTACATCGAGCGCGAGGGCTTGCACGACCGCGGCAACATCTTCTTCGCCGCGGTCGAAATGACCCGCATGCCGATGCTGATCACCGATCCGCGCCAGGAAGACAATCCGATCGTGTTCGCCAACGGCGCCTTCGTCGACCTGACCGGCTATCCCATCGAGCAGATCCTGGGCCGCAACTGCCGCTTCCTGCAGGGCCCCGACACCGACCGCGCCACCGTGGCCGAGCTGCGCCGCGCGGTCGAGGAACAGCGCGCGGTGGCGGTCGACCTGCTGAACTACAAGGCCGACGGCACGCCGTTCTGGAACGCCCTGTTCTTCGGCCCCATTTTCGACCAGGAAGGCAAGCTGCTGTACTTCTTCGCTTCGCAGATGGACATCACCGAGCGCCGCAACAACCAGGAATCCTGGCTGCAGGCGCAGAAGATGGAAGCCATCGGCCAGCTCTCGGCCGGCATGGCCCACGATTTCAACAACCTGCTGCAAGTCATCAACGGCAACCTCGAAGTCGCCCTGCTGGGCACCGGTCCCCAGCACAAGGCGGCCGAGCCGATCCGGCGCGCCCAGCGCGCCACGATGCAGGCCGGCAAGCTGACGCAGCAGCTGCTCACCTTCGCGCGCAAGCAGCGGCTGGAGCCGAAGCGCCTGAGCCTGAACAGCCTGGTGGTCGAGTTTTCCGACATGCTGGTGCGCACCCTGGGCGAGAAGATCGACCTGCGGCTCGACCTCAAGCCCGGTCTGCCGGCCTGCACGATCGATCCGACCTATCTCGAGATGGCGCTGCTCAACGTGGTGCTCAATGCGCGCGACGCGATGCCGGGCGGCGGCGCCGTCACGGTCGGCACCGCCGTGCTGGGCGACGAGCGCCGCCGCCTGCTGGGCCTGCCGGCGGGCGACTATGTCTGTATCTGCGTGAACGACGAGGGCGAAGGCATGACGCCCGAGGTCAAGCGCCGCGCCACCGAGCCATTCTTCACCACCAAGGGACCGGGCACCGGCCTGGGCCTGGCGATGGTGCATGGTTTCGTGCAGCAATCGCACGGCAAGCTCGACATCGAGAGCGAGCCGGGCCGCGGCACCCAGGTGCGCATGGTGTTCCGGGTCGCCGAGCAGGCGGCCAGCGACGACGCTTCACTGGCCGAACGGCGCGGCGGCACGCAAGATGAGCCGCAGCAGCGGCGCTGCCGCATCCTGGTGGTCGAGGACAACGACGACGTGCGCGAACTGGCCGAAAGCATGCTCGAAATGGCCGGCTACGACGTGCTGTCGGCCCCCAGCGGCGAGCGCGCGCTGGGCCTGCTGGAAAGCGGCGAGCAGGCCGACCTGCTGTTCACCGACGTGATCATGCCGGGCGGGATGAACGGGCTGGAGCTGATCGAGCGCGTGCACGCCAGGCGTCCCGGCCTGCCGGTGCTGGTCACCACCGGCTACATGGACGAACTGCCCGGCCGCGGCAAGCCCAGCGGCACGCTCGACGTGCTGTCCAAGCCCTACCAGCACCAGGACTTGCTGGACCGGGTCGGGGCCGCGCTCAAGCGGGCCGCCTGAGCATTCCGAGGATCGCGCCCGCCACGAGAAGCCGCCTTCAGGACGCGCTCTCGGCAAGCCGACTCCCCAGCCCTGCTTCCGCCCCTTCCTGGCGGCATCGGCGCGGCGATACATCTGGAAGATGCACTCCTGTTCGGCAGGCGGGATGGGCGCTCCCTCGTTATGGACGGTCAACAGCAGGCGTCCATGGACCTCCTGGATCTGGATATCGATGGGCGAACCGGGGACGCCATACTTCACCGCATTCGACACCAGATTCTCGGCGGCCCGCTTGAGCGCCGCGCGGTCCCAGCAACCGATGACGCTGCCACCCTGCACGTGCACGCGCGGCCCGTGGGCGGCCAGGGTGTCGGCCTGGACTTCCTTCATCACCTCGAGGATGTCCACGCTGTCCATGCTGAGCCGGATGTTCTCGCCGCTGTGGAATGCCATCGTGTCGAGCAGCTCGTCGACCATGCCGCTCATGCGCTGCAGATTCGTCAGCGCCTTGGCCGCGACGGTCTTGATCCTGGTCGGGTCATTGCTCGGCAGGATGAGTTCGAGACCTGTCATGGTGGCGCTCGGGGGGGGCCGCGCAGGTCGTGGGTGAGCGCCTGTCGCGCCTTGCGCCCGGCGCACATGCCGCTGCTCGCCGCCATGCTCTGCGCCCTTCCCGCCCTGGCCGAACCGGGCGCGGGCACAGCGTCTCCCTCGTCGTGGGCGCTGGGCGTCGGCGCCATCACCTTCGACAAGGCCTACGCCGGCATCGAGCGCGAGCACCTGCCGCTTCCCTTCGTCCCGTACGAGAACCGCTGGCTCTCGATCGCCGGCCCGCAGGTAGGCTTCAAGCTGCTCGAACTCGCCCCGGCGCCGGCGCACACGCTGAACCTCGACCTGGTGGTGCGCTACGACGGCAGCGGCGACGACGACATCGAGGACACGCCGGTCCTGGCCGGCGAGCGGAAAAGCGGCGCCTGGGCCGGTGCTAGAATCGAATGGAAGAGCAACCGGGCCGTCCTCGGCGCCGAAGCGCTGGGCGCGCCCGCCGGTTCGCTCGTGAGCGTGGAGATCGCCCGCGACAGCCTGTCGGTGCGCGACCATGGGCCGGGCGTCGAGGCTGCGCAGCTGGCGCTGCTGTTCGAACGCTTCTGGCGCGGACCGCACCGGGATTGGGTCTGTCGATCTGCCAGGAGGTGGCGCGGGCGCATGGCTGGCGCCCCGCGGAACGGGTGGAACCGGGGCTGCGTTTCAGGCTCGCCGTCGCGCCATGAAAAAAGCCGGCATGGAGTGCATGCCGGCCTGGTTTGCTATCTCGATCAGGCTTGCGCCTTCGGTCCGCCGCCCAGCAGGAAAGCCAGCTTCTGCTTGGCCGGCTTGGCCGGCGCGTGCGGCGCCGCATCGACGTCCTTGCGCGGGCTGCTGGTCGGTTCGTAGGGCTTGAGGAACCACGGATCGATCTTCTCGCGGCGCGCGCCCGGACCGAGTCCGGAGCGCGGCGCACGCGCCGCGCCGCCGCGCTCACCGCGCTCACCGCGCTCATCGCCGCGGCGGGCGCCGCGTTCGCCGTCGCGCGAAGCGTAGTCGCGGCCACCTTCGCGGCCACCTTCGCGGCCCTCGCGGCCGAACTCGCGGCCACGGCTGCCTGGCGCCACGAAGCCTTCCAGCGTGCCGCGCGTGATGGTCTGCTTGATCAGCTTCTCGATGTCGGCCAGCAGGCGCTCGTCCTTGTCCGAGTACACCGACAGCGCATCGCCCGAGGCGCCGGCGCGGCCGGTGCGGCCGATGCGGTGCACGTAGTCTTCGGCGTTGTACGGCAGGTCGTAGTTGATCACGGCCGGCAGGTCCGAGATGTCGAGGCCGCGCGCGGCGACGTCGGTCGCCACCAGCACTTCGACGCTGCCGTTCTTGAACGCGTCCAGCGCCGCCATGCGCTCCTGCTGGGTCTTGTCGCCGTGGATCGCCGACGCCTTGACGCCGCGCTTCTCGAGGTGGCTCGACAGGCGCGAGGCGCCGATCTTGGTGTTCGAGAAGATGATCACCTGCTTCATGTCGCGCGAGCGGATCAGGTGCTCGACCACGTCGCGCTTCTGTTCCTCATCGACCTTGTACACGATCTGCGTGACTTTCTCGGCGGTCGCGTTGCTGCGCGCGACTTCGATGGTCAGCGGGTTGTTCAGGAAGGTGTTGGCCAGCTTCTTGATCTCGGGCGAGAAGGTGGCCGAGAACATCAGGTTCTGGCGCTGCTTCGGCAGCAGGTTGATGATGCGCTGCAGGTCGGGCAGGAAGCCCATGTCGAGCATGCGGTCGGCTTCGTCCATCACCAGCATCTGCACCTGGCCCAGGCTGACGTTCTTCTGTTCGATGTGGTCGAGCAGGCGGCCCGGGGTGGCGATCACGATCTCGACGCCGCGGCGCAGGATCTCGGTCTGCGGCTTCATGTCCATGCCGCCGAACACCACGGTCGCGCGCAGCGGCGTGTGCCTGGCGTAGGCCTTGACGTTGTCGGCCACCTGCACCGCCAGTTCGCGGGTCGGCACCAGCACCAGGGCGCGCACCGGATGGCGCGCCGGCGACATGCTGGCGTTCGCGTGCGGCATCAGGAGCTGCAGGATCGGCAGCGAGAAGCTGGCGGTCTTGCCGGTGCCGGTCTGGGCCGCGCCCATCACGTCGCGGCCCTGCAGCACCACCGGAATCGCCTGGGCCTGGATCGGGGTCGGATGGACATAGCCCTGGTCCGAGAGCGCGCGCTGGATTTCCGGCGCCAGGCCGAAGTCGGCGAAGCGTACCGTGGGAGCCTCGGCGGCGGCCGGCGCCGCGGCCGGGGCGGCGGGCATGGGAGGCGTGGCACCAGCGGTGGCGACGTCGTTGTTGTTCGCGATGTTGCTCGGAGAATCAGACATATTATTTAGTTGCATTCATTCGTTCAGCTCTACGCTCGGGCATGTTCTCCCCGTCGCGGGTCGATGGACGCGCGGCGAAGGGCGGAACGGGAACCGGGCTCCGGCGCGCATGGCAGGCAGGGGACCGGGGATAAGCCGGCAAGCGGGACAGCCCGGCGGCAGGCCGGAGTAACGGACGTAGAGACACTTTTAGCGGGTGACACGATACCCGAAATCGCCACCCATGTATATGCCGGCCTGTTTTCAGACAGTTTACCAAAAGAAAGCGACTCCCTGCCGCGCGGCGGCGCGAACGGGCTCTCCCGCGGGCCGCCTCACCGCGTCCAGCCGCGTTGCTGGGCCGCGCGTTCGGCCACCGGATCGAGCACGGTGCCGGCGATGCGCGCGTCGATCGCCTCGCGCACGACGGGCGGCGGCTGGCTGCCGTCGACCCAGGCGGCCCCGCCGCCATCCTGGGCCAGCACCGGGATGCTCCAGCGCCCGCTCTTCAGGCAGGCCAGGCCGGCAGTGGTGTCGACCACGAAGCTGCGGCAATAGCCGCCATCCCTGGCGACGAAGGTGACGCCGATGCGCACCCCGCTGTCGGACGGCCCGGGGCTGGCCAGCTGGCCGTCCAGCGCCGCCACCAGCGGCCCGCGCGCCACCAGGGCGCCATCGACGTGGTCGAGCGTGGCCAGGCCGGGCGCCTGCGCCAGGCTGTGCCAGCCGAAGGCGCCCACGACGGCGCCCGCCAGCAGCGCCGCGCCGACCGCCACCCAGTGGCGCTTGCACCAGTTGCTGTAGGCGATCTGCGGCGGCGGCACCGTGCGGCCGGGGCGCAGGCTGTTGAGCTGCACCACCTTGGCGCCGCAGGGCGGCACGCTGCGCTGGGCATGGCTGCCGTCGTGACCGTTGGCCGAGACGCCGATGCGCCCGTTGCGTGTATTGCCCTTGAGCTGCAGCTCGGCCCGGTGTTGCGCGATGCGCGCCGCCAGCACCGGATCGGCGCGCATGGCCCGCTCGACCGCCGCGCGCGCCGGCTCGGCGAGTTCGCCGTTGATGTACCCGATGAGAAGATCGTCAGAAAATGTCATGCCGGGCCCCTGCGCTGCTTCCCTAAGAAGTGATCAAGCCATGTTCATCCAGCACGTCATGCAGCAATTCGAGCCGGATCACGGGGTTGTCGAGCATCAGCATATGATGCTTTTGCTGGTTCGGCAGCGGCAGCAGCTCGCACCAGCGGTTGGCCACCCAGCCGCAGTCGTCGAGCCGGAACGGCGGCTGCACCGGCCAGCGGTGCTGGGGGACGTCGTGCAGCGAATTCAGTACCCGGTCGAGCGCGTCGGAGGCGCCCTGCAGTTCGGACGGGATGTTCACGCTGCGATCGTCCTCGACCAGTTGCGCCTCGGCCATCCACAGGCCGTTGACGCGCTGCTCGGCGGTGACGACGGAAAAGCGCGCGCCGCCGCGGCACAGCACCTGCAGCAGGCCGGGCGTCTCGGTGGTGGTCTCGGTGACCGAGGCGATGGTGCCGGCGGCCACGAAGCGCTCCTGCTCGGCATCGGGCCGGCGCACCTCTTGCCCATGCGTCAGCAGCACCACGCCGAACGGGGTGCCTTCAAGGATGCAGCGGCTGATCATGTCGAGATAGCGCACCTCGAACACCTGCAGCGGCAACACCCCGTCCGGAAACAGCACCGTACTGAGCGGGAACAGTGGCATGGAAATCGTCGACATGGCTTCCATGATGACAGAATCGGCGCCATCGCGGGTGTACGATTGCGGTCGGCCGATGACCGGTTTATTCGTCCGGTGACCTCAGCGGCAGGTAGCGCACCCACTGGCGCACGTCGTCCAGGCGCCAGCGAAGGCGGCCCCAGCCGGGGCCGGGCGCGTCCACCACCCTCACCCGCACCACCTTGCCGGCGACCGGCGGACAGGCATACGTATACAGGCCGGCCTCGCCGAACGGCAGGCGCAGCTCGCGCCCCGCGCCGATCTTGAGCGGACCGAACACCACCGGCACCCTGCCGTCGTTGCGCAGCAGCAGCACGTCGCGCACGCCGCGCGTCAGCCGGATCTCCGCCGGCAGCGCCAGTTCTCCCCCGACCGTGGACGGGAAGGCCAGCAGCAGTTCATGGCTGCCGCCCCGCAACGGCGCCACCATGCCCAGCAGCAGGGCCAGGCCGCACAGGCCGGCCAGCGCAGTCAAGGGCCAATGGCGTTTCAGCAGCGATGCGAGTGCGGAACTCATCCCGCCTTTGCACTCTTGCAAGGAAAGTGTTTCAGATTAGAATGTTTCATTTAGCAGAGCATCACGTGTGCCAGATTGACAAACTTCATTGACAAAGGCGCAAAGTCGCGTGCGCCCCGTCAATCCAAGGATGCGTATGCTACGTAGTCCGGTCTCTCCGATCAACCCCGCCGCTCCGGCTGTCACGCACAAGGACATGCAGCAGACCGCCAACCACACTCCAGCCCCGCCCCCGGCGCCCCATGCCGGCCATGCGCCAGTCCTGATGGCGCTGCTGGTGTTCGTGCTGACGCTGCTGGT
>Ga0308168_1002612_pt1 | contig 14644 bp, 12 predicted proteins | sample PhyCR2_FD_202133 | JGI IMG/M metagenome (GOLD analysis project Ga0308168, IMG submission 202133) | Phyllosphere microbial communities from UC Gill Tract Community Farm, Albany, California, United States - DLSLRC.R2 | ecosystem: Host-associated > Plants > Phyllosphere > Unclassified | place: USA... | reverse complement strand
ACTTTTTGATGAAAATGACTGAAAATTTTCACGACGAGTTATGTAGACTGGCCCCCGCAATCTAAGAGGCACGTGTACTACATGACTGATATCCAAACTACTTTTGCTGACCTTGGCCTGAACGCCGACCTCCTCGAATCACTGACCGGCATGGGCTACGTTAAGCCCTCTCCAATCCAGCTTGAGTGTATTCCTCATCTGCTGGCTGGCCGTGATGTTCTGGGTATGGCACAGACCGGCAGTGGCAAAACTGCAGCATTCTCGCTGCCTTTGTTACACAACATTGACCCTACCGTTAAAGCACCACAGATTCTGGTGCTGGCACCGACCCGCGAACTGGCGGTTCAGGTTGCTGAAGCGATGACCGAATTCTCCAAACACATGCGCGGTCTGAACGTGGTGGCCCTTTACGGCGGCCAGCGTTATGACGTGCAGCTGCGTGCTCTGCGTCAGGGACCACAGGTTGTTGTGGGTACACCTGGCCGTTTGCTTGATCACCTGAAACGCGGCACGTTAGACCTGTCTAACCTGCGCGGTCTGGTGCTGGACGAAGCCGATGAAATGCTGCGTATGGGCTTCATCGAAGACGTTGAAACTATCATGGCTCAGATCCCAGACAATCATCAGACTGCTCTGTTCTCTGCCACCATGCCAGAAGCCATTCGTCGTATTACTAAACGCTTCATGAAAGATCCGCAGGAAGTGCGTATCCAGTCAAGCATGACGACCCGTCCTGACATCAGCCAGAGCTACTGGACTGCCTATGGCCGTAAAACTGATGCACTGACTCGCTTCCTGGAATCTGAAGACTTTGACGCTGCAATCATCTTCGTGCGTACCAAAAGCGCTACGCTGGAAGTGGCTGAAGCGCTGGAGCGTAGCGGTTACAACAGTGCTGCACTGAATGGTGACATGAACCAGGCACTGCGTGAGCAGACGCTGGAGCGCTTGAAAGATGGTCGTCTGGACATCCTGATTGCGACAGATGTTGCTGCCCGTGGTCTGGACGTTGAGCGTATCAGCCTGGTTGTTAACTATGATATCCCGATGGACGCAGAATCTTACGTTCACCGTATCGGCCGTACCGGTCGTGCGGGTCGTGCGGGTCGTGCTCTGCTGTTCGTTGAGAACCGTGAGCGTCGCCTGCTGCGTAACATCGAACGCACCATGAAGCTGACTATTCCTGAAGTAGAACTGCCGAATGCAGAACTGCTGGGTGAGCGTCGTCTGGCTAAATTTGCTGCTAAAGTTCAGCAGCAGCTGGAAAGCAGCGATCTGGAGCAGTACCGTGCTCTGCTGGCTAAAATGCAGCCGGAAGAAGAGCTGGATATCGAAACGCTGGCCGCAGCACTGCTGAAAATGGCTCAGGGCGAACGTCCACTGATCGTTCCAGCTGATGCACCACAGCGTCCACGCAGCCAGTTCCGTGACCGTGATGACAGCCGTGACAATCGCCGTGGTGACCGTCCGGACCGTGGTCCACGTGAACCACGCGAAGCACGCAGTGGTGAAGCACGTGGTGATGCACCGCGTCGTGAACGTCGTGATGTTGGTGATATGGAAGTGTACCGCATTGAAGTGGGCCGTGATGATGGTGTTGAAGTTCGTCACATCGTTGGTGCTATCGCTAACGAAGGCGATATCAGCAGCCGTTACATTGGTAACATCAAGCTGTTCGGTACTCACTCTACTATCGAACTGCCAAAAGGCATGCCGGGCGAAGTTCTGTCACACTTCACTCGTACGCGTATTCTGAACAAACCAATGAATATGCAGCTGATTGGCGATGCACAGCCACGCAGCAATGACCGTGGCGGCGAACGTCGTCCAAGCGGCCCTGCGCGTGGTGGCTTCGGCGCTGGCGCAGGTCGTGAAGGCGGCGCTCCACGCGGTGGTGCTGAAGGCGGTCGTCGTTTCAGCAATGACCGTGGCGGCGAACGTCGTCCAGGTGGCACCAGCCGTGGTCCACGCACTGAAGGCGGCGCAGCACCAACCCGTCGTCGTGATGCGTAATCACTGATGCCCAATAAAAAACCAGCCTTCGGGCTGGTTTTTTTATGTCTGCAATCTGGCTCGCAGGGTCGAGGTACGCCCCGACCTTTATCCACCGTGCTTCTACAGAGAGTTACGTGCCTGCATTGCCAGCTCAAAGGAGTAGAGGCGTGCCTGAGGATCAAAGATCTGGCCGTTAACCATCACTTCATCTGCCTGCGTTTCGCGCATCAGCGCGGCCAGCCCCTGACGCACCTTCTCCTTATCGCCGACCACCGACATACTCAGCGCCTGCTGTACGCCGTACTGCTCAGACGGTGACCACAGATTATCCATATTTTCTACGGGTGCGGGCAGCGGGCCTGGCTTGCCACGGCGCAGGTTAATAAACTGTTGCTGCATGGAGGTAAACAGGAAGCGGGCATCACGTTCGCTGTCGGCGGCAACAACGTTAACGCACACCATCGCGTAAGGCTTCTCCAGCCGCGCTGACGGCTTAAAGTTGTCGCGGTACAGATCCAGCGCCTGTAACAGCATTTCTGGGGCAAAATGGGAGGCGAAGGCGAACGGCAAGCCCATCTGTGCCGCCAGTTGAGCACTGTAAAGGCTGGATCCGAGCAGCCAGACGGGAATCTTCAGCCCGGTTCCCGGAACGGGCTGGACAATCGGCATCTCGTCACCGGAATGATCAAACCAGCGGATCAATTCTGCTACATCGGCGGGGAAATTATCGACGTGACCCGCCATATGGCGGCGCAGAGCCAGCATTGTACGCTGGTCAGAACCCGGCGCGCGTCCCAATCCAAGATCGATACGGCCAGGATAAAGTGATTCGAGCGTACCAAACTGTTCTGCAATCACCAGCGGAGCATGATTTGGCAGCATGACGCCACCAGAACCTAAGCGCAGCGTCTGTGTATTGGCCGCCAGATAACCTATCAGCACCGAGGTCGCCGCACTGGCGATCCCGGTCATGTTATGGTGTTCGGCCAGCCAGTAACGATGAAAGCCGAGTTTTTCCGACTGCTGTGCCAGAGAGAGTGATGAATGAAAAGCATCGCGTGCGGTTGCCCCCTGCGGGATAGGGGCAAGATCCAGTACGGAAAGGGGAACATTTTTTTTATCAGGCATAGTTGCTCACTTTGTCTAACGGCCGACACTGCGCCATGTGCAAAAACGACAGGCTACGGGATCTGCTGTCCCTGTTATTGTCCGTTTGCAGCACTCAAGGAATAAAGTGCGCACAGAACAGACGAAACAATAGTGCCTGCGGATAGTTAGGCTGCTAGCCAATCAAAGTATTATCCATCATCTGCCAGAATGAAACAGCTATTTAGCTGACCAGCTCAAGCCCGGCGACGCGGCGCCAGTACCCATTACAATCATTGCTGCGCGCCATCATCAGTGGCTGATGGCCGGTTTCATTGGCGCGGAACCGATCCACCATCGACAACGTTTCCGCATCCTGAGGTGAAAGACGCACAATATCGACCAGCCCCTGCATCGAGATCAGATCATTGCCGAGGTTGTAGCAATTGCCGCTCATGGTCTGGATTCCGTTCAAGACGAATACCTGCTGGTCTTCCTGAGTGCGAACACGTCGCCCTTGTGGGTAGTCAATGCAGCAGGTCTGGCATTCATCTTTGCTGCGATTTTCCGAACGCGCGGTAAAGCAGCGGGCAGAGTACGCCAGCGGCAAATAACCGTAACTCAACACCTCTACCTCAAACTGCTGGCGAATGCCCAGCTCATCACACTGCTTCAGTAACTGCACCAGCCAGTCGCGCGACAGTTCCACCGGCATACACCAGCGGGTCATACCCATTTTCAGTAGCAGTTGCAGCGTAACGGCGTTATATACATTTAGCGCCGGCCCGGCGACAAAAGGCACGCCCGCTTCATTCGCCAGCGTCACCGCACCCACATCATTGGCTTCAATGAGAAACTCGCCGTTATCGACATAGCGCTTCAGTTCCGTCAGTTCGGAAGGGGATTGCACCAGTGCCAGAGTGCTCAGAACGACCTGTTTACCGGCGGAGGCCAGCGACTTCGCCATACTCAACCAGTCAGCGGTTTTCGTTGCACGGCGTTTGCTGCACACGGATTCGCCGAGGTAAATGACGTCAGCCTGACTGCTGGCGGCAGCCTGATAAAAGGCATTCAGCGTTTCTTTTGGCCAGTACCACAGTACCGGGCCCAGTGAGTATTTCATGATATCTCCTACTGCCACTGACGGTGGTAAGCACCGAGCGTTGTCTGAGTGCCTTCACTCAACGCACTCAGCGCCGCCATCCACTGTGGCTGCGCGGTGAAATTTTGTGGGTCAGCTTTACAGCGATCGATGGCCTGACGCCAGATACGTGCCACCTGCTCAACATAGGCCGGGCTACGCTGACGTCCCTCAATTTTGACGGAGACAATATTGGCTGCCATCAGCTCGGGTAACAGTGCCAGCGTGTTCAGGCTGGTGGGTTCTTCCAGCGCATGATAGCGCGCCTCATCTACCTTATAGCGCCCCTTGCACAGGGTGGGGTAACCGGCATTTTCTCCGCTGTCATAACGGTCAATCAGCACCTCATTCAGACGGGATTCCAGGCCGGCCTGGGTTTGCTGCCAGCGAACGAAGCGCGCGGGGGAGCAGGCACCGACGGTATTGGGTGATTCGCCGGTCAGGTAAGACGAAAGATAACAACGTCCTTCCGCCATAATGCACAAGCTACCAAACGCGAACACCTCGAGGGGAACGGTGGTGTCACGTGCCAGTTGGCGTACCTGATGCATCGATAGCACTCGCGGCAATACCACCCGGGCAACATCAAAGTTACGCTGATAAAAGCGTACGGCAGCGGCATTAGTGGCAGACGCCTGTACTGAAACATGGCGTTCAATATGAGGATATTTGTCAGCGGCATACGCCAGCATGGCAATATCTGCCAGGATTAAGGCATCAGCACCTGCATCTGCGGCCATATCCACCGCACGCTGCCAGCGCACGTAGCCATCGGGGTGGGCAAAAGTGTTAATGGCCACATGGAGTTTACGTTTACGCTGATGCACGTAGTGTGCGGCTTCCTGCAGGCGTTTATCGGTGAAGTTCAGCCCCGCAAAATGGCGGGCATTGGTCTCATCTTTCAGGCCGATATACACCGCGTCGGCACCATTTTCGATGGCGGCCTTCAGTGCCGGAAGATTTCCGGCCGGGCAGAGAAGTTCCATAAGAAGCGATCCAACTAATCAGAAGAGTTGAAGAGTTTAGTGAGGAAGGCTGAGACAAATTTTGATTTAAGGCAGCTAATGGCGTATTGATGGTGTTCGTGTTCCCTGATAAAACTCATAGAGTTCGCACACTTTGTTGATCCAACCGTCAGACGCTTTTTGCTGCTGTGGCAAAATAGCTGAAATTTATTCGTAAGGAGTGATAATGGTGTTGAACCCGCTACGCAGCCACTGTGTCCGTCACGGACCGCCACTACTGCGTTTCCCGCTGCGGTTTACCCCGTTTGCAGTGAAGAAGCCGCTATTACAGGCACTGTTACGCTGGCAGTTTCAGCAGGCGCTGGCGGAAGGCGAACTGGATTTCCTTGAAGGGCGCTGGCTGGGGATTGAGGTCAAGGACCTCGAACTACGCTGGTCAGTCACGCTGGAACAGGGGCAACTTCGGGTCGCTGACCGTGATGACGCTGACGTCTGGTTTCGCGGCAATGCCAATGATTTAGCGCTGATCGCTGCCCGCAGGCAGGATCCCGACACGCTGTTTTTCCAGCGCCGTTTACTGATTGAGGGTGATACGGAACTGGGCCTGGAAGTCAAAAATATGATGGATGCGATAGATCTGGACGCCATGCCAGCGCCGCTACGCATCGGGCTTATGCAACTGGCTGATTTTATTGAGGCTGGAATGAAAGAGGACGCGATTCCCCCGGCGGATCGCGCAGGTGCCACATGTTAATTCGTTCAGAAATTGGCATCGATGCGGCGAGCATCGACAGCCTGCTGCGCCGCAGCTTCCCGACCTCTGCGGAAGCGGAACTGGTGCAGCAACTGCGGGAAGACGGGTTATTAACCCTCGGAGTCGTTGCGACAGATGACGATGGCCAGGTGCTGGGCTATGCGGCCTTCAGCCCGGTCACGCTCAATAATGAAGATCGGCAGTGGGTGGGATTAGCGCCGCTGGCGGTTGATGAAAGCGTTCGCCGGCAGGGCCTGGGGAAACAGTTGATTTACGAGGGGCTGGACACGCTGAATGAGTTTGGCTATGCCGCGGTGGTCGTGCTGGGCGATCCCGCTTTCTATGGTCCTTATGGCTTTGAACCGGCTGCACGCCACCAGCTGCACTGCCGCTGGGAAGGCACTGAAGCGGCGTTTCAGGTGTACAAACTGGCGGATGACGCCTTTGATGGCGTTGAAGGTCGCATCGAGTTCTCCGCCCCCTTTAATCGCTTCTGAGCGCAGCAAGCCATTGAACAAGTGATACAGGCTGGTGTTCTACCAGCCTGATCTTCTGCGGTTTTTTCAGTTGCTTAACCTGATGTTCCAGCTTCGACGCCAGCGAACGATCCCCTGCCTCACAGTGAAATACCAACACCAGCGGTCCTTTACCGCGCAATGCTTTTGCGCCTTTACCACTCTGGTGCTGGGCAAAACGCCTGGCCACGTCATTGGTGATGCCGGTGTACAGCATTCCTTTAGCGGTTCTCAGAATATACAGTCGCCAGTCACCGGGTGCAGCCGCGCTCATAGGGTTTCTCAGATAAAAAACAGTACGGCTACTTTAGCGTATATGTTGGCAGAGAGGGAGAGGCAGGGGGGCAGTAAGGGCCAGCCGGAGCTGGCCCGTCGCATTATGCGGCGTTAAGAATACGCAGCGATTCGCGGTTAAAAGCGGGCAGATCGTCCGGCGTGCGGCTGGTGACCAGCCTGTCGTTATCGACCACGACCTCTTCATCGTAGAAATCAGCACCGGCATTTTTCAAATCAATCACGACCGGTTTCACCGTGGTCATTTTGCGGCCGCGTACGGCATTGGCACTGATCAGCAGCTGTTGCCCATGACAGATAGCGAAGACGGGTTTGCCCAGTGCAACAAAGGCTTTGGTGAAGGCGACAAAACGATCATCGCCGCGCAGCGTGTCCGGGGAGTGGCCGCCGGGCAGCAGTAGCGCATCAAACTCGGCCGGATGGACATCATCGATGTTTTTATCGACCTTCAGGCTGGCTTTACCCTGCTTACCGGTAATAGTTTTACCCGCTTCACTGTCAATGGTAATGACCTGGTGGCCGGCTTTTTTATACGCCTCTGCGGGAGAAGTAAATTCTGAGTCTTCAAATTCATCGGTAATCAGCACCGCAATTTTCTTGCTCATATTTCCTCCTGTGAGTTTCATTTAAATGCGCAGTAAGTGTGGTTCACTGGTGCTGAAAAGCAAATTCAGGGGCACAGCGAGGGGCACAGGTGGATGATTTTAGAAGGGAACATAGGGCACACAAAGGTAAAGAAGACGCAGGTCGCTGGTGTTTATGTATACCGCACCCTATGATAATTCCCCATTAAGCTCCCACTTTTCAGGACGATCTCATGGCCACGCTGCACTCCTTACTCGCTTTTGCTTCTTATTTTTTAACCAGCGGCGCGCTGGTACTGATCTTTCTGTTTATCTATACCCGCATTACGCCGCACAACGAATGGCGTCTGATTAAAGAGAATAATCTGGCGGCGACTTCAGGATTCATCGGGGCACTGCTGGGTTACATTATTCCGCTGGCCAGCGTGGCCATTAACTCCGTTAACCTGCTGGATTATCTGGTCTGGGGTGCAGTGGCGCTGGTTGTGCAACTGCTGGTATTTACCGCCGTGCGCCTGTTTATGTCGGATATCAGCCGCCGCATTGAGGATAATCACCTGTCAGCGGGGCTGTTCCTCGGTGGGGTGTCTACCGGCGTGGGGATACTGAACGCCGCCTGCATGACCTACTGATCTCAACGTAAATTATGAATGACCTGGTTGCTGCTGCCGCGCCACAGCAGCGCCGGGTCTTTGAGTGCCTGAATAAACTTCCCGTCGATCAGCACATTCACGCTGGCGACCACCTGCTGCTGCTCTGCGCTCAGCTCTTCCAGGCGGTAACCTGTCCACATCCAGATATCTTTGCCAGCACACTCACGCCGCACCCGGCGCAGCAGCCGTCCGACATCCGCCAGATTGGCCGGATGCAGCGGATCGCCACCTGACAGCGACAATCCCTGGCGCGGAATACGCGTATCGTTAAGATCGGCAATCAGCTGCTCTTCCATTTGAAGAGTGAACGGTAACCCGGAGTTCAGCCGCCAGGTGCTTTTGTTATAGCACCCGGGGCATTCATGCACGCAGCCCGCGACAAACAGCGTGCAGCGCGTACCGGGGCCGTTAACGATATCCACCGGGTAGTACTGATGGATGTTCACCCCAGTTGACCGTTACCCAGGTGCTTCACCCGGCGTTTAACCTCCTCCTGCTTCCCGGCGTTAAACGGACGGGCATCAGGACTGCCGAGATAGCCGCACACCCGCCGCGTCACCGAGACGCGAGTGCTGTCATGGTTACCGCATTTCGGGCAGGTAAAACCTTTGCTGGTGCACTCAAACTCGCCGGTAAAACCGCACTCATAACACTCGTCGATAGGCGTATTGGTGCCGTAATAAGGCACCCGGCTGTAGCTGTAATCCCAGACGTCTTCCAGCGCCTTAAGGTTGTGCTGAATGTTAGGGTATTCGCCGTAACAGATAAAACCGCCGTTCGCTAACGGTGGATAACCGGCTTCAAAGTCGATTTTATCGTACGGATTGACCTTCTTCTCCACGTCGAGGTGGAAGCTGTTGGTGTAATAGCCTTTATCGGTGACGCCCGGCACTACGCCGAACTCGGCGGCATCGAGGCGACAGAAACGGTCGCACAGGTTCTCACTGGGCGTACTGTACAAACTGAAGCCGTAGTCCGTTTCCTCTTTCCATGCCTCGACGGCGGCGCGCAGTCGGGCAACAATCTCCAGCCCTTTGGCGCGCAGCTGCGCATCATCATAAGGATGCACACTGCCGCCGCTCAGGGCGTTCAGCGTTTCATGAATGCCAATATAGCCCAGAGAAATGGAGGCTCTGCCGTGACGGAAGATAGGCGCCACCGGGTCATCGGCTTTCAGGCGCACCCCGCATGCGCCCTCCATATAGAGAATGGGTGCCACGCGGGCCTTCACATTTTCCAGCCGGGCGATGCGTGTCATCAGGGCTTTCTTTGCCAGCAACAAACGCTGGTCGAGCAGCGTCCAGAAGCGGCTCTCATCGCCTTGTGCCTCCAGCGCAATACGCGGCAGGTTAAGGCTGATCACGCCGATATTGTTACGGCCATCGTGGATCGGCTCGCCGTTCTCTTCATACACGCCCAGGAAGCTGCGGCAGCCCATAGGGGTTTTAAACGATCCTGTGACCTTGACCACCTGATCGTAGTTGAGAATATCCGGATACATGCGTTTGCTGGCGCACTCCAGCGCCAGCTGTTTGATATCGTAGTTGGGCTCGCCAGCGGCCTGATTCAGTCCGGCTTTGATAGCAAAGACCAGTTTCGGGAACACCGCCGTTTTATGATTTTTCCCCAGCCCGGCAATGCGGTTCCGCAGAATCGACTGCTGGACCAGGCGCGCCGCCCAGCTGGTGCCAAGGCCAAACCCAAAGGTGACAAACGGCGTCTGGCCGTTGGCGGTATGCAGTGTATTCACTTCATATTCCAGAGACTGGAACGCGTCGTAACACTCTTTCTCGGTGCGTGTCTGGGCATAGGCTTCGACATCCGCCACCTGCCATTGCTGCGCAGTGGCACGATGTTTCACCAGGCTGGCTTCCACAAACGGGGCCAGCACCTCATCGATGCGGTTAATGGTGGTGCCGCCGTAAATATGGCTGGCGACCTGAGCGATGATCTGTGCAGTAACGGCGGTCGCGGTGGAGATCGACTTTGGCGGTTCGATCTCGGCATTCCCCATCTTGAAGCCATGCGTCAGCATGCCGCGCAGGTCAATCAGCATACAGTTAAACATCGGGAAGAACGGCGAATAGTCGAGATCGTGATAGTGGATCTCACCGCGTTCATGCGCGCTGACCACATCGCGCGGCAGCATATGCTGACGGGCATAGTGCTTAGCGACGATGCCGGCCAGCAGATCGCGCTGGGTCGGGATCACTTTGCTGTCTTTGTTGGCATTTTCATTCAGCAGTGCCGGGTTGCTCTGTTCAATCAGACCGCGAATTTCATGGTTCAGCCGACCGCGCAGCTCGCGGGCCACGTCGCGATCGTGGCGATATTCAATATAGCTGCGTGCCAGCTGCGGATAACGGCCTGCCATCAGTTGGTTCTCAACCGCGCGCTGAACCTCCGCGATATCCACGCTCGGGCGGGCGGTGAGCTGGGCGCTAATCTGACTGGCGACGGTGGCGCAGTAGTCGTCATCGTTAATTTTCGCAGCCTGTGCAGCGGCACGGATTGCCGTCTCAATACGCGCTGGATCGAAGGCGACCTGACAGCCGTCCCGCTTGATTACCTGAGTTGCCACCGCTGCTCTCCTGAATGAAGAAAATCTATATGTGGGTTTGGATGGCTATAGTAAACGCTATATATAGTGTTGCGATCAGATTTAAACGCCGTTTTATTGACCTGAGGCAAAGATCTGACAGCAGCGCAGCAAAGATAAGCGATGGTCAACGTCGGTTAAGGTTTTGTGTGGTTATACGCTATTTTTTGCCATCAAGGTGTGCTGTGGCGGTTGCATTCAACCCAAAGGAATCACTACTATTGCCGGTTGCCATAGAGCGAAATCCATTTTGCTCTGGTCTCTCAGGGATACTGTCTGATGTCGTCTGTCGCTTATAACGAAAAACAGGTCATTCGCTGGCTCGGTGCACGTACCGTGGCCCGGGCGCGCGATCTGGTCGCCAGCGTACAGAATCTGCAGTGGCAAAATAATTTGCTGACCGGTGAGTTGCCGGGACGTAAAGCGGAACCTTTCAGCGTGATCGTGCATTTCAGTCGTCCCCAGGGCAGGTTGCTGGCCAGCGGGGAGTGCAGCTGTGCTGTAAAAAATAACTGTAAGCATGTCGCGGCGCTGATGCTGGCGAACCTGCAACCCCGCCAACCGACAGCGGCAGTGGTCCTCAAAACCATTGAGGCAGTGCCTGTCCCGGTGCTGCAACTGCAATCACGTGCCAAATTTATCAGCGGCTATGGTCACTATGGTCATCGCCAGAAGCGCCTCGATTTTGCCTCCGTCAGCTTTGACTACGCAGGGGTGAACGTTGATGCAGGAAGCCGGGCGGAGAACTTTACCGATCGAAATGGCCTGCGTTACCACGTTCAGCGCCATACGGAAGAGGAGCAGTCCTGGCTGGCGCAGATCGACACGGTCGGGCTGAATGCCATCCCCGCCGGGCATATTTATACGCCTGCTCCGTTGCCCCCGGCGATCTTCGCCCCGGCATCGCCGCCGCAGTGGCGTGATTTCATTAAAAAAGGCCTGCCTGCGCTGCGCAAACGCGGCTGGCGCATCAGCATGGATGATGATTTCACCTGGAACGTCTCTGACGTTGATGCGATTGAAGGGCGCGCAGTACAGGGCGAGGACGGCTGGTTCGATCTTGAGCTGGCGATGAAAATTGGCCGCCGACGCGTGCGCCTGGAGCCGCTGCTGGCGAAGCTGTTTGAGCGTGACCGCCGCTGGATGTCCGGCAATCTGCGTCTGATCGATGATGACGAACAAATTGAGCTGCGTGACGATAAGAATCAGCGATTGCTGTTCCGCGCGGGTCAGTTAAAGCCGCTGGTGGGCAATCTGATTGACCTGTTTGGTGCACATCAACCGCTGCGGCTGGCGGCCTGGGACATCGGGCGTCTCAGCGAACCCGGCGATCGTAACCGCTGGATATTTGACGGTGACAACGCGGTCCATCAGCTGGCAGAACGATTGGACGGGCACAGCGGTGTGCAGGCCATTGCCCCGCCTGTTGGCTTGCAGGCCACCCTGCGCGACTATCAACAGCAGGGCGTTAACTGGATGCAGTTCCTGCGTGAGCATCAGCTGGCGGGCATACTGGCCGATGATATGGGGCTGGGAAAAACGATTCAGACGCTGGCCCACCTGCTGCTGGAAAAAGAAGCCGGGCGCCTCGATCGTCCTGCACTGATCGTGGTGCCGACCACGCTGGTCCATAACTGGTGCTGTGAAGCACGGCGCTTTGCCCCCGACCTGCGTGTACTGGCGCTGACCGGGCCGCAGCGCAAAGACTTTTACGATCAGATGGAACAGTACGACGTGGTCATCACCACCTATTCACTGCTGTGGCGCGATCAGCCGCAGCTGGTGGCGCACTATTATCATCTGCTGATCCTCGATGAAGCACAGTACGTGAAGAACAGCGCCTCACGTGCCGCCTCGGTAATCCGCACCCTGAAGACGCGGCATCGTCTTTGCCTGACCGGAACCCCGCTGGAAAATCACCTCGGGGAGCTGTGGTCGCAGTTTGATTTCCTGCTGCCGGGCTTCCTCGGCAGCGAACGCGACTTCACCCAGAACTGGCGTATTCCGGTGGAACGCAATGGCGATAAAGTCAGGCGTGAGCTGCTGGCGAAGCGCGTACGGCCGTTTATGCTGCGCCGCCGTAAACAGGAGGTCGCCAAAGAGCTGCCGCCGAAAAATACCATTGTGCGCAGCGTGCCGCTGGACGGTGCGCAACGAGAACTGTATGACCAGGTGCGTGCTGCCATGCAGGACCGCGTACAGTTAGCGATGCAGCAGCAGGGGCCGGGACGCAGCCATCTGCTGGTGCTGGATGCCCTGCTAAAACTGCGCCAAATCTGCTGCGATCCGCGTCTGATGTCCGATCCGCGCGCTGAGCGGGTGAAACACTCTGCCAAGCTGGCGCTGCTGCGCGAGATGCTGCATGACCTGCTGGCAGAAGATCGGCGCATCCTGATCTTCTCGCAGTTCACCACCATGCTGGGCATCATCGCCGAAGAGTTACAGAAAGCGCGCATTCCTTATGTCATCCTGACGGGCAGCACCCGCGATCGCACTGAGCCGGTACGGCGTTTTCAGCAGGGCGAAGTCCCGGTGTTTCTGATCAGCCTGAAAGCGGGCGGAGTTGGGCTGAACCTGACGGCGGCCGACACGGTGATCCACTACGATCCCTGGTGGAACCCGGCGGCGGAAAATCAGGCCACCGATCGCGCTTATCGCCTCGGGCAGGATAAACCGGTCTTTGTGTATAAGCTGATCGCGGCCGATACCATCGAAGAGAAGATCGTCGCGATGCAGCAGCAAAAAGCCGAGCTGGCCGGAGAGATCCTCGACGACGAGCTGAGTGAACCTTCCAGTTTCAGTCAGGACGATCTGGCGGCACTGTTCTCCTGACATCACCGCCCGGATAGCATCAAAACGTTAACGGCGCCTGCGACTTATGGAATTCGTTTCGTGAGATGTAACTTGATGTAACACGCGAATTATGTTTTATGAGGTCATCACAAAAAAAGGATGCCCTGATATGCCATGGTCACTGCGCCCGCTGCTGCTTGCCTGTTCTCTATTCCTGCCATTCACTGTGTTTGCCGACCCGGCAGGGAAACTCCCGCTGATGCCCTGGCCGCAGCAGGTAGAGCAGCCGCAGGGCGGGGGAAGTCTGGCCCTGACCATGCCGCTGGCAATTGAGGTTAAGGGCGATAACCTGCACGAGGCGATCCCGCGCTGGCAGCAACGCCTGGCGCGCCAGACCGGCAACCCTGATCTGCCGATTTCCGCCAGTGCCACGTCATTACAGATCCGTATCGCCCGACAGGTTGCCGCCATTCCTCAACCGGACAGCGATGAGAGCTACCGGCTGGTGGTCAGCGCCGATGGCATCACACTGGAGGCGGCCACCCGTTTTGGCGCGATGCGCGGCATGGAAACGCTGCTGCAACTGGTGCATAACAGCACCGTGCCCCTGGTGACGATTAATGACCACCCGCGCTTTCCGTGGCGCGGGATCCTGATTGATTCTGCCCGCCACTTTATGCCCATTGAGACGTTGAAGCGCCAGATTGATGGTATCGCCGCTGCGCGTATGAACGTCTTCCACTGGCATCTGACCGACGACCAGGGCTGGCGTTTTGGCTCCAGTCATTTCCCGCAGTTGCAGGAAAAAGCCAGCGACGGACTGTGGTACAGCCCGCAGCAGATGCGCGATATCGTCAGCTATGCCGCCCATCGTGGCGTGCGTGTGGTGCCGGAAATTGACTTTCCGGGGCACGCTTCGGCACTGGCGGTGGCGATGCCGGAACTGATCGCGGCACCGGGGCCTTATCAAATGGAACGTGGCTGGGGCGTCTTTAAACCGCTGCTCGATCCGTCCCGCGAACAGGTTTATCAGTTTATCGATACGCTGGTGGGCGAAGTGGCCGCCATCTTCCCCGATCCTTATCTGCATATTGGTGGCGATGAAGTGGATGCCAGCCAGTGGGATCACTCTGAGGCTATCGCTCAGTTTATGCAGCAGAAAGGGTTGAAAGGCAGCCACGCACTGCAGGCATATTTCAATCAACGGGTGGAGAAGATCCTGGAAAAACACCAGCGGCAGATGATCGGCTGGGATGAAATCTATC
>Ga0308168_1002603_pt1 | contig 14707 bp, 12 predicted proteins | sample PhyCR2_FD_202133 | JGI IMG/M metagenome (GOLD analysis project Ga0308168, IMG submission 202133) | Phyllosphere microbial communities from UC Gill Tract Community Farm, Albany, California, United States - DLSLRC.R2 | ecosystem: Host-associated > Plants > Phyllosphere > Unclassified | place: USA... | reverse complement strand
CTTCGTCTCGCTGGGCGGCTTCGACACCCACGACGGCCTCGCCACCGTGCATCCGAAACTGATGACGACGATCGACGACGCGCTCGGTGCCTTCTACAACGCGACCGTCGAGCTGGGCGTGGCCAACAAGGTCACGGCGTTCACCGCGTCCGACTTCGGCCGCACGCTGACCGTCAACAGCGACGGTTCCGACCACGGCTGGGGCAGCATGCACTTCATGCTGGGCGGCGCGGTGAAGGGCCGGTCGTTCTACGGTACCGCACCGGTGATCGCCGACGGCGGCCCGGACGACGTCGGCCAGGGCCGCCTGCTGCCGACCACGTCGGTCGAGCAGTACGCCGCGACCCTGGGCAGCTGGTTCGGCATCAGCGACAGCGAACTGCTGGGCCTGCTGCCGAACCTGGGCAACTTCACGCAGCGTAACCTCGGGTTCATGGGCTGACCGAGGACCCGCCGCGTCGTGCACCGACGGGGCGTGTTCCGCTGGGATCATCGCGTGGCGATGCAGCGCGAAATTTGCCAATGTTCAGCGGTTGCAAATGGTGAGCGGGCAAAGGCCGCTGTACGGGATCTGGCCAGAGCGGCGGTCATTGCGCTGCGGTCGGGCGGAAGCAGCGCCCCGGTTGCGGGATCGAAAAGTCGGCTACCGAGCTCACAAGCAAAGGTGCAAACAGCATCGATATCCGCTTCCGATGCTGACGCGTCAAGGCGAACGCGTATCTCTACCTTGTCTGCTTCGTTGAACATGAGGTCGATACGAGTGCTGTTTTCGCTCCCGAAGACGACCCAGTCATCCATCATCAACCAGGGATCGCCCATCGAGCCAACCAAGGTTCCTTGTGCACTCAGCGTTGACGCGGCAGGCAGTTGAGGGAGATCCCAACCACCGTCCATCGACAGCGGAAGAGCCCGCCCTTCACCAACGACGAACAGATCGTATTGCCAGATAGCCATTGGGGCTCCTCGGTCTCTTTGGCTACGTTCGCTTTCTGGCCGGTGGCAGATCTTCGAGCCAGCATAGCAGGTTGCTAAAGTGAAAAATCTCACTGGCTGTCGGGAATTTCCGCTTTCGACCCATACCGGACGTTCAGCGAGAAGATCTACATGCACCGACAATCACACCGTGCGGACACAACCGCGGCCGGCTGGGCCGAAACGCGATGTCAGCGTTTTGCTTGCGCTATCTCGGCCAATAACCTCAGCAAGTGATCTGCGTTGAGTGGCTTGACGAGATGATGATCGAAGCCGGCTGCCTGGGTGGCCTTACGATCATGTTCTTGGCCATATCCAGTGACAGCGATCAGCATGGCGCTGGAGGTTTCTGGCTGTGCACGCAAGTGTCGGGCAAGTGTGTTTCCATCCATTTCCGGTAAACCAATGTCGAGCAAGAACACGTCAGGGCGAGCTACCGTAGAACGTTCCAAGGCCGCCTTCGCTGAATGTTTTACGATTACCTCATGGCTGGCGGCCTCCAGTAGCATTGCCATCATCAAAGCAGCGTCCTGGTTGTCGTCCACGATCATGACGCGCAGTGGTGACATGTCCGGCCGCGCAGCATCGTCGTATCGTGTGCCGCCTTGATGCACTTCGCGCTCGAGCAGGCATGGCAAACTCAGCGAGAAGGTACTGCCCTTGCCGATGCCGGCGCTAAAGGCACTGACAGTGCCCTGATGGAGTTCGACCAGACTCTTAACTAGTGCCAGGCCCAGTCCTAAACCGCCCGACGCGCGGTCCGAACTGCGCTCGGCCTGAGAGAAAAGCTCGAACGCGCGGCTGCTGAAAGCGGGGTCCATTCCTACGCCATCGTCGGTCACGTCGATCCGCACGCGGGCTGCCTCGAACGTGGTCGCGAGCAGAATGTGGCCACCGTCGGGCGTATATTTCGTCGCGTTGTTGAGGATGTTGGACAACGCTTGTACCAATCTTTTTTTATCGCCTGAAACCACCATAGGCTCGGGTGCCAGCTGTAAGGAGATACGCTGCCCCTTGGCGCGTATGAGCGGCGTGGCCTGTTCGATCGCGTCGTTGATAATGCCGCCCAAGGGCTCTTCCGCTATATCCAGCGTAACCAGTCCACGCGTCACGCGCGATACGTCGAGAAGGTCGTCGATAAGGTTGGTCATGTGGGCCACCTGGCGGCCGATCACGTCGCTCGTCAACGCCACGCGCTTGGCATCGAGCGTGCGCATACGAAGGAGGGACGCTGCCGCGCTGATAGGAGCGAGCGGGTTGCGCAGCTCGTGCGCCAACATTGCCAGGAACTCATCCTTGCGGCGGTCTGCATCCCGCAAGGCCAGCTCCGCCTCCTTGCGGCCAGTGATGTCGGTAGCGACCCCGGCAAAGCGACGCTTGCCACTCTGCGCATCCATAAACATCCGGCCTTTTGCGCTCACCCAAACGGTCTTGCCCGCCTCGGGCACGGTACGGTAATCGATATCGTAGGCGGCGTCGTTTTGCATCGCTTGCGATACGGCGGCAATAACATTGCCGCGGTCGTCCGGATGAATTATTTGCGTGAAGTACTCCAGACTTGCCCCTCGCTCGGCCACGTCGGGTGTCACACCGAACAGGCTGGCGAATCGCCCGTCCATGACCGTCACGCCCGTATCGGGGTTCACTGACCAAGTGCCCATACGGCCTGCTTCTAGGGACAGCCGGTAACGCTCTTCCGCCTCCAGGTGTCGAGCGAGCGCCAGGACTTTTTCTGTCGTCTCGATAACGGTGCCCAGCACGCCGCAAATTATCCCTTGGTGGTCCCGAATCGGGCTGACGGAAAACGTGAAAAAATTTGGTCCGGTACTCCCGCCGCGGGTGATTGGTAGTGACATATCCTGGAAAAACATGGTCTCACCCGCAAAAGCTTGGGAGCAGATCGACACGACGGCGTCGGCGACTTCCGGCCACAGGGCGCCCATCGACATTCCTTGCAGCGCGTTTGGCCGTTCAGCCATCAGTTCAGCATACGGCCCGTTGAACAGGGTATGCAGTTGGTCAGTCCACGCAATATAGGACGGAAACCCGGAACTGAGCATCATGCCGAGTGCCGTGCGCAGAGCGGGTGACCAACCAGTAATCGGGCCAAGCGGATGCGTGCTCCAGTCGTTTTGCGCGATCTGGCGGCCGGTAGCGCCAGCGTTGTCGAGAAATGCAAAGTCTGGAGTCAGCATGGTGGGAGTAAAAATTTGAGTGAATCAATTTTACTTCTCTACACATCCGATCGTATGTGCAGACGTGCCGAACTGTTTGCCAATGCCCAATGTCGTAAAACCGTCAGAGTAAGGGTGACTACGTCCGCTTTTGGCCGAACCCAGCCAGTCGACCCAGCATAGCCTCTGGTTTAGGCGGAAAGCTCACTGACTGTCCCGACCGGCAGAAACCGACAGAGCAGACCTTGCCTAGACGGGCTAGCTGTGTCGTTGATCAAGGGCGCGGTTCTTGTATGACCATGTATCCTGCATCCAGCAGCTCCCGCACTGTTCCTGCCAACTTGTACTCAATAACCACGCCTAATTCGAACGATTGACCACTAACCATCATCTTCGAAAGCTCAACGAGGGGAATGGCCTTTGCAGCTCGAGAAAGGCCGCGCAGCACCTTTAAGGCGTCTGATGTCATTTTGGGGTGTTTCCATCGAATGATTAAGCGGGTCGCCGTCGAGCGTCGCAGATCATCGATTGTAGGTGAGCACGTACCACTGGCCATCCAGCCACAGACTTGACATCGGTCCATGAACATACTGCCCTCCATCGAGCGCTCAATCGAACCTGAGCAGGAAGGGCAACTAAGCAAGGTAGTCAATTTAATAATTCCAGCGAATAGATCAGATCGGAGGCGGTCCGCTTCTGGCCGATAGCAGACGGTCGAGCCAACATAGCATGTTACCGAACTGAAAAATCTCGCGACGTGTCACGAACGGCCATAACCGACCCTAAGCGGACATCTGCAAACGATCAGTTATCAGTCTCTTTCGCCGGCTTCGAATGCGGCTGAACGGGCTCGACATCTTCGCCAGATAACAAATCCGACAAATCTTCAGGCGACAGCCGCTTTATCTGTTCTTCAAGCTTACGGTCATAGCTACGATCGTTCGGATCCCAGCCCTTCGTAGCTTTGCGTCCATACTGCTGGATGAATCGTCCTAGCTGGGCAGCGAGATGTGATTTGGTGCGCTTTGGAAGCATGGCGTAAGTGTGATACACAAAATTGAACGTCCGCTTCTGGCCGTGAGCAGACGATCGAGCCAGCATAGCATGTTGCCAAGACGAAAATCTCACGCACTGTCCCTTACGTCAGCATTCGACCGACAGCAGACTCTCAGAGATGCTCGCTCGCACAAGTTTCAACTTCACATCCATCGACTCAAATGGCCACAACCACATGGCTCGTTGGGTTACTGGCCGCGTAGGCGGTACCTTTCGCAAAATGCCCGACACCTTTACGTTGAGGCAACATCGCTAGCGTACGCCAGTACTGTACGTTTATACAGTATCATGCCTTCTGTTCGGTTATTGAAGGGGACCGGCATGACGCCACAGTGCGCAGCCAGGACTGATTACACCGCTGTTCCATTCGATTTTCCATACGAGCTCGATGACACAAGCTGGAATCGCTGCGTCACCTGGAATATATGCGAGGAACTTGCGCTGCACCTTGCAAGCGAATGTGCCCAAGTCCAGCTGGAGTCGGATCGGTCTGTCAGGCCGATTGACATACTGCTGAAATCGTATCGTCTGGTCGAGAGCCTTGGGTGGGGCGAACCATCTTTATTACGGTGGGTAACTCAGCGCGTCGCAGTCTTGCTGGATTGGCCGATGCCAGACATTGCCCGACAGCGATGAGCAATTCGCCAACATTGGCAACATTTTCCATTTAGAGGGATTAATGATGAATTTCAAGCTAAATTTCTTGGAACACGATGTTTCGGTTGATGAGGATACATGGACCGCCATAGTCACGACAGGGAGCGATGCATCACTTGCGAATATTCGGGCGACCATTGCAGGCGTTCTGGAACGGAACGGTTCTTTTACCATCGAGGACAGCAATGACCAAGCCGTGCGCCGCATCGAGACGCCTGCTGAATTTGAAGGATTCATGCAGGAAGTCGAGATGCAGCGCACGCAGTTTCAACAGGATCAAGTTCAATGAGATCCAGTCTTCATATCGTCATTCGCCCGCACGGCAGAATCAATCTTCAATGACGGCACGCCCCGCCCGCCGCAACGCGTCGAGATGATCGAGCATCTGCCGGATCGCCTCCGGCGGATGCCCCTGCCAATCCTTCACTTCTTCGACGATCCGCAACGCAGCGCGCGTGCGGTAGGAGCGCGTCGGGTTGCCGGGAAAGCGCTTGTTCGTCAGGTTGGGGTCGTCCTCGAAGGTGCCCGTCGGTTCGACGAGGTAGATGTGGCCGCGGCCCTCCTCCCCGGCCAGCGCCGTGGCCAGTTCCGCGCCCCAGATCGCGGCGTCCAGGCTGGCGCTGAAATACACATTGTTGGACACGCGGCCGGCCTCGAAGTTGGACGCGCGGCCGGCGGTCAGCAACTCGCCCGCTTGAAGATGATGGCGTGTGCCGTGGTAAAACGGGCCTTGCACGTCGCCGCAGCTCTCGTGGGTCACGGGCGTCCATTCCTGAGGGGTCATGTGCGTCTCCTTGTGGTGAGTGCGCCATTATCCGCTCGGCTCGCCTTCATGCCCAAGCTGGCGACCGCACGGAAGACATTGCCGATCCGGCGTAGGATGTCGATTCCCATTTAACCGAAGGACGCCGACGATGCCCCATCCGCTCAACGAACGAATCGTACTCGCTTCCCGCCCCACCGGCCTGCCGCGCCCCGACAATTTCCGCATCGAGCAGGACGCCGTGCCCGCGCCCGGTCCCGGCCAGGTGCTGCTGCAGGTCCTCTACCTGTCGCTCGACCCGTACATGCGCGGCCGCATGGACGATGCGAAGTCGTACGCGAAACCCGTCGACGTCGGCGCCGTGATGGAAGGCGGCACCGTGGCGCGCGTGGTCGAATCGAAGCACGATGGCTTCGCGCCCGGCGATGTCGTGCTGTCGCAGTCGGGCTGGCAGCGCTATTCCCTCGACGACGGTACCATGCTCCGCAAGCTCGATCCGGCCGCGGCGCCCGTCAGCACGGCGCTCGGCGTGCTGGGCATGCCCGGGTTCACGGCGTGGGCGGGCCTGTTGCAGATCGGCCGGCCGCAGCCAGGCGAGACCGTCGTCGTGGCCGCCGCCAGCGGTGCCGTCGGATCGGTCGTCGGGCAGATCGCGCGCATCCACGGCGCGCGCGCGGTGGGCATCGCCGGCGGGCCGGACAAGTGCGCGTTCGTGCGCGACGAACTCGGGTTCGATGCCGTTGTCGACCACCGCGCGCCGGACTTCGCGGCGCAGCTGGCGGGCGCATGCCCGGACGGCATTGACGTCTATTTCGAGAATGTCGGCGGCAAGGTGTTCGATGCCGTGTTCCCGCTGCTGAACGACTTCGCGCGCATGCCCGTGTGCGGGCTGATCTCGCAGTACAACGATTTGCCGCAGGCGGCACCGGGGCCGGATCGCCTCGCGCTCGTGATGCGCGACGTGCTCAAGAAAAGCCTCACGGTACGCGGCTTCATCCAGCGCGAGTTCGCCGCGCTGCGGCCGGACTTCCTGCGCGACGCGCAGGGCTGGATCGCCGCCGGGCGCCTGCGCTACCGCGAAGACGTGGTCGACGGCCTCGCCACCGCACCCGCGGCATTCATCGACCTGCTGCAGGGTCGCAATTTCGGCAAGCTGGCCGTGAAGGTGTCGGACTAAGTCGGCGGGGCGACGGGTCAGGGGAGGCCGCAATATTTACAAGTTGTAAAGGTCGTTGTCAGGCTCGGAACGTTGTAGCAACGTAGCGAAAGAACAACTCCCCAACCCTCCGAGGACCACCATGACCCGATCGCCCGGTACCGCAGCCGCCCTCGCCTGCGGCGCCATGCTGCTTGCCGCCTGCAGCAGCCCGCCGCCCGCCAACTCCGTCCAGTCCGCGCCGCAGGCGGAAGCCGCCGCGCCGCCACCGCCGCCCGTGACGCCGGCGCCGCTCAGCGTCGGCGTCACGGGCAGCAGCATCGCCGCCTACAAGCGCGCGCCGGGCGTGGCCAGCTACGCGCCGATGCCCTCGCAACGGATCATCCTGCCCATGCCTTTGCCGCAAGGGGCCGACAACTTCCCGGACAAGGACGCGAACAAGGCCGTGCTGGTGTCCGAGCAGCCGGTGTCCACGTTCAGCGCCGACGTCGACACGGCCTCGTACGCGTTCGTGCGCCGCATGCTGTCCGCGGGCCGGATGCCGCCGGCGGCCGCCGTGCGCGTCGAGGAGATGGTCAACTACTTCCCGTACCACTACGCCGGGCCGCGCGACCGCAGCAAGCCGTTCGCGATCGGCACGGAAGTCATGCCGAGTCCGTGGAAGGCCGGCAACCAGCTCGTGCACATCGCCGTGCGCGGCTACGACATCCAGGCGGCCGAGCGCCCGCGCGCGAACGTCGTGCTGCTGGTGGACGTGTCCGGGTCGATGATGCCGCCGGACCGCCTGCCGCTGCTGCAGCAGGGCTTCCGCCTGTTCGCCGAGCAGCTGCGTCCGGACGACACGGTGGCCATCGTCAGCTACGCCAACGGCACGCGCACCGTGCTGGAGCCGACGACCGGCCGCGACAAGGACAAGATCCTCGCCGCCATCGACACCCTGCACGCGGGCGGCGGCACGGCCGGCGGCGAAGGCCTGCGCCGCGCCTACGAGATGGCCGGCCAGCACTTCGACCCGAAGGCCGTCAACCGCATCATCCTGGCGACGGACGGCGACTTCAACCTCGGCATGACCGATCCGAAGCAGCTGGAAAAATTCATCGTCGACAAGCGCAAGACCGGCATCTACCTGTCGATCTTCGGCGTCGGCGAGGGCAACCTGAACGACGCGCTGATGCAGCGCCTGGCCCAGTCGGGCAACGGCAACGCGGCGTACATCGACTCGCTGCTGGAAGCGCGCAAGGCGCTGGGCGAGGAACTGGGTTCCACCATGTTCCCGATCGCGAACGACGTCAAGGTGCAGGTCGAGTTCAACCCGGAACAGGTGGCCGCGTACCGCCTGATCGGCTACGAAACCCGCATGCTGCAGCGCCAGGACTTCAAGGACGACAAGGTCGACGCGGGCGACATGGGCGCGGGCCACACCGTCACCGCGATCTACGAGATCACGCCGGCATCCGCCGCGGCGAACCTCGTCGATCCGCCGCGCTACGCCGGCAACCAGGCGGCCGCCAAATCGAAGAACGGCAAGCGCGGCGACGAGCTGTGCTTCGTCAAGCTGCGCTACAAGCTGCCGGGCGAGGCCGCGAGCCGCCTGATCGAGCAGCCGGTGCGGGCCGAATCCGCGCACGACCGCTTCGATGCGGCACCGAGCGACCAGCGCTTCGCCGTGGCCGTCGCCGCGTTCGGCCAGCGCCTGCGCGGCGAGACGGCGGTGGCGGACGTCAGCTATGCCGACATCGCGCGCCTGGCCAACGATGCGCGCGGCGACGACCGCGACGGCTACCGCGCGGAGTTCGTGCGGCTCGTGCGGATGGCCGAATCGCTGGACAAGGTGGGAACGGGCGGGCAGCCTTAAGCGCCCTGCCGCCTCAGCCGCCGGCCCGCTTCGGCCGGTGGCCGAGCTTCACGAGTTGTTCCATGACGAGGTCGCAGTGGTCGCCCTGCACCTCGATCACGCCGTCCTTGACGGTGCCGCCGGCCCCGCACGCCGCGCGCAGCTGCTTGCCCAGCGCGGCCAGCGCGAGCGGATCGAGCGCCACGCCCTTGACGAGCGTGACGGCCTTGCCGCCGCGGCCCTTTGTCTGGCGCGACACGCGCACGACGCCGTCGCCCACCGGCGCCTTTTGCGCCTTGCACGCGCATGCCGCGACCGGCTGGCGGCACTCGGGACACATGCGCCCGCTCTCGGTCGAATAGACGAGGCCACCGTTCGAATTCTTCATGCCTTACCCGCAAACGTCATCGATAAAGCGCGAGTGTAGCAGCCCGTTCGCGTCCGTGGCCGCCGCGGGTCAGGCACAGCCGGCCACCAGCAGCAGCGGCACGCCGGTCCACGCCACGGCGACGAACGCCAGCACGGCCAGCACGAGCCGCGCCCAGTCGAGCAGCCCGGCATCGCGCCGCCGCGGCACGCCGCGCGCTTGCCAGGCCAGCCATGCGCAGACGGCCAGCGCGGCGACGGTGAGCGCGCCGGGAAGGATCCGATCCGGCCCGCCGGGACGCCATCCGCCCGGCGAGCACTGGGCCGCGGCGAGGCCGTAGCCCACTGCAAACTGGACGATCCACACGAGCAGCGGCAGGATGCCGGCCAGCAGCCGGCGCCAGAACCGTTCGCCGGTGGCCGCCGCGTTCACGGCCCCTCCATCAGCAGCGGCACCAGCCGCACGACGAGCATCCCGGCGATGCCCTGCAGGGTCGTCGCATGCCATACGAGGGCGATGGTGTCGAGCGTGGCGCGGCTGCGCGCGCCCAGCAGGCCGCGCCAGGCGCGCAGCGCCAGGTAAGGCGCCAGCACCAGCAGCGTCGCCACGTGCAGGCCCTGGTAGGCCGCCATGGCCGCGACGGCGGCGCCCCAGGCGCTGGCGGACGGATCGAGCCTGGCCGCGGCCAGGCCGCCGGCGTCGAGGGCGAACGCGCCCAGCACGCAGGCGAGCGCCGCCAGCGCAAGCCACGGCAGCCGCGCACGCCCGACGGCGCGCCCGGCCATCCAGACGAGCGCCGATCCGAGCACGAGCAGCCCAGCCGCGGCCAGGGCCTGCCGCGGCGGCGGCAGCGCGGCGCCGGGCGGCGGGCAAATTTCCAGCCGCATCGTCACATGCACGTAGGCGAACGCGAAGCAGGCGAAGATGCTGAGGTCGACCACGAGCATGACCATCGTCGCCCACCACGCGTGCGATGCCCGGCCGCCCGCGCCGACCGGCACCCGTTCGTCCTTGCCGATGGCGACGTCGGCGTGGTCGTTCGCGCGGTCCGACTCCCACATCCAGACCAGCACCGCGGCGACGGCGACGATGCCGGACAACCACGCCAGGACCGTCAGCTTCACGGTCAGCAGCAGGAAGAAGGCGGCGGTGCCGGCGGCGGCGACGAGCGGCAGCCAGCTGTCGCCCGGCAGCACGAGCACGTAGCGCGGCGTCGCCGCGAGCGGGCTGGTGGCCAGCGTCTCGCGCGCGCCCGTCGCCGTGCGCGGCAGGTAGTGCGCGCCCGCTTCCACTTCCTGCGCCAGCGCCGGACTGTCCCACAGCGGGTTGGCCGAGGCGATGCGCGGAATGCTGCGGTTGCCGTAGTCCTCGGACGGCAGCCATTCGAGCGTGGACGCGTTCCACGGATTGCCGACCGGCCGCGCCGGACGGCGCAGGGTGCGCCACGCGTCCCAGGCGAACAGCAGCACGCCGAGCGCGAACACGAAGGCACCCACCGTCGACAGCAGGTTCAGGCCGTTCCAGCCGAGGTCCGCCGCATACGTGTAGACGCGGCGCGGCATGCCGAGCAGCCCGGTGATGTGCATCGGGAAGAAGGCCACGTTGAACCCCGTGAACATGAGGCCGAAGATCCAGCGCGCGAGCGGCTCCGACAGGCGGTTGCCGTTCACCAGCGGCAGCCAGTAGTACAGCGCGGCGAACACGGGGAACACCATCCCGCCGATCAGCACGTAATGAAAATGCGCGACGACGAAATAGGTGTCGTGCACCTGCCAGTCGAACGGGATCACGGCGACCATCACGCCGGTCAGGCCGCCCAGTACGAAGATGGCCATGAAGCCGAGCAGGAACAGCGTCGGCGCGTTCGCGGCGACACGTCCCTTCCACAGCGTGGCGATCCAGGCGAACACCTGGATCGCGGTCGGCACCGCGACCGCCATGCTGGCCGCCGCCACGAAGCTCATCTCCAGGGTGCCGAGGCCCGCCGTGAACATGTGGTGCGCCCACAGGCCGAAGCTGAACACGCCGACGCCGACCAGGGCCGCGATGATGGCGCGGCGCGCGACTAGCGGCGTGCCCGCGAGGGTCGGCACCATCGTCGACACCATGCCGGCGGCGGGCAGGAAGATGATGTAGACCTCGGGATGGCCGAAGAACCAGAACAGGTGCTGCCACAACAGCGGATCGCCGCCGCGCTCGGCGATGAAGAACGGCCAGTCGAACGCGCGCTCCAGTTCCAGCAGCGCGGTGCCGGCGATGACGGCCGGGAACGCGAACACGATCATCACGCCGACGACCAGCATGGTCCACGCGTACACGGGCATGCGCCCGAGCGTCATCCCCGGTGCCCGGGTAAACAGGATGCCGACGATCAGTTCGATGGCGCCGGCGATGGCCGAGATCTCGATGAAGCCGATCCCCAGCAGCCAGAAGTCGGCGTTCAGCCCCGGCGAGTATTTGATGCCCGTGAGCGGTGGGTACATGAACCAGCCGCCGTCCGGCGCGAGGCCCGCGAACAGGGTGCAGAAGAACGCCAGGCCGCCGATCGCGTACGCCCAGAACGCGTACGCGGACAGGCGCGGAAACGGCAGGTCGCGCGCGCCCAGCATGTTCGGCAGCAGGTACACGGCGATGGCTTCGACGATCGGGATCGCGAACAGGAACATCATCACCGAGCCGTGCATCGTGAACACCTGGTTGTACGTGCCGGGGCCGAGGAAGCCGTTGTCCGGCACGGCCAGCTGCACGCGCATCAGGAGGCCCAGCACGCCGGCCAGCACGAAGAACAGCAGCGCCGTGCCGATGTACAGCAGGCCGATGTTGGTGTTGTTCACCGACGCGAAGAAGCGCCAGCCGCACCCCGTGCGCCAGACGTCTTCCAGTTGCGCGAGCTCGCCGTCCGGGCGCGGCAGCGTGTTCGGCAGGTCGTCCCGCAGGCCGGCGCCATCCTGCGCTTGCCGTGCGGGCCGCGTCATTGCAGGGACTCGAGATAGGCGGCCAGCGCGTGCAGCGATGCGCCGTCGATGCCGGAGGCCGCGGGCATGAACACGCCCGGCTTGAACGCCTGCGGATCGGCGATCCAGCCGGCCAGCGTGCCCTGGTGCGTGCGCAGCAGGCCGGCGCCGATCTGCCGGCGGCTGCCGACGTGCGTCAGGTCGGGGCCGAGCCGCGCCGTCTCGGCCACGCCGCGGATCGTGTGGCAGGTTTGACAGCGCTGCGCGAGGAAGGCCGCGCGGCCCTGTTCCAGCAAGGCGCCCCGCGGCGCGCGCGCCGGCTGCGCCTGCCCTGCCAGCCACTCGCGAAACGCGGCCGGGGCCAGCGCCACGACGTGCAGCGCCATGCGCGCATGCTGGGCGCCGCAGAATTCCGCGCACTGGCCGCGGTAGACGCCGGGCCGCTCGGCGCGCAGGGTAAGGCCGGTGACGCGGCCGGGAATCATGTCGCGCTTGCCGGACAGCGCCGGCACCCACAGGCTGTGGATGACGTCGGCCGCGTTCAGGCCCACGTACACGCTTTGCCCGACCGGGATGTGGATCTCGTTGGCGGCGACGATCTCGCGCCCGCCGGCCGGATCGCGGTAGCGCACTTCCCACCACCACATGCGCGCGGTGACGGACACGGACATTGCTGCGTTCGAGCTTTGCGGCACCAGCTGGGCGCTGCGCCACGTGCTCCAGACCAGCAGGGCCGACAGCACGAGCACGGGGAATGCGATGCCGGCACCGGCGATCCACAGGCCGGCGCGCAGCGGCCGCGCATGGTCGCGCAGGCTGAGCGCCATCAGCGCCATCACGGCGACGAAGATCAGCGCGCCGGCCGCGAACAGGACCCAGGTGAATTCGGCGATGACCTCGGCATCCGCTCCGGCCGGATGCAGGATCGACTGCAGTGTCCCCTCGTCCGGGGCGGTCATCGTGGGCTCATCGGAGCGAGTACAGATAGGCGGCCATGTGGCGCGCCTCCTGCTCGGTGAGGCCCATCGCCGGCATCGGCGTGCCCGGTTTCAGGGCCGGCGGATCGAGCAGCCAGGCCACGAGCCGGTCGGGCTGGTTCGGAATGCCGCCGGCGATATAACTCTTGCGCCCGAATTGTTCCAGGTCGGGTCCGGCCTCGCCGGCCGCACCCGGGACGTCTTTGATACGGTGACAGCTGCCGCACTGATATTGCGTGACGAGCTGCTTGCCGATCGCCTTGTCGCCGCCGGCGAACGGCGTGCGCAGGTCGTCGCCGCAGCCGGCCAGCGCCGCGCACGTCAATACGAGTGCGGCGAACAGACGACATGGCAGGGAAGACGGGGGCATGGGCACGGCTGAATCCACGGCATCGGGTTGGCTTTTATAATACCGGAGAAGATGCCATTTTTTTAACACGATACGATTGGCCAATTCGCATGCCCGTCACGCGCACCCGCCTGATCCTGACGACCGCCCTCGCCACCCTGCTGGGCACGGGCGCCGTCGCGGCGCTCGCGGGCTTCGTCGTGCTGCGCGCCGGCTGGTACAACGTCGCCGCCACCACCCAGCACTTCGAGGTCGTCTACCGCCTGCTCGAACAGGCCATGCACTACTCGGCGCGCCATCATGCGCAGACCGTGCTCGTGCCGGCGCTGGGCAGCCGGGCGCGGATCGTGCGCGGCGCCGCCCTGTACCGCGACAACTGCGCGCAGTGCCACGGCGGTCCGGGCGTCGCGCCGGGTGCGCACGGCATGAGCATGCAGCCGACGCCGGGGCCGCTGGTCGACGCCAGCCGGCACTGGAAGCCGCGCGAGCTGTACTGGATCACGCGCCACGGCATCAAGATGAGCGGCATGCCCGCGTGGGAATACCACATGAGCGACCAGGAACTCTGGGACACGGTGGCCTTCGTCATGGAGCTGCCGCGGCTGAGCGCCGCCGACTACCGCGCCATCACGACGCCGCAGCCGGAGGCCGCGCGATGAAGGCGCACCGCTTTCCGGCCGCGCCGGCGCTGCTGGCGGCGCTGGCATGCCTGCTGCTGGCCGGCTGCGGCGACGGGCGTCCGCCCGGCGTCAACGCGGGCGATCCGGCACGCGGCAAGGTCGCGCTGTCCCAATACGGCTGCCGCGCATGCCACATGATCCCGGGCGTGACCGGCTCCGAAGTCTACGTCGGCCGCCCGCTCGAACACATGATGCGGCGCCGCGTCATCGCCGGCACGCTGCCGAACGACCAGCCGAACCTCGTGCGCTGGATCCGCGATCCGCAGGCCATCGATCCGGGGACGGCCATGCCGAACCTGGGCGTGACCGAACGGGATGCGATCGACATGAGTGCCTATCTGCTGGGGCACTGAGGACGTTCGGCCGCGCGCTCAGGACGATGACGGCAGCTCGTCCCACGCCGCCTGACGGCCGAGCTGCGCCAGGACGAGGCCGAGCCTGTCCAGGTCGATGGGCTTGGCGATGTGATGGTCGAACCCCGCCGCGAGCGCGCGGGCACGGTCGCTTTCCTGGCCATAACCGGTCACCGCCACCAGCGTGGCGCCGGCGTTTTCCGCGCGGCTGCGCAGGCGGCGTGCCAGTTCGTAGCCATCCATCTCGGGCAAGCCGATATCCAGCAGGTACAGGTGGAACGACGCACCCGCCGCGCGCGCCAGCGCTGCCTGTGGGCCATAGTCGACGGCGACGTCATGCCCCATCGTCTCCAGCAGCATGGCAAGGGTATCCGCGGCGTCCCGGTTGTCGTCGACGACGAGGATCCGCAAGCCC
>Ga0308168_1002596_pt1 | contig 14739 bp, 10 predicted proteins | sample PhyCR2_FD_202133 | JGI IMG/M metagenome (GOLD analysis project Ga0308168, IMG submission 202133) | Phyllosphere microbial communities from UC Gill Tract Community Farm, Albany, California, United States - DLSLRC.R2 | ecosystem: Host-associated > Plants > Phyllosphere > Unclassified | place: USA... | reverse complement strand
ATATGCAGCACTATTTTCGGCTTGGACAGCCCTGGCTTACCAGATGATCACGCGATCCTTCGGCGCCAGGTACATCTTGTCGCCCGCCTTGACCCCGAACGCCTCGTAGAAACCAGGCTGGTTCTTCAGGGTGCCGTTGGCGCGGTACTGCGCCGGCGAGTGCGGATCGGTCTTGATCTGGGCGATCTGCGCCGGTTCGCGCATCTTGGTGCGCCACACCTGGCCCCAGCCCATGTAGAAGCGCTGGTCGCCGGTGAGACCGTCGATGACGGGCGCCGGCTTGCCCTTCAGCGAGATCTTGTAGGCTTTATAGGCGATCGCCAGGCCCGAGTTGTCGCCGATGTTCTCGCCCAGGGTCAGTTCGCCGTTGACGTGGTAACCCTCCAGCGGGCTGAAGGCGGCATATTGCGCGATCAGGGCCTTGGTCTTCTCGCCGAAACGCTTGCCGTCTTCTTCGGTCCACCAGTTGCGCATATTGCCGTCGCCGTCATACTGCGAACCCTGGTCGTCGAAGCCGTGGCTGATCTCGTGGCCGATCACGGCGCCGATGCCGCCGTAGTTGACCGCGTCGTCGGCATTGGCGTCGAAGAACGGCGGCTGCAGGATCGCGGCCGGGAACACGATCTCGTTCAGTTCCGGGTTGTAGTAGGCGTTGACGGTCTGCGGCGTCATGCCCCACTCGTCGCGGTCGATCGGCTTGCCGAGCTTGTTCAGTTCGCGGTTGTATTCCACTTCGCGCGAACGCATCACGTTGCCGACCAGGTCATCGCGCTTCACGGTCAGGGCCGAATAGTCTTTCCACTTGTTCGGGTAGCCGATCTTCGGCGTGAACTTGGCCAGCTTGGCCTGCGCTTCCTTCTTGGTCGCGGGGCTCATCCAGTCCAGGGTGTCGATCGACTCTTTATAGGCGGCCAGCAGGTTGTTGACCAGGACTTCCATGTGCGCCTTGCGCTCGGCCGGGAAGTGCTTCGCCACGTACAGCTTGCCGACCGCGTCGCCCAGGCTCGACTCCAGGGTCGAGACGCCGCGCTTCCAGCGCGGTTCCAGTTGCGGGATGCCGGCCAGGGTGGTGCCGTTGAAGGCGAAACGCTGGTCGACGAAGGCTTTCGACAGGTAGTTGGCGTAGCCGTTCACGGTCTGGAACTGCAGATAGGCTTTCCAGGTTTCCAGCGGAATACGACCAAGAACGTCAGCGAAGCCCTTCAGGTAGGTCGGCTGGCTGACGATCAGGTAGTCGGCCTTGCCCTGCAGGCCCGACGCCTTCAGCCACTGCTGCCAATCGTAGCCCGGCGCCAGCGCGGCCAGTTTCGAGAGTTCGACCTTGTTGTAGGTCTTGATCGGGTCGCGGTTCTCGACCTTGGTCCACTGCGCCTTGGCCAGCTCGGTTTCCAGCTCGACGATGGCTTTCGCATCGGCCTTGGCATTCTTGCCGCCGGCCAGCGCCAGCATCTTCTCGACGTGCTGCTGGTACTTGGCGCGGGTGTCCGCCAGCTTGGCGTCGTCCAGCTTCAGGTAGTAGTCGCGGTCGGGCATGCCCAGGCCGGCCTGGTACAGGTCAGCCACGTACTTGGTCGAATCCTTGGCGTCCTGGTGGATGAAGAACACGAAGGGCACGTTGACGCCGATGCGGCCCAGGTGGGCGAACATGGCCGGCAGTTCATTCTTGTTCTTGAGCGCGGCGATCTTGCCCAGTTCGCCGGCCAGCGGCTTGGCGCCCAGCTGTTCCAGGCGCGCTTCGTCCATATAGCTGGCGTAGAAGTCGCCGATCTTGCGCGCTTCGGTGCCGTTGGCCGCGCTGCGTTCCATCGCAGCTTTCTCGATCACGGCGCGCAGTTGCGGCAGGGTGTCGTCGCGCAGCTGGTGGAAGGCGCCCCAGGTCGACTTGTCGGCCGGGATCTCGACGCTCTTGAGCCACTTGCCGTTCAGGTGTTCGAAGAAATCGTCCTGCGGGCGTACGCCGGCATCGATGTACTGGGTGGCGATGCCCGACGCTGCCGCGCTGGCCTTGGCGGCGCTGGCAGGGGCGGCAGGGGCGGCGGCGCCGGATTCGGCGTGCGCGAACGAAGCTACCAGCACGAGTGCGGCAGCGCTGAACAAATGTCGTTTCATGTTCTCTCTCTTTGTTGTGAGTGCAATGCAAAACGGGCCGGCGCTCATGACGCCGGCCCGTCCTTGGACCAGATTACCAGATGATGACGCGTTCTTCAGGCGGCAGGTACATCTTGTCGCCCGGTTTCACGTCGAAGGCCTTGTAGAACTCGGCCATATTGCGCACGGTGCCGTTGGCGCGGAACTGGCCCGGCGAGTGCGGGTCGGTCTTGACCTGGTTGATCTGCTGCGCTTCGCGCATCTTCGAGCGCCACACCTGGCCCCAGCCCATGAAGAAGCGCTGGTCGCCCGTGAGACCGTCGATCACCGGCGCCGGCTTGCCGTGCAGCGAGATCTGGTAGGCCTTGTAGCCGATCGCCAGGCCGGCGTTGTCGCCGATGTTCTCGCCCAGGGTCAGTTCGCCATTGACGTTATAGCCCGGCAGCGGGCTGTAGCCGTTGAACTGGTTGACCAGCTTGTCGGTGCGGGCCTTGAACGCGGCCTTGTCCTCGGCGGTCCACCAGTTGCGCAGGTTGCCGTCGCCATCCGACTGGCTGCCCTTGTCGTCGAAGCCGTGGCCGATTTCGTGGCCGATCACGGCGCCGATCGCGCCGTAGTTGACGGCGTCGTCGGCGCGCATGTCGAAGAACGGCGGCTGCAGGATCGCGGCCGGGAACACGATCTCGTTCATCGTGCTGCGGTAGTAGGCGTTCACGGTCTGCGGCGTCATGCCCCACTCGGTGTGGTCGATCGGTTTGCCCAGCTTGCCGATGTTGCGCTCGTACTCGAAGGTCGAGGCGCGCATCGCGTTGCCCACCAGGTCGTCGCGCTTGATGGTCAGGCGCGCGTAGTCGCGCCACTTGTCCGGATAGCCGATCTTCGGCGTGAACTTGGCCAGCTTGGCGCGCGCTTCCTTCTTGGTCGCAGGGCTCATCCACTCCAGGTTGTCGATCGACTGGCCGTAGGCGATGATCAGGTTCTTCACCAGCTCTTCCATGCGCGCCTTGCGCTCGGCCGGGAAGTGCTCCTTCACGTACAGCTTGCCGAGCGCCTCGCCCAGCGCGCCTTCGACGGTGGCCACGCCCTTCTTCCATTCCGGACGCTGCTCGGTCACGCCGGTCAGCGCGGTGCCGTAGAAGGCGAAGTTTTCGTCCACGAAGGCCTTCGACAGGTAGGGCGCGTATTCGCGCAGCAGCTGCCATTCGAAGTACGACTTGACGGTCGCCAGGTCGGTCTTCGCCAGCAGTTCATTGAAACCGGTGAAGTAGCTCGGCTGGTTGACGATGATGTATTCCAGCTTGTTGCCCACGCCGGCGGCGCCCAGGGCCGCCTTCCAGTCGTAGCCCGGCGCCAGCTTGGTCAGTTCAAGCACGCTCATCTTGTTGTAGCGCTTGACCGGATCGCGGTTCTCGACCTTGGTCCACTGCACCTTGGCCAGCTCGGTCTCGAAGTCGACGATGGCCTTGGCCTGGGCCGCGGCGTTCTTCTCGCCGGCCAGGGCCAGCGTCTTCTCGACGTGCTGCTGGTACTTGGCGCGGATCTCCGCCAGCTTGGCGTCGTCCTGCTTCAGGTAGTAGTCGCGGTCGGGCATGCCCAGGCCGCTCTGGCTGATGTAGGTGGCGTACTTGGTCGACTCGCGCATGTCCTGGCCGACGTAGATGCCGTAGGGGCTCGAGACGCCGATCTTCGCCAGGTGGGCGGCCAGGGCCGGGATTCCCTTCTTGTCCTTCAGCGAGCGGATCCGCGACAGCTCGCCGGTCAGCGGCTTGTAGCCCAGGGTTTCGCGGCGCTCGGCGTCCATGAAGCTGGCGTACAGGTCGCCGATTTTTTTGGTCTCGGTGCCGGCCTTGGCGCCGGTGTCTTTCTGCGCGGCCTCGATGATCGCCAGCAGCTGCGGCGTGGTGTCTTCGCGCAGCTTCATGAAGGTGCCCCAGCTCGAACGGTCGCTCGGGATCTCGGTGTCCTTCAGCCACTTGCCGTTCAGGTAAGTGAAGAAGTCGTCCTGCGGACGCACGCTGGTGTCGATGTACTGGGTGTCGATGCCCGAAATGACGCCGGCCGGCGCGGCAGCGGTGGCGGCGGTGGCCGGCGCAGCGTCGGCAGCCATGGCCGGCGCGGCGAAGGCGGCCATCAGGGACAGGGTCAGGGTGCTCAGGAGGTGTCGCTTCACGGGAAAAATCCTTACTTGCAGTGCGATTGCAGGGTGAATCGGTTCCGGCCGGATGGTCGGCAAAAAAACCATTCTAGCGGTTAGGCAATAAACCTCGCTGGCGGAGCACGGATTTTTACTTTTCGATACACAGCACACATGTGTTTTCGCGTATGCATGTGTTGGAAGATGACAACACGATGACAGGCGGGATGACATGTGCGCCCCGTGTCCGGTGAAGGGGAATGTACAATCTCCGCAGAGGCAGCCGAAAGATCGCACAATGTGCGAAACCGGGACCGGAAAGAAAAAAGCCCGCGGTGGAGGCCGCGGGCAAAGACCACTTCAAGAGTGGAGAGAGAGAAAAACTGGTTCCAACTATAGGCTGCCTCATCCGCACGCTCTTCTACTCTTACAATTGCTTACCATCGTAGGATCGGGCGTAACAACTCCGCCTCGCAACGCATCCTTTTTCATTCCAGCTCGATAGCTTTTGCGCCGCCGCCCGCAGCCGCCCACGAACCGGTTTATACTGGCCTTGCGCTACCTCAGGCATAAGTTCGCCTGCTGGTTCCGTGCGCAAATGCCTCAACGGATCAACCACATGGGTTCCACCTTCAAGAATTCCTGCCTCGTCGGCCTGGGCGTGATCGCCGGGGTCGGCCTGACCATGCAATTCTCCGCCCTCGCCTTCAAGCCGCCGGTCGACGCCAGCATGCCGATCGCCGAGCTGCGCCAGCTGGCCGACGTCTACGGCGTCATCAAGTCCACCTATGTCGAACCGGTCGAAGATAAAGCCCTGCTGTCCGAGGCGATCGCCGGCATGGTCGCCTCGCTCGACCCGCATTCGGCCTACCTCGATCCGCGCGCCTACCGTGAGCTGCGCGAAGGCACCGAGGGCCGCTTCGTCGGCGTCGGCATCGAGATCGCCGTGAGCGAGGACGGCTATATCGAGATCGTCGCCCCGATGGAAGATTCGCCGGCCTACCACGCCGGCATCAAAGAGGGCGACCTGATCACCCGCATCGACGGCCACCCGGTCCAGGGCACGCCGATCGACGACGCCATCAAGCGCATGCGCGGCGAGCCGGGCACGCGCGTGACCCTGACGGTCGCGCGCAAGGACGCGCCCGAGCCGCTCGACTTCACCATCGAGCGGCGCGAGATCGTGCAAAAGAGCGTCAAGGCGAAGATGGTCGAACCGGGCTACGCCTGGCTGCGCATCGCGCAGTTCCAGGAACCGACCGTGGACGACATGGCGGCCAGGCTGCAGGCGCTGTACCGCGAAGATCCGGACCTCAAAGGCCTGGTGCTCGACCTGCGCAACGATCCGGGCGGGCTGCTGCAGGGCGCGATCGGCGTCGCCGCCGCCTTCCTGCCGAAGAACGCCGAGATCGTGTCGACCAACGGCCAATTGGCCGATTCGCGCCAGCGCTTCTACGCGCGGCCCGAGTTCTACATGCTGCGCAGCGGCGCCGACCCGCTGGCCACCTTGCCGCCGGCGTTCAAGGATTTGCCGATGGTCGTGCTGGTCAATACCGGCTCGGCCTCGGCTTCCGAGATCGTGGCCGGCGCCCTGCAGGACTATAAACGCGCCGCCATCCTGGGCAGCCAGACTTTCGGCAAGGGCTCGGTGCAGACCATCCGCCCGATCGGGCGCGACGCCGCGGTCAAGCTGACCACGGCGCGCTACTACACCCCGGCCGGGCGCTCGATCCAGGCGCGCGGCATCGTGCCCGACCTGCCCGTGGACGAAACGCTGGAGGGCGACGGCCTGAACGCGCTGCGCATGCGCGAGGCCGACCTGCAGCACCACCTGTCGAACGGCGCGGGGCCCGAAGCCGCCACGCGCGAGGACGACATCGAGGAACAGATGCGCCTGCTGGCCGAGGCGCGCACCCGCAAGCCGCTCGACTACGGCAGCGCGGACGACTTCCAGCTGGCCCAGGCCCTGCGCCACCTCAAGGGCCAGGAAGTGGTGCTGTCCAAGCGCGCCGCCCCCGCCACCACGCTGGCCCAGCACGGGCGCAAGGACCAATAAACGCGACTGAACAGTCCCTGCGGCAGCCGATTCCCAGGCATGCGCCGAGCGTGTAGAATCGGCGCATCTTGCGGACAACCCCGCTTATTTTCCCTGAAAGTTTGCTGAATATGAAACCTGTCGTCATCAGCGGCACCGGCCTGTTTACCCCGCCGCATTCCATCTCGAACGACGAGCTGGTGACAGCCTTCAACGCCTATGTCGAACTGCACAACCAGGAGCATGCCGCGCAAATCGCGGCGGGCGAGGTGACGGCGCTGGAACCGTCGAGCAGCGCCTTCATCGAAAAAGCGTCGGGCATCAAGTCGCGCTACGTGATGGAAAAGAGCGGCATCCTGGACCCGAGCCACATGACGGCGCGCATTCCGGAACGGGCCGACGACGAGATCTCGCTGCAGGCCGAGATGTGCGTGGCCGCCGCGCGCGAAGCGTTGACGCGCGCCGGCAAAACGCCGCAGGACATCGACATGGTGCTGGTCGCCTGCAGCAATATGCAGCGCGCCTATCCGGCCATGGCGGTCGAGGTGCAAGAGGCGCTGGGCATCGACGGCTTCGGCTTCGACATGAACGTGGCCTGCTCCTCGGCCACCTTCGGCATCGCCACCGCGGTCGACGCGGTGCGCAATGGCCGCGCACGCGCGGTGCTGGTGCTGAACCCTGAAATCACCAGCGGCCACCTGAACTTCCGCGACCGCGACAGCCACTTCATCTTCGGTGACGCCTGCACCGCGATCGTGATCGAGGCCGCGGAGACGGCAAGCAGTGCGCACCAGTGGGAAATCCTCGACAGCCGCCTCAAGACCAGTTTCTCGAACAATATCCGCAACAACTTCGGCTTCATGAACCGCTTCGACGAAGCGGGCATCGGCCAGCCCGATAAACTGTTCCGCCAGCAGGGCCGCAAGGTATTCAAGGAAGTCTGCCCGATGGCGGCCCAGACCATCGCCGACACGCTCGCGGCGGCCGGCCTGGAAACGAAAGACGTGTCGCGCTACTGGCTGCACCAGGCCAACCTGAACATGAACCTGCTGATCGTGCGCACCCTGCTGGGCCGCGACGCGACAGCCGACGAAGCGCCGGTGATCCTGGACAGCTATGCCAACACCTCGTCGGCCGGCTCGATCATCGCCTTCCACCGCTACCAGGACGACCTGCCGGCGGGCGCCAATGGCGTCATCTGCTCGTTTGGCGCAGGTTACTCGATTGGTTGCGTGGTGGTGCGCAAGAAGTAATCAACTTCGAATCCACTTCGAATCCACATCGGCGCGGCTCACAGCCGCGCCGCCAGTTCCGCCCCTTCGCGGATCGCGCGCTTGGCATCCAGCTCCGCCGCCAGCGCCGCGCCGCCGATCTTGTGGAAGCGCGGGCCGCCCGTGGCCCCATCCGCCGGCATCAGTTCCGCCAGGCTTTCCTGCCCGGCGCAGATCACCACATTGTCCACCTCGAGCAGGCGCGCTTCGCCCCCGACCGTGATGTGCAGGCCGGCGTCGTCGATGCGCTCGTACCCCACGCCGGCCAGCATGGTCACGCCATTGCGCGCGAGCGTGGCGCGGTGCACCCAGCCCGATGTTTTCCCCAGGCCGGCCCCTGGCCGCGTGGTCTTGCGCTGCAGGAGCCAGACCTGGCGCGGCGGATGCGGCGCCACCGGCGGCGCCAGCCCGCCCGGCGTGGCGACCAGCGGGTCGACGCCCCACTCCTTCATCCAGTGCGCCGCCGGCACCGGCAGGGCTACTCGCGGATCGTGCACCAGGAATTCGCCGGTATCGAAACCGATGCCGCCGGCGCCGATGATCGCCACCCGGCGCCCGACCGGGCGGCCGTCACGCAGCACGTCGAGATAGCTCAGGACCTTCGGATGGTCGATGCCGCGAATCGCCGGCTTGCACATGCGGATGCCGGTCGCCACGATCACGTCGTCGAAGCCCTGGGCCAGCAGTTCCTCGCGTGTAATCAAACAATTCAAGCGAATGTCGACGCCCAGCAATTCGAGGCGGCGGCCAAAATAACGGATCGTCTCCGCGAATTCTTCCTTGCCTGGAATGCGCATCGCGATATTGAACTGGCCGCCGATGCGGTCCTGGGCGTCGAACAGGGTCACGCGGTGCCCGCGCTCGGCCGCGACCGTCGCCGCCGACAGCCCGGCCGGCCCGGCGCCGACCACCGCGATGCGGCGCGCCGTGGCGGCCTTGCGGAACACGAGTTCGGTTTCGTGGCAGGCGCGCGGGTTGACCAGGCAGGTCGCGCGCCGGTTGGAGAAGGTATGGTCCAGGCAGGCCTGGTTGCAGGCGATGCAGGTATTGATCTCGTCGCTGCGGCCGGCGGCGGCCTTGGCGACGAAATCGGCGTCGGCCAGGAAGGGCCGCGCCATCGACACCAGGTCGGCGTCGCCGCGCTCCAGGATGCCCTCGGCCTCGGCCGGCATATTGATGCGGTTCGAGGCCACGACGGGAATGCCGACTTCCTTGCGCAGCCGTCCCGCGACTTCGGCGAAGGCGGCGCGCGGCACCGAGGTGACGATGGTCGGGATGCGCGCCTCGTGCCAGCCATAGCCGGTGTTCAGGATCGTGGCGCCGGCGGCCTCCAGCGCCCTGGCGGACAGCACGATCTCGTCCCAGGTATTGCCGCCTTCGACCAGGTCGAGCACCGAATGCCGATACATCAAAATGAAGTCCGGCCCGACCGCGGCGCGGATGCGGCGCACCACCTCCACGGCGAGCCGCATGCGGTTCTCGATCGGCCCGCCCCAGCGGTCGGTGCGGCGGTTGGCGCGCGCGCACAGGAACTGGTTCAGCAAATAGCCCTCGCTGCCCATGATCTCGACGCCATCGTAGCCGGCCGTGCGCGCCAGCCTGGCGCAGCGCACGTAGGCGCGGATCGTCGCTTCGATGCCGGCCTCGGTGAGCGCCCTGGGTTTGAAGCGCGAGATCGGCGACTTGATGTTCGAGGCCGACACCACGAAGGGCTGGTAGCCGTAGCGGCCCGCGTGCAGGATCTGCATCAGGATCTTGCCGCCCTCCTCGTGCACCGCGCGCGTGACGCGCCGGTGGTTGGGCACGTCGAACAGGGAGTTCAGGGTGCCGCCGAAGGGCAGCAGCCAGCCCTGGCGATTGGGCGAGATGCCGCCGGTGACGATCAGGCCCACGCCGCCGCGCGCGCGTTCGCGGTAGAAGGCGGCCAGCTTGCCGTAGTTGTAGAAGCGGTCTTCGAGCCCGGTGTGCATCGAGCCCATGATCACGCGGTTCTTCAGGGTGGTGAAACCCAGGTCGAGCGGCGCAAGCAGGCGGGGATAGGTAGCAGTAGTCATCGCGGCATTACACCGCGATTTTCTGGAGCCGTGCGTCTAAACGGCTGGAAGGCGCATCAAGCCAGGTGGCTTTCGCGGTCGCGCAGTTCGGCGAAGCTTTCGATGCTGCCGATGCTGACCACCACCGGGTTCAGGCTGGCGCCGGGGGACATCGGGCGCCAGGCGAACTGCCATTCCTTTTCGCGCGCCTGGCCCAGGCTCTTGGTGAAGGCCGCGCCCAGCGGCGAACGGTTGCCGTACTCGATGGCGCCGTCGATGCCAGCCCAGTTGGGCAGCAGGCGCTGCACGGCGCGGTGCAGGCGCTCGCCGAATTCCTCGGTATTGTGGATCACCAGGCAGGCGTCGCTCGGCGTGATGATGTCGAACAGGCGCTTGTCCCAGACGGTGGAAAACGAGACGTGCAGGAAGCCGCCATTGGGCTCGAGGCGGAACTGGCCGGTCTTGAGCGCGTTTTCGAGTTCGGCGCGCAGCGCGTAGCGGTGCAGGGTCGGAGGGCGTTGGTAGTCGTGCATGGGATTCTTTCTTGCCGCATTCAAGGCTGCGAGGTTGGCGATGGTGGTGGCGGCGGCGGCGATTGCAGCATCATGATGGCCTGGTGCTGCATGCGCATGAACTTCGACGCGATGAAGATCTCGCGCAAAAAATAGACGAAGCTGCTGATCAGGGCGATCATCGCGAACACGAAGCAGGCGGCGATGTACTGGTCGAGCGGAATGCCGGTGGTGTCGCCCGCGAACAGCATCGCGATGACCACGCACACCAGCAGGCCGCAGGCGGTGCTGGAGGCGATCGCGAAGTTGATCAGGTGCGAGCGCTGGTAGAGCAGTTCGAGTTCGCTTGAAAACTCGGCGTTGGGGCTGACCTTGAGCCGGTCTTCGAGCACGCGCGTGCGGTCGATGATGCGCGCCAGCCGGTTGGTCAGCACGGTCAGCTTGGTGGCCACGCCGGTGAGCAGGAAAACCGGCGCGATCGCCAGCTGGATGACATGGCCGATGTCGCTGATCTGGATATTCATAAGAACACGTTCGAATTGTTGTAATGTGCCTGGTGCGTCAGGTGCGCGGCTGTGCTGCCTGGGGGCTCGACGGCATGCGTAGGGTTGGCGGCTACGCCGCCGACGCGTTCAACTCCATGACGCATAGTGTAGCAGTCAACACCACCCCGCCCCAGCCTCATTCGAACCGGCGAAGCCGCTTGAACTGCTCGGTGGCCGCCACCAGCGCGCGCGCGATGCCCGCCTCCAGCGCGCCATGGCCGCCGTCGGCGATCATCTCCAGCTTCGACCCGGGCCACGCCGTGTGCAGGCGCCAGGCCGACAGCGGCGGGCAGATCACGTCGTAGCGGCCCTGCACGATCACCGCCGGCAGATGGGCGATGCGCGCCAGGTCGCGCAGCAGCTGGTCTTCTTCGAGGAAGGCGCCGTTGAGCATGTAATGCGACTCGAGCCGGCCGACGCCGAGGTCGAGCGTATCGTTCGAGACTTCCTCGGGCTGCGGCAGCAGGAACACGCGCCGGCCTTCGAAGCGGCTCCAGGCGCGCGCGGCCGGCCAGTAGACATCCGGGTCGTGGCACAGCAGGCGGCGCGCATAGGCGTCGAGCAGGTCGTGCCGCTCGTCCTGCGGAATCGGGGCCACGAATTCCTCGTACAGCTCGGGATAGAACCAGCGCACCTCGTTGATGAACCAGTCCACCTCGGCGCGGGTGCACAGGAAGATCCCGCGCAGCACGAAGCCCAGGCAGCGCTCGGGATGGGCCTGGCCATAGGCCAGCGCCAGGGTCGAGCCCCAGGAGCCGCCGAACACCAGCCACCGTTCGATGCCGAACAGCGCGCGCAGGCGCTCGATGTCCTCGATCAGGAGCTGGGTCGTGTTGTTGCGCCACTCGCCCAGCGGCGTCGACTTGCCGGCGCCGCGCTGGTCGAACAGGATCACGCGGTAGGCCTGCGGATCGAAGAAGCGGCGGTGCTGGGGCGACAGGCCGGCGCCGGGGCCGCCGTGCAGGAACAGCACCGGGATGCCGTCCGGATTGCCGACTTCTTCCCAGTAGATCGTGTGCATCTCGTCGACCGCCAGCATGCCGTGGCGGATGGGCTGGATCGGCGGGAACAGCGACGGCGGCGTGACGGGCATGGCGGCTCTTGTTGGCAGTGATTCAAGAAGCCGATTGTAGCGTATGGACGGTCTGTTTCAGAAATAGGTATTGAGCGCGTAGCGCACCGTGTAGGCGTCGTCCACGGCCAGCAGCAGCGGCCACTTGTCGAAGGTGGTGCACGGGTGCGAGATGCCGCAGCCGACCAGGTCGCCCACCGCCAGGCTGTCGCACAGCGGGTCGCCTTCCGGCAGGCGCAGATAGGCGTGCTGGTCGTTCATCTTGAAGATCGTGCAGCCGGGCGGCAGCGTGGCCGGCGTCGCGTCGTCGTCCGGACGCGCCGTGTAGAGCGGAACCGGCAGGTCGGCGTCGTAGGAGGCGTCGCGCTTGCCCATGGTGAGGATGGCCAGGGTCGGCTCGGGGCGCGACTGGACCATGCTCCAGACTTCGAGCGCGGGACGTAACCCTTCCTGCCGGCCGCCTTCGCGCGCGTTCAGCTCGTCGATATGGCGGCGGTACATGCCGTGGTCGCTCGTCAGGTAGCAGCCGCTGCGCAGGATGGCGCGCACTGGACGCGACAGGCCATCGACATCCTGGAAGCCGCGCGCCACCAGGTCGAAATAGGACGAGCCGCCGGCCGAGACCACGATCTCGGACGTGGCGAACAGGCCCTCGGCATCGGCGCCGCGCACCAGCGCCACCAGTTGAGCAAGGAAAGCGTCGACCTGGCGCAGGTCGGCGGCGCGGTCGTCGCTGACGAGCAGGCCCTCATAACCCTCGAAGCCGGCCAGCGCCAGGCCGTCGGCCAGCGCGATGGCGTGCGCCACCTCCATCGCTTCCTGCGGCGTGCGGCAACCGGCGCGCTTGCCGGCCAGGCCCAGCTCGACCAGCACCAAGAGCGGACGCGCCAGCCTGTGCGCGGCGACCGCCTGCGCCAGGCGCGCCACGCCGGCGGGCGAATCGGCCAGCACGATGCACTCGAAATCGGGATCGCCATGCAGCAGGGCCAGCACGGCGTCGATGTCGCTGCGCGCCACCAGCTGGTTGGCCAGCAGCACGCGGCGCACGCCGAAGCGGTGCGCCACCTGGACCTGGATCGCGGTGGCGAGCGTGATGCCCCAGGCGCCATTGGCCAGTTGCGCGCCGAACAGCTGCGGACTCATCGTGGTCTTGCCGTGCGGCGCCAGCGTGGCGCCGTGACGCTCGCAAAAGGCGCGCATCCAGGCGAGGTTGTGGCGCAGGCTCGACTCCCTGAGCACGGCGACCGGATAGCTGGTGTCGCCGCGCAGCACATTCCAGCCCTGCACGCCGATCGCGCCCTGGCGCAGCGGTGCGCGCAGCGGCAAGCCCTTGGTGCCGGGGAGCAGCAGCTGTTCGTCGAGGCTGGACAGGGCGAGGCCGCCGTGGGGCAAGGTGTGCATGATCTGCTCCGGAAAATGGGTGGTCGTTTATTGTAATCGGCGAAAAAAAAGCACCGCCTGAGCGGTGCTTCGTGGTTCGCCCTGATGGATCAGGACATGTGCTGCCCGCCATTGATGGCGATATTGGCGCCGGTAACAAATGCCGCCTCGTCCGACGACAGATACGCCACCAGGCCGGCCACTTCTTCAGGCTTGCCCAGGCGGCCCATCGGGATTTGCGGGATGATCTTGGTTTCCAGCACTTCGCTCGGGATGTCCATCACCATCTTGGTGCCGATATAGCCCGGCGAGATGGTGTTGACTGTCACGCCCTTGCGCGCCACTTCGAGCGCCAGCGCCTTGGTGAAACCGTGCATGCCGGCCTTGGCCGCCGAGTAGTTGGTCTGGCCGAAGGCGCCCTTCTGGCCGTTCACCGACGAGATATTGATGATGCGGCCCCAGCCGCGCTCGACCATGCCGTCGCAGACCGGCTTGGTCATGTTGAACACGGAATCGAGGTTGGTCTTGATCACGGCGTCCCAGTTGACCTTGTCCATCTTTTTGAAGGTCATGTCGCGGGTGATGCCGGCGTTGTTGACCAGCACGTCGATCGGGCCGACGTCGGCGATCACCTGGCGCACGCATTCCTGGGCGGCGTCGTAGTCGGCCACATCGCAGGCATAGGCCTTGAAGTCATGGCCCTGCTCTTTCATGGCGCCGAGCCACGCATCGACTTTGGTATTGCCAGGCGAAAAAGTGGTGACGACCTGATATCCCAATGCGGCCAGCTTGATGCACACCGCTTCGCCCAGGCCGCCCATGCCGCCGGTTACTAATGCTACTCGAGCCATTGTCTTCTCCAGTTTTATATTGTGTCACTTCACACCGCTTGAAACCGACGGCGCCGCCAGGCGGGCCGTCGCTGCCTGTCGCCAGGTCGTGCTCAGTCGCGCTCGACCGCCAGCGCCACGCCCATGCCGCCGCCGATGCACAGGCTCGCCAGCCCGCGCTTGGCGTCGCGGCGGATCATTTCGTGCAGCAGGGTGACCAGCACGCGGGCGCCGGAAGCGCCGATCGGGTGGCCCAGGGCGATCGCGCCGCCGTTGACGTTGATCTTGGACGTGTCCCAACCCATCTGCTTGTTGACGGCGATGGCCTGGGCGGCGAAGGCTTCGTTGATTTCCATCAGGTCGACGTCTTCGTGGGTCCAGCCGGCCTTCTTGAGGCACAGCTGCGAGGCCGACACCGGGCCCATGCCCATGATCGACGGGTCGAGGCCGGCCGACGAATAGGCCTTGATGCGCGCCAGCGGGGTCAAGCCCAGTTCTTTCGCTTTCGAGGCGCTCATCATGATCACGGCGGCGGCGCCGTCGTTGATGCCCGACGCATTGCCGGCGGTGACCGAACCTTCCTTGTTGAACGCCGGACGCAGGCTGGCCAGCGCCTCGAGCGTGCTGCCATGCTTCGGGTATTCATCGGTGTCGAAGACGGTCGTGCCCTTCTTGGTCACGATCTCGATCGGGATGATCTCGTCCTTGAACTTGCCTTCTTTTTGAGCAGTTTCGGCCTTCAGCTGCGATTGCAGCGCGAATTCGTCCTGCTCGGCGCGCGAAATCTCGTATTTCTTGGCGACGTTCTCGGCGGTGACGCCCATGTGGTACTGGTTGTA